>OIBA01000345.1_pt1 | contig 20091 bp, 17 predicted proteins | sample 1580931 | NCBI WGS metagenome assembly OIBA01 (sample SAMEA3882548, study PRJEB24775) | human gut metagenome | biome: human-associated habitat; feature: intestine environment; material: feces | place: Netherlands | collected 2009/2010
TCGCCGTGAAAACAGCGGCGGTACGATGTATAATCTTGTCGGATTTCAAACAAATCTCAAATTCGGCGAGCAAAAAAGAGTGTTTTCCATGTTTCCGGCACTTCACGATGCGGAATTTCTCCGCTACGGAGTTATGCACAGAAACACGTTTATAAATTCACCGCGGCTTTTAAACGCCTCATATTCTCTGCGCTCGGACAAAAGAATATTTTTTGCCGGTCAGATAACCGGAGTAGAGGGCTATATGGAATCGGCCTCCTCCGGAATTATGGCGGGGCTGAACGCCGCAAGGTACCTTTTGGGAAAAGAGCCGCTTGTGCTTCCGAATACCACCGTCACAGGTGCTCTCGCGAGATATATAAGCGATGAAACCGTGACGAATTTTCAGCCTATGGGGGCCAATTTCGGTATGCTTCCGCCGCTCCCCGAAAAGATAAGGGACAAGAGCGAGCGTTATACGGCAATCGCCGAAAGAGGCATGAGAGATCTCGAGGAATATCTTAAAAGTCTCGGGCTGTGAGAGTGAAAGGACTTTAAAATGGATAACGGACTTAACGAATTACAGGAAAAAATACAATATAGATTTAAAAATATATCGCTTTTGGAAAGAGCGGTCACACATTCGTCGTATGCAAACGAAAAGCATCTTACTACGGGCGACAATGAGCGACTTGAGTTTCTGGGCGACTCGGTTCTCGGCTTTATAACGGCTGAATATCTTTTTTCGCACCACAGAAATTTTCCCGAGGGCGAGCTGACGCGCCTGCGTTCTTATGCCGTGTGCGAAAAATCGCTTTTTGAGTATGCCAAGGAAATAGACCTCGGCGACAGGCTCTTGCTCGGTAAGGGTGAGGAGATGACGGGCGGCAGAACAAGGCCGTCGGTTGTGTCGGACGCATTTGAGGCTGTAATTGCCGCAATTTATATCGACGGTGGCATAGGCGAGGCAAAAAAATTCGTTTTGCGCTTCGTCGAGCCGTATGTTGAGGCAAAGCCGTCCTTTAAGGATTACAAGACCATACTTCAGGAGGTCGTTCAAAAAAATCAAGGCGAGAGCTTAAAGTATGTTCTTGTCAGCGAGAGCGGCCCCGACCACGATAAGCACTTTAAGGTTGAGGTGCATTTAAACAGCAATGTTATAGGAGCGGGCGTCGGCAGCAGCAAGAAAAAGGCCGAGCAGGCGGCGGCAAAAGAAGCGTTGGAGCTGATGGGAATTTGAAACACATAAACGTGGCTCTTTTTGTGCCTCACGCGGGCTGCCCTCATCAGTGCAGCTTCTGCAATCAAAAAACAATATCGGGCAGTATAAAGCCGCTGACACCGGAGGATGTGACAGCGGCTTGTGATATTGCCAAAAACGGCGGTGTAACAAGGGAAACCTCGGAAATAGCGTTTTTCGGCGGCTCGTTTACCGCGGTTGACAGAGATTATATGGTGTCTCTTTTAGAGGCGGCAAAGCCGTATATCGACGGAGGATATTTCGGCGGAATAAGAATTTCCACGCGTCCCGACGCAATTGACGACGAAAGACTTGAGATATTAAAGAATTATCACGTGACGTCAATCGAGCTCGGCGCGCAGAGTATGGACGACGATGTGCTTAAAATAAACCGACGCGGCCACACGGCAAAGGACGTCGAAAACGCCTCGCGCCTTATAAAAAGCTACGGCTTTTCGCTCGGACTTCAGATGATGACAGGCTTGCCGGGTGATACCGATGAAAAATCGCTTTATACGGCAGATGAAATAATAAAGCTGAAACCTGATATTGTGCGCATATATCCGACGCTTACCATAAAGGACACATTCCTTGAAAAAATGTATCTTACGGGTAAATATAAACCGCAGTCGGTTGACGAGGCAGTTAATCTTGCAAAACAGCTTTTATTGAAATTTGAAAAGAATAATATAACTGTTATAAGAGTCGGTTTGCAGTCAACCGATGAAATAAGCGAGAACGGTTCTGTTGTTGCAGGACCTGTACACAGCTCATTTCGTGAACTTGTCGAAAGCAGTATTTATTATGACATTATATGCGGTAAATTGAAAGACGGCTGTAAAAGAGCAGACGTTTATGTAAATCCGAGAGAAGTTTCAAAAGCAGTCGGTAATAAGCGTTGCAATATAATTAAATTAAAACAAGAGAAAAATATTGATGTAAAGATATGTACAGATGAAAATTTGGAAAAAAGAGAGGTGAGATGTACTTGCTATTAAAAAGACTTGAACTGCAAGGTTTTAAATCATTTGCCGATAAAACAATTCTTGAATTTGTTGAAGGCTCAACGGCGGTCGTAGGTCCTAACGGCAGCGGAAAAAGTAATATTTCCGACGCTATTCGTTGGGTTATCGGTGAAATGAGTGCAAAATCTCTCAGAGGTTCTAATATGCAAGATGTCATTTTTGCAGGTACAGAAACGAGAAAGCCTGTCAATTTTGCGGAAGTGAGTCTTGTACTTGATAACAGCAGTCATTTGTTTGATATAAATTATGATGAAGTTGTTGTAACAAGACGACTTTTCAGAAGCGGTGAAAGTGTGTATCAGATTAATCGCTCAAACTGTCGTTTGAAAGATATACATGAGCTGTTTATGGATACGGGTCTTGGACGTGACGGTTATTCTATTATCGGACAGGGTAATGTGTCACAGATATTGTCAACCAAAGCCGAGGACAGAAGAAGTCTGTTTGAGGAGGCGGCAGGTATATCAAAATATAAGTACAGACGTGAAGAGGCGGAGCGAAAGCTAAAGGGTGTTGAAGAAAACCTTGTAAGAATTTCCGATATAACGACTGAACTTGAAGGTCAGCGAGGACCTCTTAAACGTCAGTCGGAAAAAGCGAGAAAATATTTGACATACTATGAAGAATATAAAGGACTTGACGTAAATTTAAGCATTATAACGATAGACAAAAACCGACTTGCCGCCAAAGAGGCAGACAGGCTTTATAACAGTGTTGAAGAAGAACTTGCCGAGCTCAGAGCAACAGAATCGGAAACAGAACAAAAAATCACATCGCTTTATAATGAAAGTGAACAAGCCGATACCGAAATAGCGGAACAGAACAAACTTCTTCGTGAGGCTGAGTCAAAGAATATGGAAACCAAAAATCATATTTCTTTATTTGAAAACAACATAAAGAATAATGAGCTTATGCTTAAAAGAATTGATAACGAAATTCAAAGCATAAAAGATAAAAATATTGAACGCGAAAACAGTATAGAAAAGCAAAAGGCAGAGATTGAAGAGAAGAATAAAGATGCTGAAGAAATGCTTACTGCGTTCGATTCTATGAAAGAGGAACAGGACGAAATTGCAAAGCAGAAAGATACTCTTTCAAAAGAAATAGACAGTCTGCAGGGCGATATTATCGAAAAGCAGAATTTGATTGCGACAAAGCGTGCACAAATAAACGGTGTTGAAAATTTGAGGAGCAGTTTTATAGAACGACGAGAAGTGGTTGAAACCGAAATAAAGACCTTTAACGAGGGTGTTTCAAACACAAAACAGGAGATAGAAAACTGCAAAAAGGAAATATCGGAAAAGTCTGAAAAGTGCGGTAAAATGAAAGAAACCATAAACCGCCATAACGAAAACATAAATAAGTTAAAATCCGAAAACGATAAACTTACATCAAGTCTTAACAATATGAATGTCGAGTATAATTCAAAATCTTCAAAGAAGAAAATTCTTGAGGGTATGGAAAACGATTATGCGGGATATTCAAAGAGTGTAAAGGCTGTGCTTAAAGCAGAAGAACTGAAAAAAATCAGAATTTACGGTACTGTATCGGGACTTGTGGACGTAAAAAAGGAATACGTTACGGCTATTGAAATCGCACTCGGCGGAGCGTTGCAGAATATCATAGTAGAGAGCGAAGAGGACGCAAAGACGGCGATTAATTATCTTCGCAGAAATAATGCAGGTCGTGCAACATTTTTGCCGGTGTCGGCTGTAAAAGGCAGAGAACTTGATAATGTTGGCGAAATAAGCAAGCAAAAAGGCTTTATCGGACTTGGAAGTAAACTTATAAAGTATAACAGTAAGTACGACGGCATTATAAAAAGTTTGCTCGGCAGAGTCGTTGTGGTTGATAATGTGGATAATGCCATTGCTATGAGCCGATATTTCGGGTATAAATTCAGAGTTGTAACACTTGAGGGCGAAATATTGAACGCAGGCGGTTCGATGTCGGGCGGCAGCGTAAATAAGCAAAGCGGATTTTTGTCGAGAGCTACTGAAATAAAAACACTTACATCGGAATTAAACGATTTGTCAGTTAAAATAAAAGAGGTTGGCGACAAAAAACAGCAGATTGAAAATGATATGAGAACTATAAATAATCAGTTGTCGTCATATGTTCCGCTTGTGAGAGAGTATGAGGACGAGATACTTCGTCTGGAAAATACGCAAAAACATCTTGAAGAAAAGATTGAATCGGGAAGTAATACGGAGAAAAACTATAAAGCAGAGCTTGGACAGATTGAAAAGCAGCTGTCGGAATCTTCGGATGATATTGCCGAGCTTTTGCAGAATGTCAGAAATCTTGAAAAAGAAAGTAATGACTTACAGAGCAAAGCGGAAAAACTGAATGAAGAATTCAATCGGATTTCAGAGGAAAAAGACGAGAAGTCACAAAGCTTGATGGATAACACGATGAAACTTGCAGATATGCAAAGGGACATTAAAGTTATCGAAAAAGATATTGAAACAAAGAAGAATGATATTGCAAATTCCGTAAAAGATATAGCACAAAAAGAGCAGGATAAAACAAGAATATGTGCCGAAAATGAAAGTTTAAAACAGCAGATTGAGGACAAAAACAAGCTGACGGAAGAAATTGCAAAGAGTACGGCGGATATAAATAATTATATCGAGAGTATTCAGAAGAAGAAAAGCGATATTTCAACGTCACTTCAAAATATCCAAAATTCAAATAAGGATTTAACGGATAAATTGCTGAACTTGCAACAGGAACTTTCAAGACTTGAAAACAGACGTGAAAAACTTAATAACGATATTGAAAATATTATAGGCAGATTGTGGGAGGACTACGAACTGACTTATAACAGTGCGTGTGAAATTAAAACAGAGGTGGAAAACGAGAAAGAATCGTTTGCAAGATTGTCGGAATTGAAGTCACAAATAAAATCACTCGGCAGTGTAAACGTCGATTCTATCGAAGAATATAAAGCGGTAGAGGAGAGGTTTGTGTTCTTGACAGAGCAAAAGAGCGATCTTGAAAAGTCGAAAAACGAACTTAACGGAATAATAGAGTCAATGGAAGAATTGATGAAAGAGCATTTCGGGAAGCAGTTTCAGGAAATCAATGAGAGTTTCAGTCTGGTATTCAGTGAACTTTTCGGCGGCGGCAAAGGTGAATTGACTTTGTCTGACCCAAGCAATGTTCTTGAAAGCGGTATTGAAATTATCGCACAGCTTCCGGGTAAAGGTTCGCAGAATATCAATCTGTATTCGGGCGGTGAAAAGTCATTTATTGCTATTGCACTTCTGTTTGCAATACTTCGAGTAAAACCGGCTCCGTTCTGTATTTTGGACGAGATTGACGCGGCACTTGACGATGTAAACGTTTCGAGATTTGCAACATATTTAAAAAATTATATTGAACAGACACAATTCATTGTTATCACTCACAGACGTGGTACAATGGAGGCGGCAAATATTTTATACGGCGTAACAATGCAGGAAAAAGGCGTTTCTAAGTTGTTGTCACTTCATATAGATGATGTCGCAGACGATATGGTCAGTTAGGAGTAGTATATGGGATTCTTTGATAAGTTAAAAAACGGTTTGACAAAAACCCGTGAATCAATCGCAAAACAAGTTAATAATGTATTCAGTGTGTTCGTAAAAGTTGACGACGAACTTTTTGAAAATCTTGAAGAGGCACTTATTATGGCAGATATAGGTGTAGAAACTTCATCATACATTATTGAAAAACTTCGTGATAATGTTAAACACAAGCATATCACGGACGGAAACCTTGTAAAAGAGGAATTAAAGAGCATAATAAGCGAAATACTCAGTGCGCTTGATACAACGGTGAATACGTCAACAACGCCGTCTGTTATTTTGGTGATTGGCGTAAACGGTGTCGGAAAAACAACAAGTATCGGAAAAATCGCATCACATTATAAGTCGATGGGTAAAAAGGTACTTCTTGCGGCGGCTGACACATTCAGAGCGGCAGCGATAGATCAGCTTGACATATGGGCGCAGAGAAGCGGTTGTGATATAATCAAGCACCAAGAAAACAGTGATCCGGCGGCAGTTGTGTTTGACGCTTGTACGGCGGCAAAGGCGCGTGGTGCTGATATTCTTATATGTGATACAGCCGGCAGACTTCATAATAAGAAAAATCTTATGGCGGAGCTTGCAAAGATTAACCGTGTAATTGAACGTGAACTGCCTGATTCGGCAAGAGAAACATTGCTTGTCCTTGACGCGACAACAGGTCAAAATGCGGTAAGTCAGGCAAAATTGTTCTCCGAGGCGGCGGATATTACGGGAATTATCCTTACAAAGCTTGACGGTACGGCAAAAGGCGGTATTGTAATATCAATAGCAAAAGAACAGAATGTTCCGGTTAAATTTGTCGGCGTCGGTGAAGGTATCGACGACTTGCAGGAATTTAACAGCGATGATTTTGCAAAGGCTATATTTGAAGAATAAATAATATAAACTCTGACAGTCAAAAAAATGGCGGTCAGAGTTTTTTTGTACAGTTTTTTGGACATAGGTGAATGTATAATTTAAGTAGAAAAGGAGATGGGAGAAATGAAAGAACAAAATAAAAAATTGACTATTGCAGAACGGTTAAGAAATGGAGAAAAAGTTATTTGTGCAAAGTGTAAAAAAGGCTATTATGTTACTGATGCGAAATATATAAGTACAAGTCATGGATTTTATTGCAACAGATGTAATTCTATGGCAAATATAGATCCGGTTATAGATATTGAATAGAAAAAGTATAAAAAGTTGAAAGGAGATGAAAGAAATGAAAAATTCGGTTTTAGTCACAATAACGGGACTTGCTCATTATTACGGAACAAAGCCGTTCAAAGTCGGAGCGGTAATAAAATTGAAAAAGGAATATGATAACAAATATGATGACGAGGCGATAAGAGCACAACTGCCGTATATCGGTACAGTCGGTTACATCGCAAACAGTACATATACGGTTTATTCTGGTACATACAGTGCGGGACGTTTATATGATAAAATAGGCGAATGTGCGTGTGCGAAAATTATTTTAATAACACATTCAAGCGCTGTTGCGGAAGTAATAGAGGGCTGTCCGTCAGAGAATATGGGCGAATGTGTATTTGAATAAAAATAAAAAAAGTTATCCATAAAGGATAACTTTTTTTGTGGCTGCGGATCCAGGATTCGAACCCGGACAGAACGAGTCAGAGTCGTTAGTGCTACCTTTACACAAATCCGCAACGATAACTGACAAATGATATAATACCATATAATCTAACTTTTGTCAACAGTTTTTTTAAAAAGTTTTTTTGTTGTTGATAAATATAATTTTATATGATAGAATATATATTATTAATCAAAAAAATGGTGCGAGGGACCGGACTTGAACCGGCACGGTTAAACCACACGCCCCTCAAACGTGCGCGTCTGCCTATTCCGCCACCCTCGCATTAACGTGATTTATTATACCAATAAAAAAGAGTTTTGTCAATTAAAATAAATATTTTTTGTGGAGATGTTTTTTAATGAAAAAAATTTTGGCACTTGTTATTATGACTATAATTACTTTTTCACAGTTAAGTGCTTTTGCAATGGCGGAATCTGCCGAGTGTGCGTGCGTTATAAATGCGTTGACGGGTGATGTTGTATTTTCAAAAAATATGAACCAAAAACACGCAATGGCAAGCACAACTAAAATAATGACAGCCATTGTTGCTATTGAACGTTGTAATATGGACGAAATTGTTGGTGTGAGTGCGACGGCGGCAAATCAAGAGGGTTCGGCGGCATACATATCTGAGGGAAATCAATACTATATGAAAGATTTGCTTTACGGTTTAATGCTTAATTCCGGAAATGACGCGGCGGTAGCGATAGCCGAACATGTGGCGGGAAGTGAGGAATCATTTGCGGAGCTGATGAATGAAAAAGCGGAAGAACTCGGACTCGGCAATACGCATTTTATGAATCCGAGCGGACTTGACAATCCGGAACATTACACAACGGTTTACAACCTTGCACTTATTGCAAGATATGCAATGACGCTGCCGCAGTTTCGGGAAATAGTCGCAACGCAGACTGCGCAAGTACAGGCATTAAATTCAGATGAAATACTTTATTTTTCAAACCACAATAAAATGCTAAGTCTTTATGAGGGAGCAAACGGCATAAAAACAGGCTTTACAAAGTCAACGGGCAGATGTCTTGTATCGTCTGCGCAGAGGGACGGAATGGAGTTTATAGCGGTGACTTTGAATGATCCGAACGATTGGAATGACCACGCGGAAATGCTTGATTACGCATTTTCGGAACATTATCCGAAAAAACTTATAGAGCAGGGCGATACTGTAAAGGTTACGAATATTGACGGAAAAGATTATTCAATGGTTGCGGCGAGTGACTTTACAATACCGTTTAAAGAACATCAGAAAACACAGGTAGAAGTTATATCACATATATCAAATGACTTACAAGCACCGATAAATCGAGGCGAAAAAGTAGGTTGTCTTGAAATTGTGTGTGACGGAGTGAGCGTCGGTGAAGTTGATATTATTTCGGAAAACGATATTTACGGAGTAAGCAATATAAGATTGAAAAACAGTTTTTTCAGCAGCTTTATAAGAGTTGCGAAAATATTGTTGGTATAAATGAAAGGAGAAAAAATGGGAGAGATAGTAAGATTACAAAAATATATAGCAATGAGCGGTGTTGCGTCAAGACGTGCCGCAGAAACTATGATACAAGAGGGCAGAGTTAAGGTAAACGGCAAGAAAATAACGGAGCAAGGCGTAAAAATCGAAATCGGTGCAGACAATGTATCCGTTGACGATAAGCCGATAAAGCTTAAAAACAAGAAGTATTATATAATGCTTAATAAGCCTGTCGGATATGTTTCAACCGCAAAAGACCAATTTGACCGACCGACTGTTGTTGACCTTATAAAAGAAGATTTGGGTGACGTAAGAATTTTTCCTGTCGGACGACTTGACTATGAAACCGAGGGATTGCTTTTGCTTACAAATGACGGCGACTTCACATACAAAGTCACGCACCCTAAGTTCCATACCGATAAGACTTATATCGCAACGATAAAGGGCGGTATAACGATAAGCGGTATCAATAAGCTGAGAAACGGTGTTTATATCGATGATTTCAAAACATCACCGGCGGAGGCTGAAATACTTGACGCGGTAGACGGACACACATATATTAAAATAACAATTCACGAGGGTAAAAACAGACAGGTTCGTAAAATGTTTGCGGCAATCGGCTGTACGGTTGTCGGCTTGCAGAGAATTAAGATAGGCAACGTGGAACTCGGTAATCTTCCGCTTGGAAGATGGCGGCATCTGACAAGTCACGAAGTAAATTATTTGATGAATTCTTAAAAAGAGGCTGTTGGCATTTTGTCAACAGCCTCTTTTGTGTATCATATACAAATTTAAGGGGATATTTGTCGATATTTTTTGAAAGCTAACTTGTGAAAAAAGAAATAAAAATGATTGAAAAAAAATTGCGGTTAAGGTATAATATACTTTAGGTATATTTTTTTAAAATTTATCTCTAATCTACAAACAATGGAGGTTAAAACATGGGAACAGTTGATAAATTGACTGAACTTCAATACCGCAGAAGTGTAATAAATAACGGCGGCGGAGAAGTAAAAATCAAAAAGCAGCATGATTCCGGAAAGCTGACAGCAAGAGAGAGAATTAATGCTCTTTTGGATGAAGGCAGTTTCGTTGAAATTGATGCTTTTGTAACTCACAGATGTACCGAGTTCGGTATGGATTGTGTTGAGGCTCCGGGTGAAGGAGTTGTTACAGGTTACGGTACGGTTGACGGACGTCTTGTTTACGTTTACGCTCAAGACTTTACAGTAATCGGTGGCTCACTGGGAGAAATGCACGCAAAGAAAATTTGCAAAGTCATGGATATGGCGGCAAAGATGGGTGCTCCGATAATCGGAATGAACGATTCGGGCGGTGCAAGAATTCAAGAAGGTATAGACGCTCTTTCAGGTTTCGGAGATATATTCTTCAGAAACACTGTAAACAGCGGTGTAATTCCTCAGATTTCTGTAATTATGGGACCATGTGCAGGCGGTGCTGTTTATTCACCGGCTATTACAGACTTTATCTTTATGGTTGAAAAGACAAGTCAGATGTTTATAACAGGTCCACAGGTAATCAGTTCTGTTACAGGTGAAAATGTAACAAGCGAAGAACTTGGCGGCGCTGATACACATACTTCAAAGTCGGGTGTTGCACACTTTAAGGCGGCAAATGACGAAGAATGTATCGCAAAAATCAGAAAGTTGCTTTCATACTTACCTGCAAACAATCTTGAAGAGGCTCCTTACGAACCTACAAATGACGAAATTAATCGTCTTTCAGAAAAACTTACAACAATCGTTCCTGACGATTCGGGTAAGGCTTATGACGTTAAGGAAGTTATCGCCGAACTTGTTGATAACGGCGACTTCTTTGAAGTACAGGAAGGCTTTGCAAAGAATATTGTAATAGGTTTTGCAAGAATGAACGGACAGGTTATCGGTATCGTTGCAAATCAGCCTAAGGTTATGGCAGGTTCACTTGATGTTAACTCATCAGACAAAGCAGCAAGATTTGTACGTTTCTGCGACAGCTTTAATATTCCTCTTGTTACTCTTACAGACGTACCGGGTTATTTCCCAGGCGTTGAACAGGAACAAAACGGTATTATCAGACACGGTGCTAAGTTGCTTTACGCATTCTCAGAGGCTACAGTTCCAAAGATTAACGTAATCTTGAGAAAAGCTTACGGCGGTGCATACATAGCAATGAATTCAAAACATCTTGGTGCCGATATAGTAATGGCATGGCCGACAGCAGAAATCGCTGTTATGGGTCCTGAAGGTGCCGCTAACATCATTTTCAAGAATGATATTAAGGAAAGCTCTGACCCTGTTACTACAAGAAATGAAAAGATTCAGGAATACAGAAATAAGTTTGCATCACCTTACGAGGCTGCAAAGCGTGGTTATGTTGACGATGTAATCGAACCTGATTCAACAAGACCGAGAATAATCGCCGCACTTGAAATGCTTGCATCAAAGCGTGATTCAAGACCGGCTAAAAAGCATGGAAATCTTCCTGTTTAATATGAAAGGAGATTTTTAGTATGTATTCAGAAGCATTATTGACAGGTCAGAACCTGTCATTAAGTGAAGCGTTGGCAATGGGAGGAGAAACAACAGTTATAGGTTTGGCAATAGTTTTCGCCGTACTTATCATACTTATGATAGTGCTTTCGCTTTTCAGGGTTATATTCTATAAAAAGCCTAAAACACAGGCAGCTCCTGCTGCAGCACCGGCTCAAGCAGCACCTGTAGAGGAAGAAACGGCAGACGATACAGACGAAGAAGAACTTATCGCAGTATTGACAGCCGCAGTTGCCGCAAGTCTAAATACTTCAACGTATAACCTAAGAATTAAGTCATACAGAAGAACAGACAATAAAATGCCTGCTTGGAATAAGGCGGGTGTAACCGAAACAATTAATAATAGATTCTAAAGGAGGCAAAACCTAAATGAGAAAGTTTAATATTTCAGTAAATGGAAAATCATACGAAGTTGACGTAGAAGAAGTAGGCGGAGTATCAACTCCTGCACCGGCTCCTGTTCAAACAGCCGCTCCTGCACCAAAGGCTGCACCGGCTCCAAAGGCTGCACCGAAAGCTGCTCCTGTTGCAGGTGCTAAGCAAGTAACTGCTCCAATGCCTGGTACAATCGTATCTGTAAAGGTAAACGTTGGTGATAAAGTTGAGGCCGGAACACTTGTTGCCGTACTTGAGGCAATGAAGATGGAAAACGAAATTTTCGCCGGTGTAGACGGAACAGTTGCAGGTATCAGTGTATCAGCAGGTGACAGTGTAAACAGCGGTGACGTAATAGTTTCAGTAAACTAATACAGTCACGACTAAATTATAGAAAGTGGTGACAATAAAGTGTTAGAAAGTTTTGCAAACTTTTTGCAGAATACAGGTTTGTACGCACTTATTTCAAGCGGTGGCATTGACGCCGTTAAGACAATTATAATGATTGCGATAGCTTGCGTACTTCTGTATCTTGCAATAGTAAAAAAATTCGAGCCGTTATTGCTACTTCCGATTGCGTTCGGTATGCTTTTGTCAAACTTACCGATGATTAAGGATTCAAGTGCTATTATGATGCACACGGAATTTTTTACGAATCCGGAGTATATGACGGACGGAAAATATATTAATGTCGGATATATCTGTCAGCATGGCGGTCTGCTTGACCTATTGTATCTCGGAGTTAAGCTTGGTATTTATCCTCCGCTTATTTTCGTTGGTATCGGTTGTATGACAGACTTCGGTCCGCTAATTGCCAATCCAAAGAGTATTCTTCTTGGTGCGGCTGCACAGTTCGGTGTATTCTTTACATTCGTAGGTGCTCTTGTTCTAAGCGCTCTTGTACCGTCAATCAATTTCGGTATCAAAGAAGCTGCGTCAATAGGTATTATCGGCGGTGCCGACGGTCCTACGGCTATTTACGTTACAAAATCACTTGCACCGGCACTACTGCCGGCAATCGCCGTTGCGGCATATTCATATATGGCATTGATTCCTGTAATTCAACCGCCTATTATGAAACTTATGACTCGTAAAAAAGACAGAATGATTGTTATGGAACAATTAAGACCTGTTTCAAAAACAGAAAAAATCTTGTTCCCAATCATCGTTACAATTATCGTTGCACTTATAATCCCTGACGCAGTGTCACTTGTAGGTTGTCTAATGCTTGGTAACCTTATGAAAGAATCAGGCGTTGTTGAAAGACTTACAAAGATGGCACAGAACGAACTTATGAATATCATAACTTTGTTCCTTGGTGTTACAGTAGGTGCTACTGCAACAGCGTCAAGTTTCCTATCAGCACAGACAATCGGTATTATCGTACTTGGACTTATCGCATTCTGTTTCTCAACAGCAGGCGGCTTGTTCTTGGGTGATATTATGTGTTGGGTAACAAAAGGTAAGGTTAATCCGCTTATCGGAAGTGCCGGCGTTTCAGCCGTACCTATGGCTGCTCGTGTATCTCAAACAGTAGGACAGAAGGAAAATCCTTCAAACTTCCTTTTGATGCACGCTATGGGTCCTAACGTTGCCGGAGTTATCGGTTCTGCCGTTGCGGCAGGCGTATTCCTTGCAATGTTCGGAAATCTTTAATTAAACAGATAATAAAGGAGTGAAATATAAATGGCAAAGGGAAAGAAAGCTGTAGAAATTACAGAAACAGTCCTAAGAGATGCTCACCAGTCACTTATTGCTACAAGAATGACAACAGAGCAGATTCTTCCTATTGTAGAAAAGCTTGATGACATCGGTTATCATTCGCTTGAGGCATGGGGAGCTACATTCGATGCCTGCCTAAGATTCCTTAACGAGGATCCTTGGGAAAGATTGAGAAAGATTAAGGATAGAGCTAAAAAGACTCCTATCCAAATGCTTTTCAGAGGACAAAACATACTTGGTTACAGACACTATGCTGATGATATAGTTGAATATTTCGTTCAAAAGTCAATCGCAAACGGTGTTGATATACTAAGAATTTTTGATGCTCTTAACGACGTCAGAAACCTTGAATGTGCTATCAAGGCTTGTAAGAAAGAAAAAGGTCATGTACAGGCTACAGTTTGTTACACAACAAGTGAATTCCATACAAACGAAAAGTTCGTTAAAATGGCTAAGCAACTTGAAGAAATGGGTGCAGACTCAATCTGTATCAAGGATATGGCAGGTCTTTTAAGACCATATGTAACATATGACCTTGTAAAGATGATGAAAGAAGAAGTTAAGATTCCTATTCAACTTCATACTCACTACACAAGCGGTGAGGCTTCAATGGTTTACCTAAAGGCTATTGAGGCAGGTGTAGACGTAATCGACTGTGCTATGTCACCGTTGGCTATGGGTACATCACAACCGCCTACAGAGCCTATGGTTGCGGCTCTTCAAGGTACAGAGTACGATACAGGCTACGATTTGGATAAGCTTATCGAAATCTGCGACTACTTCAAGCCGCTAAGAGAAGAATACATTAAGAGCGGTCTTATGAACACTAAGGTTATGGGTGTTGACGTTAATACTCTTAAGTATCAAGTTCCGGGCGGTATGCTTTCAAACCTTGTATCACAGCTTAAGCAACAGGGCAGAGAAGATGCATATGATGAAGTGCTTAAAGAAGTACCTCGTGTTCGTGCAGACTTCGGTTATCCTCCGCTTGTTACACCGTCATCACAGATTGTCGGTACACAGGCAGTACTTAACGTGCTTATGGGTGAAAGATACAAGATGGTTTCTAAGGAATCAAAGGGTCTTGTAAGAGGCGAATATGGTAAGTGCCCTGCTGAAATCTCTGACGAAATCGTTAAGAAGATTATCGGCGACGAAAAGAGAATTACTTGTCGTCCGGCTGACCTATTAAAGCCTGAGCTTGAACAGATGAAGAAAGAATGTGCAGAATGGATTGAACAGCCTGAAGATGTATTGTCATATGCATTGTTCGGTCAAGTTGCCGTTAAATTCTTTGAATACAGACGTGCTCAGAAATATAAAATTGATGCAGATTTAGTGGATATGGAAAATAAGACATATCCGGTTTAATTGCGTGTTTTAGTACCGGACGAAATATTTCGTCCGGTATTTTTTATAAAAAATTTTAAATACAGGAGGATATTATGATTTTTGGATTTATAGGCAGCGGAAATATGGGCGGTGCTATAATCGGCGGAATTATTAATTCTGATATAGCAAGTCCTGAAAATGTAATTGTTTCGGATAAAAATGAACAGGCATTGAAGAATATTAATGAAAAATACGGTGTTAAAGTGACATCGGACAATAAAGAAACGGCAGATAAAGCTGATGTATTGTTTTTGTGTGTAAAACCGCAGTTTTTATACGGTGTAATTGATGAAATCAAAAACAGTGTTTCAGATAATACAGTAATCGTTTCAATAGTCGCAGGACAGGCGATAGAAACGATTGAAAAGGCTTTTGAACATGATATTAAACTTGTGCGTGTAATGCCTAATACACCGGCTTTAGTCGGCGAGGGAATGGCGGCATTGACACCGAACAGCAATGTTACAAAAGAAGAAACAGATCTAGTTGTAAACGTGTTTAACAGCTTTGGTAAAGGTGAAGTCGTATCGGAAAATCTTATGGATGCCGTAACGGCTGTCAGCGGTTCGTCACCGGCTTATGTGTTTATGATGATTGAGGCAATGGCAGACGCAGCTGTTATAGGCGGTATGCCGAGAAGTCAAGCATATACATTCGCCGCACAAGCGGTACTTGGAAGTGCAAAGATGGTACTTGAAACAGGCAAACACCCGGGGGAATTAAAAGATATGGTTTGCTCACCTGCCGGAACTACAATAGACGCAGTTGCAATACTTGAAAAAGACGGTTTCAGAAACAGTATCATTGACGCAATGGTAGGTTGTATGAATAAGTCAAAAGAACTTGGAAAAAAATAAGATAAAACAATAACGCCACCGATTTTATTATCGGTGGCGTTATTGTATATGAACGTAACATTGTATTCAAACAATGTTAAATATATTATACACTATTAATTGTAAAAATTCAATAGAAAAATAAAATCTTTTTAAAAATATCTCTGATTTTTAAACATTATCGAAGTATGATATATATTTTACGGGTGCTTGTTTATTAAATAAATACTCATATAAGTCGATAAAATAGTCGTCTGTCATACTTGCGATGTAATCCGTCACAATATCATTAAAATCACTGTTTTTTGTATATTCGTATCCCGAAAATCTGTTTGAATAGTCGATTAATTCAATATGATGCTTGAATATCGGCGATGATTTTATGTCATTTTTTAAATCATAAAGCAACTTATTGTATATTTCCTCAAACATCGGTTCAATAGTTTTGTCGTATACGTCAGAAATTTTGCTGTTTTGATATATAACACGGAAATTGTCTTTTTTACTGTTTTTTAGTGCTTGATAGTGCTTTTCATCAAGCTGTATAAAATCTTTGCCGTAACTGTTTTCAACGATATTTACAATAAGATTATTTATAATAGCCGCATTGTATTTGCCTATTTCACTTTCGGCGAAAACACTTTCACTGTCAATCAGCTTGGTTTTTATAGCGTCTTGGCGGTCTTTTCCGATATAAGCAATCATATCCGAAATTCTGACAACACAACCTTCAAGCGTAGACGGTACAAGTCGGTCTATTGCGGATTGGTCAATATAACATTCTTCAACCTTTGCGTCAAAATCCTTGAAATTGTCAAGCTTTGACGGACGGTATTCTTTGCACTCGAACTCACCGTTGTGACAAAGTATTCCGTCAAGTGTTTGAAGGCTGATGTTGAGGTTAAATATTTTATCAAGCACACGCACACTGTGTACGTTGTGATTGAAATATCGTCCCGTATTTGCATGATATGATTTGTTTAAGAATTTTTCGCCCGCGTGACCGAACGGTGTGTGACCTATGTCGTGACCGAGTGCGACAGCCTCTATTAAATCAAGGTCAAGACCAAGCATTCTGCCTATATTTCGCGCAATTCTTGAAACAAGCTGAACGTGCAGAGCACGGTGTGAAATATCATCGTTTTTATAAAAAGAAAATACCTGTGTTTTGTCGGCATAGCGGTTGTAATATGGACTGTGCATAATTTTTTCAACGTCACGCACAAACGCAGGCCGCCAAAGAGTGGCTCTGTCGTGTTCCTTGTCAATACGGCGGATTGCGTTATCCTTAAAACCGTTGCCGTCAAAAAGTTCTGTATTTATTTTGTTTTGTAATTCATCGGAAAGTTTTTCGTAATTTGAATCTGAACTCATTTTATACCTCCTCGTTTTAATTGATTATACCATAAAATGCGGAATATAACAATATTCGTAACAATAAATTAACAATTACAGTAGTGACAATTAAAAAAGAATGTGATATACTATATGTAGTATGAAGAAAATATTAAAGTAAATATAAGGAGCGAGAATTATGAAAAAAGTGCTTTCGGGTATGATTGCGGCAGTTATGACAATATGTATGTCGGTATCTGTATTTGCGTCACCAAATTCAAGCGTATCTATAAAAAATAATGACAGTAAGTCAACCCCTGTTACATATGAATATGCACCTGATCAGTTGGGCGAAACTGTGAGATCGATAAAGCCGTTGATGACAAAACTTGACGATTTGTCTAAACAGTCGTCTGTTGTTCAGACTCTTACAATATCAAGCGAAAGTGCAGAGGGTGATCCGGTAGATTTTAAATTGAGATTGTCTATGTCGGAAAAAACGTCAAACGATGTAAAACCAGAGGCCTTAAAAACACCGTCACCTGACGAATACAGTGCTTTGAATTATTATAATATAAAAGTAACGGATTCAAACAATAAGCTTATTTATTCGTATGCGAATGACGACTCTAAAACGGATAACAGTACATATAAAGATGTTCCGTTGGGAACAATGAACAGTTCTGCGAATACTGAAAACAAAATTATAAATGTAACGGTATCGGTAAATAAGTCCTTGAAAAATTCTGATGCGGCACAATATGCTGAAAAACTTGATTGGAGCATTGTTTCAAGCGTGAAAAAAACAGAGACTGCCGAGACACCAAAGGCTACAGAAGAAGTTGCAAAAGAAACAACCGCACCGACAACGGAAGTAACAGCGAAGGAAACAACTAATCCGTCTGTAAAAGAGGATAAAAACGGTGTTGTTACATTGGCACAGGGCGAATATATTTGCGGTGAAGATATTGACCCGGGCAGATATACTATGACAGGTAACGGGAAAGTTCATGTTTACACAGAAAACGGTGAATTAAAATCAACAATCGCATTAAAGGATAAAAATTCATCTGCAAACGGAGTTGAGGAATATCTTATAAATTTGACAGACGGTGAAAAGATAAAGGTTGAATCTGAAACTAAATTCACACCGTATACTGCAACTGCGACCGCAAAACCGAAAGCAACCTCAACAGCAAGTTCATCGACAAAAGCTACAACAAAGCCGACAGCTACACCGAAAACAACGGCTAAACCGTCAAAGAACAATCCTAAGACAGGGGATAACACTCCTATCGTAGCATTGGTTTCAGTCGGTATTCTTGCGGCAGGTGCATTTGTGTTTATCGAAATTAAAAAGAGAAAAAACAACTAAACTAAAGTGAAAGGGCGTGTATGATAGTGAAAAAACGACTTACTGTCATACAGGTCCTTTTAGTTTTGATATTTGTAGGGTGTTGCGGTTATCTCGGAAAATATTTTTATGATTCACATAAGGCTGAAAGCGGTTTTGATGAATTGAAAAAAGTGGTTGAGAAAACGGAACGTGCAGACGCAACGGACGGTTATATTGATAAACGTGCGGATAACGGTATGCTTGAATGTTATTACTCGTTATATCAGCAGAATAATGATATGGTAGGGTGGATAAAGATTCCCGATACACCTGTCGATTATCCTGTGGTAAAGTATAGCGACAATGAATTTTATTTGCATAAGAATTTTAATAAGGAATATCAATTCAGCGGTATACCTTTTCTCGATTATCAGTCGAATGACGAATCGGTGAATAAAATTATTTATGCACATAATATGAAGAACGGTACAATGTTTGCGTCACTTGCCGATTATGAGGATAAAAGCTTTTATGACGCTCATAAAAATATAATGTATGATACATTGTATGATAAAGGCGAATATGAGATTGTGTCCGCGTTTACGACTAAAGTCGGTGCAAGTAATGAATTTAAGTATTACGATTATGCGGATATAGAGTCGGAGGAGCGATTTAATGAATATGTCACTCAGGCAAGGTCACGTTCGTTTTATGATACAGGCGTAAATACAGTGTACGGCGATAGCCTTATAACACTTTCAACGTGCGCGTATCATACGTCAAATGAAAGATTTGTCGTGATTGCAAGAAAGAAATAAGAAAATACTTGAAATCGGCTTTGAAATATTATATAATATATTGGTATGTTAATAGTGTTTTGCTCTCGTAGTTAAGTGGATATAATAAACCCCTCCTAAGGGTTAGTCACCAGTTCGACTCTGGTCGGGAGTACCACGTCGGAATGGACTACGCTCCATTCCGATTTTTCTATGCAGAAAAATCAGTCATAACACTGCGTCATTCCTCCTTAGTCGCAAAAACGCCCGCTCGGTTCACCTGTTCGCTTGTAAACGCACTCACGATGGCTCACAGTCGCTGCCACCTTTTTGCGAGAAAGTGCCTGTGGCACAAATGGTTCAAAACGGACTACGCTCCATTCCGATTTTTTTATTTCCCAATAATAGATTGTTCCCAAATTTGTTTTTGACGCCAGGTGGTAGGGGGAACACCGAATTGTTTTTTGAAAGTTTTGTTAAAGATATGAGTATCATAGTAGCCCACGCTTTGGGCAGTTTCGGTCACTGACGCGTTTGTGTTTTTTAAATACAATGCCGCGGTATTCATTTTAAGTGAAATAATATAGTTTTGCGGACTTGTTTTTTTATATTCATTAAAAAGTCTTGTCAGATAACTTCTGTCAATTCCGATATATTTTGCGACATCCGAAACGGATATTTTTTTATGAACATTTGTTTTTATAAACGTTTCTGCTTTTTGAATATATTCTTCGGCATTGCTGACGGTATTAATTTGTTCGCCGTCTGTAAGGCAGTAAATGAAATTCCAAAATTTTTGCATGAGCAATTCAAAACACATTTCTCCGGACGAAATAATATTACAGAGTGCATTGCCGATCGAATTATTTTCATCATCGGTATAAATCGG
>OIBA01000346.1_pt1 | contig 20008 bp, 15 predicted proteins | sample 1580931 | NCBI WGS metagenome assembly OIBA01 (sample SAMEA3882548, study PRJEB24775) | human gut metagenome | biome: human-associated habitat; feature: intestine environment; material: feces | place: Netherlands | collected 2009/2010
TTTTGAGGATTCGATGCCCTATATACGGGAAATGTTTTCTTTATATGCCAATGATGAGAAAGAAAAATTATATACATGGATATCCGAAAATAAGGAACAGATTCAAGAATTTTATAATAAAACTACCAATGGCTGCTGTTCAAGAATCCGGGAATGGAATGAATTTATAAAACATTATAGCCTGCTATATATAGAGTTGAATAATATTTGCCTCGAAATTGAAAATAGAAATTGGAATCCTCAGGCAAAATGGCATTTAGTGGGGCGGAAGATTCACTCCATTCAGAAGGAGAAAGACGTTATTGAAAAAGGAGAAGTAAAGTGGAGAAAAACACCTGATGTTACGGATGAAGAACTGAAAAAGTATAAACCATGCTATGAAAATCATCGGATAAGAGCATTCACTCAGACAATCCCTGTGAGTGAAGATGCCATAGAAGTCAGGATGGAGATTAAATATGAGAAAAATACAGAAGGAAAAATAATTGTCTCCGGGAAAACCAACTTATTTGACGGAGCGCAATTGCTGATTTCAATCACTCCGGATGGAAAATTTTATGGTCCGTCTTGCAAAGTAAACTGTTTAAATGGAACATTTACTTCAGTACCCTTAGGAAATGGAACGAATCTTTCGGGGAAATGCAGATTGAGTATTACGATGCCTGTAAGTTCTGTACAACCAATAGAATTTGTAAAAAAGTCCGGTATGCAGTATGAAAACCTGAAAGGGGACTTTATCGTCCGGGATGGAATATCCCCTTCGGGAAAATATGAACAGGAAGTGGTTTTATGAAATGGAGAAAATCCTTATACGACATAATTGAAGTGAACGATGAACAAAATACAATAAGCAAGTTATATGACTGGATGATGATGATCGTCATAGTAGTAAGTATTATTCCGCTTGCCGTTAGAAACGCAAATGAACTTACGCAAATGTTAGATTTTGTTACGGTTATTATATTTATCATAGACTATATTCTAAGATTATTAACGGCGGACCTGAAATTGAAAAAAGGAAAGAAATCATTTGCCGAATATCCGTTTACACCAATGGCGGTAATCGATTTGGTATCGATTCTTCCATCAGTAACGCTTTTGAACAGCAGCCTGAAGTTATTAAGGCTCTTCCGGTTGTTCAGAACTTTCCGGGTATTCCGAGTATTTAAAGTGATCAGATATTCTAAGAGTATTAATATTATTATCAATGTATTCAAAAAGCAGAGAGAGGCGTTGCTGGTAGTAGGCGGATTGGCGATAGGATACATAGTGATCTCGGCACTGATCATGTTTAATGTAGAACCGGCAACATTTCCAAGCTTTTTTGATGCGGTATACTGGGCGACCGTTTCGCTGACTACGGTTGGATATGGGGATATCTATGCTGTTTCAACGATTGGTAAGGTGATTACGATGTTATCGTCGGTATTTGGAATTGCAATTGTGGCATTGCCGGCAGGCATTGTTACAGCCGGGTATATGGAAGAGATTAATAAAGATGAATCTTTGTAATTTAGGAGAATTGCAGATGGAAAATAAAGAGAAAAAGCAAATGCTTACAACGGAGCTAACAAAAGAAAAGGGCGGCAGGAGTGCCGGGATGATTCAGGATATGTCAATAAACGGAATCAAACTACATCTCGCTCAGAACGGAACCGGCGGCCCGGTCATCTTCTGGGGCATGTATCCACATCAGCAGAACGAAGTAGAACATCTGTGGAAATCTCTACTGGAACTTGTGCCGGAACAAAATTTCCTGCTCGTTGCATTTCAGGTGGAGAACTGGAACCGGGACTTTTCACCGTGGGAAGCAGCGGCTGTATTCGGAAAGGAAGGCTTCGCCGGACAAGGTCTGAAGACGCTGAGATGGCTGACAGAGGAATGTGTGCCACATATTGACCGGACTTTTGGTGTGAAAGACAGGGAACATTGGCTGATGGGTTATTCGCTTGCCGGATTATTTGCGCTATGGGCAGCTTATGAAAGTGACGTGTTTTCTGGAATTGTATGCTGTTCGGGTTCGTTGTGGTTCCCGGACTGGGACCATTATGTGAGGAATCATGTGATTCAGAGTAAATGTAGCGTGTATCTGAGCCTTGGCGGAAAGGAAGAGAAGGCGAAGAACAAAGTAATGGCAGCGGTCGGTGACAGGACCAGGGCGCAGGAAGGGCTGTTACAGGAGGACTCGATGGTGGAATCCGTGGTTTTAGAGTGGAATGCGGGAGGGCATTTTGCAGATGCGGGGAAAAGGCTGGCTAAGGGCGTGAAATGGATGTTTGGAGTGAAAAGTGGCTTATAATATAAGTTGAGGGTGTTAAGGTTTCATGGTATCATAATCAGTATAGAAGAACAGTGTGACAGATTATGTTATTACAACCGGAGGTGAAAATCAATGAACAAAGCAGACAAAGCAGAATCCCTCTTCCGCACAGGCTACAACTGCAGCCAGTCGGTCTATGCAGCATTTGCGGAAGAACTGGGAATAACAGTGGAAGAGGCAGCAAAAAAAGCAAGCCCGTTCGGAGCGGGATTTGGCAAGCTGCGTGAGGTATGCGGAGCCGTGACAGGAATGGTCATGGTAATCGGTGATCTGTACGGATATGACGATCCGAAAGATGCGGCGGGGAAAAAGCAGCTTTATGTACTTGTGCAGAAGCTTTGTGGATCCTTTGAAGCTTCGGAAGGAAGCCTGATCTGCCGGGAACTTCTCGGGCTGGAGAAGGGCGAAGATCTGGAAGAGCCTGCGGTCAGAACGGAAGCGTATTATCAGAGCAGACCTTGTGTGAAAGCATGCAGAAGGGCAGCGGAGATTCTGGAAGAGTATGTGAAAGAGCAGAAAAGAAAATGAGTGAATACATTACGACCTACACAGGAAAACATTTTAAACCAACAGAACCGGATCCGGAGTTATTTGACATAGCAGACATTGCACATGCGCTGTCCCTGATATGCAGAGGAAATGGTCATGTGAAGATGTTCTGGTCGGTCGGGGAACATTGCATTTGCTGTGCAAAAGAGGCAAAGGCGAGAGGTCTGTCGGATAGGATGGTGCTTGCATGCCTGCTTCACGATGCAAGCGAGTGTTATATGTCGGATGTTCCGTCGCCTTTTAAGAAGGAACTGCCGGAATATAATGAACGCGAAGAACGTATGCTTTCTATGATTTATGAAAAATTTCTCGGTTCGGACCTGACACCGGAAGAGAAGATGCAGTTGAATGCGATTGATAAGGCAATGCTATGGTATGATCTGACGTTTCTTCTGGGAGAGAAACAGGAGAGCGAAGCGCCCGAATTGCATATTGATCTGAGGTATGAGGTCAGAGCATTTGGTGAGGTGGAAGAAGAATACCAGAGGATTTTTGAAGAACAGCTTATAACCGTACAGAATAAAAGAATCTAAAATCGTACGGATAAGATAGAAAAGGAGGAATACATTATGTTACACGAAGTATCTTTTGCGTCCTACAACGGACGTGACCAGGTCCAGGGATGGATCTATGTTCCGGCTTGCAAACCGAAGGGAATCGTCCAGGTGATCCACGGATTTGGGGAACATTCCAGACGTTATCTGCACATGATATCTGCCTTCATGGATGCGGGTTATATCGTGGCAGCAGACGATCATGTAGGACATGGGAAGACAGCAATGGTCAATAATGTGTGGGGCGACTGGGGAGACAAAGGACCGCATACAATGATGGAAGACGAGCATACATTGAAAGGAATCGTGTGTGAAAAATATCCGGATCTGCCATATTTCTTATTCGGACACAGCATGGGATCTTTTATCACAAGAGATTTCATTGCAAAATACGGGGACGAACTGGCCGGGGCAACTATCTGCGGAACAACGGGAATCTTCCGCGGGGCAGAAGAGACGGGAAAGAAATTAAAAGAAGCGATCGATGCAGGACATGGAGAAGAATCCGATCCGTCATATACCGGAGAACTGATGGGATGGATGTGTGAGCGCTGTGGAGAGGTCAGCATCGGAAATGAGTGGATCTGTGCCGATCCGTATGTACAGCGGGATCATGCCGATGATCCGTTTGATGCATTTACCAGACCGACCAGCAACCGTTCGGTATATGATTTCATCTAGATGATGTTACAGATCGAGGGAACAAAGTGGGCCGAAAAAGTGCCGACAGACATGCCAATCTATAATATTGCGGGAGATCAGGATCCGGTAGGTGAGTATGGTGTCGGTGTATATCAGGTAAGTAACTGGCTGGTACAGACCGGACATAACGTAACGACGAAGCTGTACTCGGGATACCGTCACGAGATACATAATTATGCTGAGATTAAGAACGAAGTCGAAGCGGGTATTATTGCATTCATGGACAAGGCATTATAAAAATGTATTAGGTGTCGGGAAGGATTATAATTCAAAAAACATAGAGATAAAGACATAAAAAGTACAATAGCATTTGTGATAGCGATTGTCGTGATCAGTGTAGATAAGAAAGACGTAAGGGAAATTTGATTTTCAGGGACTCCGGTTTTATGAAACCCGGAGTCCTTTTTGAAAAAAATTATTTTTTGATCTCTGATTGGAATGCATTGATATCTTTTGCTTTACAAATGATATATAAAGTATTATGATAAAAAAAACGAAATCTTCAGGGCAGGGTGCGATTCCCTACCGGCGGTAAAGCCCGCGGGCCGAGAGGCATGATCCGGTGTGATTCCGGAGCCGACAGTATAGTCTGGATGAAAGAAGATGATGGTACAGTTATTTTAAAAGATGAATGTAGTGTCTGAGCTCTGAGATGGTGATCCATTTCAGAGCTTTTTTGGTTAACAGATCATTTGTCAGTTATATGTAACAGATCATTTCCCCTGTAGGTATCCTGCAGGGGTTTTTGTATAACTAAGAAAGAAGGAAGAGAAATGACGGATCAGGAATACATGCTCCGGGCAATTCAGCTTGCAAAAAAGGGAGAAGGATGGACGAATCCGAATCCGATGGTAGGTGCGGTGATCGTAAAAGACGGCCGGATCATCGGGGAAGGTTATCATAAAAAATGCGGAGAACTTCATGCAGAGCGCAATGCAATCGCATCGCTTACAGAATCGGCAGAGGGTGCGACAATCTATGTTACGCTGGAACCATGCTGTCATTATGGCAAGACACCGCCGTGTACGGAAGCAATCATAGAACAGAAGATTAAAAAAGTGGTGATTGGTTCCAGGGATCCGAATCCAAAGGTGGCAGGAAAAGGTGCACAGATATTGCGTGAATCGGGAATTACAGTAGTTCAGGATTTTATGCGGGAAGAATGTGACCGTCTGAACCCGGTGTTCTTCCATTATATTACGACGAAGACACCGTATGTAGTGATGAAATATGCCATGACACTGGATGGGAAAATTGCGACAAAGACGGGTGCATCGAAGTGGATCACAGGAGAACCGGCCCGACAGGAAGTGCAGCATATGCGGCACCGGTATATGGGTATTATGGCCGGTATCGGGACTGTACTTGCGGATGATCCGATGTTGAATGTCCGGGTAGAAGGATGGAAAAGTCCGGTCAGAATAGTATGCGACAGCAGTCTTAGGATACCGCTTGACAGCCAGATTGTAAGAAGTGCAAAAGAGTACCGGACAATCGTGGCTTATGCAGGACGGGAAGAGAACGAAGAAATAACAGAAAAAATAGAATGGTTACATGCGAAAGGCGTGGATACTGTCTGCTGTCCGGATGAAAAAGGTCAGATAGACCTTAAAAAGCTGATGACAAATCTTGGAAATGAGGGCATTGACAGCATTCTGCTGGAAGGCGGGGGCACGCTGAACGACAGTGCACTGCGGGCAGGAATTGTAAAAGAGGTACACTGTTTTATCGCACCAAAATTATTTGGTGGAAAGAACAGTAAGACACCGGTGCAAGGAATCGGCATCGGACTTCCATCAGAAGCATTGAAACTGAAATGTACGGATATCTGCCGGATCGGTGAAGACATCAGGATAATCTGTCAGGTATGTGAAAAAGAACAGGAGGGGCCATGTTTACAGGAATCGTAGAAGAGAAAGGATCGGTCCGCTATATGCAGCTGACCGGAGAGTCGGGAGTTCTGGCAGTCAAGGCGAAGAAGGTATTGGAAAGAACGAAGATCGGTGACAGTATCGCAGTCAATGGAGTGTGTCTGACAGTTACATCACTTCAGCCGGATGGATTTACTGCAGATGTGATGGCAGAGACCATCAGGAGAAGCAGTCTGGGAAGCTGTAAAGTCGGAAGTCAGGTGAATCTGGAACGGGCAATGGCTGCAGACGGAAGATTTGGAGGACATATCGTAAGCGGTCATATTGACGGAACCGGTGTGATCCGGTCTCTGATCCGGGAGGAGAATGCCATCTGGGTATCTATCGGAACATCGCCGCAGATATTACATCTGATCGTAGAAAAAGGCTCCATCTGTATAGATGGCATCAGCCTGACGGTGGCAAAAGTAGAGGAAGAGGGATTTCAGGTATCGGTTATCCCGCATACAGGAGAAGAAACGACGCTTTTGGAAAAAGTGCCGGGCGATCCGGTGAATCTGGAGAATGATGTGATCGGAAAATACGTAGAAAGGCTGTTAGGCCTTGGAAAGAGTGAAGAAGAGAAAAAAGAATCTGGAATTACGATGGAATTTTTGCAGGAATTCGGATTTTAGAACAGGAGGATAAATAGAATGTCACAAAACAATCAGTACAATACAATCGAAGAGGCACTAAGGGATCTGAGGGAAGGAAAGGTTATTCTGGTTACAGATGATCCGGACAGAGAGAACGAAGGGGATCTGGTATGTGCAGCAGAGTTTGCAACACAGGAGAATATCAATTTTATGGCGACTTATGCGAAAGGGCTTATCTGTACACCGATGAGTGCGGAAATTGCAGCAAGGCTTAACTTTCCACCGATGGTTGCGGAGAATACCGATAATCACAGCACAGCATTTACCGTTGCAGTGGACCATGTTGATACGACGACAGGTATTTCGGCAGCAGAACGTTCCTATACAATCATGAAATGTGTGGATGAAGATGCGAAGCCGGAAGATTTCAGAAGACCGGGACATGTATTTCCACTCATTGCCAGAAAAGGCGGAGTCCTGGTGCGGAACGGACACACAGAGGCAACGACTGATCTGGTGAGACTGGCTGGATTGAAAGAATGCGGCGTGTGTTGTGAGATTATGAAAGAAGATGGCACAATGATGCGTACACCACAGTTGTGGGAACTTGCAAAAGAGCATAATCTTACATTTATTACGATCCGTGATCTTCAGGATTACATGAGAATCCATGAAAAACATGTAAAAGAAGAGGCGGTTGCAGACCTTCCGACGCAGTATGGAGATTTCAGACTTCACGGATATATCAATGATATTACAGGAGAACATCATCTTGCACTGGTAAAAGGTGATATCGGAGACGGTGAAGATGTACTTTGCAGGGTACATTCGGAGTGCCTGACAGGTGATGCATTTGGCTCGCTTAGATGTGACTGTGGTCTGCAGCTTCAGACAGCGATGCGTCAGGTAGAAGCAGAAGGCAGAGGGATCATTCTTTACATGAGGCAGGAAGGCAGAGGAATCGGACTGCTCAATAAGATCAAGGCATATGCACTGCAGGAGCAGGGATATGATACGGTAGAGGCCAATGTAAAGTTGGGATTTGCACCGGATCTCAGAGAGTACTGGATCGGAGCGCAGATATTATCGGATCTCGGACAAAGTCTATGGACTTGGTGGGTTTGGACTGAAGATCAATGAAAGAGTACCGCTGGAGATCCCACCGCAGAAGTATGATCTGAAATATATGAAGACAAAACAGGAAAAGATGGGACACATTTTCAAAGAAATAGAATTATAAAAAGATTTAATGAATAACAGGAGGAAGAAATCATGAGACAGATCAATTTAGTAGAAGGAAAAGTAGTAGCACCTGAGGGAATGAAAGTCGGAATCGTGGCTGCCAGATTCAATGAGATCATTGTGAATAAGTTATTGGGCGGAGCCGTCGACGGGCTGGTAAGACATGGGGTAGAAGAAGAGAACATTACGGCTGCATGGGTACCGGGAGCATTTGAGATTCCGCTGACTGCACAGAAGATGGCACAGTCCGGAAAGTATGATGCAGTCATCTGCGTGGGAGCAGTTATCCGCGGGGATACTTCCCACTATGATCTGGTGTGTAATGAATCGGCCAAAGGAATCGCGCAGGTTGAACTTGCAACAGGAATTCCGGTATTATTCGGAGTGATCACAACAGAGAATATCGAACAGGCTATCGCACGTGCAGGAAGTAAAGCAGGAAATAAAGGATATGACTGTGCATTGTCCGCAATTGAGATGGTAAATCTGATGAAGCAGCTTTAATCAGGTGCAGCCGATGGTGAAAACAATCATTTTTGATTATGATGGAACGATACATAATACTCTTGGAATCTATGAGCCGGCGTTCAGGGAAGCTTATCAGTGGTTGTCAGAACAGAATGTTGTAGAGGAACAGAAGATAGAGACGGCGCAGATCGCAGGCTGGCTGGGCTTAAACAGCAAAGAAATGTGGGATACATTTCTGCCGGAATTAGATCAGAAATACAAAGATCAGGCGAGTGCGATCGTGGGAGATTCCATGGTCAGGCAGATCAGGAAGCACCGGGCAGTGTGGTATCCGGGAGCGGAAGAGATGCTTACAGCTTTGAAGAACAGAGGATATCATCTTGTGATCTTAAGCAACTGTAAAGTGGCATACCGCAAAGCACATTGGGAAGAATTCCGAATGGAAAGATGGTTTGAACAGTTTTATGATTGTGAATCGTATGGTTTCTGCCCTAAGACGGAGATCGTGCAGGAAGTTATCAGGGACTATCCGGGTTCCTATCTGGTGATCGGAGACAGAAGACAGGATTTGGAATGTGCCAGATCCTGTAAAAGTCCGTTTATCGGATGCCTGTATGGCTATGGTGAGAAGGGAGAACTGGATGGAGCAGATTATTTTGTGAAATCTGTAGAAGAGATAACCGGAATCATATGATGTGAAAAAATGCACAAAAATAGAACTGTATTTTTGTAAATTATGTTTAATTCCACTCTTGCACTTTACAAGAAAAAAGTGTAAAACTTTAAGTAAGCTAAAAAAAGTAAATAAGAAATGCAATGAAAGGGATACGTCATAAAAGTTAACTGGAATTCAGAGAGCCGTTGGATGGTGTGAAACGGCAGAAAGTATTTTATGATATCACCCAGGAGCATCCCGCTGAAATATACAGGTTGGAAGAATCAACATGGTCAGGTATCGAGTAAGCCGGGACGTTGTCTTCACGTTACAGAAGAAACTGTTAGATATTTTGACAGTAACAAGTGGTTGTGGTTAGTGATGACTGCAGTAAAACGAAGTGGTACCACGGAAGAATATTCCGCCTTTGTTATCCGAAAGGATAGCGAAGGCGTTTTTTTATATATTTACTTTAAAGAGAAAGAAGAGGGATTGTTTTATGAGTGGAATATTAATGATGATCATTGCCATTGTTGTGCTTGGTGGAGCATATCTTCTTTATGGTCGTTATCTCCAGAACAAATGGGGCATTGACCCAAATGCCAAAACTCCGGCATATGAGATGGAAGACGGGGTTGACTATGTACCGGCCGATACGAACGTCGTATTCGGTCACCAGTTTGCATCAATCGCAGGTGCAGGTCCGATCAACGGACCGATCCAGGCAGCAATCTTCGGATGGCTTCCGGTACTTTTGTGGATCTTAATCGGAGGGGTATTCTTTGGAGCCGTTCAGGATTTCGCATCTATGTATGCATCTGTAAAGAATAAAGGACGTACAATCGGATATATCATTGAAGAATATATCGGAAAATTAGGTAAGAAATTATTCCTGTTATTCTGCTGGCTGTTTTGTATTCTGGTCGTTGCAGCTTTTGCTGATGTTGTAGCCGGAACTTTTAATGGATTCTCAGTAAGTGAAGCCGGAAAAGTAACAAAAATTGCAGCTAACGGTGCAGTCGCAACTACTTCTATGATATTTATCTTAGAAGCAGTCGGACTTGGAATGTTTTTGAAGTATACGAAATTCAACAAGTGGATTAATACAGCAGTTGCAATCGTATTATTGGTAGCAGCAATCGCACTGGGACTTCACTTCCCAATGTATGTAGGACTGGATGCATGGCATCTCATCATCTTCGTTTACATCCTGATTGCCAGTGTCGCTCCTGTATGGGCGCTTCTTCAGCCTCGTGACTATCTGAATAGTTACCTTTTGATTTTTATGATCGTTGGTGCGGTTATTGGTGTATTTGTAGCAAATCCATCTTGTAACCTTCAGGCATTCACAAGCTTTAACGTAGATGGACAGTATATGTTCCCAATCTTATTTGTAACGATCGCTTGTGGTGCGGTTTCCGGCTTCCATTCACTGGTATCTTCCGGTACAGCATCCAAACAGATTAAGAATGAGAAGAACATGCTTCCTGTATCATTCGGAGCAATGTTAATGGAAAGTATGCTTGCAGTTATTGCACTGATCGCAGTTGCATCTTTTGCCAAAGGTGAAGCAGCAGCACAGGGACTGACAACACAGCCTCAGATTTTCGCCGGAGCGATTGCGAACTTCCTGTCAGTTATTGGTCTGCCACATTCACTTGTATTTACACTGATTAACCTGGCAGTATCCGCATTTGCACTGACTTCTCTGGATTCCGTAGCCAGAGTAGGCCGTCTGTCATTCCAGGAATTCTTCCTCGATGATGATGTAGATCAGGATAACATGAGTCCATTCTTAAAAGTGGTAACGAATAAATACTTTGCAACGGTTATTACACTGGTACTTGCATATTTCCTGACAAAAGTCGGTTATGCAGAGATCTGGCCTTTATTCGGTTCAGCCAACCAGCTGTTATCTGTACTGGCACTGGTAGCTTGTGCGGTATTCCTTAAGAAAACGAAGCGCCAGGGATTCATGCTCTGGGGACCAATGGTATTCATGATGGCTGTTACATTTACAGCACTTGGTATGACGATCGTGAAACTGACAAAAGCATTCCTGACAACAGGGCTGGATCTTGGAAATACATTACAGCTGATTTTTGCCGTATTGCTTCTGATCCTTGGTGTGTTGGTTGCAATCCAGGGTGTAAAGAAACTTCTTGAAAAAACAGATGATAAGAAAGCAACAGCTTAATCATTATTTTATTCGTAATAAGAACATATAAGAGAAACTGTGGTAATAGCGTGAAGGTTATTATCGCAGTTTTTTTGTTTTATATATAGTAGAGACAGATTCTGCACAATTGGATAAAGTGTATAAAAAAATATAGATCAATATAAAAATATTGATAATTAATCCAAAAATATTCTATGTCAAAAAAATAGTGTTGTAATTATAATGAGATTAGTCAATGAGTTAGACGTGATTAAAAACAAAACGCACAAAACAGGAGGAAAGAAAATGAAAAAGAAAAAAGTATTTGCACTCATGATGGCAGCAACACTTGCATTATCACTGGCAGGCTGCGGAGGATCTTCGTCAGGTGATTCAAAATCATCAGGATCTTCAGACAGCAGTTCTGTAGCCAATAAGGACAAACCGCTTTGCTGGTTTAACCGTCAACCTTCTAATAGTTCAACAGGGGAATTGGACAAAGAAGCGTTGAATTTCAACAAAGATACTTATTATGTAGGATTTGATGCTAATCAGGGAGCAGAACTTCAGGGAGAGATGGTTGTTGATTATATCAAAGCAAATGCTGATAAGATTGACAGAAATGGTGATGGAGTTATCGGATACGTACTTGCAATCGGTGACATCGGACATAATGATTCTATCGCACGTACACGTGGTGTTCGTGCGGCACTTGGAACAGGAGTTAAAGATGGTGACGAAGTTGCTTCCAAGCCGGCAGGAACAAACGTAGACGGAAAAGCAAAAGTTGTCCAGGATGCTAAGATTGATGTAGACGGAAAAGAATTTACAGTCCGTGAGCTTGCTTCTCAGGAAATGAAGAACTCAGCAGGGGCAACATGGGATGCGGCTACAGCAGGTAACGCAATCGGAACATGGGAAGCTTCTTTCGGAGATCAGATCGATATTGTTGTTTCTAACAATGATGGTATGGGAATGTCAATGTTTAATGCATGGGCAAAAGATAACAAAGTTCCTACATTCGGATATGATGCAAACAGTGACGCTGTTGCAGCAATCGCTGAAGGATACGGCGGAACAATCTCTCAGCATGCAGATGTTCAGGCTTATCTGACATTAAGAGTACTCCGTAACGCACTTGACGGAGCAGATGTTGATACAGGTATTGGTACAGCAGATGATGCCGGTAACTGCCTGACAGAAGGTGAAGATTACAGATACAGCGAAGAAGACAGATCTTACTACGCATTAAATATTGCTGTAACAGCCGATAACTACAACGATTTCACAGATTCCACAAAAGTTTACGATAAAGTTGCAAAACAGCTGGATGAAAGCAAGAGCCCATCCAAAAAAGTATGGCTGAATATCTACAACGCATCGGATAACTTCCTGAGCTCTACCTATCAGCCACTGCTGGAGAAATATGATGATCTGCTGAACCTGAAGGTAGATTACATCGGTGGAGACGGACAGACAGAGTCTAATATCACAAACCGTCTTGGAAACCCGAGCGAGTATGATGCTTTTGCAATTAACATGGTTAAGACCGATAATGCGGCAGCATATACATCACTTCTCTCCAAATAATTTAGAGACAGAATAAAAGTGTAAATGGCAACGATTCGGAGCCATGCGAAATCGAGATGAGGTTTCTGAATCGTTACCGTAAATGAATGAAATTATAGAGGGGTGTCAGCAATGATACCCTTCTTTACTAAGAAAAGGAAGCGCAGCTATGACAGAAGATAAGAATAAATATATCTTATCGATTAACGGCATGAGCAAATCGTTCGGTAGAAATAAGGTTCTGAAACATATCAGCATGAATGTCAAACCTGGAACCATTATGGGACTGATGGGTGAAAACGGTGCCGGAAAATCGACAATGATGAAATGCCTCTTTGGAACCTATCAGAAAGATGAAGGAACCATCGTATTGGACGGAAAAGAAGTGAATTTCTCCGGCCCGAAGGATGCACTGGAAAACGGAGTGGCAATGGTACACCAGGAGTTGAACCAGTGTCTTGAAAGAAGTGTTGTAGATAACATGTTCCTTGGAAGATACCCAAAGAATTCCCTTGGGGTTGTCGACGAAGGAAGAATGAAAAAAGAAACATCAGACCTGTTCAGAAAACTGGGAATTACAGTTGATCTGACGCAGCCAATGAAGAAAATGTCTGTATCTCAGAGACAGATGTGCGAGATCGCAAAAGCGATTTCCTATCATTCCAAAGTCATTGTACTGGATGAACCTACATCATCCCTGACTGCACCGGAGGTTGAAAAACTCTTTAAGATGATGCGTCAGCTGAAGGCGCAGGGAATTGCTCTGATCTACATTTCACATAAAATGGATGAAATATTTGAAATCTGTGACGAAATATCCGTACTGCGAGACGGAAGTCTGGTCATGACCAAGCCAAGTAAAGAAACGGATATGAACGAACTGATCGCCGCCATGGTTGGACGTTCTCTGGACAACAGATTTCCGCCTGTAGACAATACACCGGGAGAAACGATTCTTTCCGTACAGAATATATCAACAAAATATGCACCGAAACTGCAGAATATTTCTTTTGATATCAAAAAAGGAGAAATTTTCGGATTCTATGGTCTGGTCGGTGCCGGTCGTACGGAACTTCTGGAGACAATCTTCGGAATTCGTACAAAAGCAGAAGGAAATATCGTATATGATGGAAAAGTACTGAACTTCTCCTCCCCGAAAGATGCTATGGATCACGGATTTGCTCTGATTACAGAGGAAAGAAAAGCCAATGGTCTGTTCCTGAAGGGCGATATTACATTCAATACTACCATTGCGAATATGAAGCATTATAAGAGCGGAGTCGCATTATCACATGACAAGATGGTGCGTGCAACGGCTGAAGAAATCAAGATCATGCATACAAAATGTATGGGACCGGATGATATGATCGCCAACCTTTCCGGTGGTAATCAGCAGAAGGTCATCTTTGGTAAATGGCTGGAGCGTTCACCGAGCGTATTCATGATGGATGACCCGACACGAGGAATTGATGTTGGAGCAAAATATGAAATTTATGAACTGATTATCAATATGGCGAAACAGGGAAAAACAATCATCGTTGTTTCTTCCGAAATGCCGGAGATTCTTGGTATTACCAACCGAATCGGTGTTATGTCTAACGGACGTCTGGCCGGAATCGTAAATACCAAAGAAACAAACCAGGAAGAATTATTGAGACTCAGTGCTAAATACCTGTAACAGGAGGAAAATTGGAAATGGCAGAAAACAGCGTTATTATTTCGTCGGAAGAAGAAGCAAAGCTTTTGAAGCCGATCGATGAATATGTGGAAGAAATCCAGAAAAAAATCGATGCATTACGTGCAGACGGCTTTGACAAAGTGAGCGATCTGAAAAAACAGATCGCGATCGCAAAAGAAAACAAGAACTTATCCGCAACACAGAGAGATAAGATCATTGAAAACAGCAAAAAAGAGCTGGAAAATGCAAAAAAAGTAGAAGCAGACAACAAAGAAGAAATCAAAAAGCTGATCGCAGAGGCAGAAAGCTATCTGGCCGCGCATTACAAAAAGGATTATTACGACGTAGTAAACAAAAGCTGCAAAGCTGCAAAAGCAGAAGAAAACAGCAGATATGAGAAGGTCAAAGCAGATCTAAAGAGCGAGCATCAGAAAAAGGTTGCTTCTCTGAAGGATGCAGAAGAGATTAAGGCTGAGAAATATGTGCTCAAAAATAAATTGTTTGATGCACAGATGGCTCACGAATCGAAGCTTCAGGAGATCAAGGACAGAAGACATGAAGCATTCATGCATAAATATCACCTGATCGACCTGTTGCGGGCTTCCAAATTTACATTCCCGCAGCAGAGAATACAGAAATTGGAAAATTACAGATATACCTTCGATTTATCTCAGTTCCTGTACAAAAACGGTCTGTATATCGTAATCATTCTGATCTTCATCGCACTGTGTATCATCACACCGATCGTTAAAAATACACAGCTGCTGACTGTTACCAACATCCTGAATATCTTACAGCAGGCATCCCCGCGTATGTTCCTTGCACTTGGTGTTGCCGGTCTGATCCTGTTAACAGGTACCGACCTTTCCGTAGGACGTATGGTTGGTATGGGTATGGTTACAGCAACCATCATTATGCATAACGGAATCAATACAGGTGCCGTATTCGGCCATGTATTTGACTTCTCCGCTATGCCTGCTACAGCGAAAGCACTGTTTGCACTGTTAATGTGTGTGATCTTTACAACAGTATTTGCCATGATTGCCGGATTCTTCATGGCGAGATTCAAAATGCATCCGTTTATCTCTACCATGGCGAACATGCTGATCATCTTCGGTCTGGTTACCTATGCGACCAAGGGTGTATCCTTCGGTGCGATTGATTCTGCCATCCCGAATACTTTCATTCCGCAGATCGGAAAATTCCCGACCATCATTCTGTGGGCTGTTGCAGCAGTTGCCATTGTATGGTTTATCTGGAACAAAACAACTTTTGGCAAAAACCTGTATGCGGTAGGTGGAAACCCGGAAGCGGCAGCAGTATCCGGTATCTCTGTATTTAAAGTAACAATGGGAGCATTTATGCTGGCAGGTATCCTGTATGGCTTCGGTTCCTGGCTGGAATGTAACCGTATGGTTGGTTCCGGTAGTGCAGCTTACGGACAGGGATGGGATATGGATGCCATCGCAGCCTGCGTAGTTGGTGGTGTATCCTTTACCGGTGGTATCGGTAAGATCTCCGGAGTTGTAACCGGTGTACTGATCTTTACCTCCCTGACATACGCACTGACAATTCTTGGTATTGATACTAACCTTCAGTTCATCTTCGAAGGTATCATTATCCTGGCAGCCGTAACACTTGACTGTCTGAAATATGTACAGAAAAAATAATGAGACATTCATAAAGATACCAGGAGTGCAAAGCACGTAGCAATCTGGTATCAAAGGGGTCAGAAAAACTTTTGATTCCAACATCTTCATAAACAGATAGAATATAAGACAGCCCGGTCGTCCGATGGATGACCAGGGCGGTCTTTTGTTCTGTTTTGGCAAAAATTTTTGTAACTATTCATTCAGCAGAGAGCAATCTTCTGCTATAATAAAGGAATAATAATATGCTCCGCAAAACAGGAGGATAAGGATGGAACAATATAAAGTGATTCTTGTCGATGATGAAGTAGAGGTCATCGATGTTATGAAAAAAAAGATCCGCTGGAATGATCTGGGATTTGACGTAGTGGGAAGTGCCACCAACGGCGTGAAGGCTTTGGAGCTGGTGGAAAAGCTTCAGCCTGATGTGGTGCTGACGGACATTAAGATGCCTTATATGGATGGACTGGAGCTGGCAAGAAAGCTGAACCAGGACTATCCCAATATTTACATTATGCTTTGCACCGGTTTTGATGAATTCGAATATGCAAAAGAGGCCGTCCATCTGGAAATTAAGGAATATATGCTGAAACCCATCAGCGCCACCGAGCTGTCAGAAAGCCTGATGAAGCTGAAAGCCACACTGGACAGGGAACGGGAAGAAAAGTTAAATGTAAAAAAACTGGAAGACTATTTCCAGGAGGTTTTACCAAAGCTGCAGTCCAATTTTTTTATTTCCCTGATCGAGGGAAGGGTCAGAGAAGAGGACTATGAACGATTCCTTTTGGACTATCGGGTGGATATGAAGGGACCTTTGTTTTGCTGCATGATTTTTCATACCTCGGAAAATGATGTGCCGGAGGGCATGAATCCCTTATTGTTATCCATGTCCGTGGAACGTGAGATCAAACAGCGGCTGATGGAGAACTGTAATTGTCAGGAGTTCATCTATATGGGTAATACCATTCTGATTATGGAACTCCATTCAGAAGATGAGATAGCTCAATTGACGGACAAGTGTGACCGGTTCTGCCGCTGGGCATGGAGAATTATGGGGGCGGCGGTTACCGCAGGGATCGGAACCGTCTGCAACAGTCTGTACGATATCAGTATTTCCTACGAGGGAGCCAGAGAGGCGGTATCCTACCGTGTCCTGTACGGAACGAAACGAGCCATCAATATCGCAGAGATCGTTCCCAAAGAGTCAAAAAAGGCGGTTCCCTTAGAAGAAACAAAGATGCAGGAGCTGTTTCGTGCCATCCATGTAGGGGATCAGGAAAAGATCCGGAAAGAAGCCATCAAAGAGACAGAAAAGCTCCATAAGAATGCAGCCACCATCAGCCAGTACAATCTGGCCACCATGGAGATTGTCAGCGGCTTTTTCAAATTTTGTGCCAATAATTCCATGGATTTCAATGAAATTTCCGGAAATGTACAGAATCTTTACGAAAGAGTGACTCAGCTGGATGAAAGCTCTATGACAAACTGGATCATCAATATGTCTATAGCTATCAGCGAAAAACTGAGAAGTACCAGAAATAGTACCTCCAGACGGATCATCACCGATGCACAGAACATCGTAAAAGACAGATATATGGAACCGGCGCTCTCGCTGGATGATGTGTGCGCAGATCTTGGTGTGTCCAATTCTTACTTTTCGTCCATTTTTAAAAAGGAAACCGGTCAGTCCTTCGTCTCCTATCTTACGGATTACCGAATGGACAGGGCAGAAGAAATGGTGCTGAACACCGATGAAAAAAGCTATAAGATCGCAGAAAAAGTGGGATATCAGGATGCGAACTACTTCAGCTATGTATTCAAAAAGAAATTCGGTGTTTCCCCTTCCAAATACAGAGCTTCCGGAAAATAGGGAACAGGTGAAAGGGAAAATACATGAAAGATAGAAAAAGAAAGCCGGATTCCAGGAAGAACATCGTATTTAACATACAGTCGATCATCCTGTCTGTCCTTATGGCGATTTCACTGGTTACGATCATTGTAATGGGATTGCTGCTTTACCATCGATTCAAGCTGGCATTGGAAAAAACAGCAGTGGACAACACGGAAGCTACTGTAGAGGCTACCGTGGACCGGTTAGATGCAGACCTGCTGGATATCCGGCAGATTATAAACGGGGCAAACTACAACGTGGTCCAGCAGTTTGATATATCCAGCCGGGAATTCTCGGAGCAGTTCAGTCTGCTCTATGAGACCAATTCCGATAAGATTCAGAGCCTGGCGTTGTATGATCCCAAAGGAAATCTGATCGCATCGGAGCCGGTGGCGGCAGAAAAGAAAAACGTGAAGGTGCAGACACAGGAATGGTACAAAAATGCGGAAGATGCCATTGAAAATATACACTTTTCCACACCGCATATCCAGGAGCTGTTTGAGGATGGATCCTATCGGTACCAATGGGTCGTTTCCCTGAGCAGGTATGTAGATGTCAACAAGGGAGAGACACCGGAAACAGGTATTCTTTTGCTGGATATGAAATATTCTGTGATCAGGGACGTGATGAAACAGATCAATGACTGTTCCGGCGGAATCTACTATTATCTGACCAGTCAGGACGGAGAGATGATCTATCATCCACGGGGAACGGAGTTAAACCGCGGATTATTTGAAGAAAACAGTCTGGACGCGGCAAAATACGAGGACGGAACCTACGAGATCCGTTCCGGCGGTCAGAACGAGACCGTGATCGTCGGCAGCGTAGCCTATACAGGCTGGAAGATGATCGGTGTTGTGCCAGAGAGCGTGCAGGCGGCAAACTATAAGAACTTCCGCTACTATGTATTTGCCACGATTCTGGTTCTTCTGGTCATGCTTTTGGAGGGAAACCAGCTGGTTTCCCGGAAGATATCCAAACCGATCCGGGAGCTGGATGCTTCCGTCAAGGCTCACGAGGCAGGAGGAAAACCGGATATCTATATCGGCGGCTCCTCGGAGATCCGCCATCTGGGACATTCTGTGCAGAAGTCCTATGAACAGATCGAAAAACTGATGGACGAGATCATCCGGCAGCAAAATGAACGAAGAAAAAGTGAACTGGATGCCCTGCAAAGCCAGATCAACCCCCATTTTCTGTATAATACACTGGAATCCATCACGTGGATGGTGGAAGCCCAGGAAAATGAAGCAGCGGTTTGTATGATTTCTGAACTGGCAAAATTACTTCGTGTCAGTCTGTCACGGGGTAAGACCATCATTCCCATTAAGGATGAGCTGCAGCACAGCAGAAGCTATATGAATATCCAGCTGGCCCGGTACAAAGAGCGGTTTAAAACAGAATTCCGGATTGAGGAAGAGATTGAAAACTACTGCATTGTAAAGCTGGTGATCCAGCCTATCCTGGAAAATGCCATCTATTATGGCGTTGGCAATATGGATGAGGATGATGGCGGCATGATCATCGTCAGCGGAAAAAAGAAAGACGAGGACATTCTGATCACCATCGAAGACAATGGGATGGGCATGCGGGAAGAAGTCCTGGAAAATATTCTGACGGATAACAGCAAGGTTCCGAAGCACGGTTCCGGCGTGGGTGTGATCAATGTGCATTCCAGAATCCGGCTGATGTTTGGAGAAGAATACGGACTTTCCATAGAAAGTGAACCGGACGAAGGAACAAGGGTTACGATCCGTATTCCGGCAATCCCATATACACCGGAAAACGCAGAAGCATTGGAATTACAAAAATACATACAAAGGAGACCGGGCAGATGAAAAAGAACAGAATGAAATTTCTTATAATTGAGTTTCTTTTGCTGCTGCTGGCAGTATTCTTTGTATGGAAAATTTTCGATCAGAACGTAGCAGAGCCCCGGATTGCCGTGATTCTTCCGGAGTCCGGTGACAAACGCTGGGATGCCCTGATCAAGGGAATGAAGCAGGCTGCGGCAGAGAACAACGTTCATATGATCATCTGCAATACGGAAGAGATCGACGGGCCGGA
>OIBA01000347.1_pt1 | contig 19998 bp, 18 predicted proteins | sample 1580931 | NCBI WGS metagenome assembly OIBA01 (sample SAMEA3882548, study PRJEB24775) | human gut metagenome | biome: human-associated habitat; feature: intestine environment; material: feces | place: Netherlands | collected 2009/2010
CACCTTCCTGTTCTCCAAGAACAAGGCTTCCAAGACCGTTGCCAAGATGGCTATCGTTCCTGGTCTGTTCAACATCAACGAGCCGGTCATCTACGGTTACCCCGTCGTGTACAACCTGCCGCTCATGATTCCGTTCGTGCTTCTTCCCGACCTGTTCATCGGCGCCACCTATGCTCTGACCTGCGCGGGCATCATCAGCCCTTGCATTGCCCAGGTGCCTTGGACCATGCCTCCCGTCATCAACGCTCTGCTTGCTACGGGCTTTGACTGGCGCGCTGGCGTGTGGCAGGCGCTCGAGCTTGTCATCGGCATGGCTGTCTACCTGCCCTTTATGAGGATCTCCGAGAAGGCTATCGCTAAGCAGGAGGCTCTTGCCGAGCAGAACGCTTAAACGTCGTTCTCCCTTCCACCGTTGCGGGCACCGGTACGCGGTGCCGGTGCCCGCGGCTCTCTCCCTTGTGTAAAGATGCAGAGGGGTGGGCACAATAACCGCAAGGAATACAACCAGTCGTCGTCTGCGCGCCGCGCAGTTATAAGGAGGAAACCATGAAGAAGATCATGCTCTGCTGCAATGCCGGTATGTCCACGAGTCTGCTGGTCCAGAAGATGCAGGCCGAGGTTGCAAACCGTGGTCTGGATATTGAGGTCGAGGCTCGTCCCATGAACGAGGCCCACGATCACCTGGACGAGTGCGACATGTTGCTGCTTGGTCCGCAGATCGGCTACACCAAGGGCGATTTTGAGAAGGAGGCCGCCGGCCGCTTCCCGGTCGAGGTTATCAACATGGTCGACTACGGCCGCATGAACGCTGCCGGCATCATCGACCACTGCGTCAGCGTGATGGGCTAGGTGCTCTGCATGGAGGATATGAACGAACTGCAGATGACCTGCTTTGAGATCATCAGCTACGTCGGTACCGCCAAGAGCATGTACATCAATGCCGTGCAAAAGGCCAAGGAGGGCGATTTTGACGCCGCCGAGGAGCTTATCAAGCAGGGCGACGAGGCCTATAACGGTGGCCACGATGTTCACATGGGGCTTCTGAAGAAGGAGGCCAACGGCGAGCGTAACGGCGAGGCCCCGTTGATTTTGCTGCATGCCGAGGACCAGATGGCCGGCACCGAGACCATGCGCGTCATGGCGACGGAGCTCATCGAGGTTCACAAGCAGCTGCAGGCACTTCAGGCCTAGTCGGCGTTATCGCCGCGATGGACCGTGCGGTCCAACAGACAACATAGTCCCTTTGACGGGCGCCGGGAGCCTCCGCCTCCCGGCGCCTTTATTTTTGGGGATGGTCTTGCGCGGCCTGTTGGGCAGCCAATTGCGTTACCCCAGATAAAACCTGCCAAAACAAACCTGTCCCTTTTTGGTAGGTTTTTGCCTTGAGAGCGGTACCATACAGGCAATGTTTAAACGAGAAAGGTGGGCTCCCATGGAACCTAAGCAGTACTACATCGGCATCGACGTCGGCGGCACTTCGGTTAAGGAGGGCCTGTTCGACGAGGACGGCAACCTGCTTGCCAAGGCCAGCGTGCCCACGCCTCCTATCGTTGACGCTGCGGGCTTTGCCGCGGTGACCGAGGCTATCGACCAGGTGGTCGCCAAGGCACAGATTCCGCGTGCCTTTGTGGCGGGCATTGGCCTGGCCGTTCCGTGTCCCATCCCGGCGTCGGGCGATGCCAAGGTCAAGGCCAACATTGCCATTAACCTGCCCGAGCTGAGGGTCGCCATTCAGAAGCACTGCCCCGATGCGGTCGTTAAGTATGAGAACGATGCCAACGCCGCTGCCATGGGCGAGGCCTGGCTCGGTTCTGCCAAGGGCGTGCAGAACGTGGTGATGGTCACCATCGGTACCGGCGTGGGCGGCGGCGTTATCGTTAACGGCGACGTGGTATCGGGCGTTGTGGGCGCCGGCGGCGAGATTGGCCACATGTGCCTGAACCCGGCCGAGGAGCGCACCTGCGGCTGTGGCGGCCATGGCCATCTGGAGCAGTATTCCAGCGCCACCGGCGTGGTGAGCAACTACCTTGCCGAGTGCAAGAAGGCGGGCGTCGAGCCCATTGAGCTCACCGGCCCCTCCGATTCCAAGGACGTGTTCCAGGCCTGCCGCGAGGGCGACAAGCTTGCGCTGGCCGCAGCCGACACCATGGCCGACTACCTTGGCCGCGCCCTGGCGCTTATCGCCAACGTGGTCGACCCCGAGATGTTCCTGATCGGTGGCGGCGCGTCTGCCTCGGCCGATGTTTATCTCGACAAGGTTCGCGAGCACTTTAAGCAGTACGCGCTCTCTGCCTCGCGCGAGACGCCCATTAAGGTCGCTTCGCTCGGAAACGACGCCGGCATCATCGGTGCCGCCTACGTAGCCCTGCGCGCCGCCGGTAAATAGTCGGTGCAGGAGGGCGGTGGTACAAGGGGGCAGACTTCGCCCCCAGGCTCGCCCCAAATTGCGCCGCGGCCCTTGCGTCTCATAAGGTTCGGCGCCAGCGTGCTACCATAGCTACGTCCAAGTACACATATCAAGTGGAGGATATCCATGGCAAACGTTCTTGTCTTTGGTCACCAGAACCCCGATAACGACGCCATCATGAGCGCCGTCGTCCTGTCCCAGCTGCTCAACCAGGTTGAGTATGCCGGCAACACCTACGAGGCCTGCGCCCTGGGTCAGCTTCCGGCAGAGTCCGCCAAGCTGCTCGCCGACGCCGGCATTGCCGAGCCCCGCGTTATTGATTCCGTCGAGGCCGGTCAGCTCGTCGTCCTCACCGACCACAACGAGTCTGCCCAGTCCGTCGCCGGCCTCAAGGACGCCACGGTCTTTGGCGTCGTCGACCATCACCGTATCGGCGACTTCGAGACTGCCGGCCCGCTGCACTACATCTGCCTGCCCTGGGGTTCCAGCTGCACCATCGTCACCAAGCTCGCCGGCGTGCTCGGCGTTGAGCTTTCCGACGTCCAGGCCAAGCTGCTGCTCTCGGCCATGATGACCGACACGCTTATGCTCAAGAGCCCCACCACCACCGATGTCGACCGCGCCGTCGCCGCCAAGCTCGGCGAGCAGGTGGGCGTCGACCCGGTCAAGTTTGGCATGGAGGTCTTCCTCACCCGTCCGTCCGGCTCTTTCACCGCAGCCGAGATGGTCGGCAACGACATTAAAATGTTCGAGCCCGCCGGCAAGAAGCTGCTCATCGGCCAGTACGAGACTGTCGACAAGAGCCGTGCGCTTGGCATGATCGACGAGATTCGCGAGGCCATGCGCGCCTACGCCGCCGAGAAGGGCGCTGACGGCATTGTCCTGTGCATCACCGACATCATGGAGGAGGGCTCGCAGGTCCTGCTCGAGGGCGAGACCGAGGCTGCTCAGAAGGGCCTGGGCATTGCCGACGAGCACGACGGCGTCTGGATGCCGGGCGTCCTCTCCCGTAAGAAGCAGGTCGCTGCCCCCATCATGGCCGCCTGCTAGGTTTAGTTGACCAAACGCCACGACCGGATCGCGGACGCCCCGCGCTCCGGTCGTTTTTTGTGCGCGGCGCCGCGTCGTCTCTTGGACAGGCGTGCCCGTGTCGTTGAGCAAATAATGTTCAACCTGTGGTTCCGCTTTTCGGCCACGCCTGCGTGCTTGTCGCGCAGGGTAGGCTAGATGCAAGCGTAATACGTTAGAGCGCGGCGCCGCCACTTGGGCGGGCCGTGCTTTTTTAAGACGGGAGCTTTCCCGTGAAAGGAGCCGCCCATGGCAGCAACTGAGCAGCTGTTCAACGTTCGTGAGCGCAAGCGTTTTGAGCGCCACGACATCTGGGAGCGCATCGCCGAGAACGGCACGATTTCCGCCGCCGTCATGGTCTTCGCCGCCATCGCCGCCGTCATTTGCGCCAATACCGATGCCTACGAGGCCATCCATCACTTTTTGGAGACCCCGCTGTATGTGGGTCTGGGCAACCTTACGGCCGGTCTCACCGTCGAGCTATTCGTCAACGATTTCCTCATGGCGATCTTCTTTTTGCTGGTGGGCATTGAGCTCAAGTATGAGATGACGGTCGGCGAGCTCAAAAACCCGCGCCAGGCTATGCTTCCCATGCTGGCGGCCGTGGGCGGCGTCGTCGTTCCCGCCTGCATCTACCTGATCTTTAACCATGCCGGCGCGCACAACGGCTGGGCCATTCCCATGGCAACCGATATTGCCTTTGCGCTGGGCGTGCTGTCGCTTTTGGGCAATCGCGTGCCCAACGGCGTGCGCGTGTTCTTCTCGACGCTCGCCATCGCCGACGACCTCATCTCCATCGCCGCCATCGCCATCTTCTACGGTCAGAGCCCCAATCCGTTTTGGTTGGGCGCCGCCGCGCTCGTGACCTGCGCGCTCGTGTGGCTCAACAAGACGCAGCATTACCGCCTTGCCCCGTACTCGGTGCTGGGCCTGCTGTTGTGGTTCTGCATGTTCAAGAGCGGCGTACATGCCACGCTTGCTGGCGTCATCTTGGCCTTTACCATCCCGGCCAAGTGCGGCGTCAAGCTCGATAGTCTGACCGACTGGCTGGGCGAGTGCCTGCCGTTGCTCGACGACCGCTACGACGACGAGGCGCACATCCTGGGTCAGCACGACTTTACCGTCTCGACCACCAGGGTCGAGCGCGTCATGCACCGCGTGACCCCGCCGCTCATCCGCATGGAGCGTCTGATCTCCACACCGGTCAACTTTGTGATCCTGCCGATCTTTGCGTTCGTCAACGCACAGGTTCGCCTAGTGGGCGTGGACATGAGCACGCTGCTCACCGACCCGGTGACGCTCGGCGTGTACTTTGGCATGCTGCTGGGTAAGCCGATCGGTATCTTTGGCATGACGTTCGCCTTGGTCAAGCTCAAGGCCTGCGAGCTGCCGCACAATGTCAACTGGCATATGATTGCCGGCGTGGGCATTCTGGGCGGTATCGGCTTTACCATGTCGATTCTCATCAGCGGCCTCGCCTTCCCGACGGCCCAGTTTGAGGTTCTGGCTGCCAAGGCCGCTATTCTCGCCGGCTCTGTCACCGCGGCTGTACTTGGCATGATCTACATGAGTGTGATCTGCAAGCACCCCGCGCCCAAGAACGAGTAGGCGCGTAGAAACAGACGCCAGAGCCTGCTCGAGCGCGTGTAAAACGCGGTTTTGAGTGGTACTTGCCACCTGCCGGACACCCCAGTGGCCAAAAAACGCCGTTTGTGAGTACTGTCACAAACGGCGTTTCATTTTAGGTGTGGAAAATAATGAACAAAGTTATAAGAGCTGTACGTTAATGAGTGACCATCGACTTCCAATTCGGCGCTAACTGACGGTGATTAAGGAGTTTCAAGTCCAGCTTTGCCGATTTCGACCAAGAATCGCTGCTACTAAAAAGGTAACAGTACTCATATTTGCCCTTTTTTGGCCACAAGCCCTAAAACAAGCCTCGCCAGGGTCGGGAAACGGGCCAAATCGTCGGCCTCGAGGCTTATTCCACCGTTCCGTAGACGGCGCCCCAGCCGTGGGCGGCCAAGGCGGAGTTGAGCTGGTCGCAAAGTGACTGGCGGTCGTAATAGCCGGGCGGTAGCAGGTTGACGATTTCCATGAGATCGGGCGCCAGGTCCAAGATTTCGGCCTGTACGATCAGATCCAGGCGGTCGATGGCGTGGCGGTCGTAAAACAATCCGTCGACCAGGCGCTGCAGGTCGCCGAATTCCTCGGCCTGGAACGATCCGTACTCCATAGTGCCTCCTTGGGCGCTTCATGCCGGCATGCGCGGCGATTCGTAATTTATTGCGATGGACTTAATCTATCACGGCTTCATAACGTTGCGACGGTGGCGGTCTATACTTAGAAGAATTGCAACGTCCCGCTTCGCGAAAGGTCGCACCCATGCAGACGATCTACCAGAAGATGGAAACCACCGAACTCGATGCCGCCATCGAGGCGCTCAAAGCCGAGGTCGCCGAGGTCAAGGCCAAGGGCCTGGCGCTCGACATGGCCCGCGGCAAGCCGTCGCCCTCCCAGGTGGGCATCTCTCGACCCATGCTCGATATCCTCAATGCCGATGCCGATCTGCACGACGGCAACGTCGACTGCTCCAACTACGGTTGCTTTGAGGGCATTCCCTCGGCACGCAAGCTGGCGGGGGAGTTCCTGGGTTGCCCCGCCGAGCAGACGCTCGTACTGGGTTCGTCGAGCCTGCTGATCGAGCACGATATCGCCGGCATGTTCTGGCGCTGCGGCTCGTGCGGTAGCGAGCCTTGGGAGGCTTATGAGGCCGCGCATGACGGCAAGAAGGTCAAGTTCCTGTGCCCGGTTCCCGGCTACGACCGCCACTTTGGCATCACCGCCGACCTGGGTATCGAGAACGTTCCCGTCGCGATGACCGACAACGGCCCCGACATGGACGAGGTCGAGCGCCTGGTTGCCGCCGACGATTCCATCAAGGGTATCTGGTGCGTGCCCAAGTATTCCAACCCCACGGGCATCACCTTTAGCGAGGACACCGTGCGCCGCCTGGTCGAGATGCCCACGGCCGCGCCCGATTTCCGCATCTTCTGGGACAACGCCTACTGCGTGCACGACCTGTACGACGAGACCGACGAACTCGCCAACATCTTTGACCTCGCTCGCGCGGCGGGCACCGAGGACCGCGTGGTGGCCTTTGCCTCGACGTCCAAGATTACCTTCCCGGGCGCCGGCATCGGCTTTATCGGTGCGAGCCCCGCGGTTATCGCGGAGTTCTCCAAGCGCCTGAAGGCCGGCCTTATCAGCGCCGACAAGCTCAACCAGCTGCGTCACGTGCGCTTCCTTCCCACCATCGAGGCGGTCAAGGAGCACATGAAAAAGCATGCCGAGTTCCTGCGTCCGCGCTTTGAGGCCGTCGAGCGCAAGCTCACCGAGGGCTTGGGCGACACAGACTGTGCCACCTGGACGCACCCCCGCGGCGGCTACTTTGTGAGCTTCGATGGCCCCGAGGGCTCAGCCCAAAAGGTCGCCGCGCTTTGTGCCGACCTGGGCGTCAAGCTCACGCCGGCCGGTGCTACCTGGCCCTATGGCAAGGACCCGCGCGACACCAACATCCGCATCGCGCCGAGCTATCCCACGGTCGAGGACCTGGAGGCCGCGCTCGATGTGCTGGTGCTGGCCGTTAAGCTGGTCGCTGCCGAGCTTGCGCGTGCCGAGCGCGTCTAACGCGCGGCTTCCCGTACTATCCTCACTTTCGATATGTAAAGGAGCGTATACATGGATTTGGGAATTTCTACCAACCCCACGCCAGAGCTCTACACCATTAAGGTAACCGGCGAGATCGATATCTCTAACGCCGATAGCCTGCGCAATGCCATTGACCTGGCGCTCGAGCAGCCCACTGAGGCCGTTGAGCTCGATTTTGCTCAGGTGAGCTACATCGATTCGACGGGCATTGGCGTGCTCGTGGGCGCCGCGCACCACGCGGTCGACCACGGCAAGCGCTTTAGCTGCACCAATGTGCAGCCCCAGGTGATGCGCGTGGTTCAGCTGTTGGGTGTCGACCAGGAGATTTCGATCACCGCTGCATAATCTTTGTCCCCAAAAGGGCGTGCCGTTTGGCATATGTTTGTGATGCGCTCGGACGTTTTGGCGTCCGGGCGCTATACTTGACCGAATGAATAGACGAGTTCCGGCCGAATGGCGCGGTGCGGGCTCGACTCACATCGAGCCTTGGAGGTATGTGTGTTTGGTATTGGAGAGGGTGAGCTCGCGATCATCGTGGTCTTCGGCTTTTTGCTGTTTGGCCCGGATAAGCTCCCGCAGATGGGCCGCACAATCGGCCGTGCCATCCGTCAGTTCCGCGAGACGCAGGAAAAGATGACGGCCGTTGTTCAGTCCGAGATTATCGATCCGGTGAGCGAGGCCGCGTCGGCCCCGGTCAAGCCCAAGAAGGCTGCCGTCGATGACGATTCCGATGCGGACGAGGGTGCCGTCGAGACGGCTGCGCCCGCAAAGAAGGAGACTTTTGCCGAGCGCCGTGCCCGCCTTGCCGCCGAGAAGGCTGCGAGCGAGGGTGCCACCGAGGGCGAGGGTGCTGCTGAGGAGTCCGAGGCCGAGGGTGCCGAGCCTGCCGCTGCCGTCGAGCCTGTCGTCGAGCCCGAGCCTGCTGCAGAGCCGGAGCCCGAGCCGGCAGAGCCCACGACGGCTGACCTCTACGCCCGTCGTCCCCGCAAGCGCAAGGCCGTCGTCGACCAGCTCGCTCGCGAGCTCGAGGCCGAGGACGACGCCGATGCCCCGAAGGGAGGCGATGAGTAATGCCTATCGGACCTGCGCGTATGCCGCTCTTCGATCACCTGGGAGAGCTCCGTCGCCGCCTGACCATCGTGGTCGTGTCGGTGTTTGCCGCCGCCATCGTGCTGTATTTCGCCACGCCCGTGGTGCTCGACATCCTGGAAGACCCCATCCGCTCCTTTGTGCCGGACGGTAAGTTCTACATCACCACCACGCTCGGCGGCTTTGGCCTGCGCTTCTCGCTGGCCATCAAGATGGCCGTGGTCATGTGCACGCCCATGATCATCTGGCAGATTCTAGCATTTTTCCTGCCGGCGCTGCGTCCCAACGAGCGCAAATGGGTCGTGCCCACGGTGCTCGCCTCGACGGTGCTGTTCTTCCTGGGCGCCATCTTCTGCTATTTCATCATCATCCCGGCGGGCTTTGAGTGGCTTATCGGCGAGACCTCGGCCGTCGCCACGGCGCTGCCCGACCTGGAGAACTACGTCAACATGGAGCTGCTCTTTATGATCGGCTTTGGCGTGGCGTTTGAGCTGCCGCTCATCATCTTCTACCTGTCCGTCTTCCACATCGTGTCCTACGCGGCCTTCCGCGGCGCCTGGCGCTACGTGTACGTGGGCCTGCTTGTGGGCTCGGCTGTGATTACGCCCGACGGCTCGCCCGTTACGCTGGGCCTCATGTATGGTGCCCTGCTCTCGCTCTACGAGATTTCGCTCGCCATTGCCCGCGTGGTCATTACCGCGCGCGAGGGCAAGGAGGGCTTGTTTGTGAGCCGTCTGGACCTGTTCTCGGACGATGAGGACGACGAGGAGTAAATCGGTATGCACGAGGTTGGCATTGTCAACGGCATACTCGATACAGTGATTCGCGCGGCGCGTGGGGCGGGGGCCTCGCGCGCCGTTTTGGTAACGCTGCGTATCGGGGATATGACCGAAGTTGTGCGCGAGGCGCTCGACTTTGCGTGGGAGACATTTCGCGATGAGGACCCGCTCACGCGAGGCTGCGAGCTTGCCGTGGAGGAAGTCCATCCACAAAGCGAGTGTCTGGACTGCGGGGAGGTCTTTGAGCACGATCGCTTCCATTGCCGCTGTCCCCAATGTGGCGGCGCCAACGTGCGTCTGCTGCACGGCCGCGAGCTCGACATCGCAAGTATCGAAATCGAAACCCCCGACGATTAGCCCGCTAGCCATCTGGTGATGGGGTATAAAGGGGCCAAAGTAAGGAGTGCCGAGTATGGCTGAGAAAACGATTGATATCGCGTCGCCGATCCTGTCGCGCAATGAGCGCCTGGCAGATCAGCTGCGTCAGCGATTTAATGAGGCAGGCACCTATGTGATCAATGTGCTGTCGAGCCCTGGCTCGGGCAAGACCACCACGATCCTGGGCACCAACGAGCGCCTGCGTGACAAGGCGGGCCTGCGCTGCGCCGTCATCGAGGGCGACATCGCCTCGGACGTCGACGCCATCACCATGAAGGAAGCCGGCATGCCCGCCATCCAGATCAACACGGGCGGCCTGTGCCACCTCGAGGGCAACATGATCATGGAGGCCGTCGACGCCTTCGACCAGGCCGTCGGTCTGGAGAACATCGACGTCATCTTTATCGAAAACGTGGGCAACTTGGTCTGCCCGGTCGACTTTGACCTGGGCGAGAACCTGTCCATCATGATTCTCTCGGTGCCCGAGGGCGACGACAAGCCCATCAAGTACCCGGGCATCTTCCAGCACGCCGGCGCGCAGCTGCTCAATAAGGTCGACGTGGCCCCGGCTTTCGATTTTGACATGGATAGGTATACTAAGACACTCGATGACCTCAATCCGCAGGCGCCGCGGTTTGCCGTGAGCGCGCGCAAGGGCGAGGGCATGGATGCCTGGTGCGATTGGCTCATCGGGCAGATTGAGCAAGCAAGGGCGTAAGTCGGCCGCCATACGGGCGGGCGTAGCCGCAGAGACACGAGATAGGAGCCTCTTTTGAAGCTCATCATCGCCGAGAAAAACGACGCCGCGCGTCAGATCGCCGAGCGTCTGTCCATGGGTAAGCCCAAAAAGGACAAGGTGTACAACACCGCCATCTACCGTTTTGAGTGGAAGGGCGAGGAGTGCGTGACCATCGGCCTTGCCGGTCACATCCTTGCGCCCGATTTTTGCGACAGCGTGCTGTTCGATAAAAAGCTGGGCTGGTATTCGGTTACCGAGGACGGCGAGATGCTGCCGGCCGACATGCCCGATGGCCTGGCTCGTCCGCCCTACGACACTAAGCGCAAGCCGTTTCTTGCCGACGGTATCTCCATCAAGGGCTGGAAGCTCGAGAGCCTGCCTTACCTCACCTGGGCGCCCGTCATTAAGTTGCCGGCTGAGAAAGAGCTCATTCGCTCGCTTAAGAACCTCGCCAAAAAGTCCGACAGCGTCATCATTGCCACGGACTTCGATCGCGAGGGCGAGCTGATCGGTTCGGACGCCCTCAACAAGGTGCGCGAGGTTGCGCCCGACTTGCCGGTCGCCCGCGCCCAGTATTCTTCGTTTACCAAGGCCGAGATCACGCAGGCCTTCGATAACCTTGTCTCGCTCGACCAGAACCTGGCCGACGCCGGCGAGAGCCGTCAGCACATCGACCTTATCTGGGGCGCGGTGCTCACGCGCTATCTGACGCTCGCCAAGTTTGGCGGCTTTGGCAACGTGCGTTCCGCCGGCCGCGTGCAGACGCCGACGCTTGCCCTGGTGGTCGAGCGCGAACGCGAGCGCATGGCGTTTGTGCCCGAGGACTATTGGCAGATTCGCGGCATGGGCGCCGCGCAAGGCGCTGCCGAGGACGATCGCTTTAAGATCGCGCACAAGACGGCGCGCTTTACCGACAAGGATGCTGCCGAGACGGCGTACGGCCATGTTGACGGCGTTGCGACGGCGACCGTTGCCGCGGTGACCAAGCGCTCGCGTAAGCAGCAGCCGCCCACGCCGTTTGCGACCACCTCGCTGCAGGCAGCCGCTGCGGCCGAGGGCATCTCACCTGCGCGTACCATGCGCATCGCCGAGTCCCTCTACATGGCGGGCCTCATCAGTTACCCGCGTGTCGACAATACCGTGTACCCTGCGACGCTCGATTTGGGCGCCGTGGTGAGCGATCTGGCAAAGATCAATCCGGCGCTGGCGCCGGTGTGCAAAAAGGTGCTCGCCGGTCCCATGAAGCCCACGCGCGGCAAAGTCGAAACCACCGACCACCCGCCTATTTACCCCACGGGCGAGGGCGATCCGTCCACGCTCGACGGCGGCCAGCGCAAGCTCTACGACCTCATCGCCCGCCGCTTCCTAGCGACGCTTATGGGTCCCGCGACCATCGAGAACACCAAGCTCGAGCTCGATGTGAACGGTGAGCCGTTCGTGGCTTCGGGCGACGTGCTCGTGACCCCGGGCTTCCGCGAGGCCTACCCGTACGGCCTTAAGCGCGACGAGCAGATGCCGCCGCTTGAGCAGGGCGATACGGTCGACGTATTCGACATTAAGCTCGAGGCAAAACAGACCGAGCCGCCCGCGCGCTACAGCCAGGGTAAACTCGTGCAGGAGATGGAGAAGCGCGGCCTGGGCACCAAGTCCACGCGCGCGAGCATCATCGAGCGCCTGTACGCCGTGCGCTACCTCAAAAACGATCCCGTGGAGCCGAGTCAGCTGGGCATCGCCATCATCGATGCACTGACGCAGTTTGCCCCGCGCATCACGAGCCCCGATATGACCAGCGAGCTCGACGGCGACATGACCCGCGTCGAGCGCGGCGAGGACACCGAAGAGCATGTCGTGACGCACTCGCGCGCACTGCTGGCCGGCGTGCTCGACGAGCTGCTCAAGCATACGCAGGAGCTGGGCGACGCCATCAGCGACGCCGTCACGGCCGATGCACGCGTGGGCGCCTGTCCCAAGTGCGGCAAGGACCTGGTTATGAAGACTAGCGCCAAGACCCGCGGCAGCTTTATCGGCTGCATGGGATGGCCCGACTGCGACGTGACCTATCCGGTGCCGAGCGGCGTCAAGGTAAGCCCGCTCGAGGGCGAGGCAGCCGTGTGCCCCGAGTGCGGCGCGCCGCGCATTAAGTGCCAGCCGTTCCGCCAGAAGGCCTTCGAGATTTGCGTGAACCCCACGTGCCCCACCAACTACGAGCCCGACCTTAAGGTGGGCGAGTGCAAGGTGTGTGCCGAGGCCGGACGCCATGGCGACCTGATCGCGCACAAGAGCGAGAAGAGCGGCAAGCGCTTTATCCGCTGCACCAACTACGATGACTGCGGCGTGAGCTATCCTCTGCCGGCGCGCGGTAAGCTCGAGGCGACGGGTGAGACCTGCCCCGAGTGCGGCGCCCCCATCGTGGTGGTCAACACGGCGCGCGGCCCGTGGCGTATCTGCGTCAACATGGACTGTCCGACCAAGGAGAAGAAGCCGGCCCGCGGCCGCAAGACTACGACCAAGGCGAGCACGGCCAAGAAGGCGACGGCGGCCAAGAAGACGACGGCCAAGAAAGCAACTGCCGCCAAGAAGACGACCGCGAAGAAGTCGACTACCAAGAAAGCAGCCGCCGACAAGTAACGGCGCAGTCGAAACATTGCCCAAAAAAACGAGCGAGGACCCCACGATCCTCGCTCGTTTTTTGACCGGCAGTTAGGGACGTTCCTTTTCTGCCGGCAGTTTAGGAACGTCCCTAACTGCCGGCTCGGGAACGACAAAGCGCTAGTTCACTTCGACGGGTTTGGCGCCGGGATAGCGCTCCTCAAAGTCTAAGCGATACTTATTGTCATTGGTGCCCGCCACGTTGTCGCGTGACAGCGGCGCCACGATCTCATTCTTGTGGTCCTCGGGCTTGGCGTATTTCAGGCTGATCTCCCAGGCATCACAGATTGCGTCAATGCGGTGATCCAGGTCGTCATACAGGGCAACGATGTCCTTCCAGGAGCTGTAGTTCTTAGAGCTCGTCGGGACGTCCAGGTCCTCGACGATGTCGTAATACTGCTCGATGGTGTCCTCTGTGCGCTCGGCGACGTCGGCGAGATTTTGACGGGTGGTGCGATCTTCTTCCAGATAGCTGCCGTTGAAGTTCTGCGCGCAGCCACGGACGTAGTTATCGAGGTCTTCGAGCAAGTCGTAGTATTCGCTCAGTCGGCGGTAGAGGTTCTGCTCGGAGAGCATTGCTTCGCCGCCATCCTCGTCGTCATCGTCATCATCGTCGTACAGGCTGTTGGGATCGCCGAGAGGCTTTAGGTCATCGTCGTCGACGTCATGGTGCAGCTTAGCTACCTCGGTAGTCGTCTGCGTGGCGGCGTTGTCGAAAGGCTTGATCACAAAGAAAACGACCAGGGCGATGATGATTGCCACCAGCACAACGATAACGGCGATAAGCGGCCCGGTGCCGCTCTTTTTGGGGGCGGGGGTCTGTGGCGAAGCGGGCGCGTATGCGGGAGCCGGCTGCTGTTGGGGCGAGCCGCTCGCGACGGGTATGCGCTGCGTGGTCTCGACGGCCGCGGGGCCTGCGGCGGGGTCGGGGCGATAGGCGAGGGGGTCGTCCGCCTTGGCTTGCGGCGTATCGAGGGAACCGGTCTGCTCGAAAGCGGGCTGGCTATCGCTCGCGGTTGTTTGCTCAACGGGTGCACCGCACGAGGTGCAGAACTTGGCATTATCTGCAAGAAGCTTGCCGCACGAGGCACAATACCGAGACATTGCCACTCCTTTCGCCACATTTCAATGCAATACGACGATTATACCCAGCGCCCAAAAATCCCCATCATAAGTTGCGGTGAAATAGGGACTGTTTGGCGGTCTCAGAGCTTCAATCAGTCCCTATTTCACCGCAACTTTGGAAAGGCACCTTTAGCCATTGGGGACGCACCGAGCACTGGGGTATCATGGCTTGGTTGATATATCTGCATTTACGCGCCTTGTAGGAAGGGGCTGCGCCCATGGCTTTTGAGCCCGCTCAACATAGCTTCATTACGCTCGAGGGTGTCGATGGCGCCGGTAAATCTACGCAGGCGCGCCTGCTTGCCCGTGCGCTCGACCTTGCCGGCTACCAGGTTGTGACCCTGCGCGAGCCGGGCGGTACCGCCATCAGCGAAAAGATCCGTGCTCTGCTGCTCGACCCCGCCAATACGGCGATGGGCGACACTTGCGAGCTGCTGCTGTATGAGGCCGCCCGTGCCCAGCTAGTGCATGAGGTTATCGCGCCCGCCCTCGCGGCCGGCAAGGTGGTCCTGTGCGACCGCTTCTACGATTCCACGACCTGCTATCAGGCGTTTGCCGACGGCCTCGATCGCCAGATGGTGCGCGATGCCAACAACCTGGCCGTTGCGGGGACGCACCCGGCGCTCACACTCGTCTACCACATCACGCCCGAGCAGGCGGCGCTGCGCATGGCAGCCCGTGGTGCGGCAGATCGCATGGAGGCTAAGGGCATGGCCTTCCAAGAGCGCGTCTACCAGGGATTTTGCGCCATTGCCGCCGAGGAACCAAACCGCGTAAAGCTCGTCGACGCGACCGCGTCCATCGAGGAGGTCTTCGCGCAGACGGTCGAGCGGGTTCGCGCCTACGGCCTCGACATTTCCCAGGACGCCGTCACCGCTGCGCTTGCCCAGGAGGCCGAGTAACATGGCCCCCGCTCAGACAAGCCTGCTGGCCAAGCTCGACACCCAAGAGCGCGTGCGCGACTTTTTGACCAATGCCGTCGCCAGCGGTCGCGCATCGCACGCCTACCTGTTTTTGGGCGCGCCCGGCGCGGGCAAGCTCGACGCCGCGTGGGCGCTCGCCCAAGCCTTCCTGTGCGAGCAGGATGGCTGCGGCTCATGCGATAGCTGCGTGCGCGTCGCCCGCCATACGCACCCCGACGTGCACTATTACACGCCCGAGAGCGCCACGGGCTACCTCATCGCCCAGACCCGCGAGCTGCTCGATGACGTGCCTCTGGCGCCCATCCGTGCCAAGGCCAAGGTCTACATCATCGACCGTGCCGAGCAACTGCGCGCCAATACCGCCAACGCACTGCTCAAAACACTCGAGGAGCCGCCCGAGGGCGTTATGTTCATCCTGCTGGGCACCTCGGCAGACGTGATGTTGCCCACCATTGTGAGCCGCTGCCAGTGCGTGCCGTTTCGGCTGGTATCGCCCGCCGTCGCCGCGCAGGCCGTGAGCCGCGCCACCGGTCAGGACCCTGCGCGTTGCCGCATGGCCGTCGCCGTGGCGGGAAGCCCCACGCGTGGCATCGAGTTCCTCAAGAGCGCCGAGCGCCAGGACGCCCGTCGCCAGATGGTCCGTGCCATCGACTCGCTCATCGCCGCCGACGAGGCCGATGTGCTCAGTCGCGCCAAGTCGCTCATCGTCGCCGTCAAGGCGCCGCTCGCCGAGGTCAAGTCCACACAGGAAAAGGTGCTCGAGCAAAATGCCGACTACCTGTCGCGTGGAGCATTGAAGCAGCTTGAGGACCGCAACAAGCGCGAACTCAACGCGCGCGAGCGTTCGGGTATCATGGAAGCGCTGGCGAGCGCGCGGACGCTCATGCGCGACGTGCTGCTGACGCTTCAGGATGAGGCGACAGACGTTGTGAACGAGGACGCGCGTGACACGATCGGGCGGCTTGCCGCCGCGACCAATGTTGCGGGTGCCACTCAGGCGCTCGAAGCGGTCGCAACCGCCGAGCGCAACATCGCCAGAAACGTTACTCCCCAGCTGGCCATCGAGGTCATGCTGTTCGATATCAGGAAGGCACTGAAATGCCGTTAGTCGTACCCGTTAAGTTTACCTACGCCTCGCGCGACCTGTGGTTCGACCCACAGGATCTGGATATCCTCGAGGCCGATTATGCCATTTGCTCTACCGAGCGCGGAACCGAGATCGGCCTGGTTACGGCCGATCCCTTTGAGGTGCCGCAAGACGAGATCGGTCAGCCGCTCAAGCCCGTGTTGCGCGTAGCGAGCGACATCGACCTGCAGCTTGCCGATGATCTGGCCATCCAGGGTGACGAGGCCATGGTCGATTTCCGTCGCCTGGTCAAGGAGCTCGACCTCGAGATGAAGCCGGTCGGCGTCGAGTACCTGTTTGGCGGCGAGAAGGCCGTGTTCTATTTTGCGGCCGAGGAGCGCGTCGATTTTCGTCAGCTCGTCAAGGACCTTTCCTCGGCGCTGCACATTCGCGTCGACATGCGCCAGATCGGCGTGCGCGACGAGACCCGTTTGGTGGGCGGCTATGCCCAGTGCGGCCAGGAGCTCTGCTGCACGCGCTTTGGCGGACAGTTTGAGCCTGTCTCGATTCGCATGGCAAAAGAGCAGGATCTACCGCTTAACTCGTCCAAGATCAGCGGTGTATGCGGCCGTCTAATGTGCTGCCTGCGCTACGAGTTCGAGGCGTACAAGGACTTTAAGAGCCGCGCGCCCAAAAAGAAGACGCTTATCGATACGCCGCTTGGCAAGGCGCGCATCCAGGAATATGACACGCCGCGTGAGCAGCTGGTGCTGCGCCTGGAGAACGGCAAGGTCTTTAAGGTCAACCTGGCCGATATGACGTGCTCGGAGGGCTGCAAAAAGAAGGCCGCCGAGCAGGGCTGCAACTGCCGCCCCGACTGCGTGACGCGCGACGTGCTCGAGCGCATCGAGTCGCCCGAGATGCGCCTGGCGCTCATGGAGCTCGACCGCGAGAACGGCGTCGACGTGGGCGATGGCCTGTCGAGTGCCGACCGTCTTGCCGGCACGTCGATGCCCAAGCGCCGTCGTCGCGATGCCGAATCCGATGCTCGCGCCGGTCAGGGCCAGGGCGAGGGCCGTGGCCGCGGAAAAGGCCGCGGTAAGGCCGAGACACCTGAGGCCGAGGGGGCGGCCGATGGCCGTCGCCGCCGCAAGCGCACGGCGTCCGTCGACAATGGCGAGACCGCGGGCAAGAACGCTTCCCGCGAGCGCGAGGCTCACCAGCCCCAGCAGCAAAACCGCGGCGGTGGCATGAACCCCACGCGCCGTCGCCGCCGTCACCTGTCGAGCGAGGAGCGCGAGGACGCCTTCCGCGCCGCAGCTGCTCGCGAGGCCGGTGCCGCTTCCAAGGGCGCCTCGGCCTCCGATGCGCCTGTCGACAAGGGCGGCAAGTCACGTGGCGAGGAGGAGCGCGCGCCGCGTCCGCGCCGTCGCCATTCCTCGGGCGCGCAGCAGAAGCCCTCAGTGCCCTCCGTGGCCGATCAGGTCTCGGATGGCGAGGTCAAGGTCACGCGCCGTCGTCCCGGAGATGGCGGGGGAGCGGCTGCCAAGGCTTCGCGTGGCGCCGCTCGCGACGAGCGCGAGCCGCGCGAGAATCGCGGTGGCGAGGGCTCGGCCGACCAGGGTCAAAAGCGCCGTCGCCGTCGTCGTTCCCGCAAGCCGCGCCAGGATGGTGGCGAGGGCTCGACCCCGTCTTCGTCCGCACCACAACCGCCCGCCGGCGAATAACGCCCGCGAGCGGATTTAGCCCGCCTTGCCCCGAGCGCATCGGGGTATCATAGCGCCGAATCAACAACCCTCCCTGCGATCGAGCGTAGGGAGGGTTGTGTCTTGAAGAGCCATCTGAACATATTGAGCTGTCTGCAGGGTGCCGGTGCCCTACCGTTTGCGGACGAATTGCTACCGCTTGCCGAGCGCGCGACGTACGAGGCGCTCGAGGCATTGTCGCCAACACGATGTGCCGGCTGCGAGCGCGCCGGTGCGCTTATTTGCCAAGACTGCCTGGCCGCGCTCACGCTCATCGACCCACGTCATAGCTGCACCCGATGTGGCGCCCCGTTTGGGGATTTGCTGTGCACTGAGTGTTCGGTCGAGGGCACGTCTTCGGCAATGGCGGAGGCGCTCGACCGCTGCCTGGCGTGCGCCGTCTATGCGCATCCGCTGCCGCGCATCATTAAAGCGTACAAGGACGCGGGCGAGCGACGTCTGGCTCCGTATCTGGCGGAGCTGCTCTACGACACCGCCCTGCATGCCCAGGTCGTAGCTCCCGATCGCTACGGAGGCGTGCTTTCCGGTGCGGATGCGGTGGTGTTTGTGCCTGCGACGGCGGCAGCGTTTCGGCGGCGTGGTTTTGATCATATGGAGGCTATTGCGCGCCCATTTTGCGAGCTGTCGGGCGTGCCGTTGCTGGACGCCCTGGTCAAGTACGGCCATGGCGACCAGCGCGAACTCGGTCGTGAGGAGCGCCGCGAGCGTGCCCAAGGCATGTATGAGACGGTTGAGGACGTGCACGGCCGCCACCTGCTGCTTATCGATGACGTTATCACCACGGGCGCGACGATGGCCGCGGCTTCGGCGGAACTCAAGCGCGCCGGCGCTGCGGCCGTTGATGGCCTCGCTATCGCACGCGTTTGGTAGGGGTGGTTCAGATGGCAATAAAGATCGGGCAGCGTGGCAAGCCTGCAAGCGAGCAGCTGGCTGCTTCCGTAATTTTGACGGGTGCCTCGGCGCTGCGCATGATGCGCGCCGAGCGCCGGCAGATGGGCTACATAAGCTGGAAGGACCTTAATCCCGATGAAGAGCGCCGTGTGCTGCGCACGTCGTCGCCCTCGACCGAGGACATCTATCTTCCCGATTTGGTGCGGATTGGGGCCGCAAGCGGCGAGGCGCAAGAGGATTTGTGCTTGCTGGTAGGGTCTGCAGCGCAGCGCCGCCGTATTCTTGGCGTGAGCTGGTCCGTATGCTCCGAGTTGCCCGCCGGCTCGATTCTAGAGGTGGAACCGGGGGTGTACAGCCTATCTCCCGAGGCTCTTTGTGTTGCCGTTGCTCGCGAGGTCGGCAGTATCCAGGCGTTTGCCTTGGCCCAGGAACTGTGTTCCAAGATTTCGCTGAGCGATCGCGGGAAGTATCTGCCTCCCTACACCTCGCCTGTTGCGAATAGACTTGCAAAGGACAAGGACCAACCGGCAGACGTGGGCTACTTTGAAGTCGAGCCGGTGCTGACGCCCGATCGCCTGGCAGATTACCTTGCGGCATGCAAGGGGAATGTGGCCAAACAGCTGCTGCGCCTGTGTCCCCACCTGTCAGAAAACCTGCGCTCGCCCATGGAGTGCATCATGCTCGCTCTGTTTTCGCTTCCGTTTTCCTATGGCGGATTTGCCTGCGGTCCCTTTAAGACCGACTGCAAGATCGAGTTCGATGACCGCGCACAGGCAATCTCGGGGATGCCGCATGCAGTTTGCGATGCGTATCAGGAGACGGCCCGGTTTGACCTGGAATACAACGGTGAGCTGGGCCATTCCTCCCGGAGGGGACGTATCCATGACGAAAAACGCAACACGGGCTTGATTACTATGGGAATCGAGGTCGCGACGGTCAACAACGAAATGCTCTGTGACATGGAAGCGATGGAAGCACTCGCATGGCGCATGCACCAGCGTATGCGAAAGCGGTACCGGAATCGTGTCGATGCCCGCAGGAAAAAGCAAGAGGCGCTGCTTAACACGCTGCGGGCGTGTTTTGGGCTTAAACCCGCCTAACAATGCTCTGAAACAGGGGGTTGGATATATGCTCTGGCCAAAATATAGCAAATATGAGTACTGCTACAAATTCAGTAACAGTAAAATCAGGGATTTTGGGACTGGAAGATGGGGTAAATTAGAAAGTTATTAAACAAATGTGGAATATCCTGGCATCAATCTGACGTTATAGAGCGTGAAAACAGCTTGCAGAGCCAAAAACTCCTGCTACTAAATTGGTAACAGTACTCATATTTGCTATTTTTTGGCCACGGCACCCTGAGACGGGTGCCCCGGAGCTCCCCGTAGGGGAGCTCCGGGCTTCATA
>OIBA01000373.1_pt1 | contig 19228 bp, 10 predicted proteins | sample 1580931 | NCBI WGS metagenome assembly OIBA01 (sample SAMEA3882548, study PRJEB24775) | human gut metagenome | biome: human-associated habitat; feature: intestine environment; material: feces | place: Netherlands | collected 2009/2010
TTCAATGTTACGGTAGCGAGTCATACCTGTACCAGCAGGGATAATCTTACCAATGATAACATTTTCTTTAAGACCAATAAGATGATCTTTCTTACCACGGATAGCTGCATCTGTAAGCACACGTGTCGTTTCTTGGAAGGAAGCCGCTGATAAGAATGAATTTGTTTCAAGTGAGGCTTTAGTAATACCAAGAAGGACTGGACGAGATGTTGCAGGAACACCACCAGAGATAACAATATCCTTGTTAGCATCTGTGAAGTCAGAAATATCCATAAGTGTACCTGGAAGGAGATCTGTATCACCTGGATCCATAACACGTACTTTACGAAGCATTTGACGAACCATTACTTCGACGTGTTTGTCACCGATTTCTACCCCTTGGCTACGGTAAACTTTTTGCACTTCTGCAAGAAGATAAGTTTCAACTGACAAGGTATCACGTACTTCAAGGAGACGTTTCGGTTGGATTGACCCTTCTGTCAAGGCCTCACCACGGTGTACTTCGTCACCAACTTCTACTTTCATACGAGCTGTAAATGGAACGACATATTCACCCATTCCAGTCTTACCTTGAACGAAGACTTTCTTAGTACGTGTCGCAGCATCTTCTTCGATTTCGATAACAGTACCCTTAACTTCAGTGATAACCGCTTCCCCTTTAGGGTTACGTGCTTCAAAGATTTCCTGGATACGTGGAAGACCCTGTGTGATATCGGTGTTTGAGGCTACTCCACCGGTGTGGAAGGTACGCATGGTAAGCTGTGTACCTGGTTCCCCGATAGATTGGGCAGCGATAGTACCAACTGCTTCACCAACTTCAACCGCATCACCTGTTGCCAAGTTGATACCGTAACAGTGACGACAGACACCGTGACGAGTCTTACATGTAAAGACTGAACGGATAGTTACTTCTTCAACACCAGCATTGACAATAGCTGCAGCCATATCTTCAGTAATCAAAGTATCTGGACCAACGATAACTTCGCCAGTTTCAGGATGTTTAACAGATTTCTTAGTGTAACGACCAAAAAGACGTTCTTCAAGAGTTTCTGTTACTTCTTTACCATCAGTAATGGCACGAATAACAAGACCACGGTCAGTTCCACAATCGTCTTCACGAATGATAACGTCTTGGGCAACGTCAACCAAACGACGAGTAAGGTAACCAGAGTCGGCAGTCTTAAGGGCTGTATCGGTCATACCTTTACGCGCACCGTGAGTAGAGAAGAACATTTCCAAAACGCTCAAACCTTCACGGAAGTTTGAAAGGATAGGCAATTCCATGATACGTCCGTTAGGAGCAGCCATCAAACCACGCATACCGGCAAGTTGAGAGAAGTTAGAGATGTTACCACGAGCTCCTGAGTCCATCATCATAACGATTGGATTCTTAGGATCTTGTGTCTCAATCAGACGTTTTTCAAGTGCATCTTTCGCTTCACGCCATGTTGTTGTAACAGCAACATAACGGTCATCTTCTGTCATCAAACCACGACGGAAAGCTTTGTTAATTTCTTCAACACGGTGGTGAGCAGCATCGATAATTTCTTGTTTGTTATCAATAACTGGGATATCGGCGATACCCACTGTCAATCCAGCAAGTGTTGAGTAGTAGTAACCAAGGTCTTTCAAACGGTCAAGGAAAGCTGATGTTTCAGTTGTACGAAGACGTTTGAAGATTTCAGCAATGATGTTACCAAGATGTTTCTTCTTGAATGGCGCATTAATTTCCAAACTATCGATAACTGTTTGGATATCTTGGCCCGGTTCAAGGAAGTATTTATCTGGTGTACTATCTGTCAAGTTCTCATTTGTTGTTTCTTGAAGATATGGAATTTCTGATGGAATGATTGAGTTGAAGAGAATCTTACCAACAGTTGTTACTAAGATTTTGTGAAGTTGGTTTTCTTTCCAAGGTTTATCAGGCATGCTATCGACTGCAATACCTACACGGCTATGCAAGTGAACATAACCATTATGATAAGCCATAACTGCCTCATCAATATCCTTGAAGATCATACCTTCACCTTCACGGCCTTCATCTTCCATTGTCAAGTAATAGTTACCAAGAACCATATCCTGAGATGGTGTTACGACTGGTTTACCGTCTTTAGGGTTAAGGATGTGTTCTGCCGCAAGAAGGAGCAAACGTGCTTCAGCTTGAGCTTCTTCAGACAATGGAACGTGGATGGCCATTTGGTCACCGTCAAAGTCGGCATTGTAGGCCTCACATACCAATGGGTGAAGACGAAGAGCCTTACCATCAATCAAGACGGGTTCAAAGGCCTGGATACCCAAACGGTGGAGGGTAGGTGCGCGGTTAAGAAGCACTGGGTGTTCCTTGATAACATCTTCAAGAATATCCCAAATACGTTCATCACCACGCTCAACCATACGTTTAGCAGCTTTCACGTTACCTGCGTATTCACGCGCAACGATTTCACGCATAACAAATGGTTTGAAAAGTTCGATGGCCATCAAACGGGGCACACCACATTGATACATTTTAAGTGTTGGACCAACGGCAATAACGGAACGGCCAGAGAAGTCGACACGTTTACCAAGCAAGTTTTGACGGAAACGACCTTGTTTACCTTTAAGCATGTGGCTCAAAGATTTAAGTGGACGACTACCTGGTCCAGTAATTGGACGACCACGACGTCCATTATCAATAAGAGCGTCTACCGCTTCTTGCAACATACGTTTTTCGTTTTGCACGATGATACCTGGAGCACCCAACTCAAGCAAACGAGCCAAACGGTTATTACGGTTGATAACACGACGGTAGAGGTCGTTCAAGTCAGATGCTGCAAAACGTCCACCGTCCAATTGAACCATCGGACGAAGATCTGGTGGCAATACTGGCAATATGTTAAGCACCATCCATTCTGGTTTATTACCAGACTTGTAAAAGGCATCAAGAACGTCCAAACGACGAACTGCTTTAAAACGTTTTTGACCAGTTGCTGTCTTCAACTCTTCTTTGAGTTCAGCAATTTCGGCTTCCAAATCTACTTGTTTCAAGAGATCTTGGATAGCTTCTGCACCCATTTTAGCGACAAATGAACCATGACCATACTCTTGCAATTTTTCACGATATTCACGTTCAGTCAAGAGAGATTTTGGCTCAAGCGGTGTTTCCTTTGGATCGATAACCACGTAAGCTGCGAAGTAAATAACTTCTTCAAGTGCACGAGGACTCATATCCAAAGTCAATCCCATACGAGAAGGGATTCCCTTGAAGTACCAGATATGTGATACTGGTGCTTTCAACTCGATGTGACCCATACGTTCGCGACGAACCTTAGCACGTGTTACTTCAACACCACAGCGGTCACAAACGATCCCTTTATAACGGATACGTTTGTATTTCCCACACGCACATTCCCAGTCTTTAGTAGGACCAAAGATCACTTCGTCGAACAGACCTTCACGTTCTGGTTTGAGCGTACGGTAGTTGATTGTTTCAGGTTTCTTAACCTCACCATAAGACCATGAACGGACCTTAGTTGGTGAAGCTAGTGTAATTTGCATACTTTTAAATCGATTTACGTCAACCACTAGTATTACCTTTCTTTTGTTCTATTGACAATAGCAGCGCTATTTTCACCTTTATCAGCTACCTTAGCAGAGAAATTTAACTCCCTCTCTAAAGCTTATTTTATTCTGTTTTATCTAAAGCTTCTTCTTTAGCTTTTTCTAATTCAGCAGCTTCTTTGGCTTGTTGTACACGTGCTTTTTCAAGATCATCAACGTGCATGACGTCATCATCTTCACCTTCATCAAGATCACGCAATTCAACTTCATAGTCATCCTCATCAAGAACACGCATATCAAGACCAAGTGATTGCAATTCTTTAACGAGCACTCGGAATGATTCTGGTACACCTGGTTTTGGAATTGGTTTTCCTTTAGTGATAGCTTCATAGGCTTTCAAACGTCCGTTAACGTCATCTGACTTGTAAGTCAAGATTTCTTGAAGAATGTTTGAAGCACCATAAGCTTCAAGAGCCCAAACCTCCATCTCACCGAAACGTTGTCCACCAAATTGTGCTTTACCACCAAGAGGTTGTTGGGTAACGAGTGAGTAAGGACCTACCGAACGAGCGTGAAGTTTATCATCAACCATGTGGTGAAGTTTGATCATGTACATGACACCAACTGACACACGGTTATCAAATGGCTCTCCTGTACGTCCATCGTAAAGGATTGTCTTAGCATCACTATCCATACCAGCTTCACGAACAGTATCCCAGAGATCTTCTGAGCTTGCCCCATCAAAGACTGGTGTTGCGATGTAGATACCCAAGTTACGAGCAGCCATACCAAGGTGAAGTTCCATAACCTGACCAATATTCATACGTGATGGTACCCCAAGAGGGTTCAACATGATGTCAACTGGTGTACCGTCTGGAAGGTAAGGCATGTCTTCAACAGGAACAATACGAGAAACAACCCCTTTGTTACCGTGACGACCAGCCATCTTATCTCCGACCTTGATTTTACGTTTTTGAGCGATGTAAACACGAACAAGCATGTTAACACCTGATTGCAATTCATCACCGTTTGCACGTGTAAAGATTTTAACATCACGAACGACACCATCACCACCATGAGGTACACGGAGTGATGTATCACGTACTTCACGAGATTTATCACCAAAGATAGCATGGAGAAGACGTTCTTCAGCAGAAAGGTCTTTTTCACCCTTAGGTGTTACCTTACCAACAAGAATATCACCTTCTTTAACCTCAGCACCGATACGGATAATACCCATTTCGTCAAGGTTTTTAAGGGCTTCTTCACTAACGTTTGGCAATTCACGTGTGATTTCTTCAGGTCCAAGCTTTGTATCACGTGTTTCTGATTCGAATTCTTCCAAGTGAACAGATGTATAAACATCGTCTTTCACTAGGCGTTCACTCATGATAACAGCATCCTCGAAGTTGTAACCTTCCCATGTCATGTATGCGACAATAGGGTTTTGACCGAGGGCCATTTCTCCACCTTCCATAGATGGACCATCAGCGATAAAATCTCCTTTTTCGACAATATCACCAACCTTAACCAAAGTACGTTGGTTATACGCAGTACCTGAGTTTGAACGACGGAATTTTTGAATAGTATAGACGTCAAGAGAACCATCTTCACGACGAACTTCAACCTTATCGGCATCAGAATAGACAACTTTACCATCATGTTTAGCGATAACTGCAGCACCTGAATCGTGGGCAGCTTGATATTCCATACCAGTACCAACAAATGGTGCTTTTGGATCAATCAATGGCACAGCTTGACGTTGCATGTTGGCACCCATGAGGGCACGGTTAGAGTCATCGTTTTCCAAGAAAGGAATACATGCTGTCGCAACGGCAACTACCTGTTTAGGAGAAACATCCACGAAATCTACAAGGTGTGATGGGTACTCTTGGTTAACACCTTGGTGACGACCCATGACAATTTCTTCTGCAAATGTTCCATCTTCGTTCAATTTAGAGTTAGCCTGAGCAACTATGTACTCATCTTCTTCGTCGGCAGTCAACCAAACCACTTCGTTTGTTACTTTACCAGTTGCACGGTCAACCTTACGATATGGTGTTTGAATGAAACCGTACTTGTTAAGGCGTCCGTATGTAGACAAGTTATTGATCAAACCAATGTTAGGTCCTTCAGGTGTTTCAATTGGACACATACGACCGTAGTGCGTGTAATGCACGTCACGAACTTCATATCCGGCACGGTCACGTGTCAAACCACCAGGTCCCAAGGCTGACAAACGACGTTTGTGTGACAACTCTGACAATGGGTTGTGCTGGTCCATGAACTGTGACAACTGTGAAGAACCGAAGAATTCTTTAACAGCTGCAGTTACAGGACGAATATTGATGATTTGTTGTGGTGTCAAGGCTTCATTATCTTGAACTGACATACGTTCACGCACGTTTCGTTCCATACGAGCCAAACCAATACGGAATTGGTTAGCAAGCAATTCACCAACGGCACGGACACGACGGTTACCAAGGTGGTCGATATCATCTACTTTACCGATACCTTCAGCAAGGTTGAGGAAGTAGCTCATTTCAGCCAAGATATCCGCTGTTGTCAAAGCACGAACTTTATCATCTGGATTGGCATTACCAACAATTGTAACCACACGATCTGGATCATTTGGTGCAACGACCTTGAATTTTTGAAGAACAACAGGTTCTGTAACCACTGCATAATCGTTTGGTGTGTATACAAATTTGTTCAAATCACCGTCCAAGTGTTCTGCGATTGAATCAATCACATCACGTGTCATTTCAGTCCCAGCTTCAACAAGGATTTCACCTGTTTCAGGATCTACCAAGTTTTCAGCAATTGTTTGTCCCAAAAGACGTGTCTTGATGTTAAGTTTTTTGTTAAGTTTGTAACGACCAACAGCAGCCAAGTCGTAACGACGTGGATCAAAGAAACGAGCTACAAGCAAGCTACGTGAGCTGTCAGCAGTTTTTGGTTCACCTGGACGAAGTCTTTCATAAATTTCTTTAAGCGCTTCATCAGTACGTGAATCTGCTGGATTTTTGTGGATATCTTTTTCAATAGTGTTACGAACCAACTCGCTATCACCAAAGATATCAACAATTTCGTCATCACCTGAGAATCCAAGTGCACGCACAAGCGTTGTAAATGGAATCTTACGCGTACGGTCGATACGAGTGTAGGCGATGTCTTTTGAATCAGTTTCAAGCTCAAGCCATGCCCCACGGTTAGGAATAACTGTTGATCCGTAACCCACTTTACCGTTTTTATCGACCTTATCGTTAAAGTAAACACCAGGTGAGCGCACCAACTGAGAAACGATAATACGTTCACCACCATTGATGATAAAAGTACCCATCTCAGTCATAATTGGGAAATCTCCGAAGAAGACTTCCTGAGTTTTAATTTCACCAGTTTCTTTGTTAATAAGACGGAAAGTCACAAAGATTGGTGCTGAGTATGATGCATCATGGATACGAGCTTCTTCAAGTGTATACTTAGGTTCCTTCAATTCGTAACCAACAAATTCCAATTCCATGGTGTCTGTGAAGTTTGAAATAGGAAGTACATCCTCAAAAACCTCTTTAAGACCAGTATCTAAGAATTCTTTGAATGAATCCGTTTGGATTTCAATCAAGTTTGGTAAACCAAGAACTTCTTTGATTCTTGAAAAACTACGACGGGTACGATGCTTCCCGTATTGAACGTCATGTCCTGCCAAGTCTTCTACTCCTTTTCTACATTTGAGACCTGCTTTGCAAGTCGTGCACTTTAAATATTTGTCTCCTGCCTTTTTTGGTTGCTTGTCCCGATAACAAGTGATTAGATATTAACATCGACTTATCGGATTAACGATAAGCGATAACTTTAATATGTGAATTTTTAGAACTTTTAAATATTCATTACAAAATCCAAAAACCCTAAAAATAAGCACAAAAATAGCAGCTAAATCTGACCGAAAAAACGTTGATTTAACTGCTGTATCTCTTGATTGGACAATATTTCAATCAAATAAGACGACAAATAGTTTTGTCTATATTGTACCTAAATTTTAACTATTTTGCAAGTATTATTTGAGACAGCCTAATGTTCTCCAAGAATACTAGACCAAGCTTTTTGGTAGTCACTATCCGTTCCACCAATGGCAAACTTGTAGATTGTATCGCCAGGTCCATTTTTAGCCCAATAACTATCAACCATTTCACCACTTACGGAGACATTACGGCCATTGACCGATACCGTTGCTGGCTTAAGGCCTGTCGACTTGAGCACACTTGCCTTAATGGCGCTTGAATCTATATTAAACTTATCTCCCGTTTTGAAAATACCTGGATTAGCATTATAGATGGCTGAAGTCAAACGAGCCATATATTGGGCATTGTAAGTGTAACCCATTTTAGAATTGGTAGGTGCATTGTCATCATAACCAGCCCAACCCCCAAGGGTAATGCCAGGCGTCGACACAACCAACCAAGCATCAGCAAAGTTATCAGTTGTCCCTGTTTTACCCATCCAGTCAGCTGAGGCCGCTGCACCATTGACATTTTTCAACTCCGAATAAAATTGGGTTGTCGCTCCCTTAACCACAACTTCTTTAAGTAAGTTATCCATAATGCTAGCCGTAGCCCTTGTAAAGACCTGAACCCCTTTAGATTTATGTTGATAAATAACCTCACCAGTGCTATCAGTAATACTATCAATCATATAACCTTTTTCATAAACACCGCCATTTGAAAGCATTTGATAGGCGTTTACCTGCTGAGCAACAGTAGTTTCAATCCCACCACCAAGGGGCAGACTCTCAATATTGTAGTTAGCAATCTTATATCCCATCTTGGTCATATAGCCCTCAACGTCAACATCATGATGTTGAAGCATTTGATAGGTCCAAAAGGCAGGAATATTCCACGACGTATTAAGCGCCTCTTGCAAATTCATCATGGCCGTTCCCTTATCGCCATCATGAAGAATCGGTGTCCCACCTGTAAAATTAGTTGGATAATTTGAAAGGATACTTGAGCTACCCATTAAACCTTGGTCAATGGCAATTCCATAAGCAATAATAGGCTTAATAGAAGATCCAGGAGAACGAGCAGTATCAAAGGCATGGTTATTCTGGTTATTCTCATAATTACGACCACCAACAAATCCTAAAATCGCTCCAGTCGCATTGTCCATGAGTACATTTCCAACTTCGACCCCGTTATTTCCACCCTGATCAAGTAGATCTCCATATTTGTTCGCAGTATCTTGCATCGCATGGTAGACAGCATTGTCAATTGTTGTCTTAACATGATAACCACCTGTTTGTAGCTCTCGGAGAGCCATCTCACGGTAGGCTTCCTTTGTCTTATCATTTTTCAAATCTTGACTTGATACCTTGTCACGCTTCACCAAATAATCATACATGATATCTTGAGCTTCAGACATGACTGAATAGTACAAATAGTCATGACTGACAGCATCTGGATTCTCACCAGCCTTGAAATCTTTAGTAACGTCATAACTCTTATAACTTTCGTATTGTGACTTATCTAGGTAACCGCCTCGATAGAGATTGTAGAGCACATCTTTCTGACGTGCCAAGCCAAAGGAAAGATCTTTTTCATTTTTTAGTTGACCATCCGCAGTATAGGGTGAATAGACAATCGGGCTCTGTGGTAAACCTGCCAGATAAGCTGCCTGAGGAACTGTCAAATCTGCAGCAGAGACCCCAAAGATCCCTTGTGCAGCCTCTTCGATACCAGCAATATTTTTCCCCTTGTTGTTACGACCAAAAGGAGAAACATTCAGATAATCAGTTAAAATTTCATTTTTCGAAGCATGACGTTCCAGTTGTAGTGCATAGATAATCTCTGCCGCTTTACGTTTAAATGTTGGAGTATCTCCTGTAACCTGTTGTTTTATCAACTGCTGTGTTAGGGTTGAACCACCACTAGAGGAACCTACCCCCAAGACTGAGGATACCAAGGCTCTAAAGACAGCTTTTGGTACAACCCCCTTATGCTTATTGAAATTTTCATCCTCAGTAGCAATAATGGCATTTTTAACATTATTAGAAATTGCATCACTTTCAATAGGAGTTCTAAGCAGGTCCGTATCAATATCAGCAATCTTTTTAGAATCAGAATAACTCATCGAAGACACCAAACTAACCTCGCCAATCTGATTCAACAAGGTTTTATCCTTAATCAATGGAACAGACTGTATCTGACTGCCCAGATAACCCAAACCAATTCCTGCACCAAATAGGGTAAGAACGATAATAACCACATAAAAGAAATCAGACAAGAGCTTTAAGGTTTTTAAGAAAACATCACCCATGTCTAAGAGTGTCATCCCATCCTCAGGCGACTTCCGTGCTTGCTTACGATTCCACTTGAATCCAGTCGTAGCTTTCCTTTCTTTAAAAGATTTATCTCCTCTTTTAGACCTAGAACCAGCAAACTTTGTACGAATAGTCTGCCCTAGTCGCCTAAAATAATTTATTATTTTTTCAAAATTCATAGAAATACCTCAAAGCCTATTATAACAAACTTTGACAAAGCTTGCATAGGGTTGCTTCTTTTGGTATAATGGTGCAGAATATACTTTACTGGAGAATATCATGACAATTTTTGAAGAACTAAAAGCACGTGGCTTGATTTTTCAAACCACAGATGAAGAAGCCCTTGTAAAAGCCTTTGAAGAAGGGCCAGTCTCATTCTACACTGGTTATGATCCAACAGCAGACAGTCTCCACCTTGGACACCTCGTCGCTATCCTTACTAGTCGTCGCCTTCAATTGGCTGGCCACAAACCTTACGCCCTCGTTGGGGGTGCGACAGGTTTGATTGGTGACCCATCATTTAATGATGCTGAGCGTAGCCTCCAAACCAAAGAAACCGTTGAAGGTTGGGTAGAAAAAATCCAAGGACAACTCTCTCGTTTCCTTGATTTTGAAAATGGTGACAACAAAGCCGTTATGGTCAACAATTATGACTGGTTTGGTTCTGTCAGCTTCATCGATTTCTTGCGTGATGTCGGTAAATACTTCACAGTTAACTACATGATGAGCAAGGAATCTGTTAAGAAACGTATCGAAACAGGTATCTCTTACACTGAGTTCGCTTATCAAATTATGCAAGGTTATGACTTCTATGAACTCAATGCTAAATATGGCGTAACCCTACAAATTGGTGGTTCTGACCAATGGGGTAACATGACAGCAGGTACTGAGCTCTTGCGTCGTAAAGCGGATAAATCTGGACACGTAATCACAGTTCCACTTATCACAGATTCAACTGGTAAAAAATTCGGCAAATCTGAAGGCAACGCTGTCTGGCTTGACGCTACTAAGACAACTCCTTATGAAATGTACCAATTCTGGCTTAACGTTATGGACGATGATGCCGTTCGTTTCTTGAAAATTTTCACTTTCTTGTCACTTGAAGAAATCGAAGAAATCGGTAAAGAATTTGACCAAGCTCGTCACCAACGTTTAGCACAAAAGGTTCTGGCTCGCGAAGTTGTTACTTTGGTTCACGGTAAAGAAGCCTATGAACAAGCTGTTCACATCACCGAACAACTCTTCGCTGGTAACCTTAAAGCCCTCTCAGCACGTGACCTTAAAGTTGCCCTCAATGGTGTCCCAACCTATGAGATTTCAGCAGATGAAAATCTTAACATTGTTGAACTTCTCGTCAATGCTAAAATTTCACCATCTAAACGTCAAGCACGTGAAGACGTGCAAAACGGTGCTATCTATATCAACGGTGAACGCGTGCAAGACTTGGATTACACTCTTTCAGATACCGATAAGATTGACAATGAAATCACTGTTATCCGTCGCGGTAAGAAGAAAAACTTTGTTTTAACTTACTAATTTATGACCATTCTCACTCCCTAGTGGAGTGATTTTTTTTACACACAAAGCCATAAGCTTAACACCTAATCACTTTCTTAAGAACACAAAAAACCAGCACTAGGCTGGTTTTTGAGACTATCACATTAGTTATAGATTTTGAATGCATCATCGTCGTTTTGACCAACGAATGGCATTGCTTTACGCAATTCAGCACCAACTTTTTCGATTTCAAGGTTAGCAGCTTCTTCACGGTAAGCAGTAAGTTTTGGACGTCCAGCTTTGTAGTCGTTAACGAAGTCATTAGCGAATTTACCATTTTGGATATCAGCAAGAACTGCTTTCATGTTTTCTTTAACTTGTTCAGTGATAACACGTGGACCTGATACATAGTCACCGAATTCAGCAGTGTTAGAAATTGATTGACGCATTTTCTTGAATCCACCTTCGTAAATCAAGTCAACGATTAATTTCATTTCGTGAAGTACTTCAAAGTAAGCCAATTCTGGTGCATATCCAGCTTCAGTCAAGACTTCAAAACCAGTTTCGATAAGGGCAGTCAAACCACCACAAAGAACTGCTTGTTCACCAAACAAATCTTCTTCAGTTTCTTCTTTGTATGTTGTTTCAAGAAGACCTACACGTGCTGCACCAATACCTTTACACCAGTCCATAGCGATGTCTTTAGCGTTACCTGTGGCATCTTGGTATACTGCGTAAAGGGCAGGTACACCAAAACCTTCTTCAAATGTACGACGTACCAAGTGACCTGGTCCTTTAGGTGCACACATAAATACATCAACATCTGCTGGTACTTTAATAAATTCAAAGTGGATGTTGAAACCGTGAGCAAAACCAACAGCGTTACCAGCTTCAAGATTTGGAGCGATTTCTGCTTCGTAAAGTTCTTGTTGGATTTCGTCTGGAGCCAAAATCATGATAACATCAGCCAATTTAGTTGCTTCTGCTACTGTGTAAGTATCAAAACCATCTTCTTTAGCTTTATCAAATGATTTACCTGGACGAACACCGATGATAACATCGTGACCTGTATCACGCAAGTTTTGTGAGTGAGCGTGACCTTGTGAACCGTAACCGATAACGGCGATTTTTTTACCATCAAGTGCTGGTACTTTTACGTCTTTTTCATATTCCATTTGAACTGCCATAGTAGTATATCTCTTTTCTAAAATAATATTTAATTGCCTTTTTAAGGCTAGGTTAACAAATTTATAATGGATTTTTTAATCACGGGTAAATCCAGTAGCACCCGTACGAGCAATATTCTTGATACCGTAAGGTCGAATAACTCGTAGAAGCGCCTCACTCTTTTCAGCATCTCCAGTCATCTGGATAGTGATAGAGCTTGGTGCAACATCCACCACCGAAGCACGGAAAGGTTGAATGATTGCCAAGATTTCAGCACGTTTAGAAGTTGGTGCCGACACCTTAACCAAGATAACCTCACGTTCCAAGTGGGGTACATCAGTGATGTCACGAATGCGAATCACATCAATCTGACGATTAAGCTGTTTAATAATCTGCTCAACCTCATTATGAGAATTCACATCAATGATAATTGTAATACGTGAAACATCAGGATTTTCCGTTGCTCCAACGGAAATACTCTCAATATTGACCTGACGGCGTGAAAGCACTCCAGTGAAACGGTTAAGAACACCTGATCGGTTCTGAAGTTTAGCTGTTAACATTCTACGCATTGAACTTCACCCCCAACATTTCATGATTACTCTTACCAGCTGGAACAATTGGCAAAACATGCTCTTTACGAGAAATATCAACCTCGATGAACATTGGCACATCCTCTTTGATAACTTCCAAATCCTGATCAATCGTTTCTGGATTATCAAACTTATAAGACTTAATCCCATAAGCTTGAGCCATCAGTTGAAAATCAGGGAGAGCATTAAAGACAGACTCTGATGTACGCCCTTCGTAGAAGGACTCTTGCCATTGACGTACCATACCAAGTGAGTGGTTATTCAACATAACAACCTTGATTGACACCTTGTAAATATTTAAAATAGCCAATTCTTGGTTCGTCATTTGGAAACCACCATCACCAACAAAGAGGATAACTTCTTTATCAGGATTAGCAATTTTAGCACCAATTGCTGCTGGAACACCAAATCCCATAGTTCCAAGGCCACCTGATGTCACCAATTGACGCTCATTTTGATATGGATAATACTGAGCTGTCCACATTTGATGTTGCCCAACGTCAGTGACAACAACTGCATCACCATCGGTCAATTCACCGATACGCTCGATAACCGCCTGAGGCTGTACCATACGTTCTTTCTTATCGTAAGAACGTACACGCTCTTTATCTTTTTTGACTTTTTCAATCCATTTTTCAGTGTTATTCTTAACCACTGGTTCTGCTAAGAGCATTTCAAGAGCTTGCTTGGCATCACCAACAACTGGCAAATCTACCGCAATAATCTTGCCAATCTCAGCCGGATCCACATCAATATGAACAACCTTTGCATTCTTAGCAAATGTTTTTGGATTACCTGTCAAGCGGTCATCAAAACGACAACCTATGGCAATCATAAAGTCAGCATCAGTCATAGCAATATTAGCTGCATACGAACCGTGCATACCACCCATACCCAAAAAGAGGGGATGACTAGTAGCAATTGTTCCCTGACCTAGAAGACTTGTAACAACAGGAATTTGGTAGCGTTCTGCAAAAGCAACTAGCTCCTTAGCAGATTCAGAATAAGCCACTCCACCTCCAGCTACAATAACCGGCTTCTTAGCTTTACCCAACTGTTTCAAGATTTTATTAATTTGCATCTCGTTTGGTCTTAGCGTCGGTTGGTAACTTGGAAGATTGATTTCAGGATCGTTGATGAAGGTAGTTTCCTTAGCTACAACATCTTTTGGAAGGTCTATAACAACCGGACCAGGACGTCCTGTCGTTGCGATATGAACCGCTTCTCGAATAATACGAGGAATATCAGCCGTATCACGAATCTGGTAGTTGTATTTGGTAATTGGCATGGTAATTCCGACAATGTTAGCTTCTTGGAAGGCATCCTTACCAATACCTGATGTTGCTACCTGACCCGTAAAGACCAGAAGAGGTACACTATCACTCATAGCATCTGCAATCCCAGTAATAGCATTCGTTGCACCGGGACCACTCGTTACAAGAGCAACACCAAGTTTCCCAGTTGATTTAGCATAACCTTCAGCTTCATGCAGGCTTCCTTGCTCATGACGAGACAAAATATGATTAATCTCTTCATTTTTGTAAATAGCATCATACAAAGGAAGAACCGCTCCGCCAGGATACCCAAAAATGGTTGAAATCCCAAGTTCGAGAAGTGTATCAAGAATCAAATCAGCACCAGAGCGTGCTTCTTCAAGTTCAATTTTCTCCACATGGACCTCCTTTAGCAATTGTTTTTTTTCGAATTGTCTAAAAATTCAAAACCTTGTATACTATAATAACATTTTTAACTAAATTTGCAAGGGTTTCAGAGAAAAATATCACAAACTCTTCGGAAATAATATTCTTAGTTTTTTTCTTGTGCCTGACGTTCTGCTTTACGTTCTTCAAATTCTTCATTACTCATAAGAGTTCCTCCGATATTAGCTGATTTAGCAAAAGCAGTGTAACGGCGTAACCAGCCACTTGAGATCTTAGATTTGAAAGGCTTCAAGTGCTTACGGCGTGCTTCAAGTGTCACATCATCAACGAGCAAATCAAGGGTACGATTCGGAAGATCAATCACAATTTCATCCCCATCTTCAATCAGAGCTATATTGCCACCTTCCGCAGCTTCTGGAGATACGTGACCAATAGCAATACCACGAGTTGCTCCTGAGAAACGACCATCAGTAATCAGAGCAACATCCTTGCCAAGACCGCGGCCTACAATCTTAGAGGTTGGCGCTAACATCTCTGGCATACCAGGACCACCCTGAGGACCCTCGTAACGAATGACAACAACATGGCCCTTCTTAACTGTTCCATTATCAATCAATTCAAGAGCTTGAGCTTGTGAATCGCAACAAATAGCCTTACCACGGAAAGTTTTAACGGATGGATCTACACCACCAACCTTGATAACAGCCCCATCCTGAGCAATATTTCCATAAAGGATAGACAAACCGCCAACCGGTAAAATAGGTTGCTCGATTGGATGGATAATTTCTTCATTTTTGATTTTAGCACCAGCTACATTTTCTTTTAAGGTTTTACCAGTAACCGTAATACGATCACCCTTAATGGCACCTTTCTTGATCAACTGATTAATAATGGCTGGAACACCACCTGCTTCATGTACATCATGCATGGTATAGATGCTGGAGGGAGCAATTTTAGAGAGATAAGGTGTCTTCTTAGCAATATCATTAATGTCCTTAAGGTCATAGTCAATACCAGCCTCACGCGCAACAGCAAGGGTATGAAGAACGGTATTGGTTGAACCACCCATAGCCATATCTAGAGCAAAAGCATCATCGATGGCTTCTTTGGTCACAATATCACGTGGGCGAACATTATTTTTGATGTTATCCATTAATTTTGTGGCTGCTTGACGAACCAATTCACGACGTTCGTCTGAAACAGCTAGGATAGTACCGTTACCTGGAAGGGCAAGACCCAAAACTTCCATTAAACAGTTCATTGAGTTAGCAGTAAACATTCCTGAACATGAACCACAAGTTGGACAGGCATTTTTCTCTAAATAATCAAGCTCTTCCTTGCTCATATCTCCAGACTGGTAAGTACCTACAGCTTCAAACAAGCTTGATAAAGTAGCCTGATGACCAGTCATATCAACGCCACCCTTCATAGGTCCACCTGAACAGAATACCGCCGGCACATTAGTACGCATGGCTGCCAAAATCATTCCTGGTGTAATCTTATCACAGTTTGGGATATAGAACACACCGTCAAACCAGTGGGCATTAATAACGGTTTCTGCAGCATCAGCAATTAATTCTCGTGAAGGGAGGCTGTAACGCATCCCAATATGTCCCATGGCAATCCCGTCATCCACACCAATAGTATTAAACTCAAAAGGAATACCACCAGCTTCACGGATAGCCTCCTTGGCAATATCCGCTAATTCACGTGGGTGGACATGTCCTGGAACAATATCAATATAAGAATTACAAATAGCATAAAGGGCTTTTGCATATCCTTAGAAGATTTAACCTGTCCAGTCGCATACAAAAGGCCACGTGCTGGTGCTTTATCAACACCAACTTTGATCATATCACTTCTCATGATCTTACCTTCAATCTATAAAATTTCTTACAACATATGTTACCACTTTGGAAGGTAATGTCAATGAATTTTCGGAATATTTCTGTAATTCCAAAAAATGACTTTTTAGTATCGAAACTATTTAAACAAAAAAGGAAGCCCTAAGACTTCCAAAATGATTATTTTTAAATTATTCAACGCTAAAGAGATATGGGTACACAGGTTGGTCCCCTTGGAAGATTTCAACTTCGATATCTTCATGAATCTCTTCCAATTTTTCAGCGAGCGCTTGTGCTTGTTCTTGATTGCCTTCTTCGCCGACGTAAATCATAACAACTTCGCTGTCTTCGTCAATCATCTTTTCAAAGGTATCAAGAAGGGCTTGATCCATATCTGGTGTAGATACAAGAATCTTACCGTCTACCATACCAAGGATATCATTTTCATGAATTTCAAGGCCGTCAATAGTTGTGTCACGTACTGCCAAAGTCACGCTACCACTTGTTACATCCGAAAGACTAACTGTCATAGCTTCAACATTAGCTTCGATACTTTGGTTTGGATCGAAAGCAAGCAAGCTTCTAAAGCCTTGTGGAACTGTACGTGTTTCAACAACAGCCGCATTAACATCCACTACTTCAGTGGCTGATTGTGCTGCCATAAAGATGTTTTTATTATTTGGCAAGATGATAACATTCTTGGCATTAACCTGCTCAATAGCCTTAACGATATCCTCCGTTGATGGGTTCATTGTTTGACCACCTGAAATCACATAGTCAACTCCTTGTGATTTAAAGATATCTGCAAGTCCATCTCCGGCAACAACTGCAATAAAGGCAAAGTCTTTAGGAGCAGAAGGCGAAGCTTGAATGGCTGCTGCTTTTTGAACTTGTGCATCGTGTTGATTACGCATGTTTTCAACCTTAACTTTGACAAGAGCACCATATTTAAGGCCTTCTTGCATGACAAGACCCGGATCCTCTGTATGGACGTGAACTTTTACAATTTCATCGTCGTTAACAACAAGGAGAGAATCCCCAAGATTACTCAAGTAATTTTGAAACTCCTCATAGTCAAAGTCTTTCACATAAGTTGGACCTTGTTTGAGACCAATCATGATTTCCGTACAGTATCCGAAGGTAATATCTTCTGTTGCAACATGACCTGCAACTGCCTTATGATGTTCTGCATTGATCATCTCTGTCATAGTAGCAGGTGTCGCTTGGAAGTCCTCTGAAGCGATATACTCACCTGTTAGGGCTGACAAGAAACCTTCATAAATAAAGACTAAACCTTGACCACCTGAGTCTACTACACCAACTTCTTTCAATACTGGAAGCATCTCTGGTGTCTTAGCCAAAGCGGCCTTAGCTCCGTCAAGAGCTGCACGCATAACCTCAACAGCATCATTAGTAGACTCAGCTTTCTTAATCGCTGCTGAAGCTGCACCACGTGATACTGTAAGGATTGTTCCTTCGACAGGTTTCATAACAGCTTTATACGCAACTTCAACACCTGATTGGAAGGCGTGAGCTAGATCTTGGCCGTCAAGTTCCGTTTTATCCTTGATACTTTGACCAAATCCACGGAACAATTGTGACGTGATAACACCTGAGTTACCACGTGCTCCCATTAATAAACCTTTAGATAATTTTTTTGCAATATCATAAATATTGTCACTATCCATATCTTTGATTTCTGCTGCACCAGCATTAAAAGTCATAGACATGTTTGTTCCAGTATCCCCATCAGGGACAGGGAATACATTTAAAGCATCTATTTCAGGATGATTATTATGAAGAGTATTCGCACCACATAAAACCATCTCTTTAAATAGCTTTCCTGTAAGTATTTGCATATTTTTCCTCCACTAATCAATATTACGAAGCCCTTGAACATAAACATTAACAGCTTCGACTTTTACATCTAACGTTGATTCAACGACATATTTTACTTTCTTTTGAACTTCAACTAAAATTTCATTAATTTTAATACCATATCCTAAAATGATATATAAATCTAAAATTAAGCCAGTTTCACCATCACTTGCAATAATTCCTTTAGAAAAGTTTTCCTTCTTAAGTAATTCATAAAATCCATCTTTTAATTTCTTTTGACTAGCCATTCCCACAACACCATAACATTCTGTTGCGGCTACACCAGCTACAGTAGAAACAACATCTAAAGAAATATTTACTGATCCTAAATTTGTATTTTTTTCAATCATCAAGTTATCCTCCTTAAAATGATTTCATGTTCAAAATTAATTATACCTTAAAAATAGAATATTTACAAATTATTAACTCTCTTTTAGTCGCTTTTTCAAATCTTAGCAATCATATCACAACTTAACTTAAAAAAATAGAATTTAAAGATTTTTTATTAATATTTAAAATATTTTTAACAAACAAATGACAAAATGTGTGTTTTTTATTAAAAAACATTTGCATTATATAAATAAAAATGCTATTATAACACAGTACGTAGAACAACTACTAAAGGAGGGAAAAAACATGTCAAGAAAATGCCAAATCAGTGGTAGAGGTCCATTATCAGGAAACACTCGTTCTCATGCGTTAAACTCAAGTAGAAGAAAATGGAATGTTAATTTACAA
>OIBA01000405.1_pt1 | contig 18269 bp, 19 predicted proteins | sample 1580931 | NCBI WGS metagenome assembly OIBA01 (sample SAMEA3882548, study PRJEB24775) | human gut metagenome | biome: human-associated habitat; feature: intestine environment; material: feces | place: Netherlands | collected 2009/2010
GTTACACATGGCAGCTAGGACATACCAAACACCGCCTGATCGATTATCCGAATCTGTGGGGATATGCAAGAGACCTGTATCAGATTCCGGCATTCAGAAACAACACCTACTTTAAGGATTTCGCAAATCCAAACAACAAGAAGGTCGGCGCATTATTTTTTGAATCTTTCAATGCAAGATTTCTGGATGAGATCAATTTTGATGCATACTGGGGTGCACCGCATGACCGTGCACATTTAAGCAGCGATCCGGGCAATAAATTTAAGGCAGAAGAACAGTAGGAGGAACGAATTATGGCAGATTTCGAATATGTAGATGTAAATGGAAGACAGATCAGAGTAAGACCGAGAGAAACTGCACAGGAAATTGATGAATATGGAAATTTCCATCGTCAGCCCAACCGCTTCACGGAAGGTTTTGGAGAAGGGAAAAATCCGGTAGAAAAAGACAGATATATTCTTTTCTGGGCAAAAGGATGCAACTGGTCCAATCGGGCAGCGATCGCAAGAGAGCTTCTCGGACTTGAGGATGCAGTGAAAGTTGAGATCGTAGACTGGACAGACCGGGAAGAGAATCTTGGATGGGAATTTGTAAATTCCCCGGATCATATCAATCCGGAAACGGGCGCACAGTTCTTAAGTGAGCTTTACTACAATGCGGATGAAGAATACACAGGGCGTACAACCGTTCCGGCATTTGTAGATTATAAGACAAAGAAAGTGGTAAATAATGATTACCACTGGCTTACAAATCATCTGGAAACAGCGTTCAGGCCGTTCCACAAAAAGGGAGCGCCGGATCTTTACCCGGAAGAATTAAGACCGGAGATCGATAAGCTGAACAAATGGCTCTTTGAAAATGTAAACAACGCTGTTTATCGAGCGCAGTTCGCTGAATCCTTACAGGCATTTGCCGATGGATATGAGACATTTTTCGCAGGGCTTGATGCAATGGAGGAAAGACTTGCAGACAAGAGATTCTTATTCGGAGATTATGTGACAGACAGTGATATCCGTCTTTATACAACCATCGCAAGATTGGATGTGTCTTATTCAAGAAATATCGGACCTTGCAAACACCGTCTGGTAGATTACCCGAATCTGTGGGGATATGCAAGAGATCTGTATCAGATCCCGGCATTCAGACATAACACATATTTTAAGGATTTTGCGGCATCTGTCGATCTGAATGAAGCAGATGAAGAGTATTGGGAAAATACATACTATGATATCGTGGTGCAGGAAACAGACTGGGATACTATCTGGAAGACACCGACAGGAAGAGAATCACTCAGTAAAGATCCGGCACACAAATTTAAAGCAGAAAAATAACAGACGAAAGACGAGGAAAAATATTATGAAAAAGTTGGCAAGCATTTTAGCAGTTACACTGGCAGCAGGAGTCCTGGCTACAGGATGTGGATCTTCTTCAGGAAGTGCTTCAAAGGACAGCTCTTCAGACAGTGGAAAGACAGTAATCAAAGCAGCAACCGGAGCAAACGCAAAACCATATGTCTATGTAGGCGATGATGACAAGCCGGCAGGATACGATGTGGATGTACTGAATGCAGTTTTTGATAAACTTCCGGATTATGAACTGGAATACGAAGTGACTGATTTTGGATCTGTACTTTCCGGACTGAATAGTGGAAATTATCAGATCGGAGTCAACAACTTCTCTTACAACGAAGACCGTGGAGCAAGTTATCTTTACTCTTATCCATATGACAAGATCAGCTATGTATTCGTAACAAAGAAAGGTGGAAAAGAGATCAAATCATTTGAAGATGCAGCAGGACTTTCTTTTGAAGGTGGTACAGGAATCAGCGTATCCAATGCAGTAGAAGCATGGAATGAAAAGAATCCGGATAAAGCGATCAATATTACTTACTCGGATGCAGATACATCTGTATTTTTACAGCATGTAGCAGACGGATCGCAGGATTTTACGATCATCGATCTGGCAATGTACAACTCTTACATGGAAGAATTTAACTATGATGTGCAGAAAAATGATATTCCGGAAGATGAAGCAAAAATGATTGCAGAAAACTCTTATGCATATTATATTTTCCCACAGGATCAGAAAGATTTAAGAGAACAGGTAGACAAAGCGCTGAAGGAGCTGAAGGAAGACGGGACCCTGACTGAGATCAGTAAAAAATGGTATGGTCAGGATGCCGCACCGGAGGATGATAAGTTCGAGGAGACGATTAACTAATGGGTAAATTATTTGATGGAAAACTGGTATTTACACAGATACCGCTACTTTTAAAATATCTTCCGGTCACAATGGAACTGGCTGTCACAGCAATGATCGCTAGTCTCATCCTGGGACTGCTCCTTGCACTTGTGAAGATTAAAAAGGTACCGGTACTGAAACAGCTGGTAAGTATCTATATCTCGGTTATCCGCGGAACGCCGATCCTGGTTCAGTTATATGTGACCTATTTCGGTATTCCGATGCTCCTGAAATATATCAACTTTAAATGTGGAACCAACTACAATGTCAATGGAGTCGCACCAATCGTATATGCATTCGTTGCTCTGGCACTCAATGAATCTGCATTTAACGCAGAGATCATCCGTGCGTCCCTTGAATCAGTAGATAAAGGACAGGTTGAGGCAGCAAGCGCTTTAGGAATGAATTATTTCCAGGCATTGATAAGGATCATCCTTCCGGAGGCAATCGTGGTAGCACTCCCATCCCTTGGAAATGCATTTATCGGACTGATCAAAGGAACTTCTCTTGCATTTGTCTGTTCCGTAGTGGAGATGACCGCAGAAGGAAAGATTCTTGCGGGAAGAAATTACCGTTACTTTGAAGTGTATATCTCACTGGCAATTATTTACTGGGTAATTACTTTCGTACTTGAGAGAGTGATCAGCTATCTTGAGAAGAAGCTCCGGGTACCGGAAGATGCACCGGCACTTTTAGATATCAGAGATACAGAGGTGGAATAAGGTATGATCGAAATCAAAAATATATCAAAAACATTTAAAAATAATAAGGTTCTTGATGGGATCGACCTTACCATCAATCAGGGAGATGTCGTAGCAATCATCGGACCTTCTGGAACAGGAAAATCCACATTTTTAAGATGTGTGGACAGACTGGAAAAACCGGAAACCGGAACCATAACGATTGACGGTGAGACACAGGATCTTGCACATATTCATGGCAAAGATCTGACAGAGCTTCGGAAAAAGACCGGCATGGTTTTTCAGAATTTCAATCTTTTTTCAAAGAAGACAGCACTTCAGAATGTAAAGGAGGGGCTGATCGTGGTAAAGAAGATGAAAAAAGAGGAAGCAGAAAGGATTGCGAGAGAGCAGCTTAAAAATGTAGGTCTTCTGGATCACGCAAACCATTATCCGAGACATATGTCAGGTGGTCAGCAGCAGAGGGTTGCAATCGCAAGAGCACTTGCGATGGAGCCAAAGCTGTTACTTCTGGATGAGCCGACATCTGCACTGGATCCGGAGCTTGTCGGAGAAGTTCTGGATACGATCAAAAAAGCGGCAAATGAAGGATATACAATGCTTCTGGTGTCCCATGAGATGAGCTTTGTACGAAACGTTGCAACCAGAGTGATCTTCCTGGACGGAGGAAAGATCCTGGAAGACGGAACGCCGAGAGAAGTGTTTGGAAATCCGAAGAACGAACGTGTCAAAGAGTTCTTTACAAAGATCAACCGGATGGAAGAACCGGATTATTCAATTTAAGAGAAAAAACAAAATCGGCTGAGGGATCAGTCGATTTTTTCCAACAGGATAAAAGAAGGGAGCGAAAGCAATGAGTATCAGACAAGAGCAGGAAAAACAGAATCAGACAGCGTAGGAAAGGGAAAAGATTATGAGAGAAAATACATCGACAGAATGGGTAAATAAAGAAGTAGACAGTGAAGGAAATTTCAACCGTCAGAAGAATCAGTTTGAAACACCGTTTGGTGAGGGAGAAGGAAAGCTTCCGGTAGAGCCGGGACGTTATCGCCTTTTGTGGGCGCCGGTATGCCCGTGGGCGCACCGCAGTGTGATTGTAAGAAGACTTCTGGGATTGGAGGATGTGATCAGTCTTGGAACCGCAGATCCAAAGAGACCGGATGTGCCGAGAAGCGACTGGGCATTTACACTGGACGAAGGAGATGTGGATCCGGTTCTTGGAATCCACTATATCAGTGAGGCATATCTTGCAGCAAATCCGGATTATACCGGACGATTTACCGTACCGGCACTTGTGGATATCCCGTCCGGTAAGGTGGTAAATAATGATTATTTCAATCTGACACTTTACTTTGAGACGGCATGGAAGCCTTATCACAAAGAGGGAGCACCGGATCTTTATCCGGAAGATTTAAGAGAAGAGATCGATAAGCTGAATGATATCATTTTCCGTGAGGTAAATAACGGTGTCTATAAAGCCGGATTTGCAAGAAAACAGAAGGCTTATGACCGTGCTTACAATATGGTATTTAACCGTCTGGACTGGTTGGAAGAAAGGCTTGCAAACCAGAGATACTTATTTGGTGACAGACTGACTGAATCGGATGTGCGTCTTTATGTGACACTGGTACGATTTGACTGTGCATATTATCCGGTATTTCGTCTGAATAAAAAGCTTCTCCGCGATTATCCGAATCTGTGGGCATATGCAAGAGATTTGTATCAGACACCGGGATTTGGCGACACAACGAATTTTGCGGCGATCAAGAAGCATTATCATATCGATTGCTGCCCGTCCAATGAGTTTGCGATCGTGCCAAATGGACCGGATGAATCCTTATGGCTGACACCACACGGAAGAGAAAAATTATCCGGAAAATAAAGAAAGCGGGGAATGAATGATGAAAGCAGTCAGAGTGACAGAAGAATGGCAGAGAGCCGGCGTACACTATGTGCGGACACAGGCAATGTGCCTGGGATTTAAGATCCCGCTTGAGGGAGAATTTTCAGATGACACACCGGAAGATGAATATATTCTGGTGATGGACGGAATTTATCCGGTATCCACCTGCAGGCTGCATTATCTGGATGAACATACCGGAAAAATTGAGCGCGTGGCAACACTGGAATCCTATAGGGGAAGACATTACGGACAGGCAGGGATCATTGAGGCGGAAAACTGGATGCGCGAAAAAGGTGTGACAAAAATCTATATCAATTCCAGAAAAGCGGCACTTGGATTCTATGAAAAGCTCGGCTATACCGCAGATTTTTCACAGGTAAGCGGCTCCGGAGAGTTTGAATGTGTGATGACGGAGAAAGAACTTGCGTAAATTTATGAAAAGAAAACTGGATTTTGGCAGAAAGATATTGTACAGTAAATAGCAACATTGATTTATAGAAACAGGAGAGATAGACAAGAATGAAGTACGGAATTGATACACGATGTCAGCATCTGGCTGACGATAATAAGGATGAAATATATGGGGCGATCAGTTATCCAATCTATCAGTCTGCAACATTTGCAAGAGACAGAGTAGGCGGAGGAAGTGGTTATGACTATTCCAGATTACAGAATCCGACGAGAGAACATCTTGAGAAGATTGTAGCATCGCTGGAAGAAGGGATTGATGCACTGGCATTTTCGACAGGAATGGCAGCAATCACAGCTCTGATGGAGATTTTCAAACCGGGCGATCACATCATCATTGATGAGGATCTTTATGGAGGAAGCGTCCGTCTGTTCCACAGCATCAATGTGAAAAATGGACTGACATTTACCAGCGTGGATTTAAGCAGTGTGGATGTAGAGGATTATATTCAGGATAACACAAAAGCAATTTATGCAGAGACACCGACCAATCCGATGATGCGTGTATCCGATCTGGAAGAACTTTCAAAGAAAGCAAAAAAACATGAACTTCTTCTGATCGTGGACAATACCTTTTTATCACCATATTTCCAGAATCCGCTGAAGCTTGGTGCTGACATTGTTGTGCATAGCGGGACAAAATATCTGGGTGGACATAATGACACACTTGCAGGTTTTCTGATAACAAACCGCGAGGACATTCAGGAACAGCTTCGTTTTATCATCAAGACGACAGGAGCAACCCTTGCACCGATGGACAGCTGGCTGATCCTCAGAGGGATCAAGACGCTTGGAGTCCGTATGGACAGGGCACAGGAAAACGCACTGAAGATTGCACATTTTCTGGAGAAGCAGGAGTATGTGACAAGGGTGCTTTATCCGGGACTTGAATCACATCCGGGCTACGAACTGATGAAAAAGCAGGCAAGAGGATTTGGTTCGATCCTGACCTTTGAAGTAGATTCCAAAGAGAGAGCATATCACATTCTGGAAAATGTAAAACTGATCCAGTTTGCGGAAAGCCTCGGAGGAACTGAGACTCTGATCACTTATCCGATCACCCAGACGCATGCGGATCTTTCCAAAGAAGAGCTTGACCGGAACGGAATTACAGACAGGATTCTGAGATTGTCTGTTGGAATTGAGGGAGCAGAGGATCTGATCGCAGATCTGGAAGCTGTATTAAAGTAAATCAAATAGAATTGTGTATAAAGCGGAAGATATCTGTGACCGAAGGTGTATTACCGGACATACAGCCGGCAGATGGAATATGACCGTGCAGATAAGGAAGTGGCAGAAATGAGTAAAATAAAGGTAAATGAACAGCGGGCAGTCGATGAATTTCAGGAACTGACTGCGATTGATGCACCAAGCTTTGGGGAGCGTCAGATGGCAGACCGGCTGATCGTGAAATTAAAAGAACTTGGTTTTGAAGTAGAGGAAGACAATGCCGGAGAACATTTCGGAGGAAATGCCGGAAACTTATATGCATATCTTCCGGGAGATCTTCCGGGAGATCCGGTCCTTTTGTCCGGTCATATGGATACGGTTGAGCCATCCAAAGGCAAGAAAGGGATCATCGGAGAAGACGGTGTGATCCGTTCCGCAGAAAAAGCAGTTCTTGGAGCTGATGATGTGGCAGGACTTGTGGAGATCCTGGAAGGAATCCGCAGTGTAAAAGAAGCGGGAGTACCACACCGGGATATCGAGATTCTTTTTGCAATTGCAGAAGAGCTTTATATCAAGGGCAGCAGCGTATTTGATTTTTCAAAGGTTCGTGCAAAAGAAGCCTATGTACTGGATATCAGCGGACCGGTTGGAAGCGCGGCATATAAAGCACCGTCTCTGATTTCTTATCAGGTGGTAGTAACCGGGAAGGCATCCCACGCCGGATTTGATCCGGAGCACGGCGTTCATGCGATCGCTATTGCATCCGAAGCGATCACGCAGATCAGTCAGGGACATGTGGATGAAGAGACAACCTGCAATATCGGATTGATCGAAGGTGGGAGCGGAACGAACATTGTTCCGGAAAAATGTATCGTAAAGGGAGAAATCCGGAGCTATTCTCATGAAAAAGCGACTCGTTGTGTAGAAGAAGTGGGAAATACCTTCAAAAAGGTGGCTGAAAAACACGGAGCTGAATCAGAACTTACTTGCGAAGTTCATCTGATCGCTTATGAGACAGCAAAAGACAGTGTGCCGGTAAAACGGTTTGAAAGAGTAAGCAAAGAGCTGGGACTTGCAGGAAATCTTGTAGAGACATTTGGCGGAAGTGATAACAACAGCTTTGCGAAGAACGGGATTCCTGGACTGGTGTTGTCAAATGGAATGTACCAGGCACATTCGGTAAATGAATATACGACAATCAAAGATCTTGTGACAGGAGCAGAACTGATCGCCGGGCTGATCACCGATGAACAGTAGTGGATGTTATTATACAGAAAAGACGCCAAAAGCGTCTTTTTTATATTGATAGAAGAAAAACAGATAAAACATATTGAAATTAAATGTTTTTAAAATAATTCCCTATTAACCTATTGACAAAGTAGGTAAAAGCGGATATAATGCAACTATCAAATTTGAAAGATCACTATAGAGATCACGATACATCAGACAGTAGAAAAGAGAGGTAGAAAAATATGAGCGATTATAAATTTGAAACACTTCAGCTTCACGTAGGACAGGAAGAACCAGATCCGGCATCTGATGCCAGAGCAGTACCGATTTACCAGACAACATCTTATGTATTTAAGAACTCTGCACATGCAGCAGCAAGATTCGGACTTGCAGATGCAGGACGTCTGACAAACTCTACACAGGACGTATTTGAAAAGAGAATCGCAGCACTTGAAGGTGGTGTGGCAGCTCTTGCAACAGCATCCGGAGCAGCTGCAATTACATATACCATCGAAGCACTTGCAGCAGATGGCGGACATATTGTAGCGCAGAAGACAATCTACGGTGGAAGCTTCAACCTTCTTGAACACACACTGACACATTACGGAATCACAACTACATTTGTAGATGCACATAACCTGAAAGAGGTAGAAGATGCAATTCAGGATAACACAAGAGCTATCTATCTTGAAACTCTTGGTAATCCGAACAGTGATATCCCGGATATCGATGCGATCGCTGAAATTGCACACAAGCATGGACTTCCGCTTGTAATCGACAACACATTCGGAACACCGTATTTGATCCGTCCGATCGAACACGGAGCAGACATCGTTGTACATTCTGCTACCAAATTCATCGGTGGACACGGAACAACTCTTGGTGGAATCATCGTAGATTCCGGTAAATTTGACTGGAAAGCAAGTGGAAAATACCCGGCAATCGCAGATGCAAACCCAAGCTACCACGGAGTATCTTTCGTAGATGCAGCAGGTCCGGCAGCATTTGTAACTTACATCCGTGCAATCCTTCTTCGTGATATGGGAGCAACAATTTCTCCATTTAACGCATTCCTTCTTCTGCAGGGAACAGAGACACTGTCACTTAGAATTGACCGTCATGTAGAGAACACAAAGAAAGTAGTAGAATACCTCTCTAATCATCCAATTGTAGAGCATGTGAACCATCCGTCACTGCCGAATCATCCGGATCATGCACTTTATGAAAAATATTTCCCGAATGGTGGAGCATCTATTTTCACATTCGAGATCAAAGGCGGACAGGAAGAAGCTCACAAGTTCATCGACAACCTGAAGATCTTTTCGCTGCTTGCAAATGTTGCAGATGTTAAGAGCCTTGTTATCCATCCGGCAACAACAACACATTCTCAGCTGACAGAAGAAGAACTGCTTGATCAGGGAATCAAACCGAACACAATCCGTCTTTCTATCGGTACAGAACATATCGATGATATCATCGCAGATCTTGAAGGTGGATTTGCAGCGGTTCAGGGCAAATAAATATTATACACACAGGAATTTTGGACGGAGGTTTTTCGAAACCTTCGTCTTTTTCGATGTGCACAGAAAATTTTAAGGAGAAAACACTATGACAAAGGCACAGATCAGAAAAAATGCTTTTCTGAAATCCATTCCGATCATGTGCAGCTACATTTTCGTAAGCATGGCATATGGGATTATGATGGAAAATGCCGGATTTGGCTGGTACTATTCACTGTTTGTCAGTCTTGCATTTCCGAAAGGAATTGCGGCAGTCAGGAGTGTTGAAAATGCTGTGCGATAAGCGGAAATCCAGTATTTTCGGATGGATCTCCCTTTGACCAGATGCACAGATTATGCTATGATATGTACCGATACATGCGCATTTTTTATTTGACAATAATCCAGATGGAACTTTCTGTTCAATAAAGAGGATTATGTGTCAGGGGACATTCTTTTTATAAGGAGAAAATCAATGAGTATAGATATTACGATCGAGGAAATGGAAGCGCTTCCTGCAGAATCCTACGAGCTTTTTGATATCCGTGGCGAGATTGAGCGCGCCCATGGAATCCTGCCGAATTCGACGGCAAGCTCAGCAGATGTACTGATGGAGAATCCGCCGGAAGATAAGGAAAAGAAGATCATTATCTGCTGCAGCAGAGGACAGATCAGCAGGGATATCGCAGAAGAACTGCAGGAGCAGGGATATGAAGCATACAGCCTGAAGGGCGGTTATGTTGGATGGCTGATGGCAGATATGAAGAAAAAGGAAGCAGATGATGTCTGTGAACATGTGGAGCTTAGTATCCGCAAGAAGTTCAAAAAGAAGATCTGGTCCAAATTTACAAAAGCTGTCAGAGAATATGAACTGGTCAAAGAAGGTGACCGGATCGCAGTATGTATTTCCGGTGGAAAAGATTCAATGCTGATGGCAAAGCTTTTCCAGGAATTAAAGCGTCACAACAAATTTAACTTTGAAGTAAAGTTCCTGGTGATGGATCCGGGATACAGTCCGGAGAACCGGAAGGTCATTGAAGAAAATGCAAGGAAGATGAAGATTCCGATCCAGATCTTTGAATCCAATATTTTTGAATCGGTATTTGAGATTGAAAAATCACCGTGTTATATCTGTGCAAGGATGAGACGTGGATATCTTTATAATTTTGCACAGCAGATGGGCTGCAACAAAATCGCACTGGGACATCATTATGATGATGTGATCGAGACGATCCTGATGGGAATGCTCTACAGTGCACAGGTGCAGACTATGATGCCGAAGCTTCACAGTACAAATTTTGAAGGGATGGAACTGATCCGCCCGATGTATCTGATCCGTGAGGATGACATCAAGGCATGGAGAGATTACAATGATCTGCATTTTATCCAGTGTGCATGTAAGTTTACCGATACCTGTACAACCTGCAACAATGAAGAAAATCAGTCAAAGCGTATGGAAATCAAAAAGCTGATTGCAGAGCTTAAGAAGACGAATCCGTTTGTGGAGGGCAATATTTTCAAGAGTGTGGAAAATGTCAATCTGGATACGGTTGTCGGTTACAAGGCAAAAGGTGTAAGACACAATTTCCTGGATACTTACGATGATTAAAAATGACTGGATGTGCCGGGGCATATCTGAGATATAAAGAAGAATGAAATTCCCGCCGGACAGGTACAGGATCTGCCCGGCGGGAATTTTGAGATTAAATGACAGGAATATTGACCTGTACCAGAATTCCTGACGTTGATCAGGATAAAACGGTTTCCTGATGGTTCTTGATATCGTGGTAAATAACAAAACGTCCACGTCCGTTGTGCTTAGCTGTGTACAGAGCATGATCAGCAAGGCGGTATAACTGGCTGAAAGATTCAGCATCCGTTGGAGCAACAGCACAGCCGATACTGCAGGAAAGTTTCTGGTCATTTAGTTCCGGGATATCTATATTTTGAAGATTTGTATAGAGCTTTTGCAAATGCAGATGGATACTGTAATCCAGACGTACATTTTTCATCAGGATCATAAATTCGTCACCACCGACACGACCGATGATATCGGTTGCCCGGAACTGTTCTTTCAGAAATCCGGCAAATATTTTCAGTACCTGGTCACCGGTTGCATGTCCATAAGTATCATTGATCTGCTTGAAATAATCCATATCGATCATCATTAAAGCCTGTAAATCTTCAAAATCTTTTTCGCGTAGCCATTCGGAAATCGTGTGTTCTGCATAAACTTTGTTCAGAAGTCCGGTCAGAGCATCTGTATGGACCTGGCGAAGAAGCGAAGTCTGATTCTTCTGGTTGATCTTCCAGAGTGCGAAGATCAGAAGCAGCACAATGCAGATAAAAAAGGCGAACAGAATGATTTCAAAGTTGTTGATAAAAGCAAAGGATTGACGGGCATCGACAGCAGGAATGATATAGCAGAGCATCCAGCCGTTGTACTTTAGTGGCTGGTAGGAAATATAGCGTGCATATGATAAATCTGATATAATCTTGCGGCAGTTTGCGTGTCCTTGCTTAAAATCTTCCTGAAGGGTAGCGCCATCTTCCGAAGTCTGAAATACCCAGTCAGAGGAAGAAGTAAAAAAGTTCTTCCGGATTTCGTTGTGCGTAGATTCAATGGAAATGATGTTGCCGTCCGGGTCTGTGATAAATGAGTAGCCGGAACCCGAATACAGATCCTCAAAAAGCATGGTAGTCAGTTCCGTGACATCGATGGAGCCTCCAAAGACACCGATAATATTCTGATCTTTGTCATAAACAGGAACTGTGAGGACAACAAGGGTTTCGTTGTCTACGCTGCTTGACAGAGGAGAACTAATGACGCGTCTGCCTTCCAATGTCTTTTGAAAATAGTCCCGTGAACTTGCATCGGTCTTCTTCCCATCGCTGGAGTGCCCGATACCGTCTGTAGAAAAAAGCATAAGCCGATGATAGGAGCTGGAAGAAGCCAGTTCAGCAAGAAGCTGAAGATTATCGTTGCTGAACAGATCGGAAGTTGTTCCGAAGTATGCAGCAGGACTCTCCAGAAATTCATATTCTTTTTCCAGAACCAGTTCCAAGTGATCCTTTTGCTGCAGTGTGTTTTTTTGAAGAACATTCTGTACACTTTTATCAACGCTCTGTTGTACAAACCAGAAAAAAATCAGAAGTGTGAACGTCATTGCAATAAGGAACGAAATGATAGCCGTTCCGTATTGCATCAGTTCATGACGTGATAATTTTTTCATGTAAAATCCCCCTCATATTGTGCGTTAACAAGAAGTTGGGGTCAAAAGGTATTTTTGCCCCCTTTGATACCAGATTGCTACGTGCTTTGCACTCTCGCAATCCTCAAAAACATGGGTATCAGGACGGATGAAAAAGGGGAAGAATGAAAAATGCTGTATGTAAGCTACTATGATTCGCCGATCGGGAAAATTACGCTTGGAGCACGGGAGGATGTACTTGTCGGTGCATGGTTTGAAGGACAGAAATACTATATGGACAAGATTATAGAAGATTTTGAGGAGAAGAAAGACTTGCCGGTACTGGATCAGGCAGAGTACTGGCTGGATCGGTATTTTGCAGGGCAGGATCCGGATCCGGAAGAACTTCCTCTTGCACCTGCAGGAAGTGATTTCCGAAAAGAAGTATGGAAGATTATCGCAAAAATCCCATATGGATGTACCATTACTTATGGAAAGATCGCAAAGATCCTTGCAGTAAAACGGGGCGCGAAAAGTATCTCGCCGCAGGCAGTCGGAGGTGCGGTCGGACATAATCCGATCTCTGTGATTATTCCCTGTCACCGGGTCATCGGAAGCGACGGAAGCCTGACCGGATATGCCGGTGGACTTGAAAAGAAAGAATGGCTGCTTGCACATGAAGAAGCGCATATCAGATAAGTGATCATCAAAAATGGTGGCTCGTAGTGAGTCACCATTTTTGTTGATTTGGAGAAATCCGTAAGAGTCCGATCCTGTATTCTATTTTCCGGATTTTTCACATAACCATCGGTAAGCAATGATGCAGATGATCACAGACAATAAGGAGCCGGTAGCGGTTGCGAGTCCCATCGGAAACAGTGTATGCGGGAAAATTTTTGAAGTCAGATAAACACCCGGAATACGCACGCACAAAATAGCGATCAGGTTATGTAAAAATGAAATTCCAGATTTTCCGCATGCACAGAAGTATCCGCTGAAACTGAAATGAACGCCGGCAAAAATACAATCCCAGATATATCCGCGAATGTACTGTGCGCCGAGAAGAATAACGGCTGCATCTGCAGTGAAAAGTCCGACAACCGGAGCTGCGATAAACTGGATCAATATAGAGACGACCAGGCCAAATCCAATGGCGATCATCATGGCATAGCGAAGTGTCTGCTTTGCACGGTCATACTTTCCGGCACCGATATTCTGAGCTGCGAGTGCAGAAACAGTCGAAAGCATGGAAGACGGAATCAGGAACAGAAAGCTGATGATTTTTTCCACAATGCCGACAGCAGCGGCTGTGTTCAGTCCGCGCCGGTTGGCAATGATCGTAATAATAATGAAAGCAATCTGAATAAATCCGTCCTGAAGCGCTACCGGAATCCCAATATTCAGAATTTTGCCAAGCGTTTTTTTTTGTGGGCGGAAACAGTCTCCGGAAAGAGAAAGTCCGGTCTGCTTACGTTTAATGGCAATCAGTGCAAACAGAACACTGCACGCTTGGGAAAGTGTTGTGCCAAGCGCAGCACCGGAAGCTCCCAGATGGAAAAATCCGATAAACAGATAATCCAGTATAATATTCACCGCACATGCAACTGCGATGAAATACATCGGACTTTTAGAATCCCCCAGTCCGCGGAAAATCGAACTGATCACATTATACGCCGTAATAAAAGGAATCCCGAGAAAACAGATCGTCAGATAAGCTGCTGTTCCTGACACAGCCTCTGCAGGTGTAGACATCACGGCAACAGCCGGCTTCACAAAAAACAGAAGCAAAACCGCCAGCACCAGAGAAATCCCCATAAACAAAATCACCGTATTTCCCACAAACACAGAAGCCCTTTTCTTATCGCCCGCTCCAATAGACTGCCCGATTGAAACCGTAGCTCCCATCGCAAGCCCCACGATCATCACCGTCAACATATGCATCACCTGGCTCCCAATCGAAACCGCTGTTGTACTGGCAACCCCATCAAACTGCCCAACAATAAAAAGATCCGCCATCCCATAAAGCGTCTGCAAAAAATAAGATAAAAAATAAGGCAGCGAAAAATAAATCACATTCCGAAAAACACTCCCCGAAGTAAGATCCCGTTCCATAAAATAACAACTCCTTTACAATCACTTCCTTAATACTAACTTCATTTTCCCACAATAGTCAATAAAAAGAATACAGACCTAATGCATCTTATAATAATAAAAATGCATAACAATGCATAAAAATAAATATAAATGCATAAAAACAAGAAATTATACATAAAAATACACGGAAATATGCATAAAAATCAAAAAACCACTTGCTTTCCCAAATAAAACCATGTATACTAAACCAATCGGAAAATGTTCCCATTTGTCAGTGCACAGCTCCTGCGCGAAATATCTTTGCTAAGCAACCCCTCGAAAACGCCGGCACTTGGCAAGGCGAGCGTAAGCAAAGCCGAGCCTAGTACCGCTGCGTTTGAGACGCGCCGAAGAAATATCCATTGGATATTTCTTTAGGCATGCATGGCAAGCGCAAGCGCGGTTGCGTGCAAACATATTTCGCGCAGGAGCGTCCCCGCACCAATCAAAAAAACATTCCTCCAATTCCCGCGAACCCCTTTACAATAGGGATTAATGGGTTTATAGTATTTATGATTATGCCTATCTATACACAAATACGGCATTTACGAAAGGATGGTTTACATGATTAAAGCAGGAATCATCGGTTCTACCGGTTACGCCGGAGGAGAACTGGTTCGCATTTTAACAGGACATAAAGACGTAGAAATTAAATGGTTTGGCTCAAGAAGCTATATCGATAAGAAATATGCAGATGTATACCGCAATATGTTTCAGATCGTAGATGCGGTATGTTTAGATGATAATATGGAACAACTTGCAGATCAGGTAGATGTGATTTTCACAGCAACTCCACAGGGACTGTGCGCATCATTAGTTAATGAAGAAATTTTATCAAAGGTTAAGATCATCGACCTGAGCGCAGATTTCCGTATCAAAGATGTCAAGACTTACGAAAAATGGTACGGTATTGAGCACAAGAGCCCGCAGTTTATCGAAGAAGCAGTTTACGGACTGTGTGAAGTGAACAGAGAAGATATCAAAGGCGCAAGACTGATCGCCAATCCTGGATGCTATACAACATGCTCCATCCTGACTGCTTATCCGCTGGCAAAAGAAGGACTGATCGATATGGATACGCTGATCATTGATGCCAAGTCCGGAACATCCGGAGCAGGAAGAGGGGCAAAGGTTCCGAACCTGTACTGTGAAGTCAATGAGAATATGAAAGCATACGGTGTGGCAACACACAGACATACACCGGAGATCGAGGAACAGCTTGGATATGCGAGCGGCAAAGAGGTTGTGATCAACTTTACACCGCATCTGGTTCCGATGAACAGAGGAATCCTGGCAACAGAGTACGCGAAGCTTACAAAGGATGTTACCTGGGAAGAAGTAAAAGCAGTTTACGATAAATATTATGCAAATGAAAAATTTGTCCGCGTTCTGGAGAAAGATGTTTACCCGGAAACAAAATGGGTAGAAGGAAGCAATTATGTCGATATCGGATTTAAGATCGATCCGAGAACAAACCGTATCATTATGATGGGTGCGATCGACAACCTGGTAAAAGGTGCAGCAGGACAGGCTGTACAGAACATGAACCTGATCTTTGGACTTCCGGAAAGTGAAGGTCTTGATCTGGTTCCGATGTTCCCGTAGAACACGGCAGAAAAAGAAAAGGAATGGAAAATATATGACAACAATTATTCGTGCGATGACAGTAGAAGATTATGACCAGCTTCATGCACTTTGGATGCGGATCAAAGGATTTGGAATCCGGAGCATAGATGATTCAAAAGAAGGCGTGGAACGATTCCTGAAAAGGAATCCGACAACCAGTGTGATCGCCGAAATAGACGGAAAAGTAGTAGGAGGAATCCTCTGCGGACACGACGGAAGAACCGGATGTTTTTATCATGTATGTGTAGATCCGGCGTACCGCTGTCATGGGATCGGAAAGAGCATGGTTGCCTATGCAATGTCAGCTCTGAAAGAGGAACATATCAACAAGATCACACTGATCGCATTTACCAAGAATGATATCGGCAATACGTTCTGGAATACGATCGGATGGACCAAGAGACCGGATGTCAACTACTATGAGTTTGTTTTAAATGAGGAAAATATTACAGCATTTATCGAAGAGGGCTAAAGGAGGCTATATACGATGAAGATTATCGAAGAGTTTCGTAATTGTCTAAATAACGAATAATTATAAGGAGATAAATCATGAAAGAGATCACAGGCGGTGTGACCGCAGCAAAAGGATTTGAGGCAGCATCAACAGCAGCAAAGATCAAATATCAGGACAGAACCGACATGGCAATGATCTACAGCCAGGTTCCATGTGAATGTGCAGGAACATTTACTACAAACGTTGTAAAGGCAGCGTGCGTAAAATGGGATCAGCAGGTTGTAAAGAGTGGTGCGAAAGCACAGGCTGTGATCGTCAATTCCGGAATTGCCAATGCATGTACCGGTGCGGAAGGATTTGGCTACTGCAAGGACACAGCAGATGTGGCAGCAGAAGCTCTTGGAATTAATGCAGACGGTGTATTGATTGGATCGACCGGTGTCATCGGAAAGCAGCTTCCAATTGATCGCATCGTGGCAGGGGTAAAGGCTCTTGCTGAAAAGAAAAATGATACACTGGCAAACGGAACTGAGGCAGCAAAAGCAATCATGACGACTGATACCTGTGAAAAACAGATCGCAGTAGAGATCGAGGTTGCCGGAAAGACCGTTACCATCGGTGGTATGGCAAAAGGATCTGGTATGATCCATCCGAATATGTGCACCATGCTCAGCTTTATCACAACAGATGCAGCAATCACAAAAGAGGCACTTCAGAAAGCCCTCAGTGATGATGTCAATGATACATACAATATGATTTCCGTAGACGGAGATACTTCCACAAATGATTCTGTAGTTCTTCTTGCAAACGGAATGGCTGAAAATGAAGTGATCACGGTAGACAGTGAAAGCTATAAGACCTTTGCAGAAGCATTGCATGAGATCAACGAATACCTTGCAAAGAAGATCGCAGGGGACGGAGAAGGAGCAACTGCTTTATTTGAAGTAACTGTAGTTGGCGCAGATACAAAAGAGACTGCAAAGACACTTGCAAAATCAATCGTATGCTCAAATCTTACCAAGACAGCAATTGCAGGACATGATGCAAACTGGGGAAGAATCCTCTGTGCAATGGGATATTCCGGAGCACAGTTTGACCCGGAAAAGGTGGATCTGTTCTTCGAGAGCAAGGCAGGAAAGATCCAGATTATCGAAAATGGTACAGCGGTAGATTACAGTGAAGAAAAAGCAACGGAGATCCTCTCACAGGAAGAAGTAAAAGCAGTTGCTGATGTGAAGATGGGAAGCGAAAGCGCAACCGCATGGGGATGTGACCTGACTCACGGATATATTGAGATTAATGCAGATTACAGAAGCTAATTCAGAATGCAAAGATTAAAGTATACAGATGCAGCAAACAGACAGAAATGAAAAGACAGGAGATCAAAAGATGGAAAAAGCAATGCAGAAATACCTGGACAAAGCAGAAGTACTGATTGAAGCCCTTCCATATATCCAGAGATTTAACCGTAAGGTTATTGTAGTAAAATATGGTGGAAGTGCCATGGTAGACGAAGAGTTAAAAGCAAGAGTCATTCAGGATGTAACCCTTCTCAAATTAGTTGGATTCAAACCGATCATCGTTCATGGCGGTGGCAAGGAGATCAGCAAATGGGTTGCCAAAGCAGGAATGGAACCGGAATTTATCAATGGA
>OIBA01000424.1_pt1 | contig 17682 bp, 9 predicted proteins | sample 1580931 | NCBI WGS metagenome assembly OIBA01 (sample SAMEA3882548, study PRJEB24775) | human gut metagenome | biome: human-associated habitat; feature: intestine environment; material: feces | place: Netherlands | collected 2009/2010
GACCAATTCCACCTTCCTCTGGCGCCCCCTCTATACCTCCAACAAAAAAGCCCCGGTGCCCAGCAAATACAACACTGCCAGACACCAGAGCAAAAAGAACAAATGTCAAGCGGATATTCACAATCCACTTCGCTACTTGCTCATAACCGAATAACTGCTCCACAGCTTATCGCTTTTCGCAGCCCCGCAAAGGACTTAATTGATCCAGTTAAACCTCAATCACTTCCCATACACTGCATTAGACTTACATCCCGAAATATAAGCTTCATAATTCAACGCACTATCATAACGAGCCAAATGCCCCTGCATAACATACGGATTCCTCACAACTGACGCCACATATCCCCCGGACTTCTTCAGGCAAGTCAGATAAGTCCTCATCAGTAGCTGATAATCCCCGATCTGCTGATTCGAAGCTCCACCATTATTCTTCGCCTGAATGATCTCATTCCGAAGCTGCATAGCAGAATTTCTCAAAGTCATCGTATTTGACACCGAAACCCATGCCTGCTTATAACCCTCGATCGTCGGTCCAGGGATCATTGTACCGGTAACTTTAAAGATCATCTCCGCGAGCTCAACATAACAGCTGCCAGTATACCCCTTATGAGTCCATACTGTATCCAGAATCTTCGTCAATGACTTCGTCAACATCTTCTTCACATTCTTCATACACCTGTCTGACGCATAATCCACCATCAATGTCTTAAGCGGCTGGTCATAATACTGTTTCAAAAGATCGATTCCCCTCTTCAAAGAAGAATCCGCCTGCAGCCGATAACTCAGTCTGTCAAGACAATCCCGTCCAACCGTAACCAACGTCAGAAAATTCATCAGATAATCCCCTGCACTCATAATAGCATCTGCACTGTTAAAAGTTTTATCAATGGTATCCCACCTGGAAACCCCTTTATCGTTTTTCTTGTAAAACCAATCAAGCATATCATTAAGCTCAGTTCTGCTATACTGCGTCACACCCTCCAGCTTCATAGCCAGCTGATATTTCGTGTCACCATTTTCAAAGAAGTGATCCGAAAGATCTTTTGTATTATGAATGATATCATAAGCCTCTGCCAGAGTATCGTTACCATATGTCAGCATAGAACTCTCCGCAGTTTCCACAATAAGCTCCATAGCCAGACTCTGTTTCAGTTTATCATCTGAAAAATCCGTCCCATACGCCTTATTAAACAGATTACACATCGAATCCGCAAATCCGTTCAGCATATTGGATTTAACCGTAGCCCAATATGTTGAAGTGCCAAAGCCCGAAGTAGCACTGGTATCCGCACTTAACGCATCAAACATCTCACCCTGAAGATCACCTGTAACCTTATCAAAACCGGCATTATTCAGAAACTCCGGATACTTTCTGAAAAGATCATCCGTTGAAAGCTTCGTATCCACGCTGGAATCAACACCACCACCTGCATTAAAGACCACATTCGCTGTCAGCTTCTCATTGCCACCTGCGATTTTAATCTGAGCCCATTTATATTTCGGCCCCGCATAATAAACCTTATTAATATTATTGCAGCCTCTGAATGCATTTGCCTCAACACTGGTCACATTGGAATACACCATTACCGTACGGATCTTAGCACAGCCATTAAATGCACTGCTACCGATCTTCTTGGCATTTTTCGAAATATAGACAGAACCTGAAAGCGAGCTACACCCCTTCATCAGACTTGCGGAAATCTCTTTCAGACCATCCGGCAGATCAATAGAAGTCAACGATTTACAGCCGGAAAAAGCCTCCGCACCAATAGATACGGTCTTACGGTTAAGAGAAACCGATTTCAGTGCAGTACAATTCTTAAACGCCTTTTTACCAATAGTAAGAACACCCTCTTCTGCGATCACAACCTTCTGGATCTTCTGTCCTTCAAAAACACTGTCCCCAAGTCCTTTTACCCGAACCATTTTCATTCCGATCGTGATCGTCGTAGGAACTGTAACATTCACAGCCTTTCCGGTATATTTCATCAGGATCACTTTTCCATCACTATCCTGTTTAAATACCCAATCACTATTCTGGACTTTTCCTGTCAGATTGATCGTAAATACTCTCTTAGAAGCCAGGTATACCTGATCTGCACTTGTCTTCGTAGTAACCGTCACAACAACTTTGCCCTGGCCTCTCACCATCAGACCTTTGCCGCTTTCATACCACGCCGCTGTTTTTCCGGAATTTGATACTGCGCAGGAATATTTTGCTCCTCCGAGAACTGATATCTTGATCGGCTGATTGAAGTTATCACTGGATATCGTATAACTGTTCTTTCCATCATTCTTTAAAGCCTTGGAAACAAGCTTAATATTCTGACGCCCCTGCAAAACAACCTTCATTTTTTGAGATGCTGCTTTATAATGTTTTGTTTCCGCTGCTCGTACTGTAATAGTTGCAACGCCTGGTTTTTTCAACGTTACCTGCTTTTTCCCTTTAACTATTGTAATTCCTGAAAAATCACTGGACAGACTAATCTTTGGATTTTCCCTTGCAGAAACACTTAAATTCTTTGTTTTTCCAGTCTCTGTCACATTAAAAATGACATTCTTTGTCTTGATTGTCTGTTTTGCCTTTACAATATTAAAGCTTGCCTTTTTACTTTTGGATTTTGCAAAAACGCCCTTACCCTTGATCGTGACGATCACTTTACCAGGTTCTATATTCTTTTTGGAAGGATAAGAAACCGTATAATGCGTTTTCTCTTTTAAAGTCTGTCCATAGAACTTCACTGTAACCTTCGGTGTTTTCGGTTTCCCATTCCAGGTACAGTTTCCTACAGAAATCTTTGCCTTCGTCAAATCCGCCTTTGCCCAGTGAGCATAAAGCTTCTGATCGCGTTTCAAATTGACCTTTGTACCTGCAGTAACCCTTTTTCCGCCTTCCTTCGGTGTTGTATACCACCCCAGAAAATAATAATTCTTTCTGGACGGCGTCGGAAGTTTTCCGTACGCACATTTATTTGTAACCGTCTTTTTCTTATACTTTGACGCAAGCTTCGCATCCTTCGCATTTTTATCAAATGTGATCTTAAAGGTTGTTTTCTCTGTGACTCCCACTGAAACGAACGGTATGGAGAATTTTTTCGCGTAAGCTTCCGCAAAAGAACCTGTAGAACCTTTTATTGCAAAGTCGGATGAAACATTAACAAAAATCTTATCTTCATCCAAATATGTAATATCATTATACCATGCCATTGATTTTACACTTGGCGGAATCATAACCCATTTCAGTGATTTACAATCCTTAAAAACATACTCCTTGATATCCTCCACAGAGGAAGGTAATGTAAGGTTTTCCAGCTTCTCACACTTGTAAAACGCCTCTTTCCACAAAACTTTAAGTCCGCTGTTGATCACAACTTTCTGCAGATTTACACATCTTCCGAATGCGATATAATCAACTTCTGTAACCGTTGAAGGAATCTCTATGGATTCGATTCCCGTACATCGGTAAAACAGTCCCTGTGCAATTTTCTTGATTCCTTTTCCAAAGGTTACCTTTTTCAGATTCACGCAATCTGCAAAAGGGCCGCCCATATCATAGTAATTTCCTGTAGCTCCATTTGTCTCCACACCAGCCGGAATATTTACTTCTGTCAGACTCTGGCAGTTATAGAACACACTTATCCCAAGATACTCCAGGGAATCTGGAAGTACAACATTTTCCAGGCTTGTACAGTTAGCAAAAACATTATCACGGATCGTTTTCAGCGTTTTCGGAAGGTCGCGTTCTGATAATTTCATATTTTTGCAGTTCTGAAAAGCTTCTGAATCAATCCCCTCCAGCTTTTTGGAAAGAGTCACCTTTTTGAGATTTTTACAGCCAAAAAACGCACTGTACCCGATCCATTTCACACTATCCGGAATCACAATTTCCTCCAGCCCTATATCACCGGAGGGTGCATAAAAAATCCCTCTTGGAACTTCCTCCATTCCGTTGTCCAAAGTCACATTTTTCAGATTTTTACAGCCATAAAAAGGACCTGGCCACTGCCGGTTCGCCGCTGTGGTATCATGGGTCTTCATTTTTGGTGGGATGTTGATCGTCGTAAGACCTGTACAATCTCCGAAAGCTCCTACATCCAGAAATTTCAGCGTAGATGGAAGCTTCACGGAAGTCAAACTCTTACTGTAGGAAAACGCTCCATTATAAATATTTTCCAGGCCTTCCGGAAGAATCACTTCCGTAAGTGCAGAACAACTCCGAAACGCATATGCCTCGATATTTTTTACAGTATCCGGAACAACGATCTTTCTCACACCGGAACACTGCAAAAACAAGCCTTTGGCAATCTTTGTGATCCCTTTTCCAAAGGTAACCGTCGTCAGACCTGCATCTCCCGCAAAAATTCCCGGATACGCCGGACTCTCACCCACATAACCATGTGTGACCATCGATGCAGGGATATGGATACGGGTAAGACTTGTACATCGCTCGAATGCACCTGCTTCTACCACCACCCCATTATCAGGAATGCGGATGGAAGAAAGGGATGTACAACCGGAAAAAGCTCCTCGTCCGATCTCTTTTACAGAATCCGGAATATTCAGACTTGTCATATTAATACAGTCTGAAAATGCTCCGGTATCGATTCGAACAACCGGCTTGCCATTGATCGAAGATGGAATGTTTCCATTCACATAAGCGCATCTGTCACTTTTTATCTTATTGTTATTCTTATCATAATGGTCATCGTTAATGACCGCTTTGATCGTAACCTCACCTTTTTCGTTAGAAATACATCGCAGTCCGTTCCATTCAAATCCTGCATTATCCGCACCTCCAGATAATGCATCTTCACTGCCATCCTCAAGCTGAGCTTCTTCCACTTCCGCATATCCAGGATCTTCTGCCAGACTTTCCGGCTCCTCTTCCAGCTCCGGTTCCTCTTCCAATTCCGGATCTGTTTCCGGTTCTGTTTCCAGTTCCGTAGAAATATCCGCTTCATCCACACCGGACTCTGTCATTTCTGATCCGTCTTCTCCGGGATCATCAACCTGCTCTGTCTCAGAAGCAGCTGCCTCATCAGATGGCAGCTCCTCCTCTGCATCCGTCAATTCCTCAGCACCGTTTTCCTCGGTTGGCTGCGGTTCCTCTTCCACTGCCTGTTCCACACTCTCTTCTGCTGAAAAATCAGCTGCACTGACCAGCATTCCCGAATCCAGGCTGCCAGCCAGAAGCGTCATTGTCAGCATCAATGCCAGTTTTCTTTTCATACCCAATCCTCCTTAAAAAATATAAAGCAGCCATATTTTATTACTGCTTATTATCCTGATTTTCTTTCTGATTCTTTTCTTTTTTCTGAGCAGTACTGTCGGACTCTGCAGAATCTCCCTGCATGATCTTATTCAGTTCCTGGATCATCTCTTCATCCTTCAAACGGAATTTTACCTCTACACGTCTGGACGCATCCTTATCTACATTTCCATCTGCATCCAGAACCGGATCTGACATGGAATGCCCATTCACTGTCAGACAATCCTTCAGTTCCTGAACCTGTGAATCCTTCAGAAAATCACTCTTAATATCCAAAAGATACTGCGCTACCGCCAGAGACCTCTTCTGTGACAGCTCCAGGTTATAACTGTAATCTCCGTCTGTATCCGTATAACCATCAATAATGATCTCGCCAAGATATTTCTTGTAGGAATCATCCAGCAACACCTTACAATATGTCGGCAGCACCATAGACAATGTCATCTTACCGGAATCGGTAAGCTCTGCCTGATCATAATCAAACATAACATTGGCATTCAGCGTCAGCGCACCTGTCTGTGGATCAATATCCACATTGAGGTTCTTTTTTTCAAATTCCTTCTGCAAAGCTTCCACAACCTCAGCTTTCACGCCGATGATCTTGTCAATCTTCTCCTGTTGCTCTTCCAGAAGCTCTGTTTTTTCATCCAACGCAGACTGCTGCTCTTTCAATGTATCCTGTTGGCTGGAAAGCTTCTTTTTCTGAGAGGCCAGCTTTTTCTGCTGCGCCTCAAGCGTTTCCTGCTGTTTGGCAAGCTTCTCCGCCAGAGAAGACAGTTCTTCATCCTGAGATTTGATCTGCTTGTCCTTGGACTTGATCTGCTCATCCTGGCTCTTTAATGTTCCTGCCTGCTCATCCAGCGCATTCTGTTTTTCCAGAAGCTCTTCTGTATATTTTTCCTGAAGAGCGATTTTTTCATCCCGTTCCTTCAGACTGTCCTGATAGCTCTTCTGTGCCTGAAAAAGTGTCACACACATGATCAGAACAAAAAGCAGCAAAACTCCTGCCATCATATCCGAATAAGAACGCCAGACATTAAACCCATGCTCCTCCGGCTTTCTTTTTTTGCGCATTGACAATTCCTCTCTTATTTAAATAAACCAAAACGGCTTTTCTGTGCTGCCTTCGTTGCCTCACGGATACTGCGCTCGATCTCATCCAGCAGCGCTTCCTGTCTTGCGCCCTGTCCTTCCAGAAGATCCTCCAGACCCGTCAGCTTATCCTTAAGTTCCTGGATACCGGCATTGCTTCCATAGCCCCAGGGCTGTCCGGCGATCAGATGGATATCACGGTTATTTTTTGCCGTCTTGATCTCAGAAAGAAGCCTGCGTACCTCATCCAGAACACCGTTGACCATCTTCTGGCTCTCAGTAAATTCTTTCACTCTGGCTTCAAAATCTTCGATCATCTTCTTATCTTCACGAAGAAGCTCCTCGCTGATCCTATTGGAATCCGCAACTGCTTTCATCCCTTCTGCAGCACTGTCCACATACTGGCGCATAGATGCATTGCAGTTTTTCCAGAGATCTGCGGATTCTTTTTCATTTTCATGCATATGCCGGGCAAACTTTTCGTAATCCTGTTTCTGCAGCTGCTGGATCATCTGATTATCCCGGATAATACGGTCTGCAGTCTTCATATAACTGCTCTGCATCTCATCGATTTCCTTAATGGCATCCTTCATGGCACGTTCCTGCTTCGTAAAAGTTTCACTCAGCTGACTGCTCATGGTCTTGTACAATTCTGATGTATATTCTGTATTCTCCTTCTGCACCTTCTTAAGTTCTGCCAGAGCATCATTAAAATCTTCAAACTGCATCTGAAAGGAACCATGCATCTCGCTTAAAAACGTATCCAGGATCTCCCGGATCGCATCCTGCTGCCCTTTTGTCACAGATGCGGTAAGAACGTCCAGAGAATCATTCATCTTCTGAAAAGTAGGTGTGATCACTTTCTCAAAGCTATCTGCCATCTGCACAGAAAACTGTTCCGCCATCTGTTTCATGGCTTCTGTCTGCGTCTTCTGGCTGGAAACAAGGAGATTCCAGGACTCATTCTCCGCAGTAGGGAGCACCAGTGCGTGAAAACGATCCAGAAAATCCTGCATCGCCTGGGACATCGCAGAATATCCGCTTTTCATCCCAAATGTGTACACAACAGAAAGTGCAACTCCATAAATGGAAGTCAGAAACGCAACTTTGATACCATCTACAAGAGCGGATACCGAGCTTGTCATCACTTCATAATCTGTGGGCTGGAAGTTCTTAAGTCCCCACACAAGACCGATAAATGTTCCAAGGATACCAAGGCTTGTAAAAATGTCCGGAGCCATCTCAAGGAGTCTCTTGTGGATATGTACATCTACATCCTCAATATTCACAAAATCCTCTACTTCAGCGATCCCTTCTTCCGTTCTGCTGATGCTGTCAACAAAATCATCCATCTTTTTGTCGAGATAGCGGTCACCGAAAATCCCTCGCAGCTGCCCAATCTCTTCTTTTCTGGCTCTTCCCGGAAGCTGAAACACTTCTGTGATCTCACCAGAGCCATGCTTCAGTGCTCTTGACAGGTTATCCATCCGATATAAACCTGCAAAAAGCCCCACTGCGTATATGATCAGCATAAGTCCCAGAAATGCAAAATTATAAAGCAACACATTCCCGGAGCCTTTTCCAACATAAGCAGTCAGGGTTGCCGCGGCCACTGTTACTGCCAGAAACAGCACTGTATTCATAAACTTTTTTCCCATAATATGCCTCCCCTGTCTTTATTTTTGAAAAAAGTTACTCTTTCGTTCCCATACTATCATAACATCTTCCCTAAAACAACCAGAAAGGACAATTCCTTCGCCAAAAGAATTGTCCTTTCGTCTTTTTTCTATTTATACTTTTATTTATACTTTTATACGGCAGGCTGCATCATCGCTGATCAGGATCCTGCGTCCGCAAACACCTACGATCACTCCGCCAAGTATCCTGCTTATGATTTGTACGGTCTTTCCTTCACTGACATCATATTGCCTGATCTGTTCCATAGTCTCCGGCATTCCGGTCATCCACTTGATCGTGTAGCTTTCCCCTGCTTTTGTCTCATTTAATGACTGCATATACTCACCCCATTCCATATATCACATCACTATCAGTAATTATCCTCTATCCGTAGGCGGATATTCGCAATCCGCACTTGGTTAAATGATTTCATATAATTCCAACACAATTCTGCATCTTTATACAATTAGTAAAGTTTAACTTTTATTTTTCTGAATCATTCATTACTTTTATATATTTTATCTCATTTTATCTCAATTAGTCAATCATAACCTGTGAAATTCCACCAATAAAAACAAGCAAAAAAGAAACGCAGAACAGCCATTACAGTTATTCTGCGTTTCTCATTATTTTCTATGCATAAACTCTATCTTCTTCCAGAAGCGTTGTCTTTCCATTCTTTACTTCCACAAGATTAACACAGCAGTTTGGCGGCACGGAGCCTCTCCAGAAATTCTCCGGATCAGGATCTACATTCTGAAGAAGAGCACGGACTGCACATCCATGAGAGGCAACAAGAATTGTTTTATCCGCAAGAGTCGGATCAGATGTTATTTCATCCCAGAAATCCTTTGTCCTGGCGATCACATCAAAAATATCCTCGCCCTTTTCCGGTCGTTTAAAATTTACCGGAGCACGGAAAAAAGTCTCGATCTGCGGATCGATATAATTGCCATCTGCATCTCTTACTTGATCACCCTCCAACACACCAAAATCGATCTCCTGGATCCGCTTATCCGGTATAATTGGAACATCACGTTTCCCCAGAACATATTCTGCTGTCTGTTTTGCCCTTGAGAGCGGACTTGTAAAACAGATATCAAACTTCACATTACGGAGAGCTTCTCCGGTTTTTTCTGCAAGAAGGATCCCTTCCTTCGCAAGAGGTACATCCGCTGCACCCTGAAGCTTTTTTAATTTATTCCACTCAGTCAGGCCATGTCTTACAATGTAGATCAGCATCAGCTTCTCAGCTCGATTCCAAGTCCGTTAAGACCATTCATGATCTTTTTCATTGCTGCGGAGATCTCGTTTTCACCAAGAGTCTTGTCATGGGCACGGAATACCAGAGAATAAGCCATGGATTTGAAACCTTTCTCAATCTGTGCGCCCTCGTAGATATCGAACAGCTGATAACTCTCAAGAATATTTCCGCCTCTCTGATCAAAAATCTCCTCAATCTGTCCTGCGAGAACTGCATGGGGAACTACAAGGCTCAGGTCACGAGTTACAGCCGGATATTTGGCAATTCCTGTATATTTGTGGTTGAAACCAGCAAATTCCAGAACATCCAGAATGTCAATCACTGCGATATATGCTTTTTCTCCGATAGAGTAATTATCTGCAACAGCCGGATGAACCTCCCCTAAATATCCAACTACCTTACCCTCGTAGATCATGTTAGCCTGTCTTCCCGGATGAAGGAATGGTTTTCCGCTGTTTGGATTGTAGGTAACCTTTTTCTTCATTCCGATCTTCTCGAAGAACTCCTCGCATACACCCTTCATATCAAAGAAATCGCCTTTTCCGTACATTCCAAGTGTAAACATGGTACGCTCATCCGGAAGCTCTGTAACCGGAAGGGACTTCGGAAGATAGATATTTCCAAGCTCGTAAAGACGAACATCTTTATTACGTCTGTTATAGTTTGTGGAAAGGGATGCCAGCATACCGTTCAGTGTGCTTGTACGCATGATACTGTAGTCCTCTCCAAGAGGATTGCTGATGGTGATGACTTTACGAAGATCACTGTCCTCAGGAATACAAAGCTTGTCAAATACCTTCGGGCTTTCGAAAGAATAGGACATTCCCTCTGAGAATCCGCAGTATTCTGCGATATCTCTTGCAACCTCCTGGATACGAAGCTTAAATGGCAGCTTACCTGTAGTAGCCTCTCCTGTAGGAAGTGTCATCGGGATCTTATCATAGCCATAGAATCTTGCAACCTCCTCTGCAACATCTGCATTGCAGTGGATATCCTGACGGAATGTCGGTGCAACGATCTCGTCTGTTTTTTCATCATAAGCCAGTTCTACACGTCCAAGATAATCGATCATCTCTTCTTTTGTAAGGCTGGTTCCAAGAAGCTTGTTGATCTTCTCAGGCTCAAATTTTACTCTGGATGGCTCTCTTGTCTCGCTGCAGACATCAACTATTCCGCCTACAACCTCACCTGCACCAAGCTCTTCCATCAGCTGGCATGCACGGTCAATTGCAGCCTGTGCATTGTTCGGGTCAAGACCCTTCTCAAATTTACCGGATGCATCTGTACGAAGTCCGATCCTCTTGGAAGAAAGACGGATGCTGGTTCCATCGAAGCACGCCGCCTCAAAAAGAACCGTTTTTACATCGTCTGTGATCATGGAATTCTCTCCACCCATGATACCCGCGATGCCGACAGCCTTCTCACCGTCACAGATCATCAGAACGTTCTCATCCATGATACGCTCCTGGCCATCCAGTGTGACGAATTTCTCATCTTTTCCTGCACGGCGTACAACGATCTCCTGATTTGCGATGGTATCCAGATCATATGCATGCATTGGCTGTCCAAACTCTTCCATTACATAGTTTGTGATATCAACCAGGTTGTTGATCGGGCGGATTCCATTGGAAGCCAGACATCTCTGCATCCACTTCGGGGACGGACCGATCTTGACATTTTTTACAACTCTTGCACAGTAACGCGGGCAAAGCTCCGGATCCTCTACAGTAACCTTTACATAATCGGAAGCTTTCTCATCATTTTCCTTAACCTCTACAATCGGCGGGCAGAATTTCTTCTGGAAGGTTGCTGCTGCCTCTCTTGCGATTCCAAGAACACCGTAGCAGTCTACACGGTTGGAAGTGATCTCATACTCAAATACCACATCGTCAAGGCCAAGTGCCTTAACAGCGCTCTCACCCACAACTGCATCCTCAGGAAAAATATAGATTCCGTATTCCGGTGCTTCCGGATACATTTCTCTGGTGCTTCCAAGTTCCTCGATAGAGCACATCATACCAAAGGACTCAACGCCACGGAGTTTGCCTTTTTTGATCTTGATCCCTCCGGGAGTCATTTTTCCATCATGGCCGCCTGCAACACGTCCGCCATCAAGAACAACCGGAACCTTATCTCCTTCTTTTACATTTGGAGCGCCTGTTACAATCTGCACACTATCAGTTCCGATATTTACCTGGCAGATGATCAGTTTATCTGCATCCGGATGTTTCTCAATCTTGTCGATCTGGCCGATCACGATCTTATCAAGATCTGCATCCAATTCTGTAAAGCCCTCTACCTTTGTGCCTGTTAAGGTCATGGCATCTGTATATTCCTGTGCCGTTACATCCAGATCCGGCACATATGTTTTAATCCAAGATAATGAAGTATTCATTTTGGTTGTCCCTTCTTTTTTCTATATTTACTGTCAGACGGATACTCATGATCCGTGTTCACTGTTTTAGAACTGTTTCAGGAATCTGCTGTCGTTCTCATAGAGAAGACGCATATCATCGATCTCATATTTCAGAAGTGCGATACGCTCCAGACCTACACCAAAAGCAAATCCTGTATACTCATCCGGATCGATCCCGCACATACGGAGAACATTCGGATGAACCATACCACAGCCAAGGATTTCGATCCAGCCAGAACCTTTACAGAAACGGCAGCCTTTTCCGCCGCATTTGAAGCAGGAAACATCAACCTCAGCGCTCGGCTCTGTGAACGGGAAATGATGCGGACGGAATTTGGTCTTTGTCTCCGGTCCGAACAGCTCTTTTGCAAACTCCTGCAGTGTTCCTTTCAGATCTGCAAATGTAACACCTTTATCGATAACCAGTCCCTCAATCTGATGGAAGGACGGAGAATGTGTCGCATCTACTTCGTCAGAACGGAATACACGTCCCGGTGCGATCATACGGATCGGCAGTTTGCCCTTTTCCATTTCATGCACCTGTACCGAAGATGTCTGGGAACGGAGCAGAATGGAATCATTGATAAAGAATGTATCCTGCTCATCTCTTGCCGGATGATCCTCCGGAATATTCAGCTTAGTAAAGTTGTAGTCCGCATACTCAACCTCCGGACCTTCCACAACCTCATAGCCCATTCCGATGAAAATACGCTCAACCTCTTCCAGAGCAATAGTATTCGGATGGCGATGACCGATCTTCGCTTTCTTTGCAGGAAGTGTTACATCGATCACTTCTGCCTTCATTTTTTCCTCACGGACCTTCTCCTCGAAATCCTTTTTGGAGGCTTCCAGAAGTTCTTCGATCTTAGCTCTTGTCTCATTGACAAGCTGTCCAACCTTCGGACGCTCTTCCGGAGCAACATCCTTCATACCTTTTAAGATTGCAGTAAGCTCACCTTTTTTTCCAAGATATGCAACACGCACATCATTCAGCTTATCCAGGCCCTCGGATTCCTCGATCCGTTTTCTGGCATTTTCAGCCAGTTCCTGAAGTCTTTCTTTCATATCCATGGTCTATTTCTCCTTTAATTAAAATGATCAAATGATCCGCCGCCCACCCCGAAGATCCAGATATGGGCAATAAAAAAACCGTCCCTTATAAAAGGGACGGAATATCCGCGGTACCACCCAGTTTCCCATGAAAAGATCACGGGCACCTCTTGTCTGCTTAACGCGCAGCTTACGTCATCTCCTACTGTTACTTCAGAGAGGAAGCTCCGGTGGGAAATTCAAGAATCATCTGAACCCGGGGAAGCTTACAGCCGGTGACTTCCCTTCTCTGTGAGAAAATGATCCTCTATAAACACCTTCACAGCTTTTCTGTCTTTTAATACTATGCCACAAGGTCTGCCTTCTGTCAAGCGCAAAGTCAGGATTCTTTGGAACTGTTTTTTTCATTTTCTTTCTTGGAAAGAAGTGTTTTTACAGATCTCTGGGCCTTTCGAAATTCATTTTCGAAGTAGGCATTGATCTCCGCCCCGTAAAGAAGCAGGTTCATACACACATACAGCCACAGCATTACCATGATCAGCGCAGTCAGACTTCCGTACATATTTCCAAAACTCGGAAAAAATTCAAAATACAGGGAAAATCCATAGGAAAATATCATCCATGCCACTGCGATCATAAATGCACCCGGAAGCTGGCTTTTAAAGGTTGCCTTTCGGTTTGGAAGCACTTTATAAAGGACCAGAAATACTGCAAACAGCACGGCAAATACAAGCAATGTCCTGGCCCCTATAACCTTGGCCAACAGCCTCCCGAGAATCGGAATGGTTCTCTGTGCAGCTACTTGGATTCGATTACCAAGAACCAGGACCAGAAGAGTGACAATGATCGCCAGCACAAACAACAGCATATAAAAAACCGAATAGATTCGGGTCATCAGCCAGTTTCGGGTTTCCTTTACATGATAAATGGTATTTAAGCCATTGGTGATCGCCTGCATTCCCTTTCCGGACGCCCAGAGTGCCATCAGCGCAGACAACGGCACGATGGCTGTACTTCTTTTGTATACTTCTACCACAATGCTCAGCACAAAGGTCTGCAGATTTCCGGGCACAAACCCGATGATGGCATCCCTGACAACATTATAGCTTAACGGTGTATAACGGATCAGCGTTGTAAGAAACAGTATAAACGGGATAAAAGACATGATCAGAAAATACGCTGCCTGGGCCGCATATGCACTGACATGATCTCCGTTTGCCCTGCGCACAAATCCCAGCATGAGCTGGATTATATTTTTCTTTTCCTCGTCCATGCTGACCTCCCTCAGGTTTCTTTTTTCACCAGGAAAAACGTTCAAATCCGATCTTATCCTGGATTTCCGGAAAAAGCTTTACTTCCGGCTGCAGGCTCTTATGTTCGCCTATCATCTTTTCCATCCATACCATATTATACCAACGGTTAAACTTATAGCCGCATCTGTGGAACTCTCCCACACGCTTATAACCGAAATGTTTATGAAAATCCACACTGGCACTGGTCAGGTATTCATCTTCTTTTGGTGCAACTGCAATGCAGGCGTTCAGGTTCAGAATTCCCATCTCTGCAAGAAGACTCTCCAAGGCTCGATAGAGTCTGCCTCCTGCACCGCTGCCCCGCCGGTCATGTCTCACATAAACAGACATCTCCGCACACCAGCCATAAGCAGCCCTCGGGTGAAACGCCGAACCATAGGCATATCCCAGGATCTCTCCCTTCTCTTCTGCCACAATATACGGATATTTCACCTTTATATCATGGATTCGCTGCGTAAACTCTTCTATGGAAGGTGTTTCGTATTCAAATGTGATCGCAGTTTTTTCTACATAGTAGGAATAAATCTCTAAAAGTGTTGCTGCATCTCTCTCTTCTGCCACACGTATCTGCATTGCCTTCTCGCACCTCTTTTAATTCTGTTTGTCTGTTATTTCACAAAGAAACGGTAAACCGTTTCAGAGCTGTACTCTTCACCGGGAAGCAGGATCGGAGAATGGAAATCCTCTACATTGACTGCATTTGGCTCCACCTGTGTCTCTAGGCAGAATCCATAACGTTCATGATAAACATGACCGTTCTTTCCCTTCTCATCCTTAACAAAATTGCCTGCATAGAACTGCACACACGGGCAATCGGAGGAAACCTCCATACCGATACCGGATTCCCTGCAGTATGCAGTAGCGATCGAACGGACATTGCCCTTTGCATAATTATCGGTTACATAGTTATGGTCATAACCGCCTGTAAACTTCAGCTGTTCAAAGTCCGCCTCAATGTCTCTGCCGATTGGTTTGGAAACATTGAAATCCATCGGTGTTCCCGCCACCGGTGCATATTCACCGGTAGGAATGGACTGGCTGTCTTTTACCGGTGTAAAATACTTCGCATGAATACATACTTCCTGGTCAAGCACATCTCCGCTGCCTTCTCCATTCAGATTAAAATAAGAATGGTTGGTCATATTGGCAACGGTAGCTGCATCAGAGCGTCCTCTGTAAAAAATCTTCAGTTCGTTTTCCTCTGTGAATTCATATTTCACAACAATGGAAAATTCTCCCGGAAATCCGTTCTCTCCATCCGGACTGATGCGGAAGAAATCCACGCTGTTCTTCTCCTGGGAAATTTCTTTTACCTCCCACAGCTTTTTCTCAAAACCATCCGGACCGCTGTGAAGATTGTTATGATTCTCATTCTCTGCAAGAACCACTTCTTTATCATCAATAAAAAATCTGGAATTCTCGATACGGTTTCCACTTCTTCCAATGATCGCACCGAAAAAGCATCCATTAATCTCATATCCCCGGATATCGTCATATCCAAGGACCACATCCTTCAGATCTCCGTTCTTATCCGGAACACATATCTTCACCAGGATCGCACCATACTGAAGCACTTCCGCATAGGCACCTTTTTTATTCTCAAGATGATAGATTTTTACTTCTTCTCCTGTAGGAAGTGCCCCAAATTTCCTTTCAGAAACACTCATGTTTTAATTCCTCCCATATATGAAAAAAGAGCCACTAACCGGCTCTATGTCTTTAACCGATTAATCCCGGGATGCCGTTCCCTTATTTTTGACGCCTAGCAGATGCTAGGTGGGTATCCTCAACAGTGTCTTCTGCCTACCACGACGTGAGGTCTGACATCCAACCTGCGATTTTGGATTCCCAAAATGTCAATGTAGGTTCAAAAAGAAAAGGGGGATCGAACATTCCAGGATTCGGTTTTCGTTGTTTTTATTATAAACCAGTATTTGTGCTTTTTCAACAGAAAATACATTTTCTTACTGATTTTATTATCAATTATTATTTGATCTTAAGGATATCCTTTACTGCTGCCGGCATATCCACTGCATCTACCACCCTGTCATGAAGAACCGGGGCAGTACGGATTTCTTCAACTGCACGTGGAACAGGTACTCCGGAAAGCGCACTTAATGCGTCTACAAGGCCAAAATCATCCAGATCTTTATGCTCCTCACCAAGTGCTTCCATAACACTTCTTGTGAATTTATACGGACTTGCAGTAGAGGCGATCACTGTCGGAAGATGATCCGCTGTCTCACTTACATACTTCTTATATACGCCGGCTGCAACTGCAGTATGCGTATCGATCACATAATTGCTGTTTTTGTAGATATCACTGATGGCCTGTGCAGTCTCATCTTCACTACAGAAATTACCATAAAAATCAACAAGCTGTGCTTTCATATCGTCAGTAATGGTATATTCGCCGCCCTCACTTAAGGATTTCATAAGCTCTGCACATTTTTCAGCATTTTCTCCGGTAAGACGATAGATCAGTCTTTCCAGATTGCTGGAGATCAGGATATCCATGGAAGGAGATGTCGTAAGGATGAAATCTCTCTTTCTGTCATAGGTTCCTGTGCGGAAGAAATCATAAAGAACACGGTTCTCATTCGATGCACAGATCAGCTTGTGGATCGGAAGTCCCATCTGTTTCGCATAGTATGCAGCAAGGATATTTCCGAAGTTTCCGGTAGGAACTACCACATTGATCTCCTGTCCGTCTTTGATCCTGCCGTCGCGTACCAGTGATGCGTAGGCATATACATAATATACGATCTGAGGAACAAGACGACCGATGTTGATAGAGTTTGCAGAAGAAAACTGGAAGCCTGCCTGATCCAGCTCTGCTGCCAGCTCATGATCATTGAACATCTTCTTAACTGCAGTCTGGGCATCATCAAAGTTACCGGTAATACCTACCACATAAGTGTTGGCACCCTTCTGAGTTACCATCTGTTTCTCCTGGATCGGGCTGACACCATGCTTCGGATAAAATACAATGATCTTCGTTCCCGGCACATCTGCAAAGCCTGCCATGGCAGCTTTACCGGTATCTCCTGATGTTGCGGTAAGGATCACGATCTCATTCTTAACATTATTCTTCTTCGCTGCAGTTGTCATCAGATGCGGAAGAATGGAAAGTGCCATATCCTTAAATGCAATGGTCGCGCCATGGAACAGTTCCAGGAAATATGCCCCGTCCGCTTCATGAAGAGGCGCGATCTTTTCTGTATCAAATTTGCTGTCATATGCATTATTAATGCATGTCTTTAATTCTTCTTCTGTAAAATCTGTAAGGAATTCTTTCATGACTGCATAAGCAATTTCCTGATAGGACATCTGTGTCAGATCTTCCAACGATACATTTAATTTTGGAATGCTGTCTGGTACAAATAATCCTCCATCGCTTGTTAATCCTTTTAAAATAGCTTCAGAGGCGGTTGCTGTTTCTTCACTATTTCTTGTACTGTGGTATACTAAATTCATATTTCCCTACCTTTTCTTCTATTAAATATACGTGTTTCTGTTGGTTTTTGATTATAGCATATGTTGTTCCTGTCTACAACTGATTTTCATGAACTATATCTTATACAATTACAAATGTCAGCAT
>OIBA01000468.1_pt1 | contig 16504 bp, 16 predicted proteins | sample 1580931 | NCBI WGS metagenome assembly OIBA01 (sample SAMEA3882548, study PRJEB24775) | human gut metagenome | biome: human-associated habitat; feature: intestine environment; material: feces | place: Netherlands | collected 2009/2010
GGCTGTTATTATGAAATGTTAAGTGATCTGACCGGAACGCAGATCAGCGGGGAATATGATCTGATCCATACAGTGCGTAATCTTGCCATGCTCCAGAAAGAATATGAAAGTGTCAAAGATGCACTTGCTTCGGTTAAAATGAAAGGCTACGGTGTAGTCAGCGCGATAAGAGAAGAAATCCGGCTGGACGATCCAGTGGTAATCCGGCAGGGCAATAAATACGGAGTAAAGATCCGTTCGGAAGCACCTTCTATCCATATGATCCGAGCTAACATTGAGACCGAGATCGCACCGATCGTGGGGAGTGAGCAGCAGGCAAAGGATCTGGTAAATTATATCAACGAGGCGGCAAAGAGCCCGGATGGAGTCTGGGGAACCAATATTTTCGGAAAATCGATCGAAGAGCTGGTGATGGATGGCGTGCGAAACAAGATTGCCATGATCGGAGATGAGAGTCAGGCAAAACTGCAGGACACCATGCAGAAGATCGTCAATGACAGCAACGGAGGTATGGTTTGCATCATTATCTAAAATTTTTCTTAAATCAATTCGATTGGCGGCAGGAAACTTGCATGGCAATCCGAGAGTATGTTATACTAAAGTCTATACGTTAGGGGATACATTTTCATGGAATGAATGGTCATATAAGATACCATGAAATCTATACGTGAGGAGAAAAGAAAAGAGGGACATCTATGAAAGTAGCAATTGTATCAGCAGACACCATGATATACAGAAAACAGAAGGATGATACGTGTTCGCCAATCGTGCGAAGAGTGCTCGATCAGGTCAGCTTCAAGACAGAGCTTGTACAGCCGGTACCAAATGACAGGGAGGTTATCCGCAAGATCCTTGCGAAGATCGCGGATGCACAGATGGCAGATCTGATCCTTACGATCGGTGGGATCGGATGCAGAGAAGAGGACTGTGTTCCGGAAGCGACAAAGGCAGTGGTCGATAAGGAGATTCCGGGGATCGGAGAGTCGATGCGTCTTTTTATGACACGGACCAGAAAAAGGGCAATGCTGACGAGAGGAACAGCAGGTATCCGGGGTAAATCCCTGATCGTCAATCTTCCGGGAAGTCCGAAGATCATTAAAGAGTGTCTGGAATATGTTCTTCCGGAGATTGTTTATGCGACAGAGACGGCAGCCGGTGAACATGATGATGTTGAGGAGTAGGCAGACAGATGAGGGTGACGTATATCGGACACAGCGGATTTTCGGTGGAACTGGAATCCCATATTCTATTATTTGACTATTATGAAGGAACGATGCCGGAGTTTGATCCAGCGAAGAAGCTGTTGGTGTTTGCCAGCCATTCCCATCCGGATCATTTTAACAGAGAGATCCTGAAGCTTGCGGATGTGTATCCGGATGTGGAATATATTTTCCCGAAGGATATCAGAATTGCGAAAAAGGAGCAGCGTGAATCGGAACATTTCATGCGAAAAAGGGATGAGATTACTGTCGGGGATACAAAGGTAAAAAGTCTGCGCTCAACCGATGAAGGGGTTGCCTTTCTGGTAAGATGCGAAGACAGGATCATTTATCATGCAGGGGATCTGAACTGGTGGCACTGGGAAGAGGAAGATGATGCGTATAACCGGATGATGCGCGGCGATTATCAAAAGGAGATTGAAACGCTGGCCGGTGAAAAGATCGATCTTGCATTTGTCGTGCTTGACCCGAGACAGGAAGAGCAGTTTTACTGGGGCTTTGACTGGTATATGCGGCATACGGATACGAAGATTGTATTTCCGATGCATATGTGGAAGCAGTACGAGGTGCAGGATCGGCTTATCGGAATGGAAGTATCAGAACCATACCGGGAGAAGATCATGCGGATCCGGGAAATGGGACAGGTATTTGAACTATAAGGAGACAAGTTATGAAAGTCAGTATTTATACAGATGGAGCGGCAAGAGGTAATCCGGACGGACCGGGCGGTTATGGAGTCGTTCTGGAATATGTAGACCCGAAGGGAGAACTTCACGTTAAAGAGCTTTCCGGCGGCTATGTGCGGACAACCAATAACCGGATGGAGCTGATGGCTGTCATCCGGGGGCTGGAAGCGCTCAACAGACCTTGCGAGGTAGAGCTTTATTCTGATTCTCAATATGTGGTCAATGCATTCAATCAGCACTGGATTGAGGGATGGATCAAAAAGGGCTGGAAGCGTGGGAAGAATGAGCCGGTCAAGAATACCGACCTGTGGAAGCGTCTTCTGGAAGCGAAAAAGCCGCACCAGGTGAACTTCAATTGGGTAAAAGGGCATGATGGACACCCGCAGAATGAACGTTGTGATACTCTTGCGACAACGGCCGCAGACGGAAATGAGCTGCAGGTTGATCCGGGAGTGTAGAAGAAATCCTTTACACAGATAAAAAAATGTGATAAAGTATCTAAGGCAAGTAAGACAGACGTTCGCGGATGCAGGTGCCGAAAGGCCGCAGACGAGGAAAGTCCGGGCTTCACAGGGCAGGATGCCGGATAACGTCCGGTAGAGGTGACTCTAAGGATAGTGCAACAGAAATATACCGCCTGCAGATGCAGGTAAGGTTGGAAGGGCAGTGTAAGAGACTACCGCCTGGGTGGTAACACACAGGGCATATGTAAACCCCATCCGAAGCAAGACCGAAAAGAAGTGGTATGGCGGCCCGTCATGCTTCAGGTTGGTCGCTTGAGTCTGCTGGCAACAGCAGAACTGGATAGATGAACGTCCACGACATAACCCGGCTTATCGTTTTGCTTGCTTTTTTATTTTTAATTGAGAAATTTTGAAAAGAATCTGTATTCATATTCATGAAGGATATAGATTCTTTTTTTGTTGCGTTGCCATTTAAAAAACTTTAATTTTTATGATATTGTAGTATTGTGTGAATGATTTTTTGAGTGGAATGAAAAATAAAAAAACGTGATAATCCGTTTGACAATCGTTTGGAAAATATGGTAGTTTTAGGAGGATTAAAGTTATGTAGGAGTGTCAAATGAGGAATGATTGTTTTCAAAGTCGGGAAAGAGGAAATGTAGCATATTACCATCTTCCGGGCTTGTTTGAATTTTATGAACTGTACAGACTTTTTTTGCCGCTGTTTTATACACACAGGGAGTATTTCTATGACTGGTGTGAGATTGGTTCCATTTATGGAACCCCGGAAGACTGCCTGTGGAGCGGAGGACGTGTGGAAGCAGGAGAAGCTGAGCCGGAAGAAGTGCTTGCACTTATGCAGAAGTACGGGATTTCTGCCCGTCTGACCTTTAGTAATTCTCTGCTCAGGAAAGAGCACCTTGCGGATCAGAGATGCAATATGCTTTGTCAGTTATTTGAGAAAAGCACAGGTGTGAAAAACGGTGTGATCGTGCACTCAGAGCTGCTGGTGGATTATCTGAAAAAGAAGTATCCGGGGTTCTATCTGGTCTCATCTACCACGAAAGTGTTGACCGAATTTCAGGAGTGTCTGCGGGAAATCCAGAGAGAAGATTTTCAATATGTCGTGCCGGATTTCCGTCTGAATAAGATGTTGGATAAATGGAATACATTATCAGAAGGTCAGAAGGATAAAGTTGAATTCCTGTGTAATGAGTGTTGTTGGTTCGGCTGCAGGGACCGGAAAGCCTGTTATGAGGATGTGAGCCGGAAGAATCTCGGAGAAGATGGAGAGGAACACCGGTGTACTGCGCCAAATGCAAAGGAAGGCTATCGTTTTTCAAAAGCAATGACAAATCCGGGATTTATCAGTGTAGATGATATCAAAAATATCTATTTGCCGATGGGATTTACAAATTTTAAGATCGAAGGCAGGGGACTTGGAAGTGCGCTGATCCTGGAATTTCTGCTGTATTATATGACAAAGCCGGAATATCAGCTGCATGTAAGAGAGGAATTGTATCTGGATAATATGCTGGATTTGTTTTAAAATCAAGGGAAAGATTTTTATGGACAAATACCAGAAGTTTCGAAGACATATTCGCTTTTGTTTTTCTGCGTCTATAGGAGGTATTTTTTATGTTATTAAGTATTGCGCTGATCCTGCTTGTTGGAATGTGTAAGAGTTGGATTTGTCAGGACTGAAGAAAATAGGAAGATCCGCAGTGATGATGTGCTTTGTCCCTGCAAGCCTATGACTGTATTCTGTCAATATCCACTGTATGCTGTGCCGGACAAACATACTGCAGAAAACAGGACGAGCAATACCAAGATCTCCTTTCTTACTGTACGAAGGAGACAAAAAATAAAGGACGCATGAAAAAAATTTCTTTTTTCATGCGTCCTTTGCGTGGCACCTGTCCGCCTAGTCCAACAAGCCGACGCTAGCCCCGCTTTCTGTTGTATTTCTCTTCACAGTATTTACATCTATACACTTCGTTCTCCGGATCAGTCAGTACAAACACATGATCCAGTCCCTGTTCAATTGAAGTAATACATCTCGGATTGTGGCATCTGATCACATTCTTGATTTCAGATGGCAGTTTCAGTTCTTTTTTCTCAACAATCTTGGAATCTTCGATAATGTTTACCGTGATATTATGATCGATAAAACCAAGGATATCCAGATCAATGATATCGATCGGGCATTCAATCTTGATGATATCCTTTTTACCCATCTTGTTACTTTTGGCATTCTTGATGATGGCTACGCAGCAGTCAAGCTGATCAAGTTTCAGATATTTGTAGATATCCATGCTTTTTCCTGCTTTGATGTGATCCAGTACGAAGCCCTCTGAAATTTTCCCAATGTTCAGTGTATTTTCAACCATGTCTTTCGCCTCCCTTAATCTACATGAATATCCAAAAGTGTCAGGATCAGTGCCATACGGATATAGACACCATACTGTACCTGCTTGAAATAAACAGCTCTTGGATCATCATCAACTTCAACAGAAATTTCGTTGACACGCGGAAGTGGATGGAGAACCAGCATATCTTTTGGTGCAAGTTCCATTTTCCCTTTGTCCAGGATGTAGAAATCTTTCATACGGATATAATCTTCCTCGTTGAAGAAACGTTCCTTCTGAACACGTGTCATATAAAGGATATCGAGATCCGGAAGGGCATCCTCCAGGCGTTCTACTTCTGTATATGGGATATTTTTCTTATCCAGTACGTCTTTGCGTACATAACTTGGCAGACGGAGTTCCTCCGGTGAAATAAGTACAAACTCGATGTTCTCATAACGCACCAGGGCATTGATCAGAGAATGTACGGTACGACCGAATTTGAGGTCTCCACAGAGTCCGATCTTCAGATTATTCAGACGTCCTTTTAAAGAACGGATGGTTAAAAGGTCAGTCAGTGTCTGTGTAGGATGCTGATGTCCGCCATCACCTGCGTTGATCACCGGGATTGAAGAGTGCTGCGCTGCAACCATCGGTGCACCTTCTTTTGGATGTCTGATCGCACAGATATCTGCATAGCAGGAAACCATACGGATCGTATCTGCTACGCTTTCCCCTTTGGTAGCAGAGCTGGAAGCTGCCGAAGAAAAGCCAAGTACATTACCACCGAGATTCATCATTGCTGCTTCATGACTCAGTCGGGTACGGGTACTTGGCTCATAGAATAAAGTGGCAAGCTTTTTGCCTGCGCAAGCATGTGCATATTTTTCTGGATGAGCTTCGATATCACCTGCAAGATCCATAAGCTTATCGAGCTCTTCCACAGAAAAATCTAAAGGACTCATTAAATGTCTCATAAGAAACCTCCTTAAAAATAACCGCAAAATATGTGCGGGTTCATATATTCTTTATCTATAATATAACAAAAACATGGTTATTTCAACAAAGTTTTACATGTTTTTTCTGATCGGGTTTGCGAAGAAATGTAGATTTTACAGAAAAAATATATTATAATGAAAAATTAGTAACGTCAGCGTAAGAAGACATAAGGATAAAACGATAAGGAGTGGGACAATGCAGAGTCTGGAAGAGATGAGAAAAGAGCTGGATGTGATCGATGACCAGATCACCACGCTTTATGAGAGACGTATGAAGGTCTGCGAAGGAGTTGCAGAATATAAGATAAAGAACGGACGAAAGGTATTTGATAAGACAAGAGAGAACGAGAAACTGGCAGCAGTAGCAGAAAAGGTGTCCACAGATTTTAACAAAAAAGGGATCCGGGAGCTTTTTGAACAGCTGATGAGCATGAGCAGAAAGCTGCAGTACCAGCGTCTTTCTGAGGAAGGAGTGGTCTTCCAGGGAGTGGAAGGAGCCAACAACCAGGCAGCTATGTTAAAATATTTTGGGAAAAATGTGAAAAACTTCCATGTACCGTCATTCCGTGATGCAATGGAAGCAATTGAAGAGGGAAGCGCAGATTATGCAGTCCTTCCAATTGAAAATTCTTCCGCAGGTCCGGTGACACAGGTGTATGACCTTCTGGTGGAATTTGAAAATTACATTGTAGGAGAGACGGTCCTTCCGATTAAGCATATGCTTGCCGGAGTGAAAGGGACTACACTTTCCAGCATTGAAAGAGTGTATTCACATCCACAAGGACTGATGCAGACATCCCATTTCCTGGATGAACACGGAACCTGGCAGCAGATCAGTGTTGCCAATACTTCTATGGCGGCCAAGAAGATGATGGAAGACCAGGATACCACGCAGGCAGCTGTCTGCAACGAATATGCAGCAGAGCTTTACGGACTGGATATCCTGGCAAGAGAGATCAATGACGAATCTGACAACAGTACAAGATTTATCATTGTCACAAACCAGAAGGTATTCCTGAAAAATGCATCCAAGATCAGTATTTGCTTTGAAATACCGCATGAGAGTGGATCGTTGTACCATCTGCTTTCCCATTTTATTTACAATGACCTGAACATGACAAAGATCGAATCCCGGCCGGTAGAAGGAAAAAGCTGGGAATATCGTTTCTTTGTGGACTTTGAAGGAAATCTGGCAGATGCCGCAGTGAAAAATGCGATCCGTGGACTGAGGGAAGAAGCACTGAATCTGAAAATCCTTGGAAATTATTAGACTGAAAAAGAGAGGACACGGCTATGAGAACAAATGAACTGATATTATATCGTTATATGGAACATGAAGATCTGCTTCGGGACATGACATTTCTGATCGACAATGCAGATAATGATTATTACAACAAAGAGGATTTGAAGAGCCTTCTTTTCGAAAATTTAAATGAGCTGATCGAGCTGGCTGCAAACTATGGATTCGAGGGGAACCTCTGGCATACCTTCCTGACGTTCCTGCTTGCCAACAGTGAGAATGCTTACAGTACAGCCTGTGAAGTGGTAGGAGAGGTAGAGGGAAGCGTCAATAAAGCAGCCCTTCATGATTTTCAGATTTTCAAAGAACTGTTCGAATATGATCTGAAAGAGATGGGTGAAAAGCTCGGTACAGACAGTCTGGAACTGATTGAGGACTATCATCCGGTCAATGCCAAGGGACATGTATTTAACAAGAGGATTCGCGACCGGATCTGCGACTTAAGCAAAGCTCTTGCGCAGACAGATGATGCAGAAGAATTTAAGACAACTGTAACCCAGTTCTACAAAGAATTTGGAGTGGGAACTTTCGGACTTCACAAGGCATTCCGTATTGAGCATACGGAAGAAGGAGCACAGATCGTGCCGATCACCAAGATTGCACACGTCCATCTGGACGATCTGGTGGGCTATGACATTGCCAAGAAGAAACTGATCGATAATACCGAGGCATTTGTAAAGGGTAAAAAAGCTAATAACTGTCTGCTTTTTGGTGATGCCGGAACCGGTAAATCTTCTTCGATCAAGGCAATCCTGAACCAGTATTATGACCAGGGACTTCGTATGATCGAAGTGTACAAGCATCAGTTCAAAGACCTGAATGATGTGATCGCACAGATCAAGAACCGGAATTACAAATTTATTATTTATATGGATGATCTTTCTTTTGAAGAATTCGAGATTGAGTACAAATATCTGAAAGCGGTGATCGAAGGCGGTCTGGAGAAGAAACCGGATAATATCCTGATCTATGCAACTTCCAACAGAAGACATCTGGTACGTGAGACATTCAAAGATAAAGCTGACAGAGATGAAGAACTGCACACCAATGATACCGTACAGGAGAAACTTTCGCTGGTAGCAAGATTCGGCGTGACCATTTATTTTGGAAAACCGGATAAAAAAGAATTCCAGAAGATTGTCACCACGCTTGCAGATCGTTACGGTGTCGAGATGGAAGAGGAAAAGCTTCTTCTGGAGGCAAACAAATGGGAATTGAGCCATGGTGGATTAAGCGGACGTACTGCACAGCAGTTTATTGATTATTTGCTTGGACAACAATAAAAGGAGAACCAATATGAAGTGGAATAAATTCAGATTAAAGACAACAACCGAGGCAGAAGACATTGTCAGTAGTATGCTGATGGACCTTGGTGTACAGGGAATCGAGATTGAGGATAAGATTCCGATGACACAGGCAGAAAAAGAGCAGATGTTTGTTGATATCCTTCCGGAGACAGGAATCAATGACGGCATCGCATATATCAGTTTCTATCTGGAAGAAGATGAAGATAAAGAAAGTCTTCTGGAAGCTGTGAAAAATGAACTGGAAGATATGCGTGCCTATGTGGAAGTAGGTGAAGGAACGATAGAAGAATCCCAGACAGAGGATGTGGACTGGGTCAATAACTGGAAAAAATATTTTCACCAGTTCTATGTGGATGATATCCTGATCATTCCGTCCTGGGAAGAAGTAAAGCCGGAAGATGAAGGCAAGATGATCGTGCATATCGATCCGGGAACTGCATTCGGAACGGGAATGCATGAGACCACACAGCTCTGCATCCGTCAGCTCCGCAAATATGTGACAGAGAACACCAGAATTCTGGATGTAGGATGCGGAAGTGGAATTCTTGGAATGCTGGCGTTGATGTTCGGTGCAAAGTATTCTGTAGGAACAGACCTAGATCCGTGTGCGATTGATGCAACCTATGAAAATATGGAAGTCAACGGTATTTCAAAGGATAAATACGAAGTAATGATCGGAAATATCATTGATGATAAGGAGGTCCAGGATAAAGTTGGTTATGGATGCTATGATATCGTTGTGGCGAATATTCTTGCAGACGTACTGGTGCCGCTGACACCGGTGATCGTGAACCAGTTAAAAGATGGTGGTATCTACGTGACAAGTGGTATCATCGAAGACAAGGAGGAGACGGTAAAAGCAGCGGTAGAGGCAGCAGGACTCACGGTCCTGGAGGTTCATCATCAGGGAGAATGGGTATCTGTAACAGCGAGAAAAGAAACGAAAGCGTAGGCAGAGAGGATCAGAAAAGATGCATCATTTTTTTGTAACACCACAGCAGATCTCCGGAGATAAGATCCGGATTGAAGGCGGAGATGTTAATCATATGAAGAATGTGCTCCGGATGAAGCTGCATGAAAAGGCTGAAATCAGTGACGGAGAAAGCAGAACCTATCTGTGCGAGGTGGAAGCCTATGAAGAAGATGTGGCGGTTCTGCATATTCTGGAAGAGATGGAAGCGGACACGGAACCGGCGTCAAAGCTGTATCTTTTCCAGGGGCTTCCCAAAAGCGACAAGATGGAGCTGATCGTACAAAAAGCGGTGGAGCTTGGCGTGTATCAGGTGATTCCTGTAGCGATGAAGCGTTCTGTTGTTCGTCTGGATGATAAGAAAGCAGCGAAAAAAGCAGACCGTTGGAATTCCATCGCAGAAAGTGCGGCAAAGCAGGCCGGAAGAAGCCGGATCCCGGAAGTTACCATGCCGCTTTCTTATAAAGAAGCACTGAAAATGGCAGAAGAGCTTGATGTGACATTGCTTCCGTATGAACTTGCAGGTGGTATGGAAGTGACAAGAGAAGTGATCCGCCAGATTAAAAGTGGACAGTCTGTTGGGATTTTTATCGGACCAGAGGGTGGATTTGAACCGGAAGAAGTTGATGCAGCAGTCAGTATGGGGGCGAAGGTCATCACCCTGGGCAGGCGGATCCTGCGGACAGAGACAGCCGGACTTGCAACGCTTGCTGTACTGATGTTTGAACTGGAACAGTAGACCGGCAGGCAAAGAACTGCATAAGATAAAGAGAAGAAGTGTTTGGGAGACAAAGAAAAATGGAAGTTTATCTGGATAATTCAGCAACAACGAGAGCCTATGAGTGTGTTCGGGATATAGTCGGAAAAGTGATGTGTGAGGATTACGGCAATCCATCCTCCATGCATAAAAAAGGTGTGGATGCAGAAGCGTATGTCCGTGAGGCGAAGGAGACACTTGCAAAGATTCTGAAGGTGCAGGAAAAGGAACTTTGCATTGATCGGAGGTGCACGTGCCAATCACCGTGCCGGCAAGCATCTGATCACCAGTTCAATTGAACATCCGGCAATTCTCAATACCATGCGTTACCTGGAAGAGGAGGAGGGCTATCGTGTGACCTATCTTCCGGTTGACGAGTATGGACGGATCCGCCTGGATGCGTTAAAGGAAGCGCTCTGTGACGAGACGATCCTGGTATCGGTCATGTATGTGAATAACGAAGTGGGATCGGTTCAGCCGATTGCAGAAGCATCTGCGATCGTAAAGGCTTATAATAAAAATATCCTGTTCCATGTGGATGCAGTACAGGGATTTGGAAAATATAAGATTTACCCGAAAAAGATGGGAATCGATATGCTTTCTGTAAGCGGACATAAGATCCATGGACCGAAGGGAATCGGTTTTATCTATATCAATGAAAAAGCAAAAGTAAAACCGATCATTTTCGGAGGCGAGCAGCAGAAAAACATGCGTTCCGGAACAGAAAATGTACCGGGGATTGCAGGAATCGGGCTGGCAGCAAAGACGATTTACACAGACCTGGATGAAAAGGTGGCACATATGCGTGCCTTGAAACAGCACTTTATCGAAGGGGTACAGAAAATCGATCATACTGTGATCCACGGACTTTATGATGAAACAAGTGCACCACATATCATCAGTGTGGGATTTGCAGGAATCCGGAGTGAGGTTCTTCTTCATACACTGGAAGAGAAGGGGATTTATGTATCATCCGGTTCGGCATGTGCATCCAACCATCCGGCGATCAGCGGAGTGCTAAAGGGAATCGGAGCCGGAAAAGAATATCTGGACGCAACGCTCAGATTCAGTATGTCAGAATTTACTACAGAAGAAGAAATTGACTATACGCTGGAAACATTATATAATTGTGTACCGATGCTTAGAAAATACACACGCCATTAGGAGGAAAGAATGAAGTTTCAGACTTATTTGATAAAATATGGAGAAATCGGAATCAAAGGAAAGAACCGTTATATGTTCGAGGATGCACTGGTAAGACAGATCAGGCATTCGTTAAAAGACCTGGATGGATTATTCCATACTTATAAAGCACAGGGAAGAGTTTATGTGGACTGTGACGGAGATTATGACGGAGATGAAGTGGTAGAAGCTCTGAAAAGAGTATTCGGAATTGTAGGGATCTGTCCGGTTGTCCGCGTAGAGGATAAAGGATTTGAAGAACTGAAAAAAGATGTGATCGCATACATGGATGAGGTTTATCCGGATAAGAATATCACATTTAAGGTAGAGTCCCGTCGTGCAAAGAAAACCTATCCGAAGAAATCAATGGAGATCAATTATGACCTCGGAGAAGCTATTCTGTATGCATTCCCGGAAATCCGGGTAGATGTACACCACCCGGATGTACTGCTTCATGTAGAGGTAAGAGAAGAGATTTATATCTATTCCGAGATCATTCCGGGACCTGGCGGTATGCCGATCGGGACCAATGGAACCGCGATGCTTCTGCTTTCCGGTGGAATCGACAGTCCGGTTGCGGGTTATATGATCTCCAAACGTGGCGTCGGACTGGAGGCAACCTATTTCCATGCACCGCCGTACACCAGCGAGAGGGCCAAACAGAAGGTAGTGGATCTTGCAAAGCAGGTTTCCAAATATACAGGACCGATCAAGCTGCATGTAGTCAACTTTACCGATATCCAGCTTTATATCTATGAAAAATGCCCACATGATGAACTGACGATCATCATGCGCCGTTATATGATGCGGATTGCAGAGCATTTTGCAAAAGAAGACGGATGCCTGGGACTTATTACTGGTGAAAGTATCGGACAGGTGGCAAGCCAGACCATGCAGAGCCTGATGGCAACCAACGATGTATGTACATTGCCGGTATATCGGCCGCTGATCGGATTTGACAAGCAGGAGATCGTAGATATTTCAGAGAAGATCGGAACCTATGAGACTTCCATTCTTCCATACGAAGACTGTTGTACGATCTTCGTGGCAAAACATCCGGTAACCAAACCGAATGTAGAAGTGATCCGCAAATCAGAAGAAAACTTAAGTGAAAAGATTGATGAACTGTTTGCAGAAGCAGTGAATACTGTGGAGACGATCATCGTAAACTAATAAAAGAAAAAGGGGAGCTTTTTCAGGCTCTCCTCAAAAAAGGAAAGGACGCAGTACAGAAAATGTACTGCGTCCTGATACTTCACATTCTATTATACTAAGTATGGTTTCAGAAGTTCGATGATGTTATCAGCATCCTGGTTCTCAGCATGGATGTTCAGATCGATCGGTTTAGAAAGATCAAGACTGAAGATACCCATGATAGATTTTGCATCAACGACATATCTACCTGATGTCAAGTCTACATCGAAGTCATACTTACTTACGATATTCACGAAATCTTTTACGTCATTAATAGAGCTTAGTAATAAATCAAATGTTTTCATAATTTTATTCCTCCTTATTTCATGCGTGAAGCCTATTTGTGATATGTAATCTCTTACATTACCTATAATACAATTTTTTTCTGAAAAAGTCAATAGCTATTGCGTTTTTAAAAAAAATTTTATATAATAATACTAATGTCGTTAAGGTATTTTTAACGATATTGTCAAAAGATATACTTGAAAGGTTGAAAAGATGAAAAAAGCAGCATTTTATACACTTGGTTGCAAGGTTAATCAATATGAAACAGAGGCTATGGCGGAATTATTTGCCGATAGCGGCTATGAAATAAAAGAATTTACCGAAGTTGCGGACGTGTATGTTATAAACACCTGTTCCGTAACAAATATGGGTGACAGAAAATCACGTCAAATTATTCGTCGTGCAAAAAAACTTAATCCGAATGCAGTTATAGCCGTTACAGGCTGTTATGCTCAAACCGCACCTGATGAAGTTCTTGCCATTGAGGGTGTTAATCTTGTACTCGGCACAAAAGACAGAAAGAACATTGTTACGCTTGTTGAAGAACTTAACACCGAATCAAACATTAATCACGTTTCGGATATAATGAGTAACCACGAATTTGAAGAACTTCAAATAAAGCAATATTCAAACAGAACCCGCGCATTTATTAAAATTCAAGAAGGTTGCAATCAATTTTGTTCTTACTGCATTATCCCCTATGCCAGAGGTCCTGTTCGCAGCAGAGCAAAAGATGATGTTGTAAGAGAAATCAAAGAACTAGCACATAACGGCTTTAAAGAGATTATCCTTGTCGGTATTCATGTTGCGTCATACGGCGTCGATCTCGGCAACACAACTCTTGAAAGTTTAATTATGGACGTTGACAAGATTGACGGCGTTGAGCGTATACGTCTTTCTTCTATTGAGCCGATGACTTTAAATCAGGAATTTATAGACAGTATTAAGGATTCAAAAAAGCTGTGTCACCACTTCCATATATCGCTCCAATCAGGTTGTGACGAAACATTAAAACGTATGAACAGAAAGTATACAACTGCTCAATTTAAAGGCATTGTGGACGGTTTAAGAGAAGCATTTGACGATGTTGCAATCACTACCGATATAATGGTCGGTTTTCCTGATGAAAGTGATGAAGAATTTAATAAAACAGTTGAGTTTGTACGCAATATAAAGTTTGCCGACGCCCATGTTTTCCAATATTCGCAACGTCGCGGAACACCTGCCGCAAAACGCCCAAACCAAATTTCGCCGGACATAAAGGAAAAACGAAGTAAAATAATAATCGCCGAAACACAGAAAACGCGTGATGAATTTATAAATCGTTTTATAGGCAAAACAATGCGTGTACTTTTTGAACAACCTGCAAAAGACGGACTTTTTGAGGGTAAAACAGATAATTACATCACAGTCCACGCACCGTCTGATATAGATTTAAACGACCAATTCAGAAATGTTCTTCTTGAAAAAAACAAAAACGGAATTGTTATCGGAAAAATAGTTGAATAGTAAAAGGCTGATGATTTTTGTCATCAGCCTTTATTTTATATCTCTGCAAATTCAAATACAACAGTTGAAAAATCTTTCATTTCATAATTGGCTCTTATACCGTGATACATCAGAAAATCACCGCTGTAAACTTTACCTGTAAATGTATTTCTGTATTGCTTATTCGTATCAAGTCCCTGTAATTTAACTTTTTCACTCTTTGTTTGTGCAACCGCAAGCACTTTGCAAGCCATAACAAATATATGCTTTTTATCCTTTGAAACCACTTCCCAACTGCAATAATTCGTTTCATACGGATTTATCAATCTGTACAAGTCACCGTTACACATAAGGTCTTGTATTCTCTTTTCAAATTTAATCTGTGCTTTGATTTCTTCAAATTCTTCATCAGACATCTTTGTAACGTCAAGCTCATATCCGAATGTTCCGCAATATGCAACATCTGCCCTTGTTTTTAAAGACGTATCACGTCCGCATTGATGATTTGGCGACGCTGTTACATGAGAAGATATGCTGTAAACAGGATAACACATTGAAGTCGAATACTGCATTTTAAGTCTTGCTATTGCGTCCGAATTGTCACTCGTCCATATTTGTGGCATATATGCAAGCACTCCTGCGTCAAATCTTCCGCCGCCGGAACTGCAACCCTCAAATAAAATATTAGGGAATTTTTCGGTTATTGCGGACATTATTTTATAGTAACCAAGCGTGTATTCGTGGTTATATCCCAATCTCGGCATATCTGTAAGCTGTCTGTTCATATCCCACTTCACATACTCAATATTTGCATTTGCAAGTATATTGCTCACCGCATTTATAACATATTCACAAACCTCATCTCTGCTTAAATCAAGCACCATTTGATTTCTTGACTGAACTCCTTCTCTTTTGTCAATATGAATTGCCCAATCGGGATATTCTCTGTACAAATCCGAATCGGGGCTTATCATTTCAGGCTCAAACCACAAACCGAATTTCATACCGATTTTATTTATTTTTTCCGCCAATCCGTCTATACCCGACGGTAATTTATCATAATTAACTTTCCAATCGCCCAGACTGCACGTATCGTTGTTCCTCTTTCCGAACCACCCGTCATCAAGCACGAATAGCTCAATACCCGCCTTATGAGCCTTTTCAGCCATTTGAAGTAACTTTTCTTCGGTAAAATCAAAGTATGTACCCTCCCAATTATTTATAAGGATAGGACGTTTTTTGTTTACCCATTTACTTCTCATCAAATTATTTCTGAAAACGTCGTGATACTCTCTTGTCATAGCACCGATACCGCTGTCGGAATAACAAATTATCGACTGCGGTGTACAAAAGCTTTCGTTCGGTTTTAAAATCCATTCAAACTGATGCGGATTAATTCCCTGTTGTACTCTTAAATTGCCGAATTGGTCTATTTTTGCGACTGTGGAATGATTACCGCTGTATACAAGTGAAAATCCGTAAACTTCGCCATGTGTTTCGTCCGTGCCGACCGAAGTAATCATTGAAAACGGATTTAACTGATGTCCGCTTCCGCCTCTTGCATTTTCGACTTCAGCTTTCATTCCCATTTCAAGCTTTGTTCTGTGCATTGCTCTCTCTCGTCCCCACGAACCTGCAAAATGTATCATTTCATAGTTGTCCATAGGTAAATCAACACTTGCCGAATACGCACTCAAAAGCTTAATATCGCTGTCTGATTTATTTATAATTACAGTATGTCTGGCGATTATATTGTACTCGTCAAATACCGTATAATACAAATGCACTTCCAAGTCGATAATTTCATCATATAATACAACTTCAAGCGTATCAGCTTTTTTATTCTTATTGAAAAGACAAGGCATACCGTCGGTTTGAACGGCACACTCATTATGAATTATATATTCTTTCACCACAAGTCTTGAAACAGCATTTCCGAATTTATTTACAACCTGATATGCCGGATTTCTCAAGTCAGAATAGCCGTAAGACGGATATTCCTGCGGATAATTGTCAAGACAAAATCTGTTTGAAACAAACCCCCACTTTTCTTCCCATTCTTCTTTCATTTGCGAATAATCAATATCCGCTATCTTTTTTCCGAAATGAAAATTCAAAAGGTCTCCGTCCTCGTTTTCAAACATTATATAACTTATATCTCTGCCGATAAGGTGCGTTGTTTTTCCGTTTCTGACAATCATTTTTATATCCTCCTGTATTTTTTGTGATATTATAATATCACTTTATTTACGAAAATAGAATATCAAAGTGTTGACAGTATGTGTCTAAATGTGATATTCTACAA
>OIBA01000485.1_pt1 | contig 16282 bp, 13 predicted proteins | sample 1580931 | NCBI WGS metagenome assembly OIBA01 (sample SAMEA3882548, study PRJEB24775) | human gut metagenome | biome: human-associated habitat; feature: intestine environment; material: feces | place: Netherlands | collected 2009/2010
TTTTTAAATATCTTGTAAAAGATCAGTCCGATCACACCTGCAAATGCGAAGAATGCAACGATCTTCAGTAATACAACTGAAATCTTTACTGATTCATCTGCCATACTTGTTACCAGTGTCAGTGCAATGATACCAAGCACGTCATCAATGATCGCAGCTCCAAGAATCGCATTTCCGGATTTGGTTTTTAATTTACCAAGTTCTTTTAATGTCTCTACCGTAATACTTACGGAAGTTGCTGTCAGGATAACACCGATAAAGATATTCTGCAAAAATACGCTGCAGGATGCATCGGATGCGATCACATCCGGACGGTTAAAGAACATTGCAGTCGCATAACCGCCGATCAGTGGAACGATAACACCTATCAGTGCAATAACGAAGGATGCTTTTCCGCTTGCCTTCAATTCCTGTATATCAGTTTCCAGACCTGCACAAAACATCAGCACGATAACACCGATCTCTGCAACGTTATGTATAAAGCTTGTCTCTGTCAGGATCCCAAGCATCGCCGGTCCAAGAAGAACTCCTGCAAGAAGTGCCCCTACAACCTGTGGCATCTGTACCTTTCTGGTCGCAAGGCCAAGTGCTTTAGTACAAAGTAAAATAATTTCAAGATCCAGTAAATACTTATAAGTCTCCATTCTCTCTCACTCCTGTTTATATCTTGTTTTTTTAGACACATTGTCTAATGTACACCTTTTAATACAATTTTTCAACAAAAAAATACCCGTAAATCTTAAATTTACGGATATTTTCCATTCTATTTTTGTATGATCGCCATGTTTTTTTGATATATGAAGGTTATGATGTTGGGTGCAAAAGGTATTTTGACCTCTTTGATACCAGATTGCTACGTGCTTTGCACCCTCGCAATCCTCCGGTTATTGTTATACTTAGTGATGCTCAAGCCTTGGTACAGACTGGCTTCTCAGCTCGATCAGAGGTCCTCCGGTTCCTTCGATATATGCCTCCGTGATCGTCACTTCCCCGATGCTGTCATCCTTCGGAATCTCATACATAATATCCAGCATGAATTCTTCAATGATCGCACGCAGTGCACGGGCTCCGGTATCCTTCTTCATTGCCTTTCTTGCGATCGCATGAAGTGCACCATCATCGAATTTCAGATTGACCTCATCCAGTGCCAGAAGCTTCTGATACTGCTTGAGGATCGCATTTTTCGGCTCTTTTAATATCTGAACCATCATCTCTTCATCCAGTCCCTGAAGCGTAAATACGATCGGGAGACGTCCCAGAAATTCCGGAATCATTCCGAAGTTACGCAGATCTTCTGTCGTCACCTTCTCCAGTATTTTCTTATCATGATCATATTTGTCTTTCAGATCCGCTCCAAACCCGATAGAAGAATTCTTCATCAGTCTTTCCTTGATGATCTGCTCAAGATCCGGGAACGCACCGCCACAGATAAAAAGGATATTCTTTGTATTGACTGTAGTGAGCGGAACCATCGCATTCTTACTGTTGGCTCCTACCGGCACTTCCACTTCGCTGCCTTCTAACAGCTTTAACATTCCCTGCTGTACGGATTCTCCGCTGACATCTCTCTGGCTGGTATTCTTCTTCTTCGCAATCTTATCGATCTCATCGATAAAGATAATTCCCTGTTCCGCCTTATCTACGTCGTTGTCCGCAGCTGCAAGAAGCTTTGATACTACACTTTCAATATCATCCCCTATGTAGCCGGCCTCGGTAAGAGAGGTCGCATCTGTAATTGCAAGCGGCACATCCAAAAGTTTTGCCAGTGTCTTTACCAGATACGTCTTTCCAGAGCCGGTAGGTCCGATCATCAGCATATTGGATTTCTCGATTTCAATCTCATCCATTGTATCCGTTGCCACTCTTTTATAATGATTGTATACAGCAACCGACATTACCTTCTTGGCGTATTCCTGTCCTACTACATATTCATCCAGTTTCGCTTTGATCTTATGCGGAGCAGGAATATCCTTGATATTCAGGATCGGTTCTTTTTCTTCTTCCGGCTTTTTCTTTTTCACACGCTGGCTCTTCGGGATCTGTGCATCCATGTCTCCAAATCCCATCATCGGTCCCATGTTCATAAACTGGCTGTAATCCATCCCGCCAAAATTCATATTGTTCATTGCATCAAAGCTTTTTTGCATACAGTCCGGACACACGCAGATATTGTTCGGAAGATCGATCATCTTTCCGGTCACACTCTCCGGTCTGTGACAGATGAAGCAGACCTTTTCATAGCGATCTTCGTTATTTTCTTTTTTGTCTGTATTTTCTACCTCACCGGTTACTTTCTCAACTGTCTTGTCCTTCTGGTCATTTTCTGCCATTGGCTGGTCCTCCTTTTCTCGGTCGTATTCAGACAGATTCCTCTGTCCTTCTTATTCGATTTCCACCCCTGCAAGTTCTATAAACTCTTCCTCTGAAATGATCGGCACTCCAAGTTCTTTCGCCTTTCTGTTCTTGGAAGAAGCAGACTCTACATCATTGTTGATCAGATAATTTGTCTTCTTCGTTACAGATCCGGTCACTTTTCCACCCATCTTCTCAACCAGTTCTTTTACCTCATTCCGGTTTGCAAAATGATTCACGCTGCCAGTGACAACGAAACTCATACCTGCAAACTTCTGTTCTTCTGCCATCTCTTCCGGCTGGATCTCCAGTTCTCCGAGAAGGAGCTTAAATTCCTTTTTTCTTTCCTCTGATATAAAATATTTTACAAATGCCGCCGCAAGCACCGGACCTACCCCCTGGATATCACTCAGTTCTTCTTCAGATGCTCCTGTCATTTTTTCCACATCATTTTTAAAATGGCGGCAGATCAGTTTTGCATTTGCGAGACCGATTCCTGCAATCCCAAGACCATATACCACTTTAGCAAGTGTTGTGCTTCTCGCCTTATCCACGCTTGCGATCAGGTTCGCATAGGATTTTTCTCCAAAGCCTTCCATCGTCTGAATTTCTTCCTGATAGGAATCCAGATGGAAGATATCTCTGTATTTGTGAATGAATCCTCTCGCAATAAATTTCTCCAGTGTCGCCTCAGAAAGCCCGTCAATATTGAGTGCATCCCTGCTGACAAACAATGCAAAGGATTTGATTCTTTTTGCCTGACACATCGGATTTGTGCAATACAACGACTTTGCATCATTCATCTGACGGATCTCCGTAGCTCCACCACAAACCGGACAGACTTTCGGGATCTCAATATTATCACTGCCGGTCAGATTCTTTGCAATCTGCGGAATGATCATATTCGCCTTATAGACTTCGATCGTATCCCCGATTCCCAGATGCAGCTCCTCCATAATACTTAAATTGTGTACACTTGCACGGCTTACCGTTGTTCCTTCCAGCTCTACCGGTTCAAAGATCGCTACCGGATTAATAAGCCCTGTTCTTGATGGACTCCATTCAATTTCCAGAAGGTGCGTCTCGCGGATCTCATCTGCCCATTTGAAAGCGAAAGAATCACGTGGGAATTTTGCCGTTCTCCCAAGCGACTGCCCATACGCAATGTCATCATATACAAGAACCAGACCATCTGACGGAAAATCATTTTCTACGATCTTTTCTGCAAAAAATGCAACCTTCTCATCCAGTTCTTCCCTTGTCACCAGATAATGCTCCACCACATCAAATCCCTGATGTTCCAGCCAGTCAAGCTGTTCTTTTCTGGAATTGTGGAAATCCACATTTTCTGCACGTACCAGGGTAAATGCATAGAATTTTACGTTTCTCTGTGCCGTGATCTTGTTGTTCAGCTGGCGGACAGAACCACTGCACAGATTCCGTGGATTCTTATATTTTGCATCCACGTCAGCAATTTCTTCATTGATCCGCTCAAAATCTTTGTAACCGATCACCGCTTCCCCTCGCAGGATCAGTTCTCCTTTATACGGAATATGAAGCGGCACGTTTTTAAATACTTTCGCATTGTTGGTAATGACCTCACCGACTTCCCCATTTCCTCTTGTAACTGCCTTAAAAAGTTCGCCGTCACGATAGGTCAAAACGATCGTCAGACCATCCATCTTCCATGAGATCACAGCCATCTGGTCTCCGACAAATTCCTTCAGCCTTGCCACTTCTTTTGTCTTGTCAAGAGAAAGCATCGGTGACTCATGACGTTCTTTCGGAAGCTCACTTAATACTTCATATCCTACATTCACCGTCGGACTGGAAGCCATAACGGTTCCCAGCTCTTCTTCCAGACCTTTCAGTTCATCATACAGCGCATCATACTCATAATTGCTCATAATTTCCTGCGCATCCTGATAATAAGCTTTTCCGGCTTTATTCAGAAGCTCTACCAGCTCCTGCATCCTTTTCATCTTATCCATATCCAAATCCACACTTTTAATTATTGTTCCACGGTGTCGGCTCTGACTTTGAATCCCTGATCAGCTCATAGAGTTCATTCAGTTCCTGATCCGTAACCTTCCGGTATTCTCCCGGCTTTAAATTACCAAGTTCGATATTCATGATCCGCACTCTCCGCAGCTCCTTTACCTCGTAGCCAAGTGCCTCACACATCCGGCGGATCTGCCGGTTGAGTCCCTGTGTCAGAATGATCTTAAATTTATATTTTCCAAGCTTTTCTACCTGGCATGGTCTTGTGACAGTATCCAGGATCGGGACACCGCCTGCCATCTCCTTGAGAAATTCATCTGTCACGGGCTTATCAACTGTAACTTTATATTCTTTTTCATGTTTATTTGCCGCACGCATCATCCGGTTGATAATGTCGCCGTTGTTCGTCATAAGAAGCAGCCCTTCCGAATCCTTATCCAGACGTCCTACATAAGTAATCCGTACCGGATAGTTAAGGAAACGTACAATACTGTCTCTCTCCCGTCTTTCCTCAGTACAGACAATTCCACGCGGCTTATTGACCGCAAGCACGATCATCTCTTCCTGTCTGGATACCTGCTTTTTCCCAATCCGGACAACCTGCCACGGCTCTACCTTCATTCCGGTCTCTGCACGCACACCGTCAACCGTCACCTGTCCGGCTGCTATCAGTTTATCCGCTTCCCTTCTGGAACATACACCAGCTTCACTTAAATATTTGTTCAGCCGGACCGGTCCTTTATTTTCCGTGTCCAGAAACTGCTTTTCTATTTTATTTGCCATGTTTTTCTCCTGTTAATTCTCATCCAGTACCCCCGCCAGCATCCGATCTTCAATGAATGTATTGGCATTATACAGGAACAGCACATCATCAAACTGTTTATCTGACATCACAGAACTTAATTTACCGGTATAATAACGAGGGTCGATCACAACGATTTCCCGGTAATACGGAGCCAGAAGCGGAAGAAAACAGTTTGCATATGAATCTTTGAACACCAGAAGTCTGCGTTTTTCTGTCTGTGTTGACTGGATATCGATCATTGCATGATTTCCACCGAAGAATACGGAATATTGATCTCTCTCATCCAGTTTGGATGAATCATACATAGAAGCACTCTTTTTCTGTTCTTCCACATAATTGACTGCAACCTGTGGTGCATCCGCACTCTTTGGCAGATAAATATAGATTGGTTCCTTATAATCTGTCTCATATCCACTCTTTGCGGATAACGTTCCGTTAAAAGAATCCGATACCGCATAGGCTTTCATCTTAATTTCTTCACTCTTATCCAGTCCAAGCTGTGTCTTTGCTCCCTGGAATGCATACCATGCACCAAGAGAAGTCCAGTGATGATCCGTGTGATAATAAATTGCTTCATCCTTGTGAGCATCCAGTACTTTTTCTGCATCGATCCAGTCATAAGAATCTCCAAGTTCTGCCTTTACACGGCTGATCTGTCTGCTCTGACTGGCAGTCACCGCAAATGCCGGAAGCTTGTCCTCCATAACATTTGCCGCATTCGGAACCAGCATCATATGCATCTGGATATCCGGATAACGCTCTTTAAAATTCTTCATTGCATCCAGATTCTCTTTCAGATCACTTTCATCTGCCACAGCAACATCTTCCATCAGATAATGATCCTTTCCTTTGAAAACACCACCTTCTTCTGTCCTCCCCGCCACACTGTCCGCAAATGTCTTGATTCTTACCCATGTATCTCTTCCTGCAAACTGATCCGATACATACTCCTCGTACTGCTCCATAAACCTTCCGGAAGCAATTCCGGAAAGAGAAATTTCCGGTTTCTGCGCCAGCATACGCATTTCTTTTTCTGACATCTGCCTGTCCTTATGCATAAGGTTTACTCCGCAGCTGAGAATAAGGACTCCCAGAAATAAAAACGCACATACTGCCTGGATCTGTTTTTTCCCTCCTGGCAGAAAATACTTTGTTCTGTTTTTTTGTTTATTATTCTTTCCTTCTACCATTGTCTTTCCTTAAAATCTAAAATATAAAAATGGATTGTAACTTTCTGTCACCAGATATGCCACACACAGCACAAACAGTCCTGTCATCAGGCAGCCTGCCAGAACCGTATGCGGTCTTTCCTCATTAAATACCAGCCGCTTTCCGAGCAGATGCATAAACGGTGTACTTCCTATGATCCCTGCCACCCAGAAGAGCCAGTTTCGCATGATCAGGTACAATGCCTGGCTGTCCATAAATCCGGTTGCACCCTGTCCGAACATATTGCCGATCCAGGTAAGTGCACTTCCGAGTGTCGGGCTGAAGAACAGTACCCAGCCGAGCATGACCAGAATCATTGTGTAAAGTGTCTGGACTGCCTCCGGCAGCTTTGCAAGTATTTTTCCTGTAAAATATTTTTCAGTAATGAGGATCACTCCGTAGAAGAGCCCCCATACTACAAAGTTCCAGCTTGCCCCATGCCAGAGACCGGTCAGGAACCATACGATCAGAAGATTCAGTAAATGCCGCGGAACCGTTACCCTGTTTCCTCCAAGCGGAATATACACATACTCGCGGAACCATGATCCCAGCGAAATATGCCATCTTCTCCAGAACTCGGTAACACTTTTGGAAATATACGGATAATTGAAGTTCTGCATAAACTCAAATCCGAACATCTTTCCAAGTCCGACTGCCATGTCCGAATAACCGCTGAAATCGAAATAAATCTGGAAAGTGTAGGCAAGACATCCAAGCCATGCAGTCACTACTGACATTCCATCCATCGCCGCGATATTTTCATAAATCGAACCAATCGTATTCGCCAGAAGCACCTTCTTTGCCAGTCCTATCACAAAGAACCAGGCACCGTATCCAAACTTCGTCAGTGATTCCTTTCTTTCACGCAGTTGTCTCTCCACATCTGCATACTGTACGATCGGACCTGCGATCAGCTGTGGGAACATTGTAACATAGGTTCCGAAATCAATCAGATTTACCTGTACGTCTACATTTCCCCTATATACATCAATGATGTAAGACAATGTCTGGAAAGTATAGAAAGAAATTCCGATTGGGAGCTCCAGTTTTCTATATGGAATATAGAACGGAAGGATCGCATTTAAATTTGTCACGATAAATCCGTAATATTTGAAAAATCCAAGAATAAACAGGTTTACAACGATCGTAAAGATCAGACTGCGCACCTGCGATTTTCTTCCTGCTTTTAATGCAATGTCCATTCCGCAAAAATAATTGAACAGAATGGAAATCAGCATCAGGAAGATATAGACCGGCTCTCCCCACGCATAAAATATGAGGGAAGCGATCAAAAGTACCACATTTTTTACCTTACGCGGCACCAAATAATATACCAACAGTGTAATTGGCAAAAATGTAAACAAAAATACCAGACTACTAAATAACATAACTTTTTCGTTTCCTTTTATCTACTTCAGGCTCTTTGTAAACGCCTTTTCTACAGTTTCAGCTTTTGGTGAAATAACAAAAAGCACGTATGTACCTTTCGTCTTAATGATCGAAGCATCCAGAAGCTTTACCTGCTCGGCCCCATATCCTTCAAAATTATCGAGCTGTGTCTTTTTTCGCTGTTCTGCGGCTTTCTCAACTGCCTCTGCCTCATTCTCGTCCTTTGTTTTCACCAGAAGGAGCTCGTTGACTCCCATTGTTTCATTCGTATAATACAGTGTTATATCTTCATAATCCTTTGGATTGATCCCATAGAATCTCTTGATCTCCTGGGTTCCGGCAAGTGTCATGTTCTTGTCATCTGCCGCATCCACAACCGCTTTCTGTACATCTGCAAACGGTGTATCGCTGTCTCCCTTAGACTGAAAGATCAGACCGATATAGATAAGCAAAATAATTACCATCCCAGCTCTGATATTACGCAGAACTGTAAATTCCCCTTTTTTCTTTGTCATATTCCGGCCACCTCCGCCATATGTTCTGCCCAGATTGGATAATACTCCGCCTTCATATGCTCGCCATCCTGCTCATAATACTCATCTTTTACGATCTCTGTATTATCGATAAATGTAATTCCTTCTTCATCACACATTGCTTTAAGTGCGGTATTATAATCCGGAATCTTGGCATAAACCGGCTCTTCTTCTTCTTTTTGAGCGGAAACAGGAAGAACACAGTTGATATAGAGCACTGCATCGGGCATCTGCTCACGCACATTTGCAAGTACCGCTTTGTATTTTTCAATAAATGCATCTGTATCTCCATCTGTTCCGGAAATGTCATTCAGTCCAAGTGCCAGAAAGAGGACTTCCGGCTTTAACTCTGCTGCTGTCCTGATCAGATCACCGGTCTGATCAAGGTGCATTCCTTTTTCCGCTACAACCTTAGAAGTATCAAGCACATCATATACGGTAAAACCGGTTGTGATCGAATCTCCGAGAATCACCGCATGCGCAAATTTTTCGGACAACGGACGGTTCTGCCAGTCCTCTGTCGCCTGTTTTTCTTCTTTCTCAATATTTGAAATTTTGGTCTCCACCTCAGATACATCTGCTTTTTCCAGCTTCTTGATTGCTTTTACTCCTGCTGATGTATTCACCTTATCTGTTCCAAGATGCGAAAGACCAATACTTACGATTACAGTCAGTACAACAACCGTTCCTGCAATTTCCATCAGAATTTTTTTTCTTCTTTCTTCTGCCTGATTTTCTTTCTCCATCGTTCTTTTCTTCATGCTATGCATCCTATCTTTTATTAAAATATGAGTTTCATTTTCATTGAATCATGTGATAAATACTCTAACCTATTCATTTTACTTTCTTCTATTATAAAAGTCAAATCTTTAATAATGCCAAAATCACCAAATGTGCAGGGTAAAACACGTAAAAAAAATACTTTTTCACAAGAAAATGTTTCTGTGATTTTTTTCCGTTATAAAATACCAAAACACAGCCTCCCGCTGCCAGTACTGCAATCATTGCCCCTGCTCCAGCTGCGATTCCTGCAACTCCCGGAAGTTCTGCTGTCACCGTAATCCCCAGAACAAGTGCTGCAATAAAAAAAGCCTTTTTCCGGCGCTTTGGATCCTCTCCTGCCCGGTAAAACCAAAGCGTATACAATGGAGCCAGAATTGCCCAGTCACAGATACTGCTTACTGCTATAATTCCCAGTACAACCAGACTTTTCTTTCCCGGATCTGATATTTTTTCCTCTGCGATTATCAGACACAGACACAGAAAAAGTGTAAATATCATATTTAAAGTATACCACGGTGCCAGATGATTCCGCGCAAATGCCAGATAATACGGAAGCTGTGAAATGACAGCAAAGATCAGCAGTCTTCCGGCATATTTTTTTACTGACCTTGTATAACGGTATCCTTCAACCAGAAACCAGCACATGACCGGTGCTGTAAAATAACCGATATCCTTTAGCGCTTCGCAGGCAAAGGTTCCTGATTGCAGAAATATATTTGCAACGTGATTGAGCAGCATAGTAAACACTGCAATGTATTTGATCTGATCCCGGTTTAATTCTATTTTCATCTTGTTATCCATCCTTTTTCTTTCCCGTATTGTATCAAATTCTTATGCATATCTCAAGATTTATGCTATACTGATACTATTACACTGATGACGGGAGGAAGTCTATGCTTATTTTTTCTCTGGATACAAAAAAATGCATGAACGCACTTTTACTGCATCCTGCATTTGATTCCTTTTTATTTATTGAAGGAGATATCACAACTTTTAATACCTTTCAATTTAACGGACGACTGAAAAAAGATTTCTTCAGTGCTGAAGAAAAAGAAGCTCTGGATGACCGGGAATATGCTCTCTGGAGGGAACTTCGCGAGTTTTGCCTTTCTCTGATCAAAGGAAAGCGTACTCCGCTGGGATTTCATTTTGTTCTTTCTATGTCAGCACCGAATATTGCACGGCTTCTCGAACAGGAACATCTTTCATTTGCTCCGGTAGATGTGCAGGGACTGTACCTGAATTTTAAATATGACGGGACAAAACTTAGCTGTACGACAGGAACATCTATGAACCTGTTCACGCTGGACAAATCACTGGAGCAGGCATGGGACAAGATGGCGCAGCGGATTTTTGCGAAGTACGAGATTCCGTTTGAAGTTGAGTAAAATTTTGAAAATAGTGATGAGACAAAGAGCATAAAATACTGTATGCGGTATTTTATGCTCTTTGTCTTTCTACCGTTAATGACCTCGTTGGCAAAATTCTTACACAATGCCTCAACTCGGAATTGCAAGAGGCCGGTCGGCGGGTTCCGGAAAATCCGGAACCTTGGACCTGGTTCTGGGTAAATTCAAATATATGTTCCGTTTCTTATACGTGGGTAATGATTGCTGTCAGTAATTCCTGGAATTGCTCAGCCACCCGGTCGGCGGTTTGTTGGACTTCCTGGTGGTTCAGATGTTGTGATGTCATGCCGGCAGCGAGGTTGGTGATACAGGAGATGCCACAGACTTCGATTCCCATGTGGCGGGCAGCGATCGTCTCGCAGGCGGTGCTCATGCCTACGGCATCAGCCCCACAGGTGCGGTACATACGGATTTCTGCCGGAGTTTCATAAGATGGACCGGTAAGCTGAAGGTATACACCTTCTTTCAGAGGAATGCCGAGTTTTTGGGCTTCTTTCTTTATGATCTGCTGCATCCGTTTACTATAGGCTTCACTCATATCCGGAAAACGGGTTCCAAGTTCTTCGACATTGGCACCGATCAGTGGATTAGGGATTCCACTCATAATCTGGTCTGTGATGAGCATGAGATCGCCCGGATGGAATCCGGTATTGATTCCGCCTGATGCATTGGTAAGAATCAGCTTCTTTGCGCCTAACATTCCCATCAGCCGCACCGGAAGCACCACATCTGTTACCGGATACCCTTCATAATAATGCACACGTCCCTGCATGATCACAACCGGAACTTCTTTTACATAACCAAATACAAATTGTCCTTTATGTCCCACAACTGTCGACACCGGAAAACCTTCAATTTCTGTATATGGAATGATCTGTTCTATCTTGATTTTTGATGCGTATTCGCCAAGACCGGAGCCCAGAATCACTGCCACTTCCGGTTTAAAATTCGTTTTTTGGAGAATGCTTTTCCGGCATATTTCCAGCTTTTCATAAATTTCATTGCTCATACAGAATTCCTCTTTTCTATTATTTTTCAGAGTCAATCCTCTCTGTTTGTAGTTTCTTTATTTCAGCATTTTGCAAATTTTATCTTTTATAGAATCATCGGCAAATGCAGTATCAATTGCATTTTTCATCATCTGAAGGATTTCTTCGTCCCGAATTCCATAATTTTTCTGAATAAATTCCAGTTCTTTCGTAAGGCTGGTGTTACTCACCGTTCGGTTATCTGTGTTGACCGATACTTTTAAGCCTGCATCCAGAAATTCCCGCATCGGATATTCCGCCATGCTGTTTACAGATTTGGTCTGTAAATTGCTGATCGGACACATCTCGATACCAATACCTGCTTTTTTTGCCATTTTCCGGATCTCCTGGTTGCCACGCATCGCGATCCCATGCCCGATCCTTCCAGCTCCCACGTTTATCGAATCTATGACATTCTGTGGATTTCCACATTCTCCGGCATGGAGTGTAAATGGCATTCCCATCTTCTTTGTCTCTGTAAAAATATCCATAAATTCAGACATCGGATACAATGCTTCTGCTCCTGCAAGATCTGCTGCACAAACTCCGGATCCCAGATATTCTCTTGCCGTCTTGATCATCCGCATATTATCCTCAGTGCTGTGATGCCGCATTGCACAGACGATCACACCATACTCGATTCCAAAATCTTTTTTCCCCTGCTCCATTCCGCTGATTACTGCTTCGATCACCTTCCGGCTGTCCATCTTTTTTGTCTCTGACAGAAGTGGAGCAAAACGGATCTCCGCATAACAGACATTTTCTTCGTTCATCTGGGAGAGCAGATCATACGCAGCTCCGGAAAGTCCCTCTTCATCCATAATACATCTGCCGGGAAGGTCAAATTTTTCCAGATATTCATTCAGACTTGTACAGTTTTCTGAAACACTGAGTTCTTCAGGTCTTACAGTTCTTCCAAGCCTTTTTTCAATAAATGATCTGCTAAGAGAACCGTCCAGATGACAGTGAAGCTCAATCTTCGATAATTCTTTCAAGGTTTCCTGTGTCATTTTTCATTCCTTCTCTTTTTCCTTTTCTTCAAAAATCTTCTTTTGGAGTCTGAGTCCTTTCTCATTCTGTAAGATTGGATGGTCCGAAACCTTTTGGCAACATTTCTTTCAAGGTATAGATATCATATTGCTTTGCATCTATTGCAAGAATGATCTGAAATGTCTCCGGATCGCAGAATTCCATCATGACCTGCCTGCATACTCCGCACGGCGGTGCATACTCTGTCACAACACCGCCCTTTCCCCCTACAATACAGATTGCATCAAATTCTTTTACTCCTTCGCTGACTGCCTTGAAAAATGCGGTACGCTCCGCACAGTTTGTCGGTGTATAAGCCGCATTTTCAATATTGCATCCCGTATATATCCGTCCATTCTTTCCAAGCAGCGCAGCTCCCACTTTAAAGTCAGAATAAGGGGTATAAGAATATGCAAGCTGAGAAAGCGCGATTTCTATCATTTTTTTAATTTGTTCTTTTTTCATTCTCTTTTTTCCTGCTTTTTCTTGCTAAATAAGTTCATTCAGAATCGAATGCCCGATCGTTCCTTCCGGCATTTTTACACCAAAATTATCTGTGACCGTTGCCCCGATCACTGCAAAGGTATTTTTCTCCATAATCACGCCACCCTCATCCATCTTTTTGGAATACGCCAAAAACGGTACATATTCCCGTGTATGATCGGTTCCTGTGTAGGTCGGATCGTTTCCATGATCGGCGGTAATAATAAGAAGATCATCCTCCCGCAGATCATCCAGCAAAATTCCAAGATTTTTATCAAATCTCTCAATCTCATGTCCGTAGCCAACCGGATCGCGCCGGTGTCCCCACTGTGCATCAAAATCAACCAGATTTACAAAGCACAGTCCGTCAAAATCTTTTTTGCAAATCTCAATGGTCTGCTCCATTCCATGCACGGAGCTGTTGGAATGATACGATTCTGTGATTCCTTCCCCGCAAAAGATATCATGGATCTTTCCGACTGCGATCACATCCTTTCCCGCATCTTTCAGTGCATCAAGTGCAGTCTTTCCGGTCGGCTCAAGTGCATAATCCCTGCGGTTGCTGGTTCTTTTAAATTCACCTTTTTTCTTTCCTACATACGGTCTTGCAATGACTCGTCCCACGCGCCATTCATCCTTCATCGTGATCTCTCTTGCGATCTCACAACACCGGTACAGATTTGCCAGATCAAATGTCTCTTCATTTCCACAAATCTGCAATACAGAATCCGCAGAGGTATAGACAATCATTGCACCTGTTTCAATTTCTTCTTCCCCAAGTTCTTCAATGATCTTTGTTCCGCTCTCACTACGGTTTCCAATCACTTTTTTCCCACAACGTTTTTCCAGTTCTGCGATCAGTTCCGGTGGAAATCCATGTTCGGTAAAGGTTTTAAATGGTTTTTCTGTATAAATTCCCATCATTTCCCAGTGTCCGGTCATCGTATCTTTTCCGTTACTCGCCTCTTTCAGCCTGGTAATTTTTCCAACCGGATTCTCGATTCCATACATCTTTCCTCCGGTATGCAGATTCAGCATACCAAGCTTCTGAAGATTTGGAATCTCCAGTGTTCCCATTCTGTCTAAAATATGACCAAATGTATCTACATCCCTGTCACCGAATTCGTTTATATATTGTTTCTTTCATTTACCGCTCCTCTTTGATCAACTTTCTGATGGCTTCCACTGCCACCTGTACTGCCATATCTGTATCATGTACTACCGGATTTTCAAGTCCCAGTTTTTCTCTTTCCTGATTTGCCATTACAAGGAAACACGCACCCACGCGTACATGAAGCTTTGCTGCCACAATGTAAAGTGCTGCCGTCTCCATCTCTGATGCCAGACATCCCAGTTTCTTCCAGGCTTCCCATTTATTGATCAGTTCATAACCTGCCGGCATCATCTCCGGCTCATGCTGTCCGTAAAATGCATCTTTGCACTGGACTACTCCGGTATGATAAGTAAACCCCAGTTCCTTTGCTGCCGCAACAAGTGCATTTGCCACCTCAAGATCTGCCACTGCCGGATACTCGATCGGTGCGTATTCCCTGCTGGTTCCCTCCATGCGGACGGCACCCGTAGCAACTACTATATCCCCACTTTTTACTTCCGGCTGTATCCCACCGCAGGTTCCAATCCGTACAAACGTATCAGCTCCACATCTGGCTAATTCTTCCATCGCAATTGCTGCTGATGGTCCCCCAATTCCGGTAGATGTGACACTTACCTTTACGCCATCTAAAGTTCCTGTATAAGTGATAAATTCCCGGTTATCCGCAATCATCACCGGATCTTCAAAATACTGTGCTATTTTTTTGCAGCGTTTTGGATCTCCCGGGAGAATGACATAACGGCCGACTTCCCCGTTGGCCACCTGAATATGATATTGTCTGCTTATATCCTTTGAATAATTCTTCATCGTATCCACCGCCTCTCTTTTGTTATATTATACTATAAAAGACCAGGAAGTTCACCAACACTTTGTGAAAAGTATTTCCAAATACAGCAAAAAAGCCTGACCATTCAGACCTTTTCGCATAAGCGAAAATGGGAATCTGAATGGTTCAGGCTTTTCCGGGTATCTACAGCAAGATTATTTTGCCAATTTCATCATAATTTCATTACTGCGTTTCACAAATTCTGTCATCTCTTCCGGGCTGAGTGGCTTGTGTGCCAGCATTGCCAGGTCATATAACTGATGGCAGAACATTTCTGTATTTTCGCCATCTTTATGTGCTACAACATATTCTACCAGCGGATGATTTGCATTCAGGATCAGGGTTGCATTGGTTCCGAACATGGACGGATCCATGCCGGTCATGCCGTACATCTTCATCATATCCTGCATCCGGCGGCTCTCCTCGGAAAGCGTTACCATGGAGGATACATTTTCGTCTTTCAGGTTCTCAACTTTGACGGTCAGATCTTTCTTGTCGAGGACTTTGCGGAAGAGATCGGTCAGAGTATTTGTAGCGTCGGTCAGATCCTCACCGGACTCGTCTTTCATATCGTTGGTCAGATCTGCATCGATGCGCTGGAAGGTTACATGCTCGTTGCAACGCTCTGCATGGGTGATGAAAGCGGAGTCGATGTTGTGTTTCAGGATGACAGCATCCATGCCCTGGCTGCGGAACATGTTGATGTACTGGCTCTGCTGAACTTCGTCGGTGACGTAGTAAACAGTCGTTTTTTCCGGCTCTTTCTTCTCGTCAGCGTTTTCCGTATTTTCGGTATTCTCCGTAGTTTCAGCCTTCTCCTCGGTGTTCTCTGCAGGAGCTTCTTCTTTCTTATTCTCGTTGATGCAGTCCTCAAGAGTCAGATATTTTCCGTCGATGTTCTTGAACAGAATATAGTCCATCATCTTCTTGGAGAATTTCTCGTCCTTGATGCATCCGTATTTGATGAATGGGTTGATATCATCCCAGTATTTCTCGTAATTCTCACGGTCAGTTTTGCACATGCCGGAGAGCTTGTCAGCGAATTTCTTGGAGATGTACTCGGAGATCTTCTTGACAAATCCGTCGTTCTGCAGTGCGCTTCGGGATACGTTCAGCGGCAGATCCGGGCAGTCGATGACACCCTTTAAGAGCATCAGGAATTCCGGAATGACTTCCTTAATATTATCTGCAATAAATACCTGGTTATTATACAGCTTGATCGTTCCTTCAATAGAATCATATTCTGTATTAATTCTCGGGAAGTACAGGATACCTTTTAAATTAAACGGATAATCCATGTTCAGATGGATCCAGAACAACG
>OIBA01000521.1_pt1 | contig 15312 bp, 11 predicted proteins | sample 1580931 | NCBI WGS metagenome assembly OIBA01 (sample SAMEA3882548, study PRJEB24775) | human gut metagenome | biome: human-associated habitat; feature: intestine environment; material: feces | place: Netherlands | collected 2009/2010
GTTCACGGTGTTAAAGGTGTAGTCTGCCAAACGAGCAAGCGGAGACTTGCTGTCGCTGCTGATGACGACTACGGTTGCGCCGCAGTCGCGAGCCGCTTTTGCCATGCGATTCAGTCGACGCGACTTGCCGGAGTTCGAGATCAGCACTATACAATCGCCAGAGCGCAACGTGAGCGCAAAACCAATCGAGGTCTCGCTGATGGTGCTTGCCATGCAGCGAAGGCCCAGCTGTGAAAACTTAAATGTCGCGTCGAGCGCGACTGCGTTGGTGTTGCCCACGGCTGCAAACTCAATCGCGCCTGCGTTCTTAAACGCGTGCACGACGGCTGCCAGCGTGTCGTGATCAATGCCATCGATAGTCGCATTGAGTTCGCTTACCTTGGCAGCGAGAATGTTCTTGAGACTCTGCTCCATATTGTCGAGCGAGACCTCGTCGGTGAGGCCTTCATTGCGCTGGCTCTCCAGATCGCGCGCCAGCGAAAACTGAAAACTGCGAAAGCTGCCAAAACCCAGTTTGCGGCAGAAGCGCGAGACGGTGGCCTCTGAGGTTGCGGCTGCGCGCGAGAGCTGGGCGGCTGTCAGACGCGGTGCCTCGGACTGATGCTCTAGGATATAGTCGACAATGCGCTGCTCGGACTCGCTGTATCCCTGATGGGTGCTAATGAGGGAAAGTGCGCTCTTGCTACTATCGGTCATGGATGGCTCCTGGTTGGCATGAAAATCTAATTTGATTCGCAATGCCATAGTATACGGGCATTTTCAATTACAAGATACACCTTGCCGTTTCAAGTGTTGATGGTAAACTTTCACTTACCGTTTACGGTTATGAAAGAACCTTTCACCGGAGATTTGCACCTTAGCTCTTCTCACGCGGACGGTAGGTTGGTATCTTTCAGTTGTGGAAAAACGCGCATCGAAGCGCGTGTAGGGGAGCGCCCGCGGGCGCTGTACTCAAGAAGGAGGGACACATGGCTAAGTTTGACATCATCGCCGCTACCGGTTGCCCGACCGGCATCGCACACACCTTCATGGCGAAGGAGGCGCTGGAGAAGGCAGCTGCCGAGCGAGGTCTGACCATTAAGGTTGAGACCCATGGCCAGGTCGGTGTCGAGAACGAGCTCACCAAGAGCGAGATCGCTGGTGCCAAGGCCGTCGTCGTCGCAGCCGATAAGGATGTCCAGGCAGAGCGTTTCGCTGGTAAGCGCATGGTTTCCGTTGGTGTTTCCAAGGCCCTGTCCGTCGAGGCAGCCGGTAAGCTGATCGACCGCGCGCTCGCCGCCAAGGGTGACGACTCGGTTGCGGCTGCTGCCGATGTCGAGGATGAGGTCGAGGAGAAGGAGTCCATCGGTCACGTCATCTACAAGCACCTCATGAACGGCGTCAGCCACATGCTGGTCTTCGTCGTTGCCGGTGGTGTTCTGACCGCCATTTCGTTCCTGTGGGGCATCACGTCCTTCGATTCGACGGCTGCCGATTACAACAGCTTTGCCGCTATGCTCAAGATCATCGGCGGCATTGCCATGAACCTCATGGTTCCCGTGCTTTCCGCCTACATTGCCGAGTCCATCGGCAAGCGCCCGGCACTCGTCCCCGGCTTTGTTGCCGGTATGATCGCCATCCAGGGCCTGCCCGTTAACGCCGATACACACATGATCGATGCTGGCGGCGCCGGCGTGGGCTTCGGCTTCCTGGGCGGCATCGTCGGCGGCTTCCTCGCTGGCTATGTCATCCTGCTGCTCGAGAAGGCTTTCTCTAAAATTCCCGCGAGCCTTAATGGCCTGAAGGCAATCTTCCTGTATCCGCTTTGCTCTACCGCCATCGTCGGCCTGGTCATGCTCGGTATTTCCGGCCCCATGGCTGCCATTAACCAGGGCATGATGGATTTCCTGCAGAGCCTCGGTAACTCCGGTCCGGTGATCCTTGGCCTGGCCATCGGCTGCATGTGCGCCTTTGATATGGGCGGCCCGGTCAACAAGGCTGCTTACGTCACTGGTACCGCTATGCTCACCGAGGCCCTGGCCGCCGGTGTCGTCACTGGCACCTTCCTGCTCGGTACCGCTCTCGAAGCTGGCGTCGGCACCGAGACCTACAACTTCGGCACCAACTTCATGGCTGCCGTCTCCGCCGCCTGCATCGTTCCGCCGCTGATCACCACCTTCGCCGTCGTCGTCGGCAAGAAGTACTTCAGCCAGGAGGATCATGACGCCGGTATCGTCAACCTCATCCTTGGTTGCACCCACATCACCGAGGGCGCCATTCCGTTCATGACCAAGAACATCTGGCCCGTCATGCCCATCATGATGCTCGGTTCCTCCATCGCCTCGATCCTGACCATCATGTTCAACGTTCACGATCCGGCGCCCCACGGTGGCTTCCTGGTCCTACCTGTTGTTGAGAACGGTCCGCTGTGGGTCCTCGCGATCCTCATTGGCGCTGTGGTCGGTGGCATCCTGTTCGTGGCCTTTAAGAAGTACGACTTTGAGAAGAACCAGAAGGCCGCTCCTGCAACCAAGCCGGTTGAGGCCCCCAAGGCCGCTGCCGTCGAGGCCCCCAAGGCCGAGGCTGCTGACTTCGTGAAGGTCGAGAACGTCTTTGTCGCCGAGGACTTCGCTTCTCGTGACGAGGCTCTGAGCTTTGTCTCCAACCAGGCTGTCAAGGCTGGTGTCGCTGACGACGCCGATGCCGTGATGAATGCCTTCCTGGCCCGCGAGGCCGAGGGCTCCACGGGCATGATGGAGGGCTTCGCCATTCCGCATGCCAAGTCCGACGCCATCACCGAGGCCGCTGTCATCGTCGTCAAGGACGACTCTGGCGTGACCGGTTGGGACACCATGGACGGCGCTCCCGTCAACGTTGCCATCGCCCTGCTCATCCCGGGCGCTCAGGCTGGAACCACGCACCTCAAGATCCTGTCCAAGGTCGCCGAGGCGCTCATGGACGAGGGCTTCCGTGCCACCGTCAAGGGTTCCACCGACGCCGCCGAGATCGCCAAGACGATCAACGCCCGCCTGGTCTAATCCCGCGACGCGCGAATAGTATCGCTTCTGTAACAAAGGGGGAGACCCTCTCCAGGGCCTCCCCCTTTTTCTACCCCTCCCATAAGTTGCGGTGAAATAGGGACTGTTTAAACGATTCAACCCCAAATTCAGTCCCTATTTCACCGCAACTTACAAAAGGGCATAGAGGGGGCTGCCTATCGAGTCTTTGTCGCGAACAGGTTATCAGCCAGAATTCCGTTCGCACGATATTACTCTGGACCGACCAAGTTTCCGCAGCTCGCCTGCCGGGCGGGGCGGTTAAGTTTGTCGCGAGTTCCGCACGCAAAGGAAAGCACTTAATGTGCTTTCCGTCTTGCGCAGGACTGTAGAGCAGCAAACTTAACCGCCCCGCCCGGCAGGCGAGCGTGCTGCAACGACATCCGTCCAATAATTCGTGCGAAACACAATGAAAAACAGTTTGATGTGAGTTAATATAAACAACGTCGTGAATATGGCTCCTGTCGCATGGCTGACAGGGGTTAAACACAAAAAAGGAGTCAATTATGGTTTCTGAGAAGGCTACCCTCGTTAATCCTCAGGGTCTTCACATGCGTCCGGCTGGCCTCTTCGCCTCCACCATGGGCAAGTACGCCTGCGACGTGACAGTCGTCACCCCCGAGAAGGAGGTCAACGGCAAGTCCCCGATGGCCCTCATGGCTGCTGGTATCCCCTGCGGCACCGAGGTCGAGGTCAAGTGCGACGGCGCTGACGAGGCCGAGGCTCTGGCTGCTGCCATCGAGCTCATCAAGAGCGGTCTTGGCGAGTAGAACTCAAACGGGTCGCATGTTGAACAACTAAGTTCATATTTGGGGGCGCAGTGACCTGTTCTAAGGTAGCTGCGCTCTTTTGTCATGGATATGGCAAAACGCTTTATCACATGACACGGAGAGAGGAATGGGAATGTATCAGGGAGTCAACGCTTCCGAGGGCATCGGTATCGGCACCGTCATGGTCGCCGTCGATCCCGACTTGACGTTTGAGCCGCACGAGGTTGCTGATTCGGCAGCAGAGAAGGAGCGCTATCAGTCCGCTCTTTCGGTCTTCTGTGAGAAGACCCAGGCTCAGGCCGACCACATGAAGGAGACGGTTGGCGAGGCCGAGGCCGAGATCATGAGCGGACACATTGTCCTGGCTCAGGACCCGGGCATGACGGACGCCATCAACGCCGCCATTGACGGCGGCACCTGCGCCGAGCAGGCGCTCATGGACACCTCGACCATGTTCGAGAACATGTTCCTGTCCATGGACGACGAGATGTTCCGTCTGCGCGCGGCCGACATCGCCGACATCCGCACCGGTATTCTGGCCGAGCTGCTGGGCAAGGAGGTCGTCGACCTCTCCGTCCTGCCCGAGAACACCGTCGTTGTCGTGCACGACCTTACGCCGTCCATGACCGCCACGATCGATAAGGCCCACGTTGCCGGTATCGTCACCGAGACCGGTGGCCGCACGTCGCACTCCGCGATCATCGCGCGTGCCCTCGAGATCCCGGCTGTCCTTTCGGTTTCCAACAGCTGCACCGCGCTGCGCAACGGCATGACCGTTGTCGTCGACGGTGGCAAGGGCATCGTCGAGGCCGATCCCGACGAGGAGACGCTCGCCGCCTACACCGCCAAGGCCGAGGCCTTCGCTGCCGAGAAGGCAGCCCTCGAGGCCTTCCGCGGCAAGCCGTCCGTGACTGCCGATGGCATCAAGAAGATCATCGCCTGCAACATCGGTAACCCCGATGACGTGCCTAACGCACTCGATCACGACGCCGAGGCCATTGGCCTGTTCCGCTCCGAGTTCCTATTCATGGACTCCGCCGAGCTTCCTTCCGAGGAGGAGCAGTTCAACGCCTATCGCAAGGTCGCCAGTGCGCTTAAGGGCGCTCCGGTCATCATCCGTACGCTCGATGTGGGCGGCGACAAGGAGATCCCGTACCTGCACATGGTCAAGGAAGATAACCCCTTCATGGGCTTCCGCGCCGTGCGTTACTGCTTGGCCAATCCCGACCAGTACAAGGTCCAGCTTCGCGCCCTGCTGCGCGCCAGCGCCTTCGGCGATGTCAAGATCATGATCCCGCTCGTCACCTGCGTCGAGGAGGTTTTGGCTGTCAAGGAACTCGTCGAGCAGTGCAAGGCCGAGCTGACCGAAGAGGGTCGCAAGTTCAACGAGAACATCGAGGTCGGCATCATGGTCGAGACGCCTGCCGCCTCGCTGCTCGCTGACCGCTTGGCCGAGGTCGCTGACTTCTTCTCCATCGGCACCAACGACCTGATCGGCTACACCATGTGCGCCGACCGTGGCAACGACACCATCTCCAACCTGTACCAGGTGTACTATCCCGCCGTGCTCCGCTCGCTCAAGAACATCATCGAGAGCGGCGTGAAGGCTGGCATTATGGTCGGTATGTGCGGTGAGGCCGCTGCCGATCCGCTGCTTGAGCCGCTGCTGATCAGCTGGGGCCTGGAGGAGTTCTCGATGAGCGCTCCGTCGATCCTGCGCGCCCGCAAGACCATCAGCCAGTGGACCAAGGCCGAGTGCGACGAGCTCGCCGAGAAGGCGCTCGCCTGCAACACCGCCGCCGAGGTCAAGGCACTGCTCGAGTCCGCAGCTCGCTAATTTGGTATCAGGGGTAACCGCGTGGTTGGAATGGGCCGGCCACGCGGCCCTCACATATACAGGGGGTACTGTAAATGTTCTACACGCTAACCGCTAACCCGGCTGTCGACATGACGGTTTCGAGCTCTCCGCTCGAGCCCGACGAGAACGTCCGCACCGGTTCGGCCAGCTACACGGCTAACGGCAAGGGCCTCGACGTGTCCTTCGCCTTTAAGAAGATGGGTGTCGACACCGTCGCGCTCGGCTTCTTCGCTGGCTTCACGGGCAAGTTCATCGTCGAGGAGGTCATGAACCTGGGCTGCCTGTGCCGCCCGGTCTGGACCGACGGTATCACGCGTATCAACACCTACGTCAACGATGGCCAGCACGAGTACGGCATCCTGAACCCCGGCGCACCGATTACGCCGCAGCACCAGGAGGAGCTCTACAACATCCTGGACACCGCGGGCGACCTTGAGTGCCTGATCGTCTCTGGTTCCGTGCCTCCCAAAGCTACGCCCGATTTCCTGGCTAAGGTCATGGAGCACGCACAGGCTCGTGGCGCCGACGTTGTCCTGGACCTGTCCTCCGACAAGCTCAAGGAGCTCGCTCACAAGAAGCCGCTGCTCATCAAGCCGAACCATCACGAGATGAAGGCCATCTTCGGCGTGCCGGTCGACACCGACGACGAGGTCCGCGTTGCCATGAAGCTCGCCCACGACGCCGGCGTCCAGAACGTGCTGCTCACCCGTGGTAGCCGCGGCGATGCTTATTTCTCCAACGGCGAGGACATCTGGTACGCCAAGCGTGAGTTCAACATCAAGCTGGTCTCTTCCGTCTGCGCCGGCGACTGCACCCTCGCCGCGTTCCTGCACAAGTGGTACAGGGATCGCGACAACGTCGAGGAGGCCATGAAGCTCGCTATGGCCACCGGCGCCAACGTTGCCGAGTCCGTGGGCATTGGCGACTTCGGTCACGTCGATGAGTACAGCAAGCGCGTTGCTGTCCGCAAGCTCGATCGCAAGTAAGCGAAACACGACATATTCGTGGTTCTATGGCGCCTCGGCTTTGGCCGGGGCGCCATTTTTGTTAATTGCAAAAGAGCGTCAGGGCAAGCCCCCTGATTTTTTGCCGCGCTTTGCCGCTTTTCTGCCGCCCTGCACGCGTTCTACACCGTTCGCCGAGTTGCTATAGCCTTTTCACGTGGCGTGGAATATACTTTCATCAACACGTTGCCTTGTGAAAGGAACATTCATGATTTACACGCTCACTGCAAATCCCGCCATCGACTATAACATTGCCTGCGACGGTCTTTCCGCCAATACCGTAACCCGCACGCGCGACGCGGTCTACACGCCCAACGGCAAGGGTCTCAACGTCTCGTTCACCCTCGATCACTACGGTGTCGACACCACGATCCTGGGCTTTTTTGCCGGTTTCTCGGGCGAGTTTATCGTCAAGGGCGCCGAGGCCCTGGGCGTGCCCGTCAAGCCCGTGTGGACTGACGGCATCACGCGCGTTAACGTCTTCCTCAACGCCGGCCCCGATACCGAGTACAACATGGTAAACGCAGGCGCCGCCATCAATGCTGCCAACGAGCAGGAGATGTTTGAGCTCATCGATTCGCTCGACGACATGACCTGCCTGGTCATTAGCGGCTCGCTGCCCCCCAACACCTCCGAGGGTTTCCTGGCCGAGGTACTTCGCCGCGTTAAGGCAAAGGGTGCCGAGTTCGTGCTTGATATCTCGAGCCATCAGCTGGCCGACCTCATTGCCCTTGAGCCGTTGCTCATTAAGCCCAACGACGACGAGCTGCTCGACATCTTTGGCATTAAGGTGAGCGGTGGCGACGACGAGTCCGTTAAGGGTGCGATGACCGAGCTACACGCCAAGGGCGCTAAGAACGTGCTGCTGACCCTTGGTGGCGACGGCGCGTACTTCTCCAACGGCGAGCACATCTGGTTTGCCAACCGCACCTTCGAGGTCAAGCTGCTGTCGACGGTCTGCGCCGGTGATTCCTCGCTTGCCGCCTTCCTGTCCGTGTGGCACGACGCTCCCGAGCGCGTCGAGGACGCACTGCGCCTCTCGATGGCCACCGGCGCCAACGTGGTCGAGTGCCCCGGTCTGGGCGATTTTGCCAAGGTGGACGAATATAAGAAGCACATCGAGGTTCGCCAGGTCTGCTAGCCGCATCGTTACACCGTTGCCGAACACCCGCTTTGGATTCCCAAGGCGGGTGTTTTTGCGTTCTGGCCGCATGTGGTGTCTGCTGTCTCGTTCGTTCGAATTGACGATACGATTGCATGTGCGCACATGCCCGTTTCTTGTTAGACTTCTTGAGAACCATCGATTAACGCTTGCAGGCGTAGGAGGCCTTAGGTATGTGCAATGTTTCGCTCAACGGTACGCAGCCCTCAGACGCCTCCCTGCGTGTGCTATATGCGCTTGAGGCAGCCGGTCTTGAGGCCTGGTTCGTGGGCGGTTGGGTACGTGACGCATTGATGGGACGCCCCGGCCACGATGTTGATATGTGCTGCAGCGGCCTGTGGCAGGAGTCCAAGGCGGCACTCGAGGCCGCTGACATTGCGGTAGTTGAGTCGGGCATTAAATTTGGCGGCATCACCGCCATTTGTGACGATGAGCGCATCGAAGTCACGACGTATCGTTTGGACGGCTTTTACACTGATGGTCGCCATCCCCAGAGTGTGGAGCGTGCTGCCTCGCTCGAGGACGATTTGGCGCGCCGCGACTTTACTGTCAACGCCATGGCCTGGCATCCCGAGCGCGGTCTTGTCGACCGGTACGATGGCCAGGGTGACCTGGAGCGTAAGTTGATCTGTGCCGTCGGGGATCCCAAGCGTCGCTTTAATGAGGATGCGCTTCGCATGCTGCGCGCCGTGCGTTTTGCCTGTCGTTTGGATTTTATGATCGAGCCTAAGACCAAGCAGGCGCTTGCCGATTGCTCGCCGCTGCTTGATGCCGTGGCACGCGAGCGCGTGGGCATTGAGCTCGAAGGCATTCTTTCGACCGGTCACGGGGGAGACGCGATGCTGCGCTACCCCGAGCTTGTTTGTGCCGCCGTGCCCGAACTTTCGCCTGCTCGTGGGTTTGACCAGCGCAGTGTTTACCATGCCTTTAATGTCTACGAGCATATCGCTCGCGTGTTGACGGTGGCGGGGGAGTTGGCGCTTTGTGACGGCGTGGAGCCTTCGTCGAGCTTAATGTGGGCATCGTTTTTGCATGACGTCTCCAAGCCCGATTGTTTTACGGTCGACCATGCGGGCAGCGGCCACTTTTACGGCCATCCCGAGCTTGGCGCCAAGAAGGCGCGCGTAATTATGGATCGTCTGGCGCTTTCGCATGATTTGGTTCGCGATGTGTGCCTACTCATTAAGTAGCACGATAAGCCGTTGCGCCCTGAGCGTTCCTGTTTGCTCAATATGATGCGCTTGCTTTCGGGCGAGGGTGTTGACACGCCGCGTTTGATTGACGAGCTTATGGACCTTAAACGTGCCGATACACTCGGTAAGGCGCCGTCGTGCTTCTATTACGTCGAGACGATTGAGGAGATGCGCGCGATGGCGCACGAGCTGCTGAAGGCGGGGGAGCCCTATACGCTCAAGATGCTCTCCATCAACGGCGGCGACTTGATCCGTGCTGGAGTCAAGCCCGGGCCGGAACTGGGGCAGCTTCTCAACTCCGCCCTCGACGCCGTGATCGAAGACAACATTCCCAACGATCGCGAAGCTCTTTTGGTCCATCTCAACTTGAATTAGCTACCTAGTTTACCTGCATGTTCCATAACCTGCCGACAATTTTTTGGCAATTTGGAATTTCTTCTTGCGCTGACGTTTTTTGTCCCGTAATATATTTCCTCGCAGCACGGCAGTGCAGATGTCATGTGGCCCGTTCGTCTAGCGGTTTAGGACGCCGCCCTCTCAAGGCGGAGATCACCAGTTCGAATCTGGTACGGGCTACCACAAAATGAATGCCCGGGCCTCGCAAGAGACCCGGGTTTTGTGTATACACCGCATGTGTGGAATGAGCCGCGTTTCACCTGGACCGAGGAGTTGCCATGGACCTGCCCATCAGCCTACAAGACATTACGTATGCCGAGAACTATCTGGCGCAGGGAGACTTGGCCACGGCGACGCCGCTGTTGGAGCGTCTGGTTGAGCTTGCCGAGGAGTATATCGATGCCGAGTGCAAGACGGAGGAGAACCGCCAGTACTTTAGCTTCGATAGCAAGTTTGAGCGTCTGGCCTACCGTCGCGTGGAAAAGGATCCGCGCGAGCTGGTGCAGGTCGAGGTGCCCTTTGATCGTCTATATTCCGACATGGCGTTTGCCTACATTCGCCAGCAGGATTATGTGAGTGCTCGCAACGCCTTGATGCAGGCCGTGCGCTGGGATCCCATGAACTGCAACTACCGCCTGGATCTGGCCGAGCTGTTCCGTGCGCTCGAGGACAAGCAGGAGTGGGCTTCGCTTTCGTTCTCGGTGCTGGAGCGTGCAAACGATGGCAAGTGCGCCGCCCGCGCCTACGCCAACTTGGGCCAGTATTTCCTTGAGCCCGAGACCGAGAACGTGTCGGCGGCCGTGGGCTGCGCGCGCCTGGCGCTGCGCTTGGCCCCTGGCGATGCGCATACGACGCGCCTGCTCAACAAAATCCATGCTGCCTATCCCGATGCCGCCGAGGAGAGTGACGAGCACGTGATGGGCGAGCTGGCGTTGCAGGGCGTACCGACCTCGCCTTCGGCCGAGATTGCCATTTGCCTCATCATGTGCGCGACCGATGCTGCGAGCGACGGTGACAAGCAGGAGGCTACGCGCCTGACGGTCCGTGCCCGCGACCTGGTGGGCGAGGAGGCATGCGCGGCGATCATTAAGCTGGTGCGCGAGAGCGATGCCGAGCTCAACGCCGAGCGCAAGGCTAAGCGCGCAGGCGCCGACAAGGGAGCCGACGGCGTCAAGGAGGCCGGCGATGCCCAGTAAGCGCGAGCGCAAGCTCATCTCTAAGAATCGCTCGGCACATCACGAGTACTTTATCGACGAGACGTTTGAGTGCGGCATTGAGCTGAGCGGCACCGAGGTCAAGTCGATCCGCGAGCGCGCCTGTCAGATCACCGACACGTTTGCGCTGATTCGTGGCGGCGAGTGTTGGCTGGTGGGCCTGCATATTCACCCTTACAGCCACGGTGGTGTGTGGAATCGTGATCCCGATCGCCGGCGTCGTCTGCTGCTGCATCGCAAGGAGATTGATTTTCTCGATGGCAAGCTGCGCAATCGCGGTTATGCGTTGGTGCCGCTGGAGCTCTACTTTAATACCGACGGCCGCGTAAAGCTGCTGCTGGGTCTGGGTCGCGGCAAGAAGCTCTACGACAAGCGCGAGGACATGGCCAAGCGTGATGTCCAACGCGAGATCGACCGCGCCCTTAAGGAGCGCAACCGCTAGGCACTCTGTATAAGTTGCGGTGGAATACGGCCTGTTTTTCCTGTTTGAGGGGCTATTCAGTCCCTATTTCACCGCAACTGCGGGCGTCTCATCTTTCTTACTGTTCTGACACATATGTCTCAAAGGCAGCGTCCGTTATGGGTGCCGCCTTTTTTGTGGGTACATACATCCATGAGGTTCAATCCCGGGTTAGGGGAGTGGTCGTTATGGACAAAACTGCGTTCTTTACGATGCCGAGTGGCCTGTATGTGGTGAGTGCTGCGGCCGACGGGCTGCGTGCCGGCTGCGTCATCAACACGGCGGTGCAGGTGACGTCCACGCCGCCGCGCATCTCGGTTGCCGTGAATAAGGAAAATGTCACGTCTGGTGTTATCTCGTCTGCCAAGGCCTTTGCGCTGACCGTGATCGATCAGACGGCCGATATGCTCTACATTGGCAACTTTGGATTCCGTACTAGCAGCGACTATGACAAATTTGCCAAGTACGAGACGCGCGAGACCACGCTGGGCATGCCCTATGTTCCCGAGCATGCGGCGGCCTTGTTTAGCTGCCGTTTGATTGACACTGTTGACGTGGGCACGCATCTACTGTTTATCGGCGAGGTCGAGGATGCCGAGCGCCTGAGCGACGAGACGCCGCTCACCTACGATTACTACCATAAGGTCCTGAAGGGCAAGACGCCTCCGAAGGCGTCCTCGTATCAAGGCTAGAAATGTTTTAAAAATACTTGCATTATATTATTGAGAATATATACTAATAAGCAAGTACACCAGCAGTCACGTTCGAGAGGAGAACATCATGGCTGAGGAAAAGAAGACGTATAAGTTCGTGTGCATCGTTTGCGGTTATGAGGTTGAGGTCGACACGCCCGAGCTGCCCGAGGATTACGTGTGCCCGGTGTGCGGCGTTGGTCCCGATGAGTTTGAGCTTGTCGAGGAGTAGCTCGTAGACACACGGCGATTAGCCATACAGAGCTCTGTCCAAGGGTCCCGGCTGGATATTCCGGCTGGGACCCTTTTGATTTATCTGACGGTTTAAAACGGCCTTACGTGTTACAGATTGAGACGTTATATCTGGACAGCCACGTCATCCCAATTACATCCCCGTTAGCAGCACGATGTCGAGAATCGTCACGATGACGCCGATCCCTACGAGCAGCGCGTTGAGCGGGCGCGAGTTGACGTATTTGCCCATAACGCGGGGCGAACTGGTGAGTCGTATGAGCACAAAGACCGTAATCGGCAACTGAAGCGACAGCAGCGCCTGACTCCAGATGAGACCCTCAAAAGGATTCGGGACGATCAGGCACGCCGCCACTGCGCCGACGAAACAGACCGCCACTCCAATCGATGAGTGCCGGTCGTGGATGTCGTATTCCTCGTCGAACATGCCCGCGGTGATGGTGCCCGCCGCCATGCCCGCCGTCACACTACTCGATATGCCCGCAAACAGCAGTGCCACCGCAAAGATGGTCGAGCTTGCCGGGCCCAGAATGGGGGAGAGCGTGGCCGCTGCGACGGCGAGGTCGTCTACGACAATGCCGTGCGCAAAGAAGGTCGTTGCGGCCAGGATGACCATGGCCGAGTTGATCGCCCAGCCCACGCCCATCGAAAAGAGCGTGTCGAAGAGCTCGTAGCGCAGACGTTCCTCGATAACCTGCTCGCCTTGGCCTTCGAAGTGCATGGATTGGATGACCTCGGAGTGCAGGAAGAGGTTGTGAGGCATAACAACCGCGCCTAGGACACTTACGATAATCGCGGCCGAGCCGGTGGGCATACTGGGTGTGATCCAGCTTGCGGTGGCCTGCGGCCAGTCGACCTTGACCAGCGTAAGCTCAGCCAAAAACGAGAGTCCTACCACGCCTACGAAGGCGATGATCCATCGCTCGGCGCGCTTGTAGGAGCTCGTCATGAGCATCGCCATCGATACTGCCGCCACGATGACGCAGCCCGCGCGCACGGGCAGCCCAAAGAGCATTTGAAGGGCAATCGCGCCACCCAGGACTTCGGCCATGGCGGTGGCGATGGTCGCGAGATAGGCGCTGGCGAGCACCATGTGTCCCACGATGCGGGGGAGGTAGTGTGTCGTGGCCTCGGCAAGACAGGTGCCCGTGGCGATGCCCAGGTGCGCCGCGTTGTGCTGCAGCACAATGAGCATAATTGTGGACAGCGTGACGATCCACAGCAGCGCGTAGCCAAACTGCGAGCCCGCGGCCATATTGGAGGCCCAGTTGCCCGGGTCGATAAAGCCGACGGTCACGAGCAGCCCGGGGCCGATGTGCCGGGCGATATCCAGACCTCCGTGGCCTCCGGTGCGGTGCGAGCCAAAGTGTTGTTTGAGATGGTTGAGCATGGTGAGCTCCTGCGTATGGGCGGCGTGACGTCGCATCTGGGTCGTGCGGCGCCACGCGTCGGATTTAGGTTGGGGCTACTTGTGCGCTTTGCCCTGATTGGCAACGGCATCGATCTTGGCGGCGATGGTTGCCGGGTCGCCGATGTAGCGCTTGTCGAGGACGTTGAAATCGGTGTCGAAGGAGAGAGCGCAGTGAGTTGCCGTGTGCGGCGATGAGTACGCGCTTGCCGGTGAGCATTTGGGGGCGAATCTCGTCTTCGAAATAAGGCCAGGCGCGGGCGATCGTATCCTTGAGGCACTCGGTATAGGGCAGTTGATCGGGCGCGACGTCGCGGTATTGCTCCTGGGTGTGGGGGTCGCGCTCGTCGCCCGGCTCGAGCGCCGGCGGGCAGACGTCGAAGGAGCGGCGCCAGATGAGCACCTGCTCGTCGCCGTGCTCCGCCGCGGCATCGGCCTTGTTGAGACCCTGCAGCGCGCCGTAGTGGCGCTCGTTGAGCTTCCAGGATTTGATGACGGGCAGCCACTCGCGATCCATCTGGCCGAGCACGATGTTGAGGGTGTGGATCGCGCGCTTGAGGCGCGAAGTGTAGCAGACGTCAAAGTCGAAACCGGCTTCTTTGAGGGCTCGACCGCCTGCGGCGGCTTCTTCGCGGCCCGTGTCGGTGAGCTCAACATCGGTCCAGCCGGTGAACAGGTTGAGTTTGTTCCACTCGGATTCTCCGTGACGGATAAGGACAAGTTGCATCGTCTGTTGGTCTGTCTGGCATGCCATGGGGGCCTCCTTGATCTGGCACGGCGCGCGTGCCGTTTGCTTGACGCCGCAAAGGATACCCGTTTTAGGCCAGAAAGTTAACCAAGACTAACAAAATTGTTGTATTTGAATAGGATGGGGAAAGGAGTTGCCGAAATGTCTTGATCTGTAACAACTAGGGATGGAAATTGGACCTAGGTGTTACAGATCGAGACGGGAAGAAATGGTCCTATGGAAAATCTCGATCTGTAACAGTTAGCTGCAAAAACCGGCCCTTCGTGTTACAGATCGAGACAAACCAAAACTGTCCTGCAGAAAATCTCAATCTGTAACAGTTGGTCGTCGAAATTGGGTCTTACTGTTACAGATTGAGATGTTTGAAGCGGTGAGCTTACAGGTCGAACCTGGGGGCCTTGTCGTCGTCCTTGAGGTCGGCGGTGTCCACTCGTAGGGCGTGCGTTACGCGATTGTTTCGAAACGGGCGGGAAACACAACGGGCCGGCGATGCTCCTAGTATGCCTATTCAACTGACTGTCTAATATCTAGGGGAGGATCGCGATGCAGGCAGATTCCGCTCAGCAGCAGGGCCTTTATCGCCCCGAATTCGATCACGATGCATGTGGCATCGGCGCGCTTGCCGATATCAACGGTGAGCGCCATCACCAGATTCTGGACGATGCGCTGTCCATTCTGGTCAACTTGGAGCACCGCGGCGGCACGGGACTCGAGAAGAACACCGGCGACGGCGCTGGCATCTTGTTCCAGGTTCCGCATCACTTTTTCCGTAAAGAGGCTCAAAAGTGCGGCCAGATTCTGCCGGCAGAGGGCGACTATGGCGTGGCCATGCTGTTCTTCCCGCAGGACGACAAGGGCGTAGAGGATGCCCGCCGCGTGTTTGAGGAGGGCTGCGCCGAGGCCGGCGTGCCGCTGCTCTTTTGGCGCGAGGTGCCGGTCGATCCGCACGACCTCGGCAGCACCGCGCAGGCGTGCATGCCGACCATCCTGCAGGCGTTTTTACGTCGACCGGAAGGCGTTTCCGCAGGCCAGGATTTCGAACGCAAGCTCTATGTGTGCCGTCGCACCATCGAGCGTGCAGCTGACGCGAACCCGGCGCTCGCGAACAAGATCTTCTACG
>OIBA01000527.1_pt1 | contig 15243 bp, 10 predicted proteins | sample 1580931 | NCBI WGS metagenome assembly OIBA01 (sample SAMEA3882548, study PRJEB24775) | human gut metagenome | biome: human-associated habitat; feature: intestine environment; material: feces | place: Netherlands | collected 2009/2010
CTGAAAAAAGGTGGATTTTACCATAAGTTATACCATAGTCAGTTTGAAGGTTAATACGCAATCTGGCAAAAAGCTCGCTTAGGCGGGCTTTTTCAGTTATAATACAGATAAATACTAATCAGTAAGAATGGAGAAAATCTGTAGAAGGAATGTGTTATAATATTCTGCAGTGAAGAAGAACAGAGGGAGTAACAGTATATGACGATCAAAGAAATTGCCAAACTGGCAGGAGTATCCAGCGCAGCGGTGTCGAGATACCTGAACGGCGGATACGTCAGTGACGAGAAGAAAGAACAGATTAAGAAAGTAATTGATGAGACCGGCTATCAGCCATCGGCGCAGGCGCGTATGCTTAGAACCAAGAAAGCGTGTCTGATCGGGGTGGTTGTACCAAAGATTAATTCAGAATCCATCAGCCGGATCACGGCAGGAATCGAAAAGGTTCTTTCGGAGCGGAATTACCAGATGCTGCTTGCCGGAACGGATAATACACCGGCGAAGGAAATAGAGTATATGCGTCTGTTCGAGAATTATCCGGTAGACGGGATTATTCTTGTGGGAACGATGATCACGGCGGAACACCGGAGATTTCTGAAAGAATCGAAAGTACCGGTGGTTGTGATTGGTCAGCATACGAAATATGCGAACTGTATTTATCATGATGATTACGGCGCAGGGGAGGCCATGGGATGTGCGGTTGCGGCAAAGAGCCGGAAAGAGATTGCATATATCGGAGTATCAAGAGAAGATAAAGCAGCTGGAGCGGCCAGAGAAGATGGATTCCGGGAAGGTCTGAAAAGGTCGGGAAAAGAATTAAAAGACGGATATTATAAGGTGGCGGAGTTCACGACAGAATCCGGATATGAAAAGGTTCTGGAATTATTGAATGAAAAACATGACATCGATATCATATCATGCGCCACTGATACAATCGCAGCCGGGGCAATCGAAGCGATTCATACTTATGCCGGAAGTCAGATTCCGAAGAATGTAGAAGACACAGGATCCAGATTCCGTTATATATTAGAAAATACATCGATTCAGGTTACCGGATTTGGCGATAATCAGCTTTTAAAGGCGGTAACAGGTGGAATACCAACAGTGCATTTTGGCTATAAGACCAGTGGAATCCGGGGCGCAGAACTCCTGTTGGATGTAATAGAAAGGGATGAAAGCATTCCGGTAGAGATCAAACTTGGATTCCGGCTCGCTAACATTGATGATCCGGAAGAAAATATAGAAGACTAAGAGATGCCGGAGCAGAAAATCAGTGTGTAAAATGTGTAAATAGATTCCGAATCAGTCAAAAACAACAGAATTCGTGCAAACCGCACAAAATCGAATAGCAAATATCAGTAAAAATGCCATCTTTACAAATGGCATTTTTTTCTTATTATAAAATTACAAGATGTGAAAACGATTACACATAGAATGAGGAAGGAGAGTTAATATGGATTACAGAAAGACCGCACAGGACATCCTGGATCATGTCGGCGGAAGTAAGAACATTGCATCTGCAGCACATTGTGCAACGAGACTTCGTCTTGTCATTGCAGATAATAAGAAAGTAAGTAAAGAAGCACTTGAAAATATTGACGGGGTAAAAGGGGTCTTCGAGGCATCGGGACAGCTTCAGATTATCCTCGGAACAGGTACAGTAAATAAAGTATTTGCCGAGTTCATCGACATCGCAGGTATCACGGCAAGCTCGAAAGCAGAGGCAAAAGAGGCAGCTGCAGAGAAGCAGAACTGGTTCATGCGTGCGATCAAGCTGCTTGGTGATATCTTCGTACCGATCATTCCGGCCATCGTAGCCAGCGGTTTCTTAATGGGAATCATGAACTCACTTGATTTTATGAATAGCAACGGATTCCTCCATATTAATACACACAGTTCGATTTATGTATTTGCGAATCTGTTCAGTAACATTGCTTACACATTCCTGCAGATCCTGATCGCATTCTCAGCTGCAAAAGCATTCGGTGCGAACCAGTATCTTGGTGCAGTTATCGGTATGATCATGATCCATCCGTCACTGCAGAATGCTTATACTGTAGCAACAGAGGGTGTACAGCAGACACAGAGCGTATTCTTCGGACTGTTCAAGATTGACATGGTCGGATATCAGGGACACGTCATTCCGGTTATCATCGCCGTATGGATTCTGGCAGTGATCGAGAAGAAGTTACATAAGATCGTTCCGGAAGTTCTTGACTTGTTCGTAACACCTCTGGTCAGCGTATTTGTAACAGGTTACCTTACATTATCAATTGTAGGACCGATCTTCGTATGGGCTGAAAATGCAATTCTCGGAGCAATCCAGTGGATGTTAACGCTTCCTCTCGGAATCGGAAGTCTGATCATGGGAGGTTTATATGCACCAACCGTAGTAACCGGTATTCATCAGATGTATACAGCCATTGACATCGGACAGCTTGCAAAATACGGTGTTACATACTGGCTTCCACTTGCAAGTGCAGCCAACGTAGCACAGGGAGCTGCAGCACTTGCAGTAGGTATTAAGTCTAAAGATAAGAAGATCAAATCTCTGGCGCTTCCATCATCACTCAGTGCATTTATGGGAATTACAGAGCCTGCAATCTTCGGTGTAAACTTAAGATTCTTCAAACCATTCATCGCCGGATGTATCGGTGGAGGATGTGGAGCATTATATGCATCACTGGTACATCTTGGAGCGAAAGGAACTGGTGTAACAGGTATCTTCGGTATCCTGCTCTGCCTGAACCAGCCGCTTCAGTACCTGATCGAGATGGTGATCGCAGTCGGTGTTGCATTCGTGATCTCATTCCTGATCTATAAGGATGCAGAACCAAAGGCAGCAACCGCAGATGCAGCAGAGACAGCAGCAGTAGAAAATATGGAAACAACAGACGCAGTAGCAACAGCAGACACAACTGCAGAGACAGCAGAAGAGACATTAACAAGCCCGGTAAATGGAACACAGATTCCGTTAGCAGAAGTAGCAGATGAGACATTCGCATCAGAGATGCTCGGAGCTACCGTTGCAGTAGAGCCTGCAGACGGAAAAATCGTAGCGCCATGCGACGGAGAAGTATCGAATATCTTCGAGACAGGTCATGCCGTATGTATCACAACAGAATCGGGTGGCGAACTTCTGATCCATATCGGTATTGATACTGTAAAAATGGATGGAAAAGGATTTACAAAGAAAGTTTCTGATGGCGACAAAGTACATGCAGGAGATATTCTGGTAGAAGCGGACCTTGAGGAAATTAAGAATGCAGGATATCAGACGACAACAATGATGATTCTGACAAATACAGATGAATTCGGAAATGTAACAAAGGCAGAACCTGCTGAAGTTAAGACAACAAGTAAAGTTATGACACTTACAAAATAATGTGTATAGAAATAATGCTTATAGATAGATGGAGACGATTGATTTATGAACGCATTAACAAGAGATCTTGTAAAATTAGTAGAGACAGCAGAACAAAGCCAGAAAACCAGAGAAGAGTTATCCGTATCAGATAGAAAATTTCGTGAAAAACTACACCTGATGCCGCCGGTCGGCTGGCTGAATGATCCAAATGGACTCTGCCAGTTCCAGGGTATCTATCACGCGTTTTTCCAGTATTCGCCGTTTAATGCAGAAGGCGGTGTGAAGATGTGGGGTCACTATACCAGCAAGGATATGATTAAGTGGGAATATCAGGGTACCGCACTTTATCCAGATCAGCCATTTGACTGTCACGGAGTATATTCCGGATCCGCATTTATTGAAGATGGAAAAATGTATCTGTACTATACAGGAAATGTCAAATTAGAAGACGGGGAATATGATTACATCCGCACCGGACGTGAGGGCAATACCGTTCTGGTTATAACGGAAGACGGCAAGACGTTCGGAAAGAAAAAAGAACTGATGAGAAATTCAGATTATCCGGACGATCTGACCTGTCATGTAAGAGATCCAAAGGTATGGAAAGAAAATGGTACTTATTATATGGTACAGGGTGCAAGAACGAACAAAGATGTAGGTCAGGTACTTGTATTTGAATCTGAAGATAAAGTAAACTGGAAGTTCAGAAACCGGGTGGAATCCGAAAAGCCATTCGGGTATATGTGGGAATGCCCGGATTATTTCAAAATCGGAGATAAGAAACTTCTTTCCACGTCTGTTCAGGGACTGGAAGGTGGTATCTGGGAGGATCGTAATGTATATCAGTCCGGATACTTTGAGATAGAAGGAGATATTCTTGGAGAATACAAGTTGTCAGAGTATCATTTGTGGGATTATGGGTTTGATTATTATGCCCCGCAGAGTTTTGAGACGGAAGACGGAAGAAGGATCCACATCAGCTGGATGGGAATGCCGGACTGCGAAGAATACAGCAATCCGACCATTCAGACAGGATGGCAGCATTGCTTTACATTTCCAAGAGAAATCTTTGAAAAAGACGGCAAGATCTGTCAACGTCCGATAAGAGAACTAGAAGAGAAGAAACATCTGGTAAGTGATGTGAAAGGTATGCTGGCAGGAGAGGGATATCCGGTATATGAAATGACGATTTCGGATATTACAAAGAACCGCTTTAAAGTTATCCTTTCAGAGAAGCTGATCCTGGATTATGCTGACGGAAAATTCCGGATGCATTTTACAGATCAGGATAAAACTTCGGTATCTTCCGGAAGAAGCATGAGATATGTAGAAGTGGAAGAAGTGGAGAATCTGAAGATTCTGGCCGATACATCCTCTGTTGAAGTATTTGTAAATGATGGGGAATATGTATTTTCGACAAGATATTATCCGGAAGTTTATAAATTACAGGCAGAAGCTGTGGGAGCACAGATTACGTTGTCAGAAATTATGTAACGAAATATCAATCTGAGATACCAATAATATAGAAAGAAGATCACCATATATCAAAAGAAAGAGTTTCAGTAGAGAAATTTTCAAAAGATATATGGTGATTTTTAATACCAATGTATGCAATAGAAGCTGCCAGTGGTAGGTTCTATGTATGCAAGAGATACAAATATTTTTCAAAATTAACGCCTTCGTTTACCGGAACATGTTCTTCTACAGAATCAATTAATGATTTTTCAAGAAAAGAACCTGCGGTCTGCATCATTTCCGTAAGGGAAATATCTCTGGCAAGTCCGCCTGTGATGCAGGAAGCAAAAAGATCACCCGTACCGGAATAACTTCCGTTGCAACAGGGATATGCCGAAAGAAAATGTGAAGAGCCATCTAGCAGGAGATTTCCAATCTTATGAACTCCGTCATCTGCAGTAAAATGAATACCAGTGATGAGGACCTTTTTTTCATGATCCTTTGTCAAAGTCTGCCCTGCATCCTTAAGTCGTGAAATGAGCTGCTGTATAGACAGAGACGGATCCTGCAGGCTGTTATAATCTATATCCGTCAGCAGACAGAATTCGGTAAGGTTAGGAGTGATAACATCTGCACGTGCGGCAAGTTCTTTCATAGCAGTCAGAAGCCCGGAAGTATACATATCATAGGTAACGCCATCGTCTCCCATTACAGGATCGACCAGAAGAAAGGTGTCTGCTGTCTGGAAAGTATCCAGAAAGTGCATGATCTGTTCAATCTGGCAGACACTGGCAACATAACCGGTATAGATTCCGGAAAAAGAAGTGCCTAGTTTCTTCCATTCCTGGCGGAAATAATCCATCTTATCGGTAAAATCATAACAGTAGTAGCTGGGGTATTCTGTTTGTGAACTTAAAATGGCGGTAGGGAGTGGACAGGCCTGGATTCCCATCGCAGATAATACGGAGATGGCAGCAGTCAGGGAACAGCGTCCAAGTCCGGACAGATCATTGATTACAGCAACTTTTTTTGTCATAAAGAAATCCTCATTTTCTAATGTATTGTAAATATGTAATAATTATACCATTATAAAAAGAAGAAAGAAACGGCCAGAGAAAAGGAAGACTTGCAGGCCACCAGAGTTTAAAAAAATAATTTAAAAAAATTTAAAAAAGTTGTTGACAGATAGAAAACGTTGCGCTATAATTAATTTCGTTGCTGAGGTACATAAATAACTGAGGCAAGCAAATATAATATGTGCGCGTAGCTCAGCTGGATAGAGCGTCTGGCTACGGACCAGAAGGTCGGGAGTTCGAATCTTCTCGCGCACGTACGAGAGACCCTTGTTTGACATTAAGTCGGACGAGGGTTTTTTGCTGTTCCGAAGCGGATGTTTCAATTCAGATGACCGGGACAGTATTGACATAATTTGGGCAACTGTGTTAAGGTTACATAGTAAATTTAATCAAGATTGTGTGAGGTGTCAGTCAGAAGGATTCAGAATAATTTGTGGAAAGAAGGATCTGACTGGTGAAAAGGGAAACAGGTGAGAATCCTGTACGAACTCGTCACCGTGTTTTGCAAGCAGAAGCTACAGATCCACTGGGAGAACCGGGAAGGGAGCAGATGTGTCAGAGCAATAAGCCGGGAGACCTGCCTTTCGCAGTACAGGAACGAAAAAGTTCAGGCCACGAGGAATTGGCAGTACGAAATGGATCACAGAACTGTATGTGGTATAATACAGTTGTATTTTCGTTGTCTTCGTTTTCTGACGGAGGCTTTTTTTGGCTATATATTCGGAAGGAGCTGACGGAGGCCGAGTTTTTTTGTATCTCGTGCATTGACAATCGGAAAATCAGGAGGTAAAAGAAATGAAAAAGAAACTGGTAGTTGTATTATTATCAGCAGCTATGTGTGTAGCAGCACTTGGCGGATGTGGTTCCAAAGCAGGTAGCAGTTCAGACAGCAGCAAGAAGACTGCAGAGAATTCATCAAAAGAGGACGATCAGAAAGCCGCAGATGAAGTAGCAAAGAAGATTGATGCCATTTATGTGCAGGAAAGAAACGACAAGACAGATGAGCAGTGTAAAGAAGCGAAAGAAGCGTGGGACAAATTGACAGATGCACAGAAAGAACTTGTGGAAGGTGAAAATGCTGATCCGGATTATTTCGGAAGAGATACAGGGGATGCTTCCCAGGATGATCCGTTAAATGAAGATAACATCGGGGAGAAGGAACTCTTGGTAGTAAGTTTCGGAACATCTTTTAATGCAAGCCGTGCAGCCGATATCAGCGGAGTTGAAAAAGCACTTCAGGCAGCTAATCCGGACTGGTCCGTAAGAAGAGCATTTACAGCACAGATCATCATTAATCATGTACAGGCAAGAGATGGTGAGAAGATTGATAACATGGATCAGGCTTTAGAGCGTGCAGTAAAGAATGGTGTAAAGAAACTGGTTGTACAGCCTACACATCTGATGCACGGTGCAGAGTATGATGAGTTAACAGAAACAGTAAATAGTTACAAAGATAAATTCGAATCTGTTAAAATCGCAGAACCACTTCTCGGAGAAGTTGGAGCGGACGCAACAGCAATCAATGAAGACAAGGCTGCAGTAGCTAAGGCAATCACTGCAGAAGCAGTAAAGACAGCAGAATATGACAGCCTTGATGTAGCAGCAGAGGATGGCACAGCATTTGTATTCATGGGACATGGAACATCTCATACAGCAAAGATCAGCTATTCTCAGATGCAGGCACAGATGGAACAGCTTGGATATAAGAATGTATTCATCGGAACAGTAGAAGGTGAGCCGGAAGATACTTCCTGCGAATCCGTTATCGCAAAAGTAAAAGATGCCGGATATAAGAATGTAATCCTTCGTCCACTTATGGTTGTTGCCGGAGATCATGCTAATAATGATATGGCCGGAGATGATGATGATTCATGGAAGAGTCAGTTTGAGGCATCTAAGAACTTTGACAGTGTAAAGACACAGATTGCAGGTCTTGGAGAGATCGATGCAATCCAGCAGTTATATGTTGCTCATACAAAAGCAGCTATGGATGCACAGTAAGAAAGATAATTAAGGGAGATAACAATGTTGAGAAAGAGATTGATGGCAGTTGTACTGTCTGCAGTAATGACAGCTGCAATATTCACAGGATGTGCAAGTAAGGATGACAGCAGCAAATCAGACAACAAATCAGCCAAGACAGAACAGCAGAAGTCTGATGCAAAAGAAGAAAAATCAAAAGATTCAAAGTCCGAAGCAGCAAAGGCGCCGATCGAGGATGGGACCTATACTGCAGAATTTAAGACGGACAGTACGATGTTTCATGTAAATGAAGCAAATGAAGGAAAAGGTACACTGACTGTAGAAGATGGAAAGATGACGATACATATCAGTCTCGTATCAAAAAATATCGTGAATCTCTTCCCTGGTACAGCAAAAGAGGCTCAGAAAAAAGGTGCAAAATTTTTAAAACCAACCACGGACAAAGTTACATACAGCGATGGAACGACAGAAGAAGTCTATGGATTTGATGTTCCGGTTCCGGCGTTAGATGAAGAATTTGATCTGGCGTTGATCGGAACAAAGGGCAAATGGTATGATCACAAGGTAAGTGTATCAAACCCGGTAAAAGCTGAATAAAATGTATGAATAAAAACTCTTATTTCCCATATATTGTATAGACTACAAAAAGGTGGGGAATAAGAGTTTTTTTTGTATCATACAATGCAAAGATACATAAAAATAGTAAAAATGCATAAAAAAAATAAGAATTACTGGACTTTTATGTTAAAACGCACTAATATTGAATTAACGGTAAAACGGAATAAAAAACAGGAAGGAAATAAGCGAATGAAAGGAAATGTAATTGTAGGACAATCTGGGGGACCAACTGCAGCGATCAATGCCAGTCTTGCCGGTGTATACCGGACAGCGAAAGACCGTGGAGCCAATAAAGTATATGGAATGCTTCACGGAATCCAGGGATTATTAAAAGAAAAATATATTGATCTGTCAGATCATATCAAGACCGAACTGGATGCGGAATTATTAAAAAGAACACCGGCCGCATTTTTGGGATCCTGCCGTTATAAGCTTCCGGAGATCCATGAGAACAGAGAAGTGTATGATAAGATATTTGAGATCTTGGACAAACTGGATATCGAAGTATTTATCTATATCGGTGGAAATGATTCTATGGATACAATCAAGAAATTATCGGATTATGCCATTATATTCGGTCATGCAATCCGCTTCATTGGATGTCCGAAGACGATTGATAATGACCTTGCACTTACCGATCATACACCAGGATATGGAAGTGCGGCAAAATATATCGGAACATCTATGAAAGAGATTATCCGTGACAGCTTCTGCCTGGAATATGAAAAAGGCGTGGTATCTATCGTCGAAATAATGGGAAGAAATGCCGGATGGCTGACCGGAGCGGCTGCATTGTCAAAGGGAGAAGACTGCGAAGGACCGGATCTTATCTATCTGCCGGAACTTCCATTTGATCTTCAGTTATTTGGAGAAAAGATCAAACAATTATTACAGGAGAAAACATCTATTGTTGTTGCAGTATCAGAAGGAATCCGTACAGAAGATGGAACTTATGTATGTGAACTTGGCAACAGTATTGACTTTGTAGATGCATTTGGACATAAGCAGTTATCCGGAACAGCATCTTACCTTGCAAGTTATATTGCAGGGGAGATTGGATGTAAGACACGTGCGATTGAATTAAGTACATTACAAAGAGCCGCATCTCACGCGGCCTCAAGAGTTGATATACTGGAAGCATATCAGGTTGGAGGAGCAGCGGTAAAGGCAGCAGACGAAGGAGATACCGGAAAGATGGTAGTCTTAAAACGTCTGTCGGATGATCCATATCAGTGCGGAACAGAAGTAAAGGATGTACACAAGATTGCCAATGATGAGAAGCTTGTACCAAGAAACTGGGTAAACGAAGAAGGTACTTATGTAACAAATGAGTTTATTTCTTATGTGCGTCCATTGATTCAGGGGGATGTATCACCGGTTATGGTAGATGGAATCCCAAGACATCTGTATACACCAAAAGAATTAAGCCACAGATAAAAAATAGATAAGATTTGAAGGTTGGAAAGATAGTGCCGTATTGCGAGCGTATAACAAGATACATGTCTTGCAATATGGCACTTTTTGTATACCAAAGCAGCATGTAAGAGAAGTTGCCGGCAGCAAGTTCTGTAGATACAAAAATATGTAAGAGAAGTTGTCTGTGGCAGGTCCTTTAAAGTGCTGTGCCAGAAAATATATAAAAACAATAAAAAAGGGTTGAAATTTTGAAATGAATCAGGTAAGATATCTTTAATCTATATTTTCAAGATAGATTCTTTTAATTAATCTATATAGTCTGTAGGACTTCGTGAGGCCTCACCAAATTTACCATGTAAGAAAAAATGAAAGAAGAACAGGGGTGATATATGTTGCAACAAAAAGAAAGTTATGATGTGTTGCGGCTGATTGAGCATGGACAATTATGCTATATCAGTTCCGAAAATGTGCAGGGGAAAACCCTGGACAGATACTTAAAATATCATCCGGTAATAAAAAAACGGGAGATATTTTTATTATTAAAAGAGATAGCAGGACAACTGGCGTCATTTCACAGGTGCAGGGGAAATCCTTGTTATCAATATGTAAATCCATATAGTATTGTCAGGTCTGAAGATGGAAGAATTTATTTTCTGGATATGCAGTCGGAAGCAAACAGAAGCAAGATGATATTTATGCAAAGAAGAGATATCCGTGAATATTTTCTTCCGCCGGACGAAAAGTATTATCAACATGCCAGTAAGGAACTGGATATGTATGGGCTGGGAAAAACATTTCAATATATTCTGGCATCTGTGGAGGCAGAACCACGTTTTAACAGACGAGAAGAATATCGTCTTCAGAGAATTATTTCAAAAGCAATGGGGATAAGATCAACCCATTATCTAAATGTATCAGAAATCCAAAAACAAATCCCAAGGTATGAAGAAAAAGACAGAGATAAAATTTTGAATAATAAGGGGAAAAGAAGAAAAAAAGTGTGTATAACAGTAGTTTTGTCTATTGTTTTCGGGGGATATTTGTTCATAAATGCATGGGAAAATGCTGAAAAAGCAAACCAGAGAGAGATGAAAAGAACGGAATCTTCCAAATCAGAAGAGAAAAAAAGTGAAAAATCGGATGACCGGATAAAAAAGAAAATATATGAAAGAGATGAAGAGTATCTGGAATTGGCACTGGCATATTTCCTGAATGTGGGAGATATGAAAAAAAGTCTGAAATGTCTGAATCAAATGGAGAATCAGACGCTGGCAGTTAATCTGAAAAGGCTTATCAAAGCGTATGAAAAACAAAAAGTGCCGGAAGAGGCAGAAAAATTTGCCGCAAGTCTTGCTTACCTGGAGAATGAATGGAAAGAAAGAAATATGCAGTCGGAAGAGAAGAAAAAACAGGCAATACAGTGCCTGATAAGAGGGTATGGATTACTGGATGATAAAGAAAGTTCAGAAAAAGTGTTGAATCTGGTAGAAGAAGGATTAAAGACAGATTATCTGAATGATTCTGCGAAGAGAGAACTATTGCAGTATCAGGCGTCTGCATTGGAAAAAGAAGAAAAGAAAGAGGAGGCAGCAAACATATATGCAGAGATATTGGAGGATGAGACGGAACCGGGTAAGAGAGAAGAGCTGTATAAAAAGATGGTACAGTTGTATGAAACTGCAGGAAGAAGGGATATGGCAAGCGATACATGCATTCAGGGGATAAAAGAGCTTGGAGAATCAGAAGAGTTGAAATTAACACACATAAGACTGATATGTGCAGATCCGGCTGTCAATAGAGATACGTGTGCACTCAAGATTAAAGAATATGTAACAGAAGATACTGAACTTTTGGAAAATGCAGAATTTAAGAAATTACAAAAAGAATATGGAATTAAGGCAGAAGGAGGAAATATATGGGTAGGAAGATAAAAAAAGTAATAATGATAGCAGCGTTTGGTATGGTGACCGGAGGACAGATTGCTGATCTGTTACCGGAAGGAAATGTGATGCAGGTAGAAGCGGGAAGTCGAAAGCAGATTATAAAAGTAAAAAATAAAGGAAAAGACAGTAAGAAAGAATTTGACAAGGACAAAGACAACGCCAAAGATAATGAAAAGGATCTGGTAGAAGAGGGAGAAAAAGAGGACAGAAAAGATTCGGAGGAAGATAGAGAGAAAGACGATAAGAAAGATGACGGGAAAGCTCCGGAGAAGGGTGATGAAAAAGATGACGGGAAAGACTCGGAGAAGGATGACGAGAAAGAGGATGGAAAAGATCCGGAGAAGGATGACGAGAAAGAGGATGGGAAAGACTCGGAGAAAGATGACGAGAAAGATGACGGGAAAGACTTAGAGAAAGACGATGAAAAAGAGAATGGAAAAGATCCGGAGGAAGAAGAGATAAAAATGTATCATGCGGAATATGAGGATCCGGATGGTCAGAATGGCTATTATATCAGTGCTCCGACCGGAAAGATCACACATCTGAGTAAGAATGGCGTGACCAGATACCTTTTTGAGAATGGAAATGGGGAAAGGCAGGAAGGTACGCTGGAAAAATCAAATGAATCCTGCCGGTTGAAACAATTGAATTTTGCAGATGGAAGGAATGAACTGGAAGTATGGATGGAAGATGAAGAACATCATCAGATTGAAAATTCAGAAAGCAGAAAGGCATTCTGGATAGACAGTGTAAGACCGGTGATCGGTCTGGAAGTGTCCGGAGGAGCAGATATTTGGCACAAAGAGGCAGCAGAGGTAGTGGTAGAAGCTTCTGACGGGAGCAATGGAAGCCAGATCGCGGAAATTATCTGTAAAACAGGAGAAAAAATAGTTGGGAAAAGCAGTAAAGGAGCAGAAAAATTTGTCATTACAGAAAGTTCACAGAATGGGGAAAGTACCCCGGTAACAATTATTGCTACAGACTATGCGGGAAATCAGACGGTGGTAACGGATCGGGTTTTTGTTGACAGAGATGCACCGAAAGCATTGATACAAGGAGTGGAGGATTATACGATTACCAGTAAACCTGTACAAGTCAGCTATCTGGCAGAAGAAGAGAATGTAATTCAGACGGTGCGGGCAAATATTTTAAAAGAAGATATCGATGGGAAAAAGGAAGAAACAGAAATCACAGAATGGAAAACAAAAAGCAGGAATGAGTCTGGTGATACAAAAAAAGAAAGTGTGCAGACACTTGCAGAGGACGGGCTGTATAAACTCCGAATGAATGTAACAGATATGGCAGGGAATGTCAGTCGTGCCGAGAGACAGCTGATTATAGATAAAGAAAATCCCGTTATTGCACATGTAGATGAGTTGGATGGAAAGTATTTAAAGAAGTTTAGCTGGAATTATTCTATCGAGGAATCGATTAAGGATTTTACGAATTATACATATGTAATGAAAGTGGACGATGCATTTTATCGGCCAGGAGAAAAGATTGAAAAAGAAGGGGTACATGTACTGACAATCGAAGCTTTTGATTCAGCAGGAAATAAAGGAGAAGCAAAAGCGAGGTTTACCATCGATCATACACCGCCGGTGATCGAGTTTGAGGGGATAGAAGATGGAGAAAAATATGAAAAAGAAAAAACATTTTATGTCAGAACAGAGAATCTGGAAGATCAGATTGAATACATTAAAATTAATGGGAAAAAACAAAACAGGAAAAAACAGAAGAAGGGATATGAAATTCAGCTAAATGAGGCAAAAAATTATGAAATAGAGGTAAAAGCAAAAGATTTTGCGGGAAATGAAAAAGTTTCACAGATAGGATTTGAAATATACGAGGAAAAGAGTTTGTGGCAGAAAATTGTGGAACCGGTCAGAAAATATATTTTTTATGGAAATGAAAAGGTAATACAGGATGAAAAAATGGTCAAGGAAGATAAAAAGGAAGGAAAAAAGAAGAACATAATTTTATGGGAGAGAGCTGTTTTATTTGGCGCATTGATTGTTGTAGGAATATGGAAACGGGAAAAAGTGAAAGAAATCTGGAAAAATCTTTCATAAAAGGGAGGATGCCGGGTAACCACTTTCGCAGTTCCCGGCATGTATTATGAAAAAGTTTATTCCAAATAGTATTTACATACTAGATAACGTCTTTTGTATATCAAAGGATATGAGAGAAATTCTAAATCGCCATGTGTTCGGAAGTAGCTACCAAGTTCTCTGTATTTCTTTGATGATTATAGTATAAGAAAGACCTATGAAGAAAGAATGTTAAAGTAATGAAAGAATTTTGAAGGATAAATGAACAAATTGTGAACACGGGATTTTACAAAGATTTTGTTGGAAAATAGCGAAAAATAGATTATACTAATAGAAGTCAAATTGTAGAAAGAGGAGAAAATGAAGAATGAAATATATTTCTTTTGCCATTCCGTGTTATAATTCACAGGATTATATGGCCCATGCGATAGAAAGTATTCTTCCGGGTGGAGAAGATATTGAAATAATTATCGTAAATGACGGATCAAAGGACAGAACATCAGAGATTGCTCATGAATATATGGAAAAATACCCTACTATTATTAAAGTAGTAGACAAGGAAAATGGTGGACATGGAGATGCTGTAAACTCAGGGCTGATGCATGCAACCGGTAAATATTTTAAGGTTGTAGACAGTGATGACTGGGTGGACGAAGATGCACTTCATAAAATATTAGATGTTTTACGCCATATGGAAGAAGATGGAATGGAACTGGATATGTTGATCGCTAACTATGTGTATGAAAAAGTTGGTGCAACACATAAGAAGGTGATTCATTATCGTAACGTATTGCCACAGGATGAGATTTTCCGTTGGGATGATATGGGACATTTCCGTCTGGATCAGTATATTCTGATGCACTCGGTTATTTACCGTACAGACATGTTAAAACTGATCCAACTTCATCTGCCAAAGCATACATTCTATGTGGACAATATTTATGTATATTACCCACTCCCGCATGTACGCAAAATTTACTATATGGATGTAGACTTCTATAGATATTTTATTGGAAGAGAAGATCAGTCGGTTAATGAGAAAGTAATGATCAAAAGGCTGGATCAGCAGATTTTTGTCACAAAGACGATGATTGATATGTATCAGCTTAAAGATATTGGAAGTAAGAAATTAAGACAGTATATGCTTAATTATCTTGCAATCATGATGACAGTTTCTTCTATTCTTTGCATCCGTTCCAAGAATAAAGAAAATCTGGAAAAGAAAAAGGAATTATGGCAGTATCTGAAGAAAAAAGATATGCGAAGCTTTATCAGAATCCGTTACGGTATTCTCGGACAGACAATGAACATTCCGGGAAAATCAGGACGTAAGATAT
>OIBA01000562.1_pt1 | contig 14486 bp, 16 predicted proteins | sample 1580931 | NCBI WGS metagenome assembly OIBA01 (sample SAMEA3882548, study PRJEB24775) | human gut metagenome | biome: human-associated habitat; feature: intestine environment; material: feces | place: Netherlands | collected 2009/2010
TTCTTACAGCCCTTGTGCTTTTTTGCGGTAGCACATTTATAATAACGATGAACTTCGCCCGTCCGGCTCGTACCGCTTTCGCCAAACATCAGCGCACCGCAGCAGCCACAGTGCAGCTTGGTTGTCAGCAGGTAATCGTCCTCTGCCTTTCTCCGGGCAGGGGCTTTCTTGTTTTTGGCAATCTTTTCCTGCACATCATCGAACAGTTCCAGCGGCACGATGGGCGGAATCGCATCCGGCACGACCACATCCCGGAATTTCAGTTCTCCGATATAACGCCGGTTTTTGAGCATGTGCTCCACGCTGTTGTAAGTAAATTCGCCTCCGACCGGGTTCTTGATGCCGTTTTCATTCAGCCAGTCCCGAATCTCTTTCATCGTGAGGCCATCCCGATACTTCGTGAACGATTCCAGCACGAAAGGGGAGGCAAGCGGGTCGATGTGAAATTTCCGCTCGGAATCCAGCGTATATCCAAACGTTCCACGACCACCGTTGCAGCGGCCTTTCAGGATGTTCTCTGTCTGTCCACGGACAACCTTTTCGGCAAGGTCGGCAGAGTAGTATTCTGCATAGCCCTCCAGAACCGATTCCAGAATGATACCCTCTGGCCCCTCGGAGATGATCTCCGTAGCTGACATGAGCTTGACACCGTTCTTCTTCAGCTGGGTTTTATACCGGGCACTATCGTAGCGATTCCGGGCAAAACGGTCAAGTTTCCAGACCAGTACAATATCAAACAGCTTCTTGTCGCTGTCCTTGATCATCTGCTGAAACTGCGGGCGGTTGTCCGTCTTAGCAGAGATGGCACGGTCAATGTAGTGCTTGACGATAGTGATGCCATTTTTCTCGGCATACGCCGTACATTCACGAATCTGACCCTCAATGGATTCTTCGCGCTGGTTATCACTGGAATAGCGGGCGTAGATCACAGCGGTCATGGCAAGCACCTCTCTTTACACGTCATTGAACGGTGGAGCGTTCTTTCAAAGCACTGTTTCGTATAATGTATATACCATGTTTTGATGGAGAAATCAAGACTTTTTATTATCTTCAGTTTTTCTTTTTGAACAATTGACCCAACAGCCACCCCTCTCGTTGAAATGAGGTGACTGTTGGGCCGACTTGCTCGGATTCCTTTATTCTTCGTTTAGCTGGACGATGGTATTATAAAAGATTTTGTTTGGAATAACGACTTGAAGAACACCCTTTTTCAAAAGTGCTTCTATGCGTTTCATGACATACCAGTCACTTACCGGCGCAGAAATCGCTTTTAATGCGTCTGCGGTAAGTTCACCAACCGAAATAGGAATTCTCGATACTAAACTAATAATTCTCTGGTCGAAATAATCTATGTTAACGCTTTTAACATCGTTCGCATGCCAAATACGCATGGAGGTGTTTTCGTTTAATAACTTTCCCCATCTTTTGGCATACTCGGTAATAGTTTCTTCCGTCAAATACTTTTGTGAGATCTTATCGGTTTTCCCTTCCATAAATTCTTTCAGACCTTCTCTGGATGCAAGCAAAATTCTATTTGTACCATACTTTGCTGCATAGTAACAAATATAATAAATGCCGCACCAACAATCGGCAGAACTCCTGACCCAAACACGCAGTGGCTTATGATTTATCATATCACATTGAACCGCATTCGCTGTGCCATGATATTTCGACCACAGTTGTCTAGCTTCAATTTGGCTGTCAGGATAATATTCTGAAAGGCAATTCACGAATTGTTTGCAACGATATTCTGAATCGCAAGCATATTGAAGTTCTCCCATTGATAACATAAACGGAAACAACTTTACACTTTCGACGATGCCTAAAGCTGCTAACATATTGACATCACTGGGTTCAAAAACAATTTCATCCATAGCTGGTCAGAATCATAATTTCGGGATAGTGACTTGTGTAGTTGCACTCCAATAGATTGGTTTGCTTGAGCCAACCACTCCAAAATAACACCCAACGCTGCAATCAAGATAAGTTCCAACATCATAGAAGTCATATGTATAGGTTGTATTATATATACTTTGTTCTGGAACTAGTGCTGTCGTTGAAAATGGGCAGCTTCGTTCGATGTTATCGGAATAGCTCGTGTAGTAATCCGTTCCTGAAACATTTTTTATTAAATCCGGGCCAATACCGACGGTAGTTCCACTCATATAAAAGCCCAATCCATTGGCCTTTGTATAAAGAACTCTCCATGTTCCATCAATATACGATACAACTCTTGAGCCGTCTGTATTAGAAACAGGAACGCGCATTGGAACCTCGGCCAAAACATAAAATCCGAGATTCTCTTGTTCTTGCACAGAAAGATTGAGAAGTTCTTCTATCGAATAATCATCGATCTTTCTCTTATTTCCAGTTGCAAATGCTGGCTGAATGGTCAGGAGAAATAAAACCGTGACCAATAGAATGGAAATCAGCCGTTTGATTTTGTTAGTCATAGTATACTGCCTCCTAATTTATTTTTTTTCTTCACTCAATACACTAAAGCTCCATTGGAATCACCTTCATTAAATTTTCCCCTTCAGGTGTATACTCCTCGGCAAATAAATGTGAACCATACAAATGCTGAAACTACTAGAATACTGCTGGAATAGAAAATATTGTGACCTTACACTGCTTTGGGTGATTACTTTGCTTTCCTTCATTGAATAGCTAGAACAACAGCTACTATCAAGAACAAAGTTGAAAGCCCAAGCTGAACCCATGCAATTTTTTCGTTTTCGGCATTGTTACAGCCTTTGGAGGATACTGCCACTTGGATATAATGCACTGCTACGATTCCATATGAGAAAAACAAAGAAGCCCAAGCATAAGGTACTGCGCTTTTATCTGTCAATCGGACAAGATTACTAGTCCATACTGAAATGCAGCCCCAAAGGGCAAAAGGAGCAATAAGAAAAAAGTTGCTTTTGCCTTTTTTCATTCTTAGCCTCCCACAGCTTGATGGTACGATTTTGTAGTATCCATAAGGTGTCCACCGGAATCATACGAATACAAAATATCATGCTGGAATAGCGGGCGTAGATCACGGCAGTCATGGCGGACACCTCTCATTCTACATCATTGAACGGTGGAGCGTTCTTTCAAAGCATTGTTTCGTATAATGTATATACCATTTTTTCATAGAGAAATCAAGACATTTAGAATTTTTTCCTTTCCGTCTTACAACAATTAAAAAGTTCGCCGGACATCTTAAAATATATCCGGCGAACTTCTTTAAGTGATTCTGAAGCTGTTAACAAGCAAATTCTTGAAAAAATCAGTACAGCTCTGTAGTGATCTGATTGCCAGAAATCGAGGCTCTCACGCCTCCACTTTTCGTCCAAAGCGTAACAACCGGATTGTCAAAATATGTGAATTTTGCATATCCCTCAACAACAGCAGGAAGAACAGGCGATTCCATCTGCCTAACAACGTTAATCTTGGCATCTTCATACGATGTCATAATTCCAGTTATCGCAAGCCCCCATGTCCGCTTAATTTTTGTGTAAAGGCCAGCTTTTTCCAATTCAATCCAATATTCCATTGTTGCCAACCCATTTGTTCCTGTAATCTTCCACACTCCAGATAGTGCTCGACCCGTATTGATGGGTTCGGCAGTGATCTTTGCAATCGAACCATCTGGCAATCTCACAGTTTTTTCGTGCTTGACGCGATTGTCAAGATCAAAGGACATCGAAACAGTGGGCTGTTCTGCTACTGCCTCTTGTGCGGCCGAAGCACAAACAGCCGAAAGTGAAAATACCAATACCATTACCATGCAAAGCGAAATCAACCTTTTCTCAACGTCATTTTAAGTCATCTCCTTTTATTTTAATATAGAATTTGACAGCATAGCGGATAAGGTATTTTGCAAGTGCAAGAAAAGCGATTATCACGACTGCTGTTGTTAATATAATCATTAAGATTTCCGGTACGCTAAATTTCATAAATGCACCTCAACTCCTTATTTTGATTTGATTGCTTTTACGACTAAATAAATGACCAGTATGCCGATGCAGAGCGAAATAATTGTCAATGCCTCTGCCGTTGCATTAAGGCAAGCACCAATAAAATAAACCAATACCAAAAATGCAACAAAAGCGATAAGAAGCAGCACCCATTTGTTTTTTTTCATGTTATCACCTCCCTATCTACAAAAGTTGGCATTAAATTTTTGTTGAACCAAAGGAATTGTTGAGAATACAATCAATACCCATTTGGAGAGATAGTAGCAAACTACATGACGTGTATACGGAAGCACATTAAAAATGGCAAGCAGGAAATCTATTGACGAAAGAACAGATGCGACCATCTTGTAACTTGACCGCTTCTTTTCACTTAAAGGCTTATTCTTTGCTTCGATAGGTGAGAGAAAGATAGAGATGCCCAAAAGAGCTACTGTTGTCAGGATACGGAAAAGGTGATTTGCTGCGATTGCCTTACTTAGCAAAATGCAGATAAGTGCCAGTCCAGAGAATGCCAAATAGCATCTGGTGTGCGATGTTGCATGGTATCCGCCAATGTAGATTCGCTGTGGGATAAACCCAATCAAAAATGAAAGTGCGTACCGCACATCACCACACACAACAGCGATTAAAACAACAAGCAGAACGCTCACAACAGATGATATGAGCAACTCGTACCCATAGACATACGCATCCGCCTTTGCTTCATCTATCACTTTTTGCTCGCAGAAAAGACGGACTGATTTTTGAGACAGCGTGCGTTCCCACATTGCAGTTGCGCCACCTTATCTTCTGATTTTTGCTTCACTGTATCATAAATTTCAGCAAAATCAAGAGGTTTGGCAAAACTGGTCGTTCTGGTGACAAAAGTGGTAGGTCAGGCTACTTGTAAGGAGCCTTTGCACAGTCTATAATAGTAGCAGGACATTATTTTGTGGAGGTTGTCGAAATGCTGAAGTACCACGTTGCAGTCTGCGATGATGAGAAATCAGACCTTGATGGCATTGTTCAAAGCGTCCAGCAGTACGATGTGCAAGGCTGCTTTGACATTGAAACTTACATGGATGGAAACGAACTTCTGAGCGAATTGCAAATGCAGAAGAAATCCTTTGATCTGCTTCTTCTCGATATCGAGATGCCATCCAACGGTTTTCAGCTGGCGCAGTCTTTGATTCAGATGGAGAAGCATCCTTTGGTGGTATTTGTCACGAAGCGGCATGAGTACGCTGTGCAGGGATATGGCATTGCATTCCGCTACCTTGTCAAACCTTTGGATCAGACGCTGTTCGCTGCGGCAATGGATGCCGTCCTTCAGGAACTGAACTCCAAACATTTCACGATCGAATACGATGGTGTTACCATGTCCTTGGAAACATCGGACATTTACTTTCTGGAAAGCCACGGACATAAAGTTCTGATTCACTGCAAGGAGCAAGACCTTACATTGCGAATGAGCATTCCTGAAGCCTTGGAGCAGCTTCCCAAACGGTGCTTTGTGTCACCACACAAAAGTTATCTCGTCAACATGGAACACATTGTTTACGCTACGGGAACCGCTGTTTTTCTTTCCAGCGGACATCAGCTGCCGATCAGCAGGAGGAAGCGTCAGGAGTTCAATCAGATCTTCAACGCTTATTTGGGAAGATGATGCTTTATTATTTCGTTGAGTTTGCAGGGAGCTTTGCCAACATTGCCCTGTTGCTGCTTTTTATCGGTCGGCTGTTTTCCAAAAAGGAGCCCGTCTCAAGGTGGTTCTATGCCTATGTTGCACTCTTGATTGCTGGGCAGTGTGCTTTGAGTTTATTCCCGGATTGGGTGACGCAGCGCACGATCTATCTTTTAGTTGGCGGATTTTTCCTTGCATTGCTGTTCTATGAGGTTCGACCGTGGCAGGCGGTTTTTGCAAGCGGAGCTTTCTTCACACTGATTGCTTTGGTGGAAGTGCTTGCAATGCTTCTGATTGGGCTGCGTATCCCGGATACCGACATTCTAATGCAGGCTGGGGCAGCACGGTTGGTCTATGTTGTTTTTTCAAACCTGATTCAAATTCCACTCGTAGTCCTGATCTCACATTTTTTCAGCCGAAAAGGAAATGCTCTGCGTATCCTATGGCTGCTGCCGATCATTGCGATTCAAATCGCAAGTATTGCTGTCTGTTATGTGGCACAGTATCATGCTGCGGATGAGTATTTCCCGGATTATATGGTCGGTCTTATGGCGGTGCTTCTCCTTATAAACATCCTGATCGTGTTCTATGTGGAAGCTCTCCGGGAAAATGAACTGGAAAAATTCAAAGTTAAGTTCAACGAACAGCAGTACAATCTTCAAATGGAATACTACCAGCAGCTCAAAGAACGCCAGGAAGAAGTCCGTTCTCTGCGGCATGATGTGAAGAAATACATCCTGGCGATGCAGGCAGTTGCAGAACACGGTGATACCGAAGAACTTCACAAGATTGCGCAGGCTGCCACGGATGTTTTCGAGCGTTCCACAAATATTTCTGCGGTCGGAAATCCTGTTGTTGATGCTCTTTTGAATTATTACTTACGAATTGCGGAAAGGAATAACATCAACGTCAAACTGGATGTGACGATTCCTGAAGTCCTGACGATCTCATCGTTGTCTTTGAGCATCATTATCGGAAACACATTTGACAATGCCATCGAAGCCTGTTGCGACCTGCCAGCGGAACAGAGAATCATTCATCTACAGCTGCGCAAGCAGTATCGAAGCCTCTTCTATCGGCTGGAAAACCCATACAGTGATACTTCTCGCGGAATCCGCATCGGAGAGTATCACGGTTACGGACTAAAAAATATAAATCGTATCGTTCAGGAGAACCATGGTGACTTCTATACGAAAAAGAAAGACGGTGTGTTTACCGTCCAAGTCCGCCTGAACTGCGAAAATTAAAACATTCTCCTAAAACATTGCTTTGCTTTTGCTTGTACTTTGTGTGTTTCATTCATCTGATGTATTCATTATCCTGAAGTGTTGACACACATCAATACTTATGTTATCATTCCCAACAAATCCACAGCGATTTCTGTAAAGAAACGATTCTGTGCGGTTTTATTTCCTGCGAAGATTTACCGCCCCGCAACACACCCGATCATTTTGCCGTCTGTTTCACCCGACAAAATCCTTCGCCTGTACTGCGTGGGCGGTATTTTCTTTTTGGGGAAGCCGTACCTTGAGAATTTCATGAGCCGTCCGAGCGTGATACCGGCTTTTCGGCCAACGCCGCTGCAAAACAGGGGCAGGAACTTCGTTCGGAGCAAACGGCGATCAACATACACGAGCAGCGGAACTCTCTACTTATTTTTGCGTCTTAACAATTCGGAAACATTTGCCGAAAGTTGATTTTGAGCGCAGCGGTAGAGGGCAAGAACCGTCCCGTGGCCACAAATTTTCAATTCTTGAAAATGTTGTGCTCCACCGGGACTTCACATCTGCAACTCTTGCGAGTTTTGATGTGATCTTGTTGGGGCGTACCTGCCCCAAACCCTGCTCATATTCGCACCTTGCGGTGCGAAAGAACGGCGTGTCGTGCTTACATAGCTCCACCGAGGAGCTAGCGAAACGACAGGAGGTTCAATGAACAAAACGAATGTCAAAACGAAACCCAGCACGACCCACCGCCACGACACGCCGAACAACAAAACGCACATCATCAAGTTCCGTGTGACGGAAACTGAAAAGATGGAACTCCAATGCACAGCAAAACTCCTTCATCTCTCCCTGTCCACCCTCATCCGCCGTGCGCTGCACAATGCGAAGATCGAGCGCACCGTTGTCGTTGCCGGCGGCGGAGAAGAAACCCTGACTGCCGTTTCCACTCTGCTTGCCCAGTGCAGCAGGGTGGGCGGCAACCTGAACCAACTCGCACGACACTTCAACTCCGGCGGAGCAGACACCGAACAGCTCCGGGCGAAACTTCTGGACGAACTTGCAGACCTGACTGCCTTCCGGCTCAACGCCGAGAAAGTTCTGGGTAAACTGTATGGCAACGCTGAAGCATATCGCCTCTAAAAATTCGGACTACTCTGCCGCTGAGACCTATCTGGTTTACCAGCACGATGAATTTTCCGGCAAGAAAATTCTGGATGAACAGAGCAGACCCAAGCTGCGGGAATCGTACATTCTGGACACCCTTGAATGCGGCGAAGCCTCGTTTGCAATGGCCTGCCTGCTGGCAAACCGGAAGTACGACAAGAACAACCACCCGGATGACATCAAGAGTCACCAGTATATCATCAGCTTCGACCCGCGGGATGCAGCCGAAAATGGGCTGACGATGGAAAAGGCACAGGCCCTCGGCCTGAACTTCTGCAAAGAGAACTTTCCCGGTCATCCTGCTATCGTCTGCACCCACCCGGACGGACACAACCATTCGGGAAATATCCATGTCCACATCGTGATCGGCAGCGTCCGGACACGAGAAGTGGAGCGCAAGCCCTATATGCAAAAGCCCCGTGACTGGCGTGAGGGCATGAAGCATTCCAGCACAGCCCAGACCATGCGGCACCTGCGTGTCGCAGTCATGGAAATGTGTCAGGATGCCAAGCTGTACCAGATCGACCTGCTCAGCTCGAAAAAGCGTGTGAGCGAGCGTGAATACTGGATGAAACGGCGCAGTCAAATGAAACTCGACCGTGAAAACGCTGCCCTGCTTGCCGCCGGACAGCAGCCTACACAAACGGAGTTTGAAACCGCAAAGGAGACTTTGCGGAAACAGATCTCGGATGTGCTGGACAATGCAGCGAGCTTTGAAGATTTCTCGGACAGGCTCTTGCAGCAGTACGGCATCACGGTCAAGAAAAGCCGTGGGCGGCTCAGCTACCTGCCAGCCGGAAGAAAGAAGTTTATCCGGGCGCACAGCCTCGGTGACAAGTTTGAGAAAGAACTCGTGCTTGCCACCTTGAAAGAAAATGCCAAGAGCCAGCCCATTATCCTCCACAGCAATCTTGAGGAAAAACCCGACCGAATCAAGAAGCTGGTGGACATTCAGGCAAAACTGAAGCAGGGCAAGGGCATCGGCTATGAGCGTTGGGCGAAGAAGCACAACCTCAAAGCCATGGCGCAGACCTTGATTCTTTTGCAGGAGAAAGGTCTGCTCAACGAGGACGCACTCGACCAGAGAATTGCAGAGCTTGACACCAAGTTCCATGAATCGCTGGCCGTAGTGAAAGACCTCGAAACCCGCATGGCAAACAACCAAACACTGCGCCGTTATGCTGCTTCCTACAAGCAGTACCGACCGCTCGCGCAGAAACGGAACGCTGCCAAATCCCCCGCAACCTTTGAAGAACAGCATCGTGCAGAGCTGACAGCATACCGGACAGCAGCAGCCTATCTCAAGGCAAACAACATCACTAAACTGCCAAGTCCGAACAAGCTGGAAGCGGAATACTGCGCTCTTGCTTCCGAAAAGGCCCAGTTCTATGAGCAGTACAAGGAAGCCAAGATCGAACTGCTCAAGCTGAAAGATGCAAAACAGAATGTTGCCCTGTTCTTCCGGGAGGACGAACGGACGCAACATCACGAGAGATAAGGAGTTGTGCGTATGATCAATCTGAAAATCGACCCGGAGTTCCAGAATCAGATCCCGCCGCTGACGGACGATGAGTACAAGCAGCTTGAAGAAAACATCCTCAAGGAAGGCAAGCTTCTCTCTCCTTTGATCGTTTGGAACAACACCCTTGTTGACGGACACAACCGTTATGCCATCCTCCAGAAGCACCCGGAGATTTGCTTTTCCACCATGCCGCTCCGATTTGAAAGCAGAGAAGAAGTCCTCGCATGGATCTGCAAGAATCAGTTGGGGCGGCGTAACCTCACCCCGGAGCAGAAGCTGTTCCTCATCGGGAAGCAATATGAAGCGGAAAAATCCTCTCATGGCGAAGCCCGCAAAGAATCGCATGATGAAAATGGCCGATTTCACCGGAGTTCTCAAACTGATAACTCCGGTGAAGCCATGAAAACCTGCGAACGAATCGCAGAGGAAAATGGTGTAAGCAAGGCAACTGTACTTCGCGCATCGAAGTACATGAAAGGTGTTGAAATTGCTGAATCCCTGATTCCCGGTATGCGGGAGAAGATTCTGAACAAACAGGTAAAAGTCAGCAAGTCTGATATGCACCGCCTTGCACGAGCCAACTATGATGCCCGCGCACAGACCTTGCAGGAAATCCTGCACCCGGAACTGAAAGTTGAACCGAAACCGGATGCCGATGGCATCATCCGGGAACCGGGAAAGGCACCTGTAATGCCGTTTCAGAAAATCGAATCGGTCTATGACAGCGATGCTTACCCGGAAGAAGTGCGGCATGATTATGTCGCACTGGAACACGTTACAACACGTTTCCGCACAGAGTTTGACTATCTTCTGAGAACTATGCCAGACACAGCACAGCGAGAAGTCATTCTCGAAATCATCCACAAGCACAAGGAGTACCTTGCTTCGCTGGAATCTGCGCTCGCAGAGGATGAGCAGACAGCATAACAACAGGCACATTGTATGCTGTCAACAGAAGTCCAAAGGAGTGTGCGTTTGAACAAAAAGAAAAAGTCCACAAATATTTCCCCTTACCCCGATGAAGCCATCGAACGTCTGGCACGGGCATTTTACCCGGCGATCCTTGCCTGCTGGAACAGCGAGGAAGGTCAACGGGAGTTTGCCGCATGGCAGGCGGAGCAGGCTCATATTGCAACCAAAGAAAAACAGGAAGTTCCCACTTGCTGGGTATCCGTAAAACAGTTTTCGAAAAATGACACGGCAACTGCCTGTCAGGATTGGTTACGGAGTACCCGGCTAGGCCGAGGAAGCATCAAGTCCCATGTCCGCACCGTCAAGGTGTTGGGTATGGGGCTTTTTGCATTTCAGGAACGTGTACATCTCTGGAAAGGTGTAACACACTAGACTTTGTACCAAAGTCGTGTGCCAAGGGTGCTGCGCCCCTTTGGAATCCCTGCTCACATCGCCTGTGGGCGATGTGGATTCGCCGGACAGAAAGCTCTCACAAAGGTGCACCGGGCTGTCTGCGGCGAGGAAAAGGCACTTCTGCGGAAGTGTAATAACCCACTATGACACTTTCATCCCTGCGGTCTGCAAAGTGTAGTGGGCTCTCCGAGGGGGAACGGCTGTATAGAGTGCGTTTCGGGCAAATCGCCGCATACGTGTATACGGAAGATGGGTACGCACGTACGCAGTAAATCGGCCAAGTTCTCCCATGTAGAGGGTGTAATTTCGATAAAGAACGTGGTATAATTGACTCAACAAATCGATTTGTGGAGGCGATTATTTATGAAAAAAGAAACCAAGAAATCTATCTTATTCTATGCAGCTTCTGCTCTGTTATATATGGCTTCACTTATTAGCTTCATAAGTGGAAATGATAATTCTATGGCTGTTGTATGGTTGTGTCTTGGTTCATCATTTCTTTGCCTTGGCTCGACGCATCTTTGTTTAGGTTTGTCTCGTAAGAAAAAGGGAAACGACAAAACCGATGCAAGCAATAAATAAATTCCTAGTATATCGCACTCACTCCTAAGCAGGGTTTGGGGCAGGCACGCCCCAACAAGAAGCTGTCCCAAAAGGGCAAGAATTTTCAAGAATTGAAAATTTGTGGCCACGGGACGATTCTTGCTCTCACGAAAACCCATACTTTTTGAAAATCCGCTTTTCGCAGCCAAAGGAGGATGCACCATGAAAAAAGAGATCGAAGCCTTCGTCAACGCAGCCAACGAGCAGGAGTTGGAAGCCGCATGGAATAACCTCTCGGCAGAGGAACAGCGAGTTTTCGAGCAGCTCATGGAGGAAGACTCACCCGAAGATGCACTGGCATTTTTTGCCCAGCTGTATGACGATGCCCCGAAGGAGCAAGCCAGCGAAACCGTGAGCATCTCCGAAAACGAAATCTATTTCAAGCGGCAGCCCTTGACCGAAGAGCAGAAGAAGCACGGCTCCTATGTAGATGAGAACGGCAATCTCCATGTCAAGAACCTGTCTGCATTCTGGATTCCTGAACTGACCACCACGGAGAAAGTCGGTCACACCACCTACACCGTGACCGGCAGCTATGAGGGCAAGGAATCCTTTTTGAAGAAACTGGAGCGCATTGTTGCCAAGAACGCCCAGCAAAAATTTGAAGATGAGGGTGCAGACGAATGACAACTGCGTCCAATTCTGCTATACTTGATCCGGTAACCAATCCTGTACTGACAGTTGCTCCACAGAATAAGGAGGACACAACAATGTCTGGAGCAACGAATAAAATCACCGCACTTTACTGCCGACTGTCGCAAGAGGACGCACGGCTCGGCGAAAGCCTGTCCATTGAGAACCAGAAGGTCATCCTTCTGGAATACGCCAAAAAGAACCACTTCCCGAACCCGGTGTTCTTTGTGGATGATGGCTACTCCGGCACGAACTATGACCGTCCCGGCTTTCAGAGTATGCTGGTCGAGATCGAAGCAGGGCGTGTAGGAATCGTTATCACGAAGGATTTGTCCCGACTGGGGCGCAATTCTGCCTTGACTGGTCTGTACACCAACTTCACCTTTCCCCAGTATGGCGTTCGCTACATCGCCATTAACGACAACTACGACACCATTGACCCGAACAGCGTAAACAACGATTTTGCGGGCATTAAGAACTGGTTCAACGAGTTTTACGCCCGCGATACCAGCCGCAAGATTCGGGCCGTTCAGAAGGCCAAGGGAGAGCGTGGAGTACCGCTGACGGTTAATGTTCCGTACGGCTATGTAAAAGACCCGGAGAACCCGAAGCATTGGCTTGTTGACCCGGAAGCGGCTGCGATTGTGAAGCGCATCTTCTCCATGTGCATGGAGGGACGTGGGCCGACCCAAATTGCGAACCAACTGTGGGCAGATAAAGTTCTGACTCCTACCGCCTACAAGTTGAGCCATGGCCGGAGCACAAACGCACCTGCCCCGGAAGACCCTTATCGCTGGGATAAAAGAGCAGTAAGTTTGATTCTGGAACGCCGGGAGTACACTGGCTGCACAGTCAACTTCAAGACCTATACTAACTCTATCTGGGATAAAAAGAGACATCTGAATCCTGTGGAAAATCAGGCTATCTTCCCGGATACACATGAGCGCATTATTGACGATGATGTGTTTGAAAAGGTTCAGGAGATTCGCAGCCAGCGTCACCGTATGACCCGAACAGGCAAGAGCAGCATTTTCTCCGGTATGGTCTACTGCGCTGACTGCGGTTCCAAGATGCAATATGGTTCGTCCAATAACAGGGACTTCAGTCAAGACTTCTTTGATTGCTCTCTGCACAAGAAGAACGGGAGCAAGTGCAAGGGACACTTCATCCGGGTAAAGGTTTTGGAGGGCCGTGTGCTAAGCCATGTTCAGCGGGTGACGGACTACATCCTCTGTCATGAGGACTACTTCCGCAAGGTCATGGAGGAGCAGCTTCGGGTGGAAAGCACCGAAAAGCTGACTGTCCTGAAGAAGCAGCTTGCCCGGAATGAGAAGCGGATCGCAGACCTCAAACGGCTGTTCATGAAGATTTACGAGGACAATGTTAACGGAAAGCTTAGCGATGACCGCTTCGACATGATGAGTCAGAGCTACGATGCCGAACAGAAGCAGCTGGAAGAGGAAGTTCTCTCCATCCAGCAGGAAATTGAAGTACAGGAACAGCAGATCGAGAATATTGAAAAGTTCGTCCAGAAAGCGCACAAGTACGTTCATATTGAAGAACTCACCCCTTATGCTCTCCGTGAACTGGTGTCGGCCATCTATGTGGATGCCCCGGATAAGTCCAGCGGAAAGCGGGTGCAGCACATCCATATCAAGTACGACGGGCTGGGGTACATCCCTCTGGATGAACTGGAAGCAAAAGAAAAGGCGTGACCGAAGTCACGCCAAATCTTCCCCATTTAGGGAACTTTTGCAAATACTGTTTTATGGGAACTCTGCTCTGGGGAACTCCCTGCCTTACTTATCGTGTGTGGATTTTTGCAGGGTGCGTCCGGCAGGGCGCACCCTGTTTTTGCGTTCAGTCCTCTAATCCGTGACTTCCAGCCGCATTTCTCAGATACTCCTCTGGCTCACCGTTCAAAATTAGCTCTGCATACGCCAGCGGGTCATTGTAGATGAGGTAGTCCAGTTCAGACCTCTGCGCCATGGTAACATCCAGTGCATCCTCGACACCGGTGCAGTTGATGGAAATTTTGCGCCCATCCCGGAGCAGCAGCTCCACACAGCCGGTGCCCATGTTAAACTGACAGGCTCTTGCATCGTACTTCATAATCTTGCGTCCCTTCTGCCTTACGGCACTCTTACTGTTGTGACCTTCGTGATACGGTCTTTCTTCTGATAAGGTTTTGGACACACAGCCGTAAGGGAAGAGCCATTGTTCTCGTTTCCGAAGAAAACAAAAAATCCGAGCCCTTCTCCTATCGAGAAAAGGTTCGGATTTTCATGGTTTGGTGCGATGGAAGGGACTCGAACCCCCGGCCTACTGATTCGTAGTCAGTCACT
>OIBA01000568.1_pt1 | contig 14373 bp, 10 predicted proteins | sample 1580931 | NCBI WGS metagenome assembly OIBA01 (sample SAMEA3882548, study PRJEB24775) | human gut metagenome | biome: human-associated habitat; feature: intestine environment; material: feces | place: Netherlands | collected 2009/2010
TATATTAACTCGGGCAGCTCGGTTGCGAAAAAAGAGGATATAGATAGCACGTTTGAGCTTGTAAAAGCACTTTTTGCGGAGCTGTCGCAGTGCTGAAATCGATTGACGGACCGACAGAGGCAGCCATTGTTACGGACGGTGAATTTAAAGACTGTCTTGCGGTAAAGTATATTTTATTTGCCGCTTTTCGGCTGTCACTCGGAGAGGCGTGGCTTCAAACGGACTGCGGCGGCAGAGTGACGGCTGTGCTTTTAAATAAAAACGACGGAACGATAATTTGCCCGTCAAGCTCCGCCGATTTACGGGAGCTTTCGGAGTTTGCCTCTTTTTTCGGCGAAAATATATATTTTTGCTCCGGGAACGATTGCGCGGACGCAAAAGCCGTTCTTATGGAGCTCTCCGAATTACCGCAAAAAGAAACTTGCGCACAGCCGCTTTGCGACATAACCGCGGACGAATACAAGGTGCTGACAGGTAAAACGCCCGATTTTGACGACAGGGCGTATCTCGAATGGCTTTCGAGGACGGGCAGAGGCGTGTTCGGCGGAAGCACAAGGGTTATGTGCATAAGGCAAAACGGCAAAACGGCTTCTCTTGCCGTAGGCGATATAATCGGAAAAGACGCGTATATACGCGACGTTGCGACAAGCGAAAAATATCGAGGCAGAGGCTTTGCCGCGGACTGTGTTATTTCTCTTTCGAGAGAGCTTAAAAAGAGTGCCGATTGCATATTTTTAATGTGTAAGCCGGACAATGCAAAGCTGTATGAAAAATGCGGCTTTCGCAAAAAAGAATACATAATAAGAAAGACTTGAAATGAAAGATTTTTTTGAATTTACAAAAAGAACCGAGGAGGCGTCAAAAAAGGCGCTGACTCTCGCCGAAAAGAAGTTTTCGGAAATAGACGAAATAACCGAATACAACCAGCGCAAGGTGCTCGCGGCGTTTATAAATAATCGTGTCGACGAGACGGATTTCAACTCCACCACAGGCTACGGCTACAACGATAAGGGCAGAGAAAAGCTCGACAGGCTCACCGCCGAGATTTTCGGCGCGGAGGACGGCTTAATAAGAGCCACCACCTTAACATGCGGCACCCACACAATAGCGACCGCACTTTACGGCGTACTGAGGCCCGGCGATATAATGCTCAGCGTAACGGGAGTCCCCTACGACACCATACATTCCGTTATCGGTATTGACAAAAGCAGTAAGGGTCACGGCTCACTCGCCGACTTCGGCGTGAAATTCGAATATATCGAGCTTACCGAAAATGACGAGATAGATTATGACGCAATAGAAAAAAGAGTCGGCCGCGGAGACATTAAGATGGTTTATATCCAGCGCTCGCGCGGGTATTCGCTGCGCCATTCTATTTCGATTGACGAAATAGAGAAAATCGCGACTCTTACACACCGTGTAAGCCCCGATACGGTTGTTATGACAGATAACTGCTACGGCGAATTTACGGAGAAAAAAGAGCCGTGCGACGTCGGAGCGGATTTGGCGGCAGGCTCGCTTATCAAAAATCCGGGCGGCGCGATAGCACCCTGCGGCGGCTATATAGTAGGCAGGCATGACCTTGTTGAGGATTGCGCATACAGAATGACCACTCCCGGACTCGGCAGAGAGGTCGGCGCAACGCTCGGAACAACGCGCAGCCTTTATATGGGTCTTTTTTCTTCGCCGCACGTAACCGGCGAGGCACTTAAGACCGCGGTATTTGCGGCGGCGCTTTTTGATTTGCTCGGCTTTAAGGTGACTCCGCGTCCCGATGAGACGAGACACGATATTATAGAGGCGATTTGCCTTGAGAATGCCGACAGACTGATAGCCTTTTGTCAGGGAATGCAGAAGGGCGCGCCGGTGGATTCATACGTTTCACCCGTGCCGTGGGATATGCCGGGCTACGACAGCCAGGTTATAATGTCCGCAGGGGCGTTCACGTCCGGCTCGTCCATAGAGCTGTCGTCGGACGCACCGCTTCGAGAGCCGTATGCGGTTTGGATGCAGGGCGGAATTAACTTTCACAGCGGAAAGCTCGGCGTTATGCTGGCGGCAGATGAGATAATTAAAAGAGGTCTTTTGGAATAATTTACGGAATAACTTACGGAAAGGTTGATTTTATGGAACTCAGACATCTTAAAAGCGGAACCGACGTCAGAGGCACGGCGGTAAATCCCGACGATCCGAAAAAAATCGATTTGACCGATGAGGCGGTAAAGAGAATTTCCGCAGCGTTTGTCGTATTTCTCGCCGAAAAGCTCGGTAAGAAAGAGGAAGAGCTCGTGATTTCGGTCGGACATGATTCGAGAATTTCGGCGGAGCGGATAAAATCCGACGTAATCGATGCGCTGTCTTTCTTCGGCCTTGAAATCAAGGACTGTGCGCTCGCATCAACCCCGGCTATGTTTATGACAACTAAAATGCTCGGCTGCGACGGAGCTGTTCAGATAACCGCGAGTCACCATCCGTGGGACAGAAACGGGCTTAAATTCTTTACTCCCGACGGAGGACTTTCCGGTGATGAAATAAAGAGTATACTCGAATATGCCGAGGAGCACGAAAGCGGCAGCTGCCCCGAAAGGTTAAATTTGCAGGAGGTCGATTTTATGTCGGTCTACTGCGAGCACCTTTGCGAAATGATACGCAAGGGCGTAAAGGCGGAGGATTACGAAAGACCGTTAAAGGGACTGAAAATCGTTGTTGACGCAGGTAACGGAGTAGGCGGATTTTACGCCGAAAAGGTACTCTCCCCCCTCGGAGCGGACACAACCGGCAGCCGCTATTTGGAGCCGGACGGTATGTTCCCGAATCATATTCCGAATCCCGAAAACGAGACGGCGATGAACTCCGTGCGAGAGGCAACTCTCGGCGCGAAAGCCGACCTCGGCGTAATATTTGACACGGACGTTGACCGCGGCGGCTGCGTAAGCTCCGACGGCAGAGAGATAAACAGAAACGCTCTTGTTGCCCTGGCGGCGGTCATTGCGCTCGAAAACAATCCGGGCGGCACCGTTGTCACCGATTCCGTAACGTCTGCGGGGCTTACCGAGTTTATAGAAAAAACGCTGGGCGGACATCATCTGCGCTTTAAGCGCGGCTATAAGAACGTCATTGACGAGGCGATAAGACTTGGGGAAAACGGTATAAACGCTCCGCTTGCCATAGAGACTTCGGGTCACGCGGCGTTCAGGGAGAATTATTATCTTGACGACGGCGCATATCTCATAACGAAAATAATTATAAAGGCCGCCGATATGAAAAAGCAGGGTAAAAAGCTTTACGACCTCATATCAGAGCTTAAATATCCGGCGGAGGAAAAGGAAATCCGCCTTAAAATAAGCGAGGAGGACTTCAGAGCCGTCGGCGACAGGCTTTTAGAGGAGCTCGCAGATTTTGCCGCAAAGCGCGATGGCTGGCAAATTGCACCCGACAGCCACGAGGGAATCAAAATAATTTTCCCCAAAACCGAGAGCTTCTTTATTTTAAGGCAGAGCGTCCACGACCCGGTAATACCGATAAATTTCGAGAGTGCCCAAAACGGCGGAGTGAAAAAAGCCGCAAACTCGCTCTATGAATTTATAAAAGATTTCGACGGAGTGGACATTTCTCCGCTCAAGCAGATTTTATAACCGCGTTAAATATGTACGGAGGTGCTTGTTTACGGTATACGATACTATATGTGAAATTTTGAGCGAGCAGCTTGAAATACCGCTCGACGAAATAACCGCCGAGTCAAAGCTGCGCGATGATTTATCGGCAGACAGCCTTGACCTTATCGACCTCGCTATGACTCTTGAGGACGAATTCAGAAAAGAGGTGCCGGACGAGGCGCTTGAAAAGATGAAAACGGTGGGAGACGTAGTAGCATTCATAGAGGAAGAGTAAGCGGTATATTTTCGGGAGATGTAAAAGACTAACTTTTTGCGTTCCGGACATTTTTAACATCCCCAGTTGACATTCCGAGGCAAAGAATTTATAATCTGTTTATGTATAAAACGGAGGATTTCAAATGGATAAAAAAATAATCGCAGTTATCTGCGCTTCCTTAATCGTAATATCGGTAGCTTTTGCCTCATGCGGAAAAAAGAAGCCGACTATAAACGCCAAGGACGCCACATACGAGGTTGTTACCGACGAAGAGGGCAACACTGTTCTCAATGAGAACGGCGAGATTGAAATATATGTCACCGACGAGGACGGCAAAAAGGTCACGGACGAAAACGGTGAAATTAAAACAGGTTCCGTTCCCCGATCAGATAACCGACGGCGTATTTCACGAGACAAAGTATTTTAAAATGGTTTATCCCAACGGCTGGACCGTGGGCAATTCAGGTATAGCCACCTCAAAGAAATACAAGGGGCTCGACGCGCAGGTTATGTATTCCGGCGCGGCGACTGATGACAGCGCAGCGGAAAATGAGGCAAATAACACCGTTTCGCAGTGGAATCAGATTTTGTCGCAGGCAGGCGACGCGGTAACAGGCGTAACCGTTGAGCAGCGTACCGTAACTCTCGAAAAATGCGGAGCCACCGCATACGTAGTCGAGGTCAAAAAGGCAGACGACAAAAACCCGAAAACATATTCCGCATATCAGCTCACTATGGATTTTGTCTGCAACGGCGGGCTTTACCACGTGCAGTGTTTTACCGAGGACGGCAACACCTTTGACGGTAGCCTTGATTTGGCGGCAATGTACGGCGCAAATCTCACAATTAAATAAGATTCAAATGATAACATCATAGTTTGAAGCAAAAATTTGCAGCGGTTCAACGGCGAATGTCGGTTGAGCCGCTTTTTGCCTCCCTTGTAAAGGGAGGTGGGTTGCCGTAAGGCAACTCGGAGGGATTTCATAGGGTTATATGGAATTTAAATAGAGCGTGCGTGACTTTTTAATCCGCTTTTTGCCTCCCTTGTAAAGGGAGGTGGGCCTCTAAGGCAAGCCGGAGGGATTTTCTCAAAAAAATAGATTTTAAAAAGAAAGTGCTTCGCTGTTTAATCCCTCAGTCACCTGCGGTGACAGCTCCCTTTACAAGGGAGCCTATATAAATCCCTCAGTCTACTCACTTCGTTCGCAGACAGTTCCCTTTTCAAGGGAGCCTATATAAATCCCTCAGTCTACTCACTTTGTTCGCAGACAGCTCCTGACGGGAGAGAGTCCCCTTTGTCGCTCCGCGACATTTCCCCACACTGTGGGGAATTACCCTATTCAAGGGAGCCTGAATAAATCCCTCAGTCTACTCACTTCGTTCACAGACAGCTCCCTTTTCAAGGGAGCCTATTTAAGCCCTCTGTTTTTACCCGAAAATGCCGTAAAAATGTTCAAAACCGTGTTCAATACTTGTCAAAAAGTTCAAAACTCGAAAACGTTAACAATTTGTTCATAATTTTACAACAACATTGCCAATTTTGTTTGCCACTTTTGCCCAAAAATAACAATTCTATTTGTTCAATACAGAAAATCAACAAATTTGTGTGAACAATTTATTGACTTTTTTCGTTTAAAACCCTATACTTTAACTAACCATAGGAATGGTGTAATAGGGCGAAGTGCCCCCTTTTTTAAGGGAGCGCTGCCGCACGGCTGATTTACCGTGCAGTTTCCATCCCGTTTTGATACACATCCTACGGTAATATGCTCGGGTGTGTATCATCAGTTTTCCACCGATTCATTTTTACGGAAGTGGAAACGGTGGAAACCGACCGAGTTAACGTGCCGAAATCGGTTTGCTTTCTTGTAAATCAAAGAGCGGTCAGAAGTACAGCGGATTTTGTGCGAGGAATTGTTGCGGGGAGTGCCGCCCGCAGAAAAAATCAGGTACGCATACATGGTTTTAATGTAAATCTTTTTAGGAGGAAAAAACACGTATGAAAAAATCTACCAAATTGTTAAGTGTCATCTTGGCAGTTGTCATGATTTTCTCAACTATGTCCGTAATGGCGTTTGCCGCAAAGACGGAGTATCAGACCTCTGATAACCTTACCGCTCTTGACGCATACAGCCCGGACGGCGCGGTAACAAGACTCTCTACCGAAGAGAGAATGTCAGTCGTATTTGACTTCCTCGATGTTACCCTTGCCGCCGCGAACATAAACATGGGCGATGTTATTAACAAAGCAGGTTTGCATCTTGTTATCGACCTTCGCTCGGTTAATGCTCTTTGCGGAACCATCGACAGCGCTCAGGCTCTTCTTAACAACGGACTTGTTAAGCTTGTCAAAGGCTTGCTCGGCATAGTTAAAGACGCTAACCTTAAAAACTGGCCGTCGGGCATGACAAGAGAAAACCACGATCAGCTCGACATAGTCAACGGCATTGCAACCCTTCTTAACAACAACGCAGGTCTCGTTAAAAAGGTTATCAACGACGGCAAACTCGACGTTGGCATTATCGGCAACTTTGTTGATATCTCCGGCGTTAATAAGTACCTCGCGGATCTTCCGGGTATGTTAAAAGGCCTCGTTTATCCGATGTTCGCAAGAGTTGACGATGACATGACGCTCATCAACACTTATTCAACAACAACCGCAAATCCCGACACTCTTGTCAAGAATGTTCTCATCAACGCTATGTCTAAGCCGCAGAGCTATACTTCTTATAAAGAAGACGCTTCCGGCAACTGCGTAAGCAATCACATTGCTCTTCCGACAAGCGCTGAAGCAGGCCTTCGCAATTATTATGTTAAGGGCTCCGACTCTAAGGGCGCTTATATAGAGGTATATGAATACAATACCGATAAGAAGACATATGTTTCTCAGGATGAGAAATATTACAAGACCAAAGAAACCGATATTGAAGGCAACGGCACAGGCGTTTATGTTTACACCAACGCTTCGGGCGAAAATGTAAAATATTACGTTAAAGACAGCTACTTCCTTCCCTCACTTGCTACAAGCGGTAAGGTTTCGGAAATCTTCAATCTTGACAGCAATACTCTTGTTTCGGCTCTCTATCAGGTAGCTCCCTATGTATTTAAGGATCTTGCTCCCGTTGTTCTCAACGGCTCCGTTAAGATGCTTCTTGCACAGTGGTTCGGCGCTGAAAAGACCGAGCTCTTCGGCGGCAAGGCTTCAGAGGCCACCGCTGTTCTCGCTAAGCTTCCGTCAGATGTAAAGGCATTCTATTCTAAGGCTGCCGGCGCATACAACTGGGAGTGGTCGGACTTCACAATAGGCTCCGACGGCAACGGCTATTATCGCCTTGTCAGCAAAGACGGTCTCACAGAGACCTGGCTCAAGTTTGATATGTCCACCGCTAATTCGTTCGCTAAGCTCATTAACTGGAACTACACCATCTCCGGTGATTTCGTTAACGAGTTTATGCCCACAGCTGCAAACGGCGGCTCCGTTACTGCTTCGGCAGCGGGTTATACCACCGTTCTTGCGGCGCTCAACGATTTTGTCGGCAAGGCAATCGACACAATGCTTTCGGATACTGCAAAGGCTGCAATCAATTGGACAAAGGGCGATAATACAAAGCTCATTCCCAATCTTCGCAAGGCTCTTCAGTATGTAGCAGCTTATAACCCCGAGTATCTCTTCGGTACCGGCTATGAGACTGTTTATGCAGGCTACTATGACACAGTTGTAGATAAGTCCGCTTCCGATCAGGATGTTGTTACCGCTCTCGGCGCAATCGGCGTTAAGGCTCTTATGCCTCAGATAATTCTCCCGTCGGCTGCCGAGCTCAAGGGACAGAACGTAACCGCTCTTCTCGCTTGCGTAATTCGTGAGCTTGCAACTCAGTTCGTTCCGACTTACAACTATGACGCACTTATTTATGCCGATTACAACTCGAAGACCCTCGTAAAGGGTAAGAACAGCGGCTATTGGCTCGATGTTATCTTTACCATGGGCACCGACATCGGTATGAAGTATCTCTCCAAGCTTGCCGACCTCGGCTCCGATAAGGCTGACGGCTACAAATTTGCAGCCTCCAAGACTTATAAGCTTGCAGACTTCGAAAAGAACACACGCGCTTGGGAAGACACCATTGACTGGATAATCGACTGGGCTCTCACCTCTGACAACGAGTGGTGCTGGAAGGTACAGAAGCTCATCAACACCGACGGCCTTGACCTTGACCTTGCTACCGCACAGGATCCGTGGGTTAAGCTCGACAAGATTATCCGCGACGTTCTTCCTGTTGAGAAGATAATCAACGAAACCGCTGCTGACGGTAAGACCTTCCTTGAGACTGTTCTCAGAGAAGACATTATCGACAGACTTCTCAACCTTGACGTAAGCAAGCTCCTCGGTACAAACAGCGTTACGGGCATATTCAATATTCCTGCTAACAGCACTCTCAGAACCGAGGCTATGTATCCCGCAGTATTCAGAATCGTAAGAGAACTCCTTAACAAGGTTTTCGGTAAGGTATGCGGCAACACCGCTCTTATCGCCGATTCTTACAATTCACTTAACGCTATTCTTCAGAAGAGCGCTATTGCAGACCTCGCAGAGAAATTGGTTGTAGGTATTGCCTATGCCGTTAAATCAGGCGGTCTTCTTGACGTAGCTCTTCCGATCGTAAACTTCTTCCTCGGCTGGACTACTAACGCTCAGTCCTATGCTGAGCCTAAGCTTACAATAGATAAGGGTGCACTTAACTATGTACAGCTTACAAACGGCCAGATGAACACTACTCTTAAGGTAACAAACGCATCTGCAGGTATGCTCTTAAAGCACGGCGATACATATGATCATCCTTATATGCTCACTCTTAAGTCTGTTACCGTTAACGGCGAAGAAATGCTCAAAAACGGCGCAACGGAGCTTTCACCGTATGAGAGCACCGACGTTGCACTCAAGGCTACCGTTCCTACCGACAGCCTTGTAAAGGTAACCGCTGTTTACAGCTTCACCTTCAAGGACGGTACTGCTTACGACGGCGACATTACTTCAACTACCTTTGAGTATGCCTCCAACGATACTACAGATGTAGGCACGGCTTGGGCTTCAGGAGAGCAAACAGCTGCAGACTTGCTTTATACATATGTTAAAATGAAGGGTGAAACCACCACGGATTATCTTGTAACAAATGTATCAAGCTTTACTTCTACAGTTTCAAACATTAACGTAATTTGGACCAATACAAGAGATACTGATTGCAAGTTCACCAAGGGTTCTATTTCCGGCTTTGATTCGAGCATCTTTGAGTCATCGGGTCAAGCGGAATCACTTGTAAATCAGAACATCACCGCGGAGGGAGGTACTGCTACCGTTAATCCCATAAGAGTGAAATCGGATGCAGATGTAGAGGCTATTCCTTCAGGTTCTTCATTTGCTCTCGGTAATCACAATGTAACAGTTTACGGTGCATACAAGAAAAAGCATAAGACACTTGATATGTCTGCTCCTCTCGGCACACTCTATTATTACAACGGCACCAATATTAAGAAGGCCGTTGACAGCGAGTTCAAGGCTAACCGTGATTTTTCTAAGTATCCGGCAGAGGCTTGGAAAACTTACTGGACAGCTCTTACCGCTGCCGCTAAGCTTGTTTACGGCCCGTTCAAGAAGGCTAACCTCGGCAATTACAGTGACGACAATCTCACTGCAGCCATAACCGCTCTTGAAACCGCCGTTAAGGCTCTTGATACAGCAAGCACAACACCTTCAAGCGGTTCAGCAACCGTTACACCGGCTCCCATTGAGGCTGCTCTTAAGGCTGCCGGCGACATCAACTATCAGAACTTCGACCTCTATGCTTATTGGGCTTACGAAAAGGCAATGAAAGCCGGCAACGCTATCATTGACGCTTACAAGGGCCCCGTAGCTCCCGAAAAGTACATTGACGGCAGCTCACTTTCAGAGGCTGAAATTACTGCTATTGCCAACAAGGCAACCGCTACATATAAGAGAGCTATCGTAGCTTCCATGAAGGCTCCTTCAATCGAAGCTCAGAACGCTTATATGGATGCCGTAAAGGCTTACAAGGCTCCCAGTTATTCGGAGCTTGAAGTCCGTAACAGCGCTAAGAACATTGCTTGGTATGCAAGCTTCCTGAAGAGCGCTGCGGTTAAAACCGAAAAGCAGTTCCTTGATAAGGAAATCAAAGCCGCTAAGGCTCAGGACTACAAAGAGGCTGATTACACAGCAGGCTCTTATGCAAGATATACCAAGGCTCTTGCAGCTGCCGAGGCATTAAATGCCAACGCTAAGGCTCTTCAGTCCGAGGTATTCGATGCTAAGTATGAGCTTGAAATCGCTCAGCGCGCTCTTATGCCGAAATCGGCTTCTGCTCTCGAGGCAGGTGCTTACACCGAGCTTGAGGCAGTTATAGCTCAGGCTAAGTCAATATTCACTGACAACAGTGCATATACATTTGACGCTTCTAAGGCTGACGGCCTCACAGAGACCGAAGCTTATGCTAAGCTTGTTTCCGTACTCGGCTATGAGTACACCGATGAGAAGGGCAACACAGCAAACCTTTACAGCGGCTCCGCTGAAAACTATGCTGCAAATGACCGCTTCTATTCAAACGTTGTAGCAGCTCAGATTGACGCTGTTGTCACAAACCTCAAGAATGCTATGGCTCCGTTCGTATGCAAGTACGTAGCAGTTCCCACCACAGCGGGTTCAAATGAGGGCGTTTCCGTAACAGAGAACACTTCTCTCATCACCGGCGTAACACCCGGCTCGCTCGCTACTGCCGACGACGTACTCGCAAGAGTAACGGCTAAGGATCCTTCGGCTACAACTCTTAATGTTGCCGCTAACGCTGCAGGCCTTTATGGTACAGGCGCTACCGCAACACTCAGCCTTAAGTCGAGCGGTGCTCCGGTTGCTATCTACACAGTCGTTATCTACGGCGATGTAAACGGCGACGGTGTTGTTGACGGATTCGATGCTTCCTCCATGGACCTCGCAATCAACAACAAAGCTGCTCTCACAGGCGCTTATAAGACTGCAGGCGGCCTTGCTACCGGTAAGGTTGACCTCGCTAACTACGGCCTTGTAGTTGACGCTGCTTACGGCGGAACTGCAATCGCTCAGAAGTAATTTCCTTTAATTACTTAAGTTAAAACCCGGTGGGGGAGGTTTCTCCCCCACAAGGGCGTATGTAATGGGATATTCTTAAAAAGATTAGAGTATATACTTTAAAAGTGCGGCGGAATAGTTTTGTGAAAAAACGGTACAAAGCTTGTAAGCCCGCGAGGAAATAACTTTATTTGTGATAGCGTAAGGGATATTTTCTTTCGGCGTGCCATTTTTATTCACAAATTATTGACATTGTGCTCTCAAAAGTGTATATTTAATATTGATTAAGAATAGAAGGAGGCAAAAAATGACCAAGGCAAAAAAGGCTATTAGCCTTATTGTATCTGTAGTTATGCTCCTTGGCGTGCTTGCAGTCGGCGTTTTCGCAAATGATAATACCGGTGTCGCAGAAAACGGCACTATCGCTTTATCGTTTGACAAGGCGTCATATAGCGCAGGCGATACGGTCAAGGTTACCGTAAAATTAACCACAGATTATTATGCTGCAACGGTTTCTGTTCCTGTTCAGTATGACAGCAGTGCTGTTAAGTTTGTAAGCGGCACAACCGCTTCAACGCTGTTCGGTGCAGGCGATGCAACAAAGACGGTCGTAAATGATGCTGCTGCGGGCGGCAAGACTTATGTCTATGTCGGCGTATTACCGCAGGCTGCCGGCGGAGCTGTTGCTCAGAAGGCAAACGGCGTCGTACTTTCGACCCTCACCTTTACCGCTTCTAAGGCCATTTCCGATACTGCGGCCGCTTTCGGTGTGCTTAACGATCAGAAATCAATGACCAATCTCGGCGGTAAACTCTATGTAGGTTCCTACAAGACCTCTGATGTAACCTCAACGGTTTATACCACAGGTCAGAAACTTACTTTCCCGGTAATGAAGGCTGCTGCTGCAGCTGATCCGGAACTTCAGCTCTCTGAAACAGGAAAAGCTAACGGTGTTATAATCGACAGAGTTTCAACTTGCACCGATGGCAACGGTTTCGTTTACGGTGTCGCAACCGATAACGGTGATTCCATTGCTGACGCTTTGCAGACCCCCGCCGGTTCAATTCAGGTAACTGAAAACGACCAGGGGCAGATGAGCACAGGCGCAAAAATCGAGCTTCTTAACGATAGCGGTGACGTTGTTGAGACATACTATTTCGTATTCTTCGGCGATGTTAACGGCGACGGCTTGATTGACCTTTCTGACTCAGGTGCAATTGAGGCTTCAGATGCATTTATCGAGGAAATAGAACCCGGTACGGCAACTTATATGGCTGCTGATGTGGAGGTTGATGGAATGGTAGACCTTTCTGATGCAGGTAAAATTGAAGCACAGGACTCATTTATTGAGGATCTTCCTACACAGCGTGAACTTGCTGCATTACATGCAGAGCTGCTTTAAATTTCAACAAATATTATTAGGAGGAAAATAGAATATGCTTAAGACAAGCAAAAAAGTACTGAGTGTAGTTCTTGCTTTGGTTTTGGTGTTAAGCACGTTGACAGTATGCTCCTTTGCGGCTTTTGATTCCAGCACACAAAAACTTGGCTTTGTTCTTGTGCCGGATAAAGACATCACAAAGGTTCAGAATGGCGATAAGGTAACATTTACACTCTATTTGGATGTTGCTGATTTTAGCCAGAATGTTTCGGTTGCTAAACTCATGTTCTTATATGACAGTTCTGCATATTCAGTAGATAACTCATATACATGTCTTAACGACTTTGCAAAGTTCTACAAGGATGGTACTGCTTCATCTTTGGCTAGCACATCTGCTAACTGGAAAAAGCTTATTGCTGGAACAACTCAGGATATTTCAGCATTTGACAAGGCTTATGTATGGTCAGGTGCCGCTGATACAAACAAAGACTGGGATGAGGATGGTACAGGTAACACTGCTAAACAAGGATTCTCCCTTACTCAGGAAAAGGGAACCCGAACTCCTGCTGAACTTCAGTTCACATTTACAGTTCTTGACAATACTAAGACTTTGGATGTTATGGTTTGTAACAATTTCGCTACAAAATCAACTCTCCAATACTTTAAGACAACTGATGGTGCAACACAGACAAACCTTGACCAGGGCGAAGTTAATACAGAACTTGCTAGTGCAATGGTCAATAACCCCGGAGTCGCAAACCCTGCTGTAGCTAAGTATAAGACTCAGGTTAAGTTCACAGGCGATAAGACAACTGCTCCGGATGATCTCTTCCAGTTCAGACTTACTTCGGTTATCACAGCTGCTGACTTCGCTGCTATGAACTCAAACGGCAATACAATTAAGAGCGTTGGCTTCATTGCTGCCAACACAGGCGCTGCCGATGCAGATGCTGCTAAGACAGCAGTTGAAAAAGGCACCGCACTTCCGTCAGCTTGGAAAGCTGCTTCTACCGACTATGTAAGTCAGGCAAGCGCTTCTTCCGATGCATACTTCGGCGCAATCATCAAGAATATCTCTCATGCTTCTCAGGCAACTGATATTGACTGCATCGCTTATGTATGCTACAATGACGGTACTGCCGATCATTATGTTTGGTATTCCGCAGCTGTAACTGCTAAAGTTGCTTCAGGATATGATGCTGCTGTTGCTAATTGGAAAGCTCAGTAATTGAATTTTACCAAGAAACCACAGCGAAACTTTACTATCGGTTCGGCTGTTCAAAACTGAATATTCCGTTCCGACATTAAATTTTATTATTATATCTTGAAAGGAGATTAAATCTCAATGAAACAGGTTTATCAAACACCGGATTTCGATGTTTCTGCATACGAGCTTGATGATATCATCACAATCTCCATAGGCACCGGCCCCGTAGAGGGCGGCGACTCGGGTTGGGTTGAGATCTGACGCTCACGTAGCAATCGATCCGATTTATTAACAATCATAAGCAGAGCAAGGTTCGCCTTGCTCTGTTTTTTTGTGCCCTGTTTTGCATTTTGTGCACCATTCCGTTTCTGTACCCCATTCTGATATCGTGTGCCTATTCTGTTTTTGTACTTAATTTAGGTGCTGTCGCCTATTTTTTTTGTGTATCATATGAGAGATGAAGAGGAAGAGTATGACAGAAGCGTTGTATGCCTATTCTTTTCTGTGGTCATGTGAGAGATAAAGAGGAAGAGTATGACAGAAGCGTTGTATGTCAATTCTTTTTTGTGTGCCGTATAAGGAGCTTTCCACACACCCCTGCCCGCCCTTTTCACTATTCGTTTTCCACTTCCGTTTTCGTCTTTTTACTTTTCAGCCTCCCTTGCAGAGAGCAAGCCTCGCCAAAGCAGTTTGGAAGCTTTTTGCCTCCCTTGAAAAGGGAGGTGGGTTGCCGCAGGCAAGCCAGAGGGATTTCATAGGAATTTACGGAATTTAAAAAGAATGTGCGTGACCTTTAAT
>OIBA01000588.1_pt1 | contig 13992 bp, 11 predicted proteins | sample 1580931 | NCBI WGS metagenome assembly OIBA01 (sample SAMEA3882548, study PRJEB24775) | human gut metagenome | biome: human-associated habitat; feature: intestine environment; material: feces | place: Netherlands | collected 2009/2010
GTCGATGGCATCGCGGCGTGCGTTACGTACACTCACTTTGGCGGTTTCGCTTTCGTTCTTACACTGTTTGGCAAGTTGTTTACGGCGTTCTTCCGTCAGCTGGGATGCCTGCAAAAATCTGCCGTCGGTGCGGATGCGGCTGTCCTCCGGAATGCCGTGGAGATAGCGGTCGGTCAGCATTCCCTGCGCCAGGGGACTGTAAATGATAACGCCCTTTTTCCGGTCGGCGCTGGCATCCAGGATGCCGTTGCGCTCCGTCTCCCGGTCTAGGATGGAGTACCGGTTCTGGTTGATGATGTACGGACAGTGCAGCTGTTCCAGGATGTCCGCCGCCCGGCGCATGGTCTCGCCGTCATAGTTGGACAGCCCCACATACAGCGCCTTGCCGCTCCGCACCGCCTGCGCCAGTGCGCCCATGGTCTCCTCCAGAGGCGTTTCCGGGTCGGGGCGATGGTGGTAGAAGATGTCCACATAGTCCACACCCAGCCGTTTCAGACTCTGATCCAGGCTCGCCAGCAGATATTTGCGGCTGCCCCAGTTGCCGTAAGGGCCTTCCCACATATCAAATCCGGCCTTTGTCGTAATGATCAGTTCATCACGATATGGCATCAGATCTTCTTTTAATATTCTGCCGGACCGTAATTATTGGCAAGATCAAACTGTGTGATACCATTATCAAATGCTGTGAAGCAAAGCTGCCTCATATTTTCATAATCGGATGCATCCCCAAAATTATGCCATAAGCCAAGCGAAATCTTGGGAAGCAGTAATCCGCTTCTTCCACAGCGGTTATATTCCATGATATTGTATCGTTCTTTTGCAGGTGTATACATTATTCATTCCTCCTGTCTTTCGTATACCTCATGTTTCATATCTTTAAGCAGTTTCTTTATTTTATATAATAGAATCGTCGCAAATGATTTGCAACGATTTTTGTTTTCGTTGCAAACGATTTTCGACGATTCTGTTTTTTGTTGCAAATTGATTGCGACGATTCTAACTTCTTAAATGTATGGATTTCTGGAATCACTATTTCACACATTCACCATTTTACATTTTCTATAATTTAAAAATGTTGTTTTATTTGCTGATGATATATGTAAATAACTGTTCTATGTATTTTCCAAAATATTTCAAAACACTATCTACATATGTATTTTCAAAAACAAAGCTATATGCTTTTGGGTACATTGTCGTTAAAAACATATAACACATTCCAACATAAAAATGCATCCATATCACTTTAACTATAATATTTTGCACCAAATTGATGAAGCCACCTATTTCCGCTTCCATTGCAAATCCCTCATTCATCTTATATGGCAGCCAGGCTCCGCCTCCAAATGCAATTCCAGTTATCAGTAAAATTTCCGCCAAAGCCGGTATAAACATAATTACCATCCATCCTGAATGTGTTTTAAAATTATCAGAAATACAATTCAAATACATCAAAGTAATTGCAATATACCCTGTTTGTAAAATAAGATCGAACACAGTATTGATAATTATATATATAATTGCCTTAATTTTATCCGTTATTTCTCCATATGTTACTATTTCACTTACAAGTACTCCCAATACTGTTATTACAACAATTACTGTTTTATGTTTCAATATAAATGCTACTACTACGCTCGTCACACCTGCTCCTGTTGCTAATCCACCAAAAATCAGCGCAGCAAGCAACACTGAATCAATAAAAATGAAAATCATATTTTCCCACATCCTAATTAGTAATTTTATAAAATTCTTCTATATTCTCATCATATTCAAAAAATATATCTTCATATTGTTGTCCCTCGTTATATTCCGGGTCTTCTGCTATATATTTATTGCGATTTTCGTCAATTCTAAAATTCATATACTTTCCAGATATCTGCAACTCGTACGGCTGTCCATTTTTCACTCCATATAAACAACTGACAGACGATGTTTGATACTCATGTTTTTCATAATTAAAGAAAAGATTTCCTCCTCCTAAAACTTCATCATTCATTGATATGTTTTCTTCTTTTTTAATACACTGACACTCACCATTACTGTCAACAAACCAAATCTCAGCCGTATGATATCCCCAATATGGATCTTTTGAATCATCTGTAGCAAGCGCAAATGATTCATTATTTCCATCCGCATCAAAATCTGCTGTTGTTATGTACACAACTTTTAAATTTGTGGCTTTTTCCATAGCCGCTCTCATGTCTTCTGCTGTTCCTGTAAACTTCTCTCCTTTTGTTTCCGGCTTTTCTTCTGCCATTTCTGCTACTTCTTTTTCTTTTATTTTTTTCATTTCACAATATTGCAGAGCCTTTTTTATATTTAAAAATTTATATATATTTTGATTATTATCTGCTGAATTTGGTGCTTTGGGATTACTCTTTACTTTATCTTCTGCAGTTTCTACTATCGCATTTTTTACTTCTGCTCCTGTCATTTCTGGATATATTGACCATATTCCAGCTACCGCTCCTGCTACCATCGGTGCTGCCATAGATGTTCCACCATCCATAGCATATCCATCTTTAACTGTACTATATACATTATCACCTGGTGCTGAAACACTAATCTTTTCACCCCCATTTGATGTCACATCAAGAATATATCCATCCTTTTTTTCTTCTGCATTAGCAACAATCAATATCCTGTCCAAAATATCATTCACAGAAATATCATCTTTATGATAACAATTTTCTTTAGCAATACAGGCAAAAAAACCTGTATTGCTTGCATCTCTTCCTTTAATATTTGCAATTTTATTCTTTCTATAACCATTACCAGCAGCCTGAACCACTATAAAATCGTCTTTATTACCTGACTGTCTGATTTTTGCCCTGTGCAACATTATGTACATATATTTAGACCAATTATTTCCCATTTCATACTTCTCTATATCGGTTAAATTTTTTTCATCCTCACTAAATCCAACCGAATAATTTATTACTTTACATCCTTTCTCTACACAGGCAATTAATCCATATAACATACACGACTGTGACATCATATATGGTTTTTGATTTTCATCTGGCAAACAGTCATATCCATATAATGTGCAATTTGAAAGAACTCCATTTATTCCATAACTATTATGTTTTGCTCCTATTATTCCGGCTACATGCGTTCCATGATCCTTCTTTTTGGATCTAATCTTAGATAAATCTACAATGTCTACATCCGCATGATTAAAGTCAAATCCAACATCAACAACTCCCACATTAATATGAGATGTTTTATATTGTTCGAAACTTTCTGCTCCTATCTTTTGATACCAGTCCGCTTTATTCGTATAATCTTTTTTAGGATTCTCTGCTTTAAATTCTTTCCTGCTGCTCATATCAATCGGCACTACTATATCACTTGTTGCAGCTAAAACCCCCTCTTTCTCTTCTATAATTTCTATAGTTCTTTTTAAACCTTGATAATCTGTTTCCGGAATCTTTATCTGAACCTGATTTACAGATGGTATGCTGTCAATAATACTTCCTTGAACTTCATCAATAATTTCTGTTTTTTCTGTTTCCGATATACTTTCATCAAAAAAAATATCTATAACATTTTTTACATAATAAATTCCTGTTTGTTTATCCTTAGTAACTTCATTATTCACATATTTGGTCGTTTTTTCCCCATTCTCTGCCTTTTCTATTTTTTTCTCCTTTGTAATTTTTTCTTGATTTCTTCCTTTACAAAATCCCAAGCCAGTTATTACCATTATCATAATAACTGCAAAGATTAAAATTATACACTTCATAGATTTATTCATATCTGCTCTTTCCTCTTATTTTTCGACATAAGGTCTAATCTCTTTCCCTTTAACATCAAAAATTCTGCAGTCTCCAACATTATTTTTTTCACTAATAGTCGAAAAAACAAAGATACCATTTCCAGAATATTTTACTTTAGTTTTTGATATATATTTTGCAGATACCTTTATAGTATTTTTGGACTTTCCATTTACTAAATTTACAATCTCCAAATTATCTTTATTACTTCTTATATCCACCATATATTTACCTGTAATTTCATCATTAAAAATACGAATAGGTTCATATACGAGCTCTCCTGTTTTTTGATTAATATTAGAAATATATGTGTTTCCATCATTTCCATTTAATTTAACAAATACATTTTTTCCATATAACCATGCACTGCTTACATCATATTTGTTAAATGACCATTGTAAATTACCACTTAAATCATAAAAAGAAATTCCGTTTTCGTCTGTCAAAAAACCATTTTCATTTGAATCTTATAAATCAACTCCTTCTTCATGAAGTTTGGTGACATTTCCCTCACTATCAGCCACACAAATCTCATATGTACGTGATGCCTCCCATATCTGATATACCATTTTCCCGCCACAATAATACAAATTTTTTGGCCATACATTAGAGATTGAAAATACTTTATCTGTATTAGAATCAAATACCAGTAACGTACTTGTTCCAGTATTTTTTATACAAAACCCCACAATGCCTTTTCCCAATTGGAATAATTCATCTCCCTTATATCCACTTCCCAATAAATCATTATCCACTTTCCATGGATCTTGTTTCCATTTTCCTTTTGCATTCATAAATCCCAGATATATAGACCTCTCATCTATACTTTCCAGTCTTTCTACAACCAGAAATTTATCTTTATTAAACTCATGTAATACTCTATAACCTCCCTCATCTTCTTCATCTTCAGTAGAATACAATATTTTTCCTTTATCATCTTTAAATTCTATCGTCCAACCATCATTATAAAAATGTCTTTTATATTGCGAATCTTTTGTGATTTTTCCTGTTTTTATATCAATATACCATTCCTCTTTTTCTTGTTTTTCCACCGATTCTTCATCAATATTTTTATCTTCCAGATAAGAAACCAAATATTCTGCTTCTTCAATATCTGTCTTTTGATCCTGATATAGATTTAATACTTGAATCTGTTTTTTGTTTGTTTTTTTTGCCGCATTTACTGGTATAACAACTGTTACTGCCAATACTGCCATACATACCAACATTAAAATTTTCTTCTTTTTCATCAGTCTTTCCTCCATGTATTTTTCCGCATCTTATGTACACATTATATAATGTGCACATCATTCATGCAAGCATACTTTTTCCGATATAATCATCAAAAAGCAGGTGAAAAATATGGTGAAATTAAGAATTTTAGAAATTTTAGAATCTCAGAATCATACAAAATACTGGTTATTCAAACAACTAGATTTAAGTTATCAAAACTTTAACCGAATGGTAAATAACGAAACAAGTTCTATTCGTTTTGAAAATCTCGATAAATTAAGCACAATTCTAAACTGTCCTGTTGGAGATTTATTTGAAAAAGTGGAAGATCCTATTGATGATTAGGTTCTTCCACTTTTCACATCATTGACGCAACCAATCAGAGCGCTTATAATATTCTCGTTATTTACAGAAACTATACATAAGATTGGGGAATTTATTATGACCAGAAGACAATATTTCACCGCCGGTTTCAAGGACGGAATACCGATCTGTCTTGGATACATAGCGGTTTCATTTACATTTGGGATCATGGCAAAAAAAGTCGGAATTTCGATCTTTGATGCGGTTCTGATCTCTCTTACCAATGTGACCAGCGCCGGACAGTTTGCAGGGCTGTCGCTGATCGCATCGACTGCTTCTTATATAGAGATGGCCATCACACAGCTTATTATCAACTTAAGATACTGTCTGATGTCCTGTGCGCTTTCGCAGAAGATTGATCCGGAAGCGCCGCTGTTCCACCGTTTTCTCATTGCTTACGGTGTGACCGATGAGATCTTCGGCGTCACAGTTTGCAAGGGTGGAAAACTGAGTCCGTTTTATTCTTACGGGGTTATATTTATCTCTGTATTCGGATGGGTATTCGGTACATTTCTTGGAATCCTGTCCGGTAATATATTACCGGCTCGTGTTGTCAGTGCATTAAGTGTCGCACTTTATGGTATGTTTCTGGCGATCATCATTCCGCCGGCCCGTAACAACCGTGTACTCGCAGGTGTTGTTGTCATTTCCATGGCAGCCAGCTTTTTATTTGACAAAACACCCGGGCTTAGGAATATTTCATCCGGATTCCGTATTATCATCATTACTCTGATCATTGCAGGAATTGCGGCTTATTTCTTCCCGGTGAAAGAGGACGAGTACGATGAACTGGAAGAAGCTGGCGAATTGAGTGACAGTACAAAGGAGGCACACCATGAATCATAATATTTACATTTACATATTTGTGATGGCGGCAGTTACTTACCTGATCCGTATGCTTCCGCTGACGCTGATTCGCAAAGAGATTAAAAGCACGTATATCAAATCATTTTTATACTATGTCCCTTATGTGACGCTTGCTGCTATGACATTCCCGGCAATCCTCAGTGCCACTGCGAATATCTGGTCTGCACTTGCCGGATTTATCATCGCCGTATTTCTGGCCTACCGTGGCAAGAGCCTGCTGAAGGTATCCTTGTTCGCATGTCTCGGCGTCTTTATTGTTGAGCTGATTACCGGATTATAAGTCATATAAGTTACCGGAAGTTTATGATATTGGCTTCCGGTTATAAACAATGAATACATATTTGCAGGAAATCCCCATATAAATGATACAAATGATTTATATGGGGATTTTTATGCAAAAATTTCTCGAAAAATTTAAACGGAAGCCATTACTCTTTTTGCTTCCGTCTGCATCCGTACTTCTACTCCTTTTTCTTTTGTTCTTTCATTCTCAACAGGATGCAGATCAGGCATTTTCGAAATATACTTCTGAACTTTTCCGACAGGAAATCAGTGGAAATACAATTACTCTCCACTACACCTTAAAAAATCCCGAAAAATATGGCATAGAAAATGCGCCCATTTCTTATGGACAATGTACCACCGATCCCGAACTGGTCCGGTCTAGTGTCGATGCGGAACGGACCAGACTTCGCTCCTATAACAGAACATCTCTTTCCAAAGACAACCGTCTTACTTATGATGTGCTGAATGACTATCTGAATTCTGCCTATGATCTGTCCCCTTATACACTCTACGACGAACCACTTGCACCTCTCACAGGAACTCAGTCACAGCTTCCGGTCATCTTATCAGAATACCGTTTTTATGAGATCTCCGATATTGAAAACTATCTACAGCTTCTTACTAAAACACCGGAATACTTCCGATCTATCCTGAATTTTGAACACACAAAATCCGAATCCGGCCTTTTTATGGCATCCTATACTGCCGACTCCATCATCAAAGAATGCCGGGATTTCGTTCATTTAAAAGAGAGTAATTATCTCTATTCTTCTTTTGTAGAACGGCTGGATGAACTTGCTTCCACAAAAAACAGCGGCCTCACCGAAAAACAACGAAAAGCCTATACCCGGCAGAACAGCGCCTACATAAAAAAATATATTTTCCCGTCTTATGAACAGCTTATCTCCGGCCTGTCCGAGCTTCGCAATTCCGGTAAGAATAATAACGGACTATGCTATCTTCCAAATGGCCGGACTTACTACGAATATCTGGTAAGAAGTGAGACTGGTTCCTCACGCAGTATTGCAGAACTGCAAAACCTTACGAATGCACAGATTCTTTCGGATCTTACAGTTATGCAGCGAGTGCTGACAGAAGACTCCTCCTCTGGCTCATCTTCCGTAACCTCCGACATTTTCAGCTCACAAGGTACTCTACTCTCCGAATCTGATCCTGAAAAGATTTTATCCACATTATCAAACAAGATTACAAAGGATTTTCCACCATATCCACAGATTCATACACAGATCAAATACGTCCAGAAATCCATGGAAGAATACTTAAGTCCGGCTTTCTACATGATCCCGGCCATCGACAATACTTCCGAAAATGTAATCTACATTAACAAGGGGCACATCACCGACAACCTTTCTCTCTTCACCACCTTCGCCCATGAAGGCTACCCCGGACATTTATACCAGAATGTCTATTACGCAAGCCTTCATCCCAATCCAATCCGCTGTGTACTGAACTACGGCGGCTACACAGAGGGATGGGCCACTTACAGTGAGATGATGAGTTACTACTTTTCCACACTGACCAAAGAACAGGCCACAATATTTCAACGCAACTCTTCTGTCATTCTGGGACTATATGCACTTGCCGATATGGGAATTCATTATGACGGCTGGAAACTTGCCGATGCGGCAGCATTTTTCCACACTTATGGGATAACGGATGACGCGACCATTGAGGATATCTATGATCTGATCATTGCTGATCCGGCTAATTACTTAAAATACTATATTGGATATCTGGAATTTCTGGAACTTAAGAAAGATGCTGTGGATAAGTGGGAAGATAACTTTACGCAGATGCAGTTTCATAAGGCGGTTCTGGATGTTGGGCCGGCATCGTTTGATGTGATTCAGAAGTATGTGTTTAAATAGATATGAGGATTCCTTATATAGGAATCCTCTATATAGCCTCACTGTTATCATTTATAAGCTTTTGTATGACCACTATATCCTCATCTAAGTCTTCAGCAATTTCTTCCAGAGTCATTCCTTTCCTTAATCGTTTCTCGATAAATCTTTTCAGGACATTCTCTTCACCAACTTTGATTCCGGCTTGACGCCCAATCTCAATTCCATCCTGGCGCCCGATCTCAATCCCATCCTGACGCCCGGCCTCATACTCCGCCTTCCGCAGTTTCTTTTCTTCAAATTCTTTATCATACTCATAGATGCTCATCTTGATCACCTCTGCCTTATTTTTCGTCAAAAATTCTTCCAGAATTCCTTCTTTTATACACTCTTCAACCGCACGCTCTACAGCTTCTTCCAGCGCCATGCCCGGCTCGGCAGCATACTTTCTCACTCTGGCCACATACTGTGCATATTCCTTCAATGTCCGGCAATGCTCCATCAACTCATTATTATGTCCATCATTTACATTCAACATCGTAACCCGTAATTCTAAGTCCGGATCTTCTGTCGGGTTCTCATAAGCTGATGATAATCGGAATTCACTGCAATCCTCTACTTTCTTTGTTCCATTGTAAAACACGATAAATCTTGGTGCCGGTATCTTCTGTATTGTAGTCGAATATAATGATTTTTGAACAACAAGCCGCTGATATTCATCCGCAATATAGAATAAATTTCTAAGAGGAATATTCGGATTATATGTTGACTGATGCTCATACAGATATAAATTCATATCCATGATAAATGCCAGATCATTTTTCATCCCCATATAGATTGCATTTTCTAAAGTTACGATCTGCAGCTCTTCCGGATTTGTATAATTCCGGTCATTTACCGCATTATATAGCGACAACAGATTTGCTTTATCCCGGTATAACATCCGGAAAACCGTATCTTTATACTGATGATTTGCTCTTACTCTCCGATTATTCACCTGGTATTTTTTGTTACTTCTCTTCTGGTTCTTTCTCTTCGCCATATTCAATTCTCCTTTACCACAGGAGTCCGCATGTTTTTTTCAGTCCTCTCCTGCTTTTCTATCATTGATTGGTATAAAAGCATAGATTTCTGAAATGTAATTAGAATATAGACGGTGATAATCACCTTGAATTTCTTTTGAAATATGCTTTGTTATAGTTTAACACATTAGTAAATATGTCTGCAATATTTTATACATTTATTTATGTATTTTTTATATAATCTACAGAACTTGCTACTGGCAGCTTCTTACGAATACATAGCAATCAACGCGCACCCGCAGAGCCAACAGGGACGGGGAAAATTCCATTTTCCCCGCCCCCATTGGCCCTTAATTCGTATTACTAGCCGCAATCTTCACCTTACTCCAAAGATTACTGATCTCTTTCTTCGTCTCCTCATTATACTCAAAGACTTCATCATTCTTATTATCTGTTCTTGGTATATATGCATCAATTCCTTCGAACTCTCCGCCCTTGTCATACAGATCTTTCATAACCTTCTTATTCGCCGATGTATAACCTACATAACTTGAATTGTCATAAGCTCCGTCATAATCACTTGCATAATTGATAAATGCATGTGCAAGTTCCGGATTCTTCGCATTCTTCGGAATGACCATGGCGTCGGACCACTGGTTGGTTCCGCCTTCCGGCATGTAGTATCCCATGTTTTCATTCTCATTGATCACATATGTCGCATCTCCGGAATAGATCAGACCAAGTGCCTTCCTTCCCTGTGCCATGTTATCAATGATCTCATCGGTAACGATCTCCGGCTTCATGGTCTGTACACACTGAACCAGCCAGTTATACGCTTCCTGGATCTGGCTTTCGTCAGACGTATTCATCGAATATCCCAATGCCTTCAATGCCATCATAAAGGAATCTCTCTCTGAGTCATACAGGTAGATGTCCCCTTTATATTTCTGATCCAGGAAAATGTTATAGCCTTCTTTTTCCAGGTCTTTGATGTCGACTTTTGTCTTATCGTACACGATTCCAACTGTTCCCCAAAAATACGGAACAGAATATTCATTCTCCGGATCATACGGAAGTCCTTTGACCGCATCATATAATTTACCCATACAGTTCAGTTTCGACTTATCCAATTTCTGTAAATATCCTTCGGAAATGAGTCTCTGGATCATATAATCACTTGGTACAAGAATGTCGTAAGCTTCTCCATTTGCAACCTTAATATACATCTGTTCATTCGAATCAAAATTTTCAAGAAGTACCGTTGCCCCTGTCTCTTTCTGGAAATCCTGGATAATATGTTCACCTACATACTCGCCCCAGTTGTAGATACGAAGCGTCTGCCCCTCGAATGGCAATGGCTCTTTCTTGTTATTATATGTTACAACTCCGGCAACCACTGCGAGCGCACATACAACTGCGATTGCAGGTACCAGTACGTTTCGTCTGCCGATGCTGTTTCTCTTCGCACGTTTTGCAAAAAGTGCCGGTGCAGCATTGATGATCACAAGTACGATCGTGATGATCACAACCACCAGTGTCGAGATTGCATTGATACTCGGGTTGACACGTTTACTCATTGTATACACCATGATACTTAAGTTCTTCACACCACGTCCGGTTACGAAGTAAGAGATAATAAAATCATCCACTGACATGGTAAATGCGATCAATGCACCGGCTACGATTCCCGGCGTGATCTGTGGCACGACAACTTTCGTCAGTGCCTGCCACGGTGTTGCACCTAAGTCCATCGCTGCATCTGCGAGGTTCGGATCAAGTGACTTGATCTTCGGCATTACCGATAACATAACATACGGTATACAGAATGCAATATGTGCCAAAAGCATGGTAACGTATCCTTTTTCCACATGGAATGTGATGAATAATAACATGAATCCGATCGCAGTTACGATCTCCGGGTTCATGATCGGCAGGTTATTCGCCTGCTCCATCAGGTCACGTATCAGTTTCTTCGACTTGCTGACTCCGATCGCTGCAATTGTTCCCGCTACTGTTGAGATAAATGTCGCAAGCAGCGCGATACTGAATGTCGTCGACAGTGCATCCATCATATCTGCCGATTCCAGCATATGCTTATACCAGCGCAGCGAAAATCCAGTAAAGCTTGTAAGTGATTTTCCATCGTTAAATGAGAATATAATCATGTACAGGATCGGAAGGTAGAAGAATACAACCGACAGTATCATAAGGATCTTCCCAATTGGACGTTTTCCCTTATTCATAACGATTATACCCCCTTTCCGCCCTGGTTACGAATCTCGATCTTACGGACAACCATCATAAGTACCATCATGATGACCGCCATGATCATGGAAATGGCACTTCCGAAGTTCCACTCGCCGACCGTAATGAACTGGTTCTCGATCATATTTCCGATGAGGAAATACTGACCGCCGCCGAGCAGCTTCGGTATGAAGAAAGAACTGACTGCCGGAAGAAATACCAGCGTAATCCCGTTGATGATTCCCGGCACGGAAAGCGGCAGTGTCACACGCTTAAATGTCTGCGCCGGGCTTGCCCCAAGGTCTGCACTCGCTTCCAGCAAGGAATTGTCCATCTTACTAAGTGACGTCTGGATCTGCAGGATCATGAATGGCAGAAAGTTATATACCATACCAAGAAGCACTGCCCCTTCTGTATAAAGAAGTGATCCCTTTCCAAGTCCCACCATATGCAGGATTCTCTGGATCAGACCGCCGTCACTTAAGAGTCCGATCCATGCATATGTTCTTACCAGCATGTTGATCCACATCGGGATCGTGATCACAAGGATCAGCGCATTCTGCTTTTTCTGCTCACTGCGCGCAATATAATATGCAATCGGATAGCCCAGTAACAGGCAGATCACTGTTGTCTTTACCGCAATCACAATGGAACGCCAGAGGATTAATAAAAAATCCGGGTCGGTAAAAAATTTGGCATAATGTTCCAGTGTAAATGTGAACGACAGGATGGTATTTCCCTGGTCTGTCACTGAATAAAGTGCGATCAGGACCATCGGGAATACTAACATCAATATTGCCCACACGATATACGGAAATGCTAACTGTGAAAATTTCTTCATCTTAGAATACCACCTTCGGCATAACGTGGATATCTTCCGGGAAGAATGTCAGGCCGACCTCCTGTCCTTCCTCCGAATAATCCGTTGTATGGATCTTGAACTCACGTCCCGTAGTGGAAAATGTAATCTCATACACGCCTTCTGTTACTTCTTCCGGATCAAAATCATAGTCTACACTGATGTCCACACTCTGGTCTTCATCCGTCAGCTTCCATCCCTGTGCATTTGCCCAGGTCTTAAGATCTGTATCCAGTGCCTGAGATTCTGTGATCTCGTCTACCGTCTTGAAGAAGTTGAACGCCATAACACCTTCATTTGCCTTCTCATTCTTAACGAACGGCTGGTTGACTACGAAAATGGTTCTCTCGATGCTGGTTCCGTTTGAAGTGCTGAATGTAACCGGATACTGTCCTTCTTTTGCTTCCAGTTCATATTCAATATTTGCAATGGAAATGTACTCATCCGTCTCTGTCTCCCATGCCTGTGCATTCGACAGTGCGACGATTTCCTTATCATCCAGATTCTCTACATCTTCTACGTCTACATAGAAGTTGTTGGCACTGATCTTCTCGCTTCCGTCTTCACTGGTTACGTCATGATTGCGGATGACGCGCATGTTGACCGTAACGCTCGTTCCCGGAACGGTCTCCACCATGATCTCATAGTGCACACCCTTGAACAGGACACTTAAGACTTCTCCCGTCATCTTTCCGTCTTTTACATCCACGATATCAATATCCTCCGGACGGATCACGACATCCACCGGCTCATTCTCCTTGAATCCATGATCCACGCAGTCGAATGTAATATCATCAAAACGAACCTTATAATCCTCAATCATCCTTCCGGAAATGATGTTGCTCTCTCCGATAAAGTTTGCTACGAAACGGTTCGTCGGCTCATTGTAGATCTCCTGTGGGGTTCCGATCTGAAGGATCTCACCTTTCTGCATAACGACGATCTTATCCGACATCGTAAGTGCTTCTTCCTGATCATGCGTAACGAAGATAAATGTGATTCCTACTTCTTGTTGAATCTTCTTTAATTCATACTGCATTTCTTTACGAAGCTTTAAATCCAACGCACTCAAAGGTTCATCCAACAATAATACGCTTGGCTCATTAACTAAGGCACGCGCAATCGCAACACGCTGCTGCTGACCACCAGATAGTAAAGTAACATCTTTATTTTCAAATCCTTCAAGACCAATCAACTTCAACATTTTCATGACCTTTTGATCAATAACGTCCTTACTCATCTTTTTAATTTTCAATCCAAACGCAATATTGTCATACACATTCATATGAGGGAATAGTGCATATTTTTGGAAAACCGTATTCAACTCACGCTTATAGGCTGGCACTTCACAAATATCTTCTCCATTTAAGATGACTTGTCCTTCGCTAGGTTCTAAAAAACCACCTAAAATACGTAATAAAGTTGTTTTTCCACAACCACTAGGACCTAATAATGTGACAAACTCATTTTCATAT
>OIBA01000591.1_pt1 | contig 13931 bp, 4 predicted proteins | sample 1580931 | NCBI WGS metagenome assembly OIBA01 (sample SAMEA3882548, study PRJEB24775) | human gut metagenome | biome: human-associated habitat; feature: intestine environment; material: feces | place: Netherlands | collected 2009/2010
CTGTTACCTCCACATTCTTTTTTATTTTGAATGTCCGCAAAATCCGTCCTACATCTCCCGGTCTCCACGGACAGTCCAGGTCATGAAGTGCCACCAGACGGTCCTGCACATTGGTGCCTGCGCCCATCTTGGCGGTGCTGCCCAAAAGGACACGCACCTGACCGGTACGGACTTTAGAGAACAACTCCTTTTTCCGCACTTCGGTGTTGGCTTCATGGATAAAAGCGATCTGGTCGGCAGGCATCCCCTGAGCAATGAGTTTCTGACGAATATCGTCATATACCGTAAAGGCCGGTTCCTGCTCCGGCAGAGGCACAGCGCCTTCCAGTGCGTGAAGCAGTGGATTATCCAGCGTTTTCGCCGCCTTGCTTACAGGAGCTTTGGCCTGTGGTGTAGAAATGTCGCAGAACACCAGCTGGGTCAGCTTGTCAGCTTCGCCATCCCGCCAGATCTGCATGATGTTGTCCACGCACTGATTGACCTTTGTGCCAGGTTCATCCGGCAACATCTGGTTGACGATCCTCTGGTCCAGTCCCAGCTTGCGGCCATCCGAGGTAATCTTGAGCATATTATCCTGGGACGGGTCAACGGTTCCGCTGTGTACCAGCGATGCGCGCTCCGAAAGGGTCTTGACCATTTCCTGCTGATGTTCGGTAGGCTGCGCCACGATGTTGTGGTATTCCACCTCCGGGGTGGGCAGGTTCAGTTGGTCGGCGGTCTTGATGTCCGCCACTTCTTTGAACAGGTTCATCAGCTCTGGCAGATTAAAGAACTTGCTGAATCTCGTTCTTGCCCGGTAGCCGGTGCCTTCCGGTGCCAGCTCCAATGCTGTGACGGTCTCCCCAAATCTGGAAGCCCAGCAGTCGAAGTGGGTCATGTTCAGTTCTTGCAGGCGTTCATACTGAAGGTAACGCTGCATGGTGTAAAGCTCGGTCATGGAGTTGCTGACCGGGGTGCCGGTGGCAAAAATCACGCCACGGTTTCCGGTGATCTCATCCATATAGCGGCACTTGGCAAACATATCGGAGGATTTCTGCGCGTCCGATGTGGAAAGACCAGCCACATTCCGCATTTTTGTGTATAGAAACAGGTTTTTATAGTTGTGGGCCTCGTCCACAAACAAACGGTCCACACCCAGCTGCTCGAAGGTTACCACATCGTCTTTTCGCCCCTCGGCTTGCAGCTTTTCCAGTCTGGCTTCCAGAGACTTTCTGGTACGCTCCAGCTGTTTGACGGTGAAACGCTCGCCGCCACTGGCCTGTACCTCTGCAATCCCCTCAGTGATCTCGTCGATCTGTTCATAGAGAAGCCGTTCCTGACGCTCCCGGCTGATGGGGATACGCTCAAACTGGCTGTGTCCCATGATAATGGCATCATAATCACCCGTCGCAATACGAGCGCAGAACTTCTTTCGGTTATGGGTCTCAAAGTCCTTTTTGGTGGTGACTAAGATATTGGCGGAAGGATAGAGACGCAGAAACTCCGACGCCCACTGCTCGGTCAGATGGTTTGGAACCACAAAGAGAGATTTCTGGCACAAGCCCAGGCGTTTGGCTTCCATCGAAGCAGCTACCATCTCAAAAGTTTTGCCTGCGCCTACTTCATGTGCCAACAGGGTATTTCCTCCATACAGCACATGGGCAATGGCGCTTTTCTGGTGTTCCCGCAGGGTAATGGCCGGGTTCATGCCCCCAAAAGTGATATGGCTGCCATCATATTCGCGGGGACGGGTAGAGTTCATTTCTTCGTTGTACTGGCGCACCAAAGTCTGGCGGCGCTCCGGGTCTCTCCAGATCCAGTCCCTAAAGGCTTCCCGGATCGCCTGCTGTTTTTGAGCCGCCAGGGTGGTCTCCTTGGCGTTCAGTACGCGGCGCTCTTTTCCGTCTGCGTCCTCTATGGTGTCATAGATACGGACATCCCGCAGGTTCAGGCTGTCCTCCAAAATCTTGTAGGCATTGGCACGGCTGGTTCCGTAGGTGGTATAAGCTGCCACATCGTTGTAGGATACAGAAGATTTCCCCTTGATCTGCCATTCAGCGGTAAAGGACGAATAGTTGACCCCGATACTGCGCTGGAGATAAAACGGGGTATTAAAGGTCTCATACATAAACTGCTGGATATATTCCTTGTCAATCCAGGTAGCGCCCAGACGCACCTCGATCTCCGACGCATCCAGGTCTTTGGGCTGGGCGGCGGTAAGGGCTTCCACATTGACTGCATAAACCGGGTCCTGCTGTGCGGCCCGCTGCGCCTGACGCAGTTTGCGGCGTACATTGCCGGAGAGGTATTCATCAGCAGTCACATAATGGGGTGTGCCGTCTTTCTCCAGCTGTCCCGGTACACGGAAGATTACGCCTTGCAGCTCTCCGGCCAGTTCTTCTTTTGTTTTTCCGGTAAGCTGGCTCATATAGTCCATATCCACGCAGGCTTTTTCCGAGATGGACACCGCCAGTGCTTCACTTGCCGTATCCACCACAGCCACCGCCTGATGGGGCTTGATGGTCCGCTTGGTGAACATATCTGCCTTGCGTTCCAGCTTTCCGTCCTCGTCGATGACTTCCAACGCACAGAGCAGGTAATAGGAAGAATCGTCTGCATAGGCCAGACGGTTTGCACGGTCATTGATGAGACCGTATTTGGAAGAAAAGCTGTCATAGAGGCTGTTCAGTTCCGCCTGCTTCTCCCGAATGGTGCTGTCCGGAACCGCTGCATCCATCTGAAGGTCGATCAGTTCCTGCACACAATCACGCAGTCCCACAAGACCTTTTACACGGGCTTCGGCGGTGGCGTTGAGGTCAGGGCGCACCATACGGCTGTTTTCCCGGTAGTACACCTGCCCGTCTACAATGGCATAGGAATAGTTCTTCACATTGGGGTCGGCAGGAATGGAGGTGTCAATAGCTTCGCCTTCGCCCAGCTCCGGCAGCTCTGCCTCCTGATAAGTGCCATGAATATACTTCACCGCATCATGCAGCTGGTCGGAAAGCTCCAGTCCCTCGATAGGGTTCACGGTGTAGTCCATACCATGAGCAGTGCTTACCGGCTCCTGTCTGCCCAGCACCATTTCCGGGTGGTCGATAAAATACCGGTTGATGGCAAATCCGTCCTCCGTCTGTCCGGTTTGAGTCCATTCCGGCACGATGTCCAGCGGGCGGTCCCGTTTTTGGAGGAAGATGATGTCCGATACCACCTCGGCACCGGCATTCTTTTTGAACGCGTCATTAGGCAGACGGATAGCTCCCAGCATCTCGGCACGCTGGGCAAGATAGCGGCGCACGGTGGAATCCTTGGCGTCCATAGTATATCGGGAGGTTACAAAAGCCACCACGCCGCCGGGACGCACCTGGTCCAGTGCTTTGGCGAAAAAGTAGTTGTGAATACTGAAATTCAGCTTGTTGTAGGCTTTGTCATTGACCTGATACTGACCGAAAGGTACATTGCCGATGGCAAGGTCAAAGAAGTCACGCCTATCGGTGGTCTCAAAGCCACCTACTGTGATGTCCGCCTTGGGATAGAGCTGCTTTGCGATGCGCCCGGAAACAGGGTCCAGCTCCACGCCGTACAGACGGCTGTTTCGCATTTTCTCCGGCAGCATACCAAAGAAATTGCCCACACCCATAGACGGCTCCAGAATATTTCCGGTCTCAAATCCCATACGGTCCACCGCTTCATAGATGGCCTGAATGACCGTAGGGCTGGTGTAATGGGCGTTGAGGGTAGAGCTTCTGGCGGCGGCATATTCCTCCGGGGTCAGCAGTTCTTTTAGCTGGGCATACTCTAAAGCCCATGCCGGTTTCTCCGGGTCAAACGCATCAGAGAGACCGCCCCAGCCCACATATCGAGAAAGAACCTCCTGCTGTTCGGGGCTTGCCTGCTGTCCGGCAGCTTCCAGCTCTTTCAGCAAACGAATCGCATTGACATTTGCCTGGAACTTGGCTTTCGGACCGCCCACACCCAAATGCTCATCTGTAATGCGGAAGTTTTTTGCATTGCGGCGCAGGTTAGCCTTGTATTCCTCATAAGATGCTTCCTCGGCAGCTTTGGCATTGGGAAAGGTCTGCCACTGGCCATTGACCTGAATGGAAACCGGGTGTTCGTCCAGCACTTCCTCAAAGGTTTTCTCCGGCTCAGTCACAGGGGCTGGCGGCTCCGGCTCCTCGATATGCAGTCGTTCCACCACCACATCATAAGGCAGATTGTTCTTATCGCCCGGATAGACGGCCATGGTCTCGGAATGGAAGGTCGGGGATTCGGTAGCCGGTTGGGGCTGTTCCTGTCCAAAACCGTCCTGCTGACGGGCATACATCCCGCGCAGCAAAGGCGCAACCTCATCCCAGCGGAAATACAGCATAGCCAGACGCTTTTCCTCTGCATCCATGACTTCCAGTTCTATGCCCTGTGCCGTGGTACGGTAATCGACAATATCGCCGGTCTCCAGATTCAGTGTCTCAATCTCACCGGAATAGGCTCTGCTCAGCCAGTAGGCGATCTCGCTGTTGCTCCTGCCGGATTGCAGCAGCGTGGAAATCTGCTTTTTATCCGCTTCATCCATCAGTCCATGAGCCAATACATCCCGCAAGTCTTGTTCTGCCTTGTCCGGGTCAATAGGAAGAAACTCGGTATAGTAAGCATTGCGGCGGTCTGCCCGAAGCAGCTGCTCGAACTGTTCTTTGCGCTCTGCCCGGTAGATGGGATATACCATCCCGGTGGGCAGAAGCTGTACGGTGTCCTCCCGCAGCTCGGTGATCTGATAGGCGTCATCCTCGATATACACGGTATCGCCCACGGCATAGACCGGGGCGGCTGGGTCATAGGAGGTTCTTTGCGGAATTGGGCGGCGAACTGCGTCATATTCCTCATCGGAAATGGAAACTTCGGAAGTCTGCTCTGTCTCGGCATCTGCAATCTGCTCTGCATCTGACCTCACCTGTTGGATAAACGGATCATTGTCCAGTTTTTCCGGGTCTGCCACCTGGCCGTTGACAATCCCTCTTTCCTCCAGAGCTTCCCGGATGGCGATTGGGTCGATGTTGTCAAAACGATCCTGTTCTTCTTCGGTATAAAACCGTTCCTCCTGAATGAGCTGGGCAAGCCTGCGCTGTACCTTCGGCCAGGGCAGCTGCGTTTCCTCCGGGCTGCCGGCACGGACAACGAACAGGCTGTTGCTGTTACTGCCGCCGTATTCCTGAGCCAGCCATGCGGCGGTATCTTTTTCTCTTGCATGGTCTTTCATATAGCGGACAACAGCGTGTTTACTCTCGATATTGCCGTTCCATGCACAAAGGACAGTATCAATATCTTCCTGAGAAAGAGGGCGCAGAAGCTCATGGAGCTTTGGATAGGTCTCGTCGATCACTTCCCGGTGCAGACGCTGACGGAACTCCGGCACATCCGAATAGAGTCGGATCAGCTCCATATCCTTAGAACCAAGAACCGCACGGCGCACAGCGGCATTGCCCTCGATGACAGCATTTTCACGGTCAGAATGCCCGCAGGCATTGCGGTATGCGGCATCCTCGGAAATAGCGGCAGTCACCACAGGCTTATACTGCTCAAACTGCTCCCGAAGGATAGGCTTTGGCGTTTCTTTCTCCACCTCCGGCTGCTGTGTTTGAATGGCATCTTCTTCGGCCAGTTCCTTTTCAGACTGGATTTTGTCATACTGCGCCTGTTCCTGTTCGGTAAGATAGCGGTCTTTCTGGACAAGTGAGGTAATGCGCTTGGCAACCTTTTCCCAGTTCAAGTGAACATCCGGGCAGTCCTGCTTTTTATAGTGCAGTCCTTTCCCATCGTGATCTTCGCCGCTGTGTGTTGCACCGGACAAGGCATGAGAGCGTCCGCCAATGCCATACTCGTCTTTGAGGAATCTCACTTTCTCCTTATCCGTATGGTTTGCCATGAAAAACGCATAGATACGGCCTTTTCCACCGGCGAAACTGCTTCCGCCGGTCATGGCGGCGTCGATCTCATCCTCGGTAATAAAGTGCTGGACGGTTGGCACTTGGGAAAGCTCTGAAGAAAAGGTCCTGCGGGGCAGGTCAAGGTCCTTCAGGTTCTCCCAGATCTCCCTCGGTCTATGATAGTGAAAACGCAACAGGTCACGGTCCTGCTGATAGGCAGTCCAGAAGGCAGCGTATTCTTCCTTGAGGGTCTGGCGGAAAGCCGGTTCACTCAGCTGCTCCATCAGGTGGCGGGTCTCCTCCGGGAAACCATTGCCTTTGATCTCTGACAGGCAGGACAAATATCCGGCTTCTCTGGCATCCTCACTGAGATCGTGATACAGATACCAGAGCTTTTCTGCAAGGAGGGATCGTTCATAGCCTGCCACTTCTGCAAGCTCCACATTGGAGGCAAACTGGCCGCTCTCCAAAAGCTCCCCGATACGCTCTGCGGCGCTCTCCCAGGAAATGACCTGGGCAGACCTGTCATAACGGACAGACTTCCCGTGGGAAAGATGGATACCATCCTCGGCATACCATGCGCTCACACTGCCAAGGCCATTGCCGCCGTGGTACAGCGTTTTCAGTATCTCGGCAATCTCAGCGGTGGTTTTCTGCTTTTCAAAGGCTGCAACCACACGCTCCCTTTGACGGTCTGTATTGCCGCCCAAACGCAGCACATGGTCGATGTCATTTTGGGCAAAAGAAAAAGCAGAGGATGTATGCGCTACATTCTCTGCTTCATCTATGGATTGGATCTGTTCCGCTTCGGAGAGGAACAGGTTTAGAGTCAGCTGTTGATAAGCTCCGTCATCAGGATTTCCTCGGCCTGAGCTTTGCAGGTGTTCATCAGCCCCACCCACTTCATGGGATCGCTGGCTTTCAGTTCCTCGGTGGCTCCCGCTTCCTTCGCCAGCTGGGGCATCATCTGCTCCAGTCTGCTCTGGGCGGTCTCGTCGATCTCCAGAAGGTGCGGGTACAGCTTCTCGCTCAGCAACATCTGGTTGTAGAGGATGGGACGGTGTTCCTTCAGGTAGGTTTTCCTCATCCTTCCGTACTTGCCCAGGGGTTTCTCCGGCTGCTGGCTCAGCTTCAGGTCGGGAATCAGATAGTCTCCGTTCTGGATATAGGTCATGGGATTGTTCATCTTGTTTGCTCCTTTCTTGGTTGGCTTCGCGCTCTGCATTTCGGACGGTAACGCCGATCTGCCGCAGCACCTGCTGGTTGATCTGGCTGACCGCTGTTCCCAGCGCTCCGATGGTTGCCGGAGTATTGAAATCAAAGATCGCCATGAAATCTTCGTGGTCGAAGTAGCGTTCCGGTTCCAGTCCACAGCGGGACATCAAAGCATAAGTGATACTGACGGTGGCTGCTGCCTTGAACTGTACTCCGATGTTAAACTCATCATATTCCTCCAAAAAGGAACCGTCAACGATATAGAAGAAGTCCTGCTGATGCTCCGTCCAGTATTCCTCAGCCAGTTTTCCGGCTACCTCGGTGAGCTGTCCGGCAAGGTCATCACCGGAAACATCATAGGTGCGCTCAAGCATGGCCTGCACCGAATCCAAATGGCGCTCCTCCAGCTGCCACAGCCAGGGAGTGCGGGAATGTTCACGGGTTCCGGTGTCGGAAATATCAAAAACATAGCGCAGGCGGGGCCTGTCCCCGGAATCGTCCACCAGAGCGATTCCCTTGGAGCCGCGCCTTACATACCGGCCCATCTTTTCATTCCACAAATCGTACTCTGCACAGGCGGTGGCGTCCGGACGCTGGGCGTAGATCATCAACTGCTCATGGAACGGGTACTTGTAAAGGCGGGAAGCAGTGGTGAGAAACCCTGCCCATTCCTGCCAGCTCCCCGTGAGCTGCGTTGTCACCTTCTCCGCCATCTGTGCATATAGTTCAGCTTTGGTTGGCATAGTGTTCTGTCCTCCTTTCAGTTTTGGGGTAAAAAGGTGGGGTGGCATATTGCCACCCCATCCCTGCGATTATGGTGTTTACTGGTCAAAATCCGGATACAACTCCAGCTCGGCAAACTCGGCATCACTCATGGCCTGGAGCTTGCCCAGTGCGCTGTCTGTCAACTCCCGCAGCTCGGTTTCCTCCGGGGCCAGCTCGCCGCGCATCTCACGCAGGCTGTCGATCAATCCGGTGCGGCTACCGGTATTGTAAATGCACATCAGGTTCATTTCCTCAAAAGTAAAGTTTCCCATATCAAATCTCCCTTTCCGCACTCTTTTTTGGCGCTATCTTTTTGTGTTCTGCCTTGGGCTGGCTTTTCAGCTGCTCCATGACGGACTTTTTCTTTTCCCGTTCCTCCCGATGGGCAGCGGCAGCCAAATCCATGAGGGAAATGGGCTGACCGTTGCGGGCCTGCTGTTCCAGCTCTGCCACCGTAGGCTCTTTTGCGCCATTGTTGATGATACCGTCGATCATGCCGTAATCGTCCTCCACGGCCATCTCCGCATTTTTCAGCGGATTTTCCGGCAGGAATCCGGGGATCTGGGTAAAACCAACACTGTCACAGTAATGACAGGATACCTTACCGTCCTGCTTGATCGCAACGATGTCACTGACACTCATAGAAGGACTGTGAAAATCCGCCGGCTTTTGCAGATTAAACTGCTCATATAGTTTTTCCAGCTGCTCCGGTACCGTGCCAGACTCCCTCAGCGGAGCTGTGTAAATGAGGTCATAATTGCTGCGGTCTATGGAAATGTCATGGGACTTTAACCAATCCAGATTCATAAAGCGCACATTCTGCGGATCGTCACGGCTCACCTGGTAGATAGCAAAGCAATCTCTGTTCTGGGATAGAAATGCCTGTTCGCGTTCCTGCTGATGTTCCTGACGCTCCATGACCTTTTCGTGGAACTGAGGGCTTTTCTCCCATTCCTCACGGTCCACGCCAAAAAGACCGCCATGATCCATGATTTCCTGCGGGTCAAACACCATGCTCTCCGTATTGTCCTCATGCAGCACATAGACGGTCAAACCAGCGGCATCCAGTTCCAGCGCCCGTTCTCTGGTGACAGGGAGCATCCCATCATAGAAGTAGCCGTATTCCTGCATATCCGGTGTGGATACCTGCTCATCAGGCATAGGGTATTCATCCAGCGCCTGCTCTTGTGCTTCCGGCAGCTGAGAAGAAGCAGCCATCTGACTGGCCTCTGCCTGCATCTGCTGGTAGGCAGCTTCCTGCAAGGTCTCAATCATGGACAACGGTGCGTATTTTACCGAGTCTCTGCCCAAATCGTTGTCATCACAAATCTGGAGAACTGCCTTCATGCGGGAAATCTCCGGCATATCCAGCTGACCACCATCCAACTCTTTCATGGACGCGGCATCGTAAAGGGTATAGTCCCAGCCGCTGTCACAGGACTGGATATGAAGATAGGTGGCATCGTCAATCAGAAACAAAGCCTCCTGCTGGTTGGCATCCGCCCCCAGCACTTCCATTTCCGGCATTGCCGCAGCCAGTTCCTTTACCGCTTTTTGCACCAGAGGATTATCACGGTAATAGTCGATTGCCTGGATGGTGTCCAGGTCAATGGTCTGGCCGGTCAAAATCGGAAAAGGTCCTTCATAGTCGCTTCCGTCTTTCAGCTCAAAACCAATGCCCTTTATCCCGTTCATTCGCTCTGCTGGAATCTCCTGATAAATGCGGACAGCTTCCTCCAAAGACAGGTTATCGTGGTATTCTCCGAGGTTTGGAAATTCCATGCACTCTGCTACATAGTAGGTCAGATCGCCGGTCGGCAGCCTATCAGATACCTTAATGGCATCTGCTGGCTGCTCTATCGGGGCGGTTTCCGGCTCTACCTTTGCATGAGGGTCGATTCCACGCTCTTTGCAGATTTCCTTATAGTGGCGCTCAATGTCGGAGATCAAAGTGCCGGAGGTTTTGTTGATGGTCTCCAAACTGGCTCTCAACTCTTTCAGTTCCTTGCCCTGACTCCAACTGGCAATATAGCCAAAGCTATTTTCTCCAGTCTCGATGCCAAAATATTTGCAGACTGCATAGGAGATGCTTTCAGCCTCCACTTCTTCCGTGTGACGGTTTTTGATTGCCTGTTTTTCTGCGGTTGCATCTTCCTCAACTGCAAGACGCCATTCAAACTGATTTTCGTCCACATAACGCCAATCCATATCAGAAGCAAACTGTTCGGCTTCTTTTTCTGTGGCAAAATCCAACTTGAAATCATGTTTGGTTCCACCTTCACTCTCCTGCACAACCTTCCATGACGGTAGCATTTCATATTTTTTAGGGTCATGGAGCTTGCTGTGGGCAATCTCATGAACCGTGGCCGAAACTGTCTGCACCTCACTCATGCCCTGACGAATGGCAATTTTCTGATGATCAGCAGAAAAATAGCCGTCCGTATCAGCAGCCATTGCTTCAAAAGTAATCGGCACCGGTGCGCTGCGGCGCAGGGCCTCCATGAATGCCTCATAATTTGGCACATTGCCGGAAAGGGAGGAAGCAAGCTCCGGCAAAGGTTTCCCGTCGGTCTGACTCACATCAAAAACCTTGACCGGGCGAAACATGGGGATCTCGATTTCTTTTTCCTCTGTAACGATCTTTCCGTCTTTATCCAAAATCGGAGCCTTGGTATCCGGGTCCAGCTTCTGCTCCTCGATTTTCTTCTTATACGGTGTCGGGGCAATGATGGTAATGCCATGCTCGCCCTTTTTTACATGACGCTCAAACTGGTCTTTCCACTTATTGTATCCGGCTACCAAAGTGGCGTCCGGCTTCTGCATATAGATGAGCATGGTGTTGTTTACCGAATAGCGGTGAAATCGGGACATGACGGACAGATAACGCATATACTTTTCGCTTTCAAACAGTTCTTTGATGCCCTGCTCGATACCATCCGTGATTTCCATTAGCCGTTCTCGGTTGGTGGGTTTATTCTCAGCCATGATTTTCAATCTCCTTTCCAAGTGTGTGATTTCTGCTGTGTGTTCTGCAATCCATGCCTTTTGTTCTTCTTCACTTTCATAAAGAAAAAGGTCCAGCAGGTACTCTACATAGGTTTTCTTCTGGATTGCTTCCACAAAGCGGGGGTGCGGTTCTTCCTCCAGTGTCCTGGGAGAACGGTCGGCTTCCCATTTTTTCAACAGATAGTAGTAATCGGACAGTACGCGGTAACAGCGCTGTCGATTCTCCCGAAACTTCTGTGCCTCGGTTTTTTGCCGGACATATCTCCTGCGGGGCGGGGCCTGACTGTCATAGATCAGGCCAAAGTCCTGTGCCAGTTTCTCCGCCGCTTCTTTTGGGGAGAGATCAAAGAGCTTTGCGGTAAAGTCGATCACATCCCCATCTTCACCGCATCCAAAGCAGTGGAATCGCTGGTCTACCTTCATGCTGGGGTTCTTATCATCGTGGAAGGGACAGCAGGCCATGCCAGTTCGACTGACTTTTATCCCATAAAACTCTGCCGCTTCTCTGGTGCTGACCGACTGCTTGACTGCTTCAAATACATTCTCTGCCATGTGCCTTTAACTGCTGGACTTTCTCACAGGGGGCTGGTATCCGGCAGCTTTCGCACGCTCACTGGCAGCTTTGCGGCGTTCTGCGCTGTATGGCTCCCTGACTGATACACATCGCTTGGGGACGGTAAAGTTATGGGCGTCCTTTCGGGTGATCTGGTCGGGGTGCTTTTTTGCCAGCAGTTCCAGCTTCTCCATCAGATGGGGATCGTGGGTGTAGACCTCAGCCATTGGTTCTGCCTGGTTATAGAGGAGAATGGTTTCCCGTTCCACTAAAGAGAGCTTCATCGGCTGCCTCCTTTCCGCTGGTCAAATTCCAGCTTGAAGTTGGCATACTGTCCATCGTCCTCCAAAACCACAGTGGCATCGTAGGTCTTGCCGGTTTTCTCCGAATATAGCCCCGTCACACGGACACGGCCATCGTTCAGCAGCGCAGACACCACAGCCTTGGTCGGCTGTTTTTTCTTGGCAGCCCACCATTTGTTGTTTTTCCAGATTGCAAATCTGCAAGAATCATTCTGACAGAAGAAGCCTTTTTGCAGTTCTGCAACTTCACCGCCGCAGCGAGGGCATTTGCCCACCACCTCACGGGGCGGAGTGAACAGGTACTCGGTTCCCTTGATGACCTGATAAGTTCCCACCAGATCTTTCAGCATGGCACTGATGCCGTCTAAAAACTCCTCCGGGGCAAGCTGCCCGCGCTCGATCTCGCCCAGGCGGTACTCCCACTCGGCAGTCAGAAGCGGCGATTGCAGTTGTTCCGGCAGAACGGTGATCAGGGAAACTGCATCGTGGGAAGGGAGAAGCTGCACCGTTTTCCTGCTCTTTTTTCGTTCCAGAAAACCGGCAGATACCAGCTTTTCCAAAATACCGGCACGGGTGGCCGGTGTCCCCAGACCTTTTCGTTCGCCATCCTCCGGCATATCCTCTTTTCCTGCAGTCTCCATCGCGGACAATAGGGTGTCCTCCGTAAAGTGCTGGGGCGGACTGCTTTTGCCTTCTTTGACGATTGCCGCAGAAACCGAAAGGGTCTGTCCTTCGGTCAGCTCCGGCAGGGCTTTCTCTGCGCCCTCTTTTTTCGGCTCTGCATCCTTCATTTTGGCACGGTAAGCGTCCTCCAGTGCTTTCCATCCGGGGTGCTTCACCGTTTTTCCTTTTGTGGTAAACTCCCCACCGGCACACGCTGCAATCACAACGGTTTCCGAATAGATATGGGGCTGGGCTACGGCGCACATCAGACGCAGGGCCACCAGCTCCAGCACCGCTTTTTCTCCCGCAGGAAGGGCAGAAAGGTCTGCATCCTTGAAATTTCTGGTAGGGATTACTGCGTGGTGGTCAGTTACTTTCTTATCGTTGATGACCGTCTGCGGATCACAGGTAATGGCGATCCCTTTGCGAAACGGCATAGCATTGGCAACCAGATTCACCAGCACCGGCAGGCTGTCTGCCATATCACCGGTCAGATAGCGGCTGTCAGTACGGGGATAGGTGCAAAGCTTCTTTTCATACAGACTTTGCAGATAGTCCAGGGTCTGCTGGGCTGTAAATCCAAGCAGGCGGTTGGCATCTCTTTGCAGAGTAGTCAGGTCATAGAGGGCAGGCGGCTTTTCAGACTTTTCCTTGCACTCCACCTTTTTGATTGTGACAGCTGCACCCTGACAGGCTTCTTTCAGCTGCTCGGCAGCAGCCTTATCCGCCATGCGCTCCCCGGATACGGTAAGACCGGGCAGCTCCAGCGCCACGGTATAAAAGGGAATCGGCTGAAAGGTGTCGATCTCAGCTTCTCGCTGAACAATAAGCGCCAGCGTCGGGGACATCACGCGCCCGATGTTGAGGGTTCGGTGATACAGCACGGAAAAAAGCCTTGTCGCATTGATTCCCACCAGCCAGTCGGCCTTGGCACGGCAGAGGGCAGCATCCCGAAGTCCGTCATAATCCGCACCGGGGCGCAGGTTTGCAAAGCCTTCCCTTATGGCAGAGTCCTCCATCGAAGAAATCCAGAGCCTTTTCATAGGCTTTTGACAGTCTGCCAGCTCATAGACGCTGCGGAAGATCAGCTCACCCTCGCGTCCGGCATCGCAGGCATTTACCACCTCCGTCACATCCGGGGCGTTCATCAGCTTTTTGAGAATATCAAACTGCTTTTTCTTATCTTTTCCCACCACCATCTGCCAATGTTCCGGCAGGATAGGCAGATCATCATATCGCCACTTGGCATACTTTGGGTCATAGCTGTCTGCATCCGCAAGACCGGCCAGGTGGCCCACGCACCAGCTGACACGCCAACCGTTGCCCTCCAGATACCCGTCCTTACGGACGGTTGCGCCGATCACCGCCGCCAAACTCTGGGCAACTGATGGTTTTTCGGCAATTACCAATTTATGTTGAGCCATGATGGTTCCTCCTCTCTTTGAGCCATCGGGACATTTCCCGGTGACAGATACCTACGCAGGGTCTTCCATAATTCCCGCAACCATAGCAGGGGTGGCTGTGGGG
>OIBA01000606.1_pt1 | contig 13571 bp, 9 predicted proteins | sample 1580931 | NCBI WGS metagenome assembly OIBA01 (sample SAMEA3882548, study PRJEB24775) | human gut metagenome | biome: human-associated habitat; feature: intestine environment; material: feces | place: Netherlands | collected 2009/2010
CAAGTCCATCTGGTGAGGGCCGGGCTTGCCGCGGGCCATATTCAGCTTCAGGCCCATTGCCTGAAATTTCTTGTAGTTTTCTTCCAGAGCTGCCTTCTCAGCAGTCAGTTCGTCGCGGGTCATCTCAAAATAATTTGCCATAACACACACTCCTTTATCGTACGTTCTATTTCCCACAGGGGTCCGGTACTGTTTCTCTGCGAAGCAGGTTCATGCCAGTGGGCCGCTCCGATTTTTACCCTCACAGTTCCAGACTTTTATAGTTTACTACAATTTGACCTCGGAAACAAGTCGGATGGCACAAAAAGACCCCGCCAAAAAGTAAAAAGCTTTCAGCGGGGCCTGTTCTCCCCTGCTGCGCGCTGCCGCTCAGCTCAGGGAAGGCTGGTTCTTATAACGCTTGCGCACTGCGCCGTACTCCATGTGCGCCTCGCCGCCCTCTACCGTATCCTCGTCGATGGTGACGCGGATGATGGTGGGGTCTGTGGGCACATTGTACATGACGGGCATCAGGATGTTCTCCATCACGCTGCGCAGACCGCGGGCACCGGTCTTGCGCTCGATGGTCTTCCGCGCAATGGCGTGGAGGGCCTCATCGGTGATGTTCAGCTCCACATTGTCCATGGCCAGCAGCTCTTTGTACTGCTTGACCAGACTGTTTCGAGGCTCCTTCAGGACGCGCACCAGCGCATCCTCGTCCAGATCATCCAGCACCGTAATGACCGGCAGACGGCCGATCAGCTCGGGGATGAGGCCGAACTTGACGAGGTCGTGGGGTTCGACCTTCCGCAGCAGGGCTTTCTGGGCCTCGCTGGAATTGTCCTTCAGGCTGCTGCCGAAGCCCAGTGCGGACTTATCGGTGCGGCGCAGGATATACTTATCCAAGCCATCAAATGCACCGCCGCAGATGAACAGGATGTTGGTGGTGTCGATCTGGATGAACTCCTGCTGCGGGTGCTTGCGGCCGCCCTGCGGAGGAACATTGCTCACAGTGCCCTCCAAAATCTTCAGCAGGGCCTGCTGCACGCCCTCACCGCCCACATCGCGGGTGATGGAGGGGTTCTCACTCTTGCGGGTGATCTTGTCGATCTCATCGATATAGATGATGCCGATCTGAGCCTTCTGCACGTCGAAATCCGCTGCCTGCAAGAGCTTGAGCAGGATGTTCTCCACGTCCTCGCCCACGTAGCCGGCCTCGGTGAGCGCGGTGGCGTCGGCAATGGCAAACGGCACCTCGAGAATGCGCGCGAGCGTCTGGGCCAACAGGGTCTTGCCGGTACCGGTGGGACCGAGCAGCAAGATGTTGGACTTGGCGAGCTCTACCTCGTCCATATCGTCATCGAACTGCGAGCCCATGTCGTCATCAAAGGCAGACACCGCAGCGCCGCCCTCAATCACGCGGCGATAGTGGTTATACACGGCCACCGACATGGCGCGCTTGGCGTCCTCCTGACCCATAACATAGGCCGAAAGCTCGTCATAGATCTCGTGCGGCGTCGGCACGCGTGTGATGACCTGGCGGTCGTCCTCGAGCTCAAAACCCTCGGTCTCGGGATCCACGGCGGGCTGGGATGCAGCCTGGCCGTGGTCGTTGAGGAAGCCCGGCAGCTTGCCGTTGCGGGCGGCGTCCATAAAGTCCGAAGCCAGCGACTCCTCCAGAATCTCGGAACAGGCGGCGACGCACTCGTCACAGATAAAGATGTTGGTCGGGCCCTTTACGAGGCGACGGACCTGGCCCTGCTCTTTTCCGCAGAAGGAGCAGCGGATGGGGTTGCCGTTCTCGTCAAAGTTGTCCTGCATGTTTCCTGCCATCCTAGGCGTCCTTCGCGGCGAGATCGCGCGAGGTGACAATACGGTCGATCAGACCGTAGTCGAGGGCCTCGGCAGCGGTCAGGTAGTTGTCGCGCTCGGTGTCGGCCTGGACCTTCTCGATGGGCTGGCCCGAGGCGTCGGACAGGATCTGGTTGAGCTCGCGGCGAGTCTTCTTGATCTCCTCGGCAACGATCTCAATCTCGGTTTGCTGACCCTGGGCACCGCCGCTGGGCTGGTGAATCATGACCTTAGAGTGCGGCAGGCAGAAGCGCTTGCCCTTGGCGCCGGCCGAAAGCAGCACGGCGGCCATAGACGCGGCCATACCGACGCAAATCGTCGAGACCTGCGGCTTGATGAAGTTCATGGTGTCCAGAATCGCCAGGCCAGAGTAGACCTCGCCGCCGGGCGAATTGATGTAGAGCGAGATATCCTTCTCGGCATCCTGGCTCTCAAGATGCAGCAGCTGGGCAACGACCAGGTTGGCGCTGACGGAGTTGATCTCCTCGCCCAAGAAGATGATGCGGTCGTTGAGCAGGCGCGAATAGATATCGTAGCTGCGCTCGCCGCGCGGCGTCTGCTCGATAACGTATGGCACGAGGGCGGAATCGAACTTAGCGATCATACGCATCTCCATTTCTCTTACGGACCAATAATGGTTCTAGATAAACGTACGGTGCCCGCATGCTATGCATTGGCTGGCACCGTACGAAGCAACCGGATAACCGGTGTATAACTTTACCCCATCACGGGCGCACGCATGCGCTCGCGGGCAAGGTGGCGAGAATTACTCGGCGTCCTTGGCGGTCTCGTCGACCTCGGTCACCTTGGCGTTCTCGACCAGGTGGTCGACGGCCTTGGAGCGGCGGATGGACTCGCGGACGGCAGGCATGCGGCCATCGGCGATGAACTCGGCCTTGGAAGCCTCGACGTCCTTGACGCCGGCCTTCTCGAACTCGGCGTTGACGTCGTCCTCGGTGACCTCGATCTTGAGCTCACGGGCGAGGGCGTCGAGAGCCAGGGACTCACGGGCAACGTCGTTGGCCTGCTTGTGCAGGTCGCCGATGAACTGCTCCATGGTCAGACCGGAAGCGGGAAGCCAGGTGTCCAGGGTCATGCCGCGGGCAGCAAGGTTGGACAGGAAGTTCTGGCCAAGCTCCTCAAAGACGGACTGCTCGTAGTCGGCGTCCATCTCGTCGAGCTGCAGACGCTCAGCGAGAGCGGAGACGCAACGGTTCTCCTTCTCGGCCGGCAGGCGGGAAGCCTTGTCCTGCTCGATCTCGATCTTGATGGCGTCGCGCATGGCATCGATGCTGTCGAAGCCGAAGTCGGACTTGACAAGCTCGTCGGTGAGCTCGGGGGTGTTGCGGACCTTGATGCCCTTGACGGTGACCTCGACGGTGTGGGTCTCGGCCTCCTCGCCCTCCTCGACCTCGTCGGTCCAGGTGACGGACTTGACGTCGTCGACGTTAGCGCCGATCAGGGCCTCGTTGAACTCCTTGCGGTTGCTGTCGCTACCGGCGATGAGCATGCGGCCCTCGGCGGCAAAGTTATCGGCGTTCTCGACGGCCTTGAGGTCGACGGTGACGTAGTCCTCGGCCTCGACGGCGCGACCCTCGACGTCCTCGAAGGTGGCACGGTAGTTGAGGAGCATCTCGACCTGGTTGTTGATTTCGGACTCGGTGACCTCCGCAGGGGGCATCTCGATCTCGACAGCGTCGAAGGAGGAGAGCTCAGCGGCGGGACGCAGGGAGAACTCGACGGTGTAGGTGTAGTCCTCGTGATCCTTGGCGAGGTCGAGCTCCTTGTAGTCACCGTTCTTGGTGGGGACGATGTCCAGTTCGTTGAGGACGGCGGGCTCGTTGGCAGCGATCAGGTCGTTGGTGGCCTGAGCGAGGGTAGCCTCGGCGCCAAGAGCAGAGTCGATGACCGGACGGGGAGCCTTACCGGCACGGAAGCCAGGGAAGCGGTACTTCTTGGCGGTGTCCTTGTAGGCCTTCTTGATCGCGGCGTCGACGTCGGCGGCCGGGATGGTGACCGTAGCGGTGAGCTTGGCGTCCTTGACGTCAGAAGCGGTGATGTTCAACACGTTCCTCCTCATACTGCCCAGCTTATCTGAGGTGCTGGTACCTTTATGCAACAAGCGTCGCGAGGGCATAAACCGACGCGGGTGCGTTGGTGCGGGCGAAAGGACTCGAACCTTCACGGGAATCCCACCAGAACCTAAATCTGGCGCGTCTACCAATTCCGCCACGCCCGCATGAGCGCACAGACTAGGAATGATAGCAGATACGAGCGACAAGCGCACGCACACGTTTTACAGGCTCACGACCTCACCACGAGTACAAAAGGCGGGACGAGTTGCCCCGCCCCGCCAATTACGACTTGTTCGCTGACCCGCTACTCCCCCATCAGGGCCTTCTCGGGCGTGATCGGAAGCGAGCGCACCTGGTGTCCGGTGGCGTGCGCCACTGCCGAGGCCACGGCGGCGAGCGGCGTGTTGATGACGACCTCGCCGATCGACTTGGCACCAAACGGGCCCGTCGGCTCGTAGCTCGGCTCAAAGGCCACGCGAATGCTGCCAATATCCAGGCGCGTGGGCAGCTTGTAGCTCATAAAGTTGCCGGTGCGCAGACGGCCGCGTTCGTCGTGCTCGACAATCTCGTAGAGCGCGTGGCCGATGCCCTGGGCAATGCCGCCCTCAGCCTGGACGCGCGCGAGCGCCTCGTTGATCACGGTGCCGCAGTCCACAGCCGCCGCGTAATCCACAACAGTCACTTTGCCGGTGGCCTTGTCGACCTCGACCTCGGCAATGCCGGCCATAAACGGCGGAGGCGAAACGGGCAGGCAGGCAGAAGCATGCGAGGTGAGAGCGTCTCCGCCCGCGATGTTCTTGACGCACAGGTTGGCAAAGTCGCGCAGCGTGAGGTAGCGGTTCTGCTCGCACGCGGCACGTTCGTCGGACAGGCGCACGTACTGGCCATCGAAGACCACATCGACGGCGTCAACGTCCCACATCCGGGCGGCCTTGGCGCAGATCTTCTCACGCAGCTCGGTCGCGGCGTTCTTGGCCGCAAGGCCCGTCACGTACGTACCCGAGCTCGCGTACGAGCCGGCGTCGAACGGCGACACATCGGTGTCCACGCCGCGTACCACAATGAGCGAGCTCTCAACGCCCAGCTCCTCGGCGGCAATCTGCGCCAGGATCGTATCGACGCCCATGCCGTTATCGGTGGCGCCGGTGCCGATGGTAATGAAGCCGTCCTCTTCCAGGCGCATGTCGATGCCGGCGATGTCCACGTTGGAGATGCCCGAGCCCTGCATGGTAAGCGCGCAGCCCAGGGCGCGCACGCGGTCGCCCAGGTCCACGGCCAACGGCTTGTCGCGCCAGCCGATCATGTCCATCGCGCGCAGCAGGCAGCGGTCGAGCGCGCAGGCGTTGAGCTTCTCGTTGTAGTACTGCGGCATGATCTCGCCCTCGCGCACGATGTTCTTAAGGCGCAGGTCGGCGGGATCCATGTGCAGCATGTCGGCGAGCTCGTTGACGGCGCTCTCCACGGCAAACTGGCCCTGGGTGGCACCGTAGCCGCGATACGCGCCGCCGCGGTTGGTGTTGGTGTAGACGGCGTCCCAGCTAAAGCGGCTCGCCTTCACGTGATTGTAGATGGGCAGGCTCTTGTGGCCCGAAAGACCGATCGTCGTGGTGGCATGCTCGCCATACGCACCAGCGTTGGACAGCGTATGCAGGTCGATAGCCGTGATGGTGCCGTCGTTCATGGCGCCCAGCTTAACGGTCATCTGCATCTGGTGGCGTGAGTTGCCCGCAGTGATGGTCTCCTCGCGGGTGTAGCAACAATAGCTCGGACGGCCGGTCTGCTGGGTGACGAACGCCACGAAGATCTCGCAGCAGCCCGTCTGCTTGGAGCCAAAGCCGCCACCGATGCGCGGCTTAATGACCTGCACCTGCGACTGCGGAATGTCGAGCGACTGAGCGACCATGCGGCGCACGTGGAAGGGCACCTGAGTAGAGGTGGTCACCGAGATGCGCCCGAACGCGTCGGTCGTCGCGAAGGCACGGAAGGTCTCCATGGGCGCGGTCTGCGTGGCTTGGCTGGTGTAGGTGCGCTCAAAGACGATGTCGCTCTGCGCGAAGGCCTCGTCCAAGTCGCCAAAGTCGCTCGTGCCGCTGCACACCAGGTTGCGAGCAACATCGCCGCCCTGCGGGAACATAAAGGTCACGTCGCCCTCGGGGTGGACCACGATGTCGTTATCGAGCGCCTGGGTAAAGTCGAGCAGCGGCTCGAGCACCTCGTAGTCGACCTTGATGAGCTTGAGCGCCTTGTCGGCGGCCTCCTCGGTCTCGGCGGCGACAATCGCCACCTCCTCGTTTTGGTAACGGACGAGGTTCTCGAGAATCAGGCGGTCGTAGGGACTCGGCTGCGGATAGCTCTGACCGGCAATGGTAAAGCGACGCTGGGGCACGTCCTCGTAGGTGTAGACGCCCACCACGCCGGGCACCTTCAGGGCGCGCGACGTATCGATGGAGCGGATCTTGGCGCGGGCATACGGGCTGCGTTTGAGCTTGACGATGAGCGCGCCGGCGGGCACCAGGTCGCCCGTGTAGACGGGACGGCCCTCGAGCAGGGCCTTCGAGTCCTTCTTGGGCTGCTTGTGAGTGATCTGCTTGTAGGAGACACCGTCGCAGCTGGTGTCGTTGACCGGCAGCTCGGGCATCTCAAAGCCCACCTGCACGCCTGACTCGTTGAGAAAGCGCACGATGGCACGCAGCTGGCTCTCGTAGCCGCTGCAACGGCAGAGGTTGCCGGCAAGCTGGCGCGAGAGCTCCTCGCGCGTGGCGACGAGGCTTGGGTCCTCCTTGGCAGCGCGGGCAAGCGCCAGAACGTTCATGATGAGGCCGGGGGCGCAAAAACCGCACTGCTCGGCACCTTCGGCAGCCATTGCGCGGGCGAGCGCCTCGGACTCGGCCTTGAGGCCCTCGAGCGTGGTGATGGTGTGGCCCTCGACGCGCGCGGCGGGAACCGAGCAGCTCAGCACCGGGTCGCCGTCGAGCCACACCGTGCACAGACCGCAGTTGGTGGTCTCGCAAGCACAGCGCACCGACGCGCAGCCCTGCTCGCGCAACAACGCAAAGAGCATGGTGTCGGGGGCAATCTGAACCTTGACCTTGCGGCCGTTGAGCGTAAAGGAAAGATCGATGAGTTTGGCAGCCATTAGCGCACCTCGCTAGAATCGACGCCGGGCACGCGGCGGCAGGAATACTCGTCCGTAGCAAACTTGGGAATCTGCACGCCCTCGAGCTCGCGGGCAAGCGCGGCCGAAAGCTCGATGCCGGCGGCGCGGCGCACGGCCTGAATCGCCAGCGGGGCCGAGATGCGACGGCGGTAGTCGGCCGAGCCCCACAGGTTGGTACCGTAGCTCAGCGCGCGTACGGACGCGGCCAGGGCGCGCAGCTCGTCCTCGGAAGGCTGCTCGGCGGTAAGGCCACATGCCTCGCCCTGCAGCAGGGTCGCGCGCAGCGGGCGGGCGCCCACGGTGACGTGCCAGGTGTTGTCCCACCAGGCGGCGGTGACGTTCAGCGAGGGGAAGTCGGTCGCAGCCTTGCGCACGGCCTCATAGCTGGCACGGTAATCGTGCTTAACGACCACCACGTGCTCGATCACGTCACGCACGTAGCCCATCCGCACGAACTCGGCGAGCGGCACGCGGCCGGCACCCGTCAGTTCAACATACGAATCGAGCGCCAAAAAGGCCGAGAGCACGTCCGAGAAACCAAAGCGACCGTAGATGCTGCCGCCCACCGTGGCGGTGTTGCGCAGCTGCACGCCCACGATATCGTGGACGGCGAACTCAAAGACATGGTTGACAAGCGCGTTGAGCTCGGCATGGCGCTCGAGCTGGCGCAGGGTGCACATGGCACCGATGCGAAACTCGGTCTCGGTCTCCTCGATCTGATCGAGTCCGCAGGCCGAAAGGTCAATCGCCGTCGCCACGCGACGCGAACCCAGGCGCATCCAGATGCCGCCGCCCACAATCTTGTTGTTGCGGTTCTTCTGCAAGAGCTCATAGGCTTCGGCCGCGTTTCCAACACGGACGTAGGTACCGAACTTGAGCACGTTCTCCCCCATCTCTTCACTTGACCAGTACTTTTAAGTGTACCAAACGAGGGGCCGCACACCGTTTTAGGACAAAATCCACCCACCCATCCATAACTTGCGGTGATATACGGACTGATTAGCCGTTCTGGGACGCTAAACAGTCCGTATATCACCGCAAGTTATGAGGAGTCCTCCAGGATAGAAAAGGCTCCCAGCCAGATAGCTGGGAGCCTCATCACATGCTATGTCGAGCGAAGATTTAGCAGACGCCCTGGGCGAGCATGGCATCGGCGACCTTCAGGAAGCCGGCGATGTTGGCGCCCATAACGAAGTTGCCCTCCTGGCCGTACTCCTTGGCGGTGTCGTCCACGTTGTGGAACATGCCGCGCATGAGCTGCTCGAGCTTGCCGTCGACCTCCTCGAAGGTCCAGGACAGGTGCTCGGCGTTCTGGCTCATCTCCAGGCCGGACACGAGAACACCGCCGGCGTTGGCAGCCTTACCGGGCATAAAGGCGACGCCGTTCTCCTGGAAGTAGGTCGTGGCCTCGATGGTCGTGGGCATGTTCGCTCCCTCGCCGACCACCTTGCAGCCGTTGGCGACGAGTGCCTGGGCGTCCTCGAGCAGCAGCGTGTTCTCGCGAGCGCAGGGCAGCGCGATATCGCAGGGAAGCTGCCACACGCCGCGGCCGTCGCCCTCGTGCCACACGGCGTTAGACTTCTCGTCAACGTACATGGCGAGCGTAACGCCCTTGTCGTGGCCGGAGCGCTTCTTGTTGTAGACATGCTCGAGCACGGTGTAGTCGATGCCGTCGGGATCCTCGACCCAGCCGTGGGTATCGGAGCAGGCGAGCACCTTGCCGCCGAGCTGAGTGACCTTCTGGACCGCGTAGATAGCGACGTTGCCGGAGCCGTGAACGACGACGTTCTTGCCCTCGAAGGAGTCGCCGCGGCTCTTAAGGTACTCGTCCACAAAGTAGGCCAGACCGTAACCGGTGGCCTCGGTACGGGCGAGCGAGCCGCCAAAGGAGAGGCCCTTGCCGGTAAGAACGCCGGTCCACTCGTTGGTCAGGCGCTTGTACTGACCGAACAGGTAGGCAACCTCGCGGCCGCCAACGCCCAGGTCGCCGGCGGGAACGTCGGTGTTAGGACCGATGTGGCGATAGAGCTCGGTCATGAAGGACTGGCAGAAATGCATGATCTCGTTGTTGGACTTGCCCTTGGGGTCAAAGTCGGAGCCGCCCTTGCCGCCGCCCATGGGAAGGGTGGTCAGGCTGTTCTTGAGGATCTGCTCCAGACCCAGGAACTTGAGCATACCCAGGGTGACCGTCGGGTTAAAGCGCAGGCCGCCCTTGTAGGGTCCAATGGCAGAGTTGAACTCGACGCGGTAACCGCGGTTGACCTGAACCTTGCCCTGGTCGTCGACCCAGGGAACACGGAACATGACGATGCGCTCGGGCTCGACGAGGCGCTCAAGCAGGGCGGCCTCCTCGTACTCGGGATGGGCGTCGAGCGCCGGCTGGATGGTGCCGAGAATCTCGGTCGCGGCCTGGATGAACTCAGGCTGCTCGGGATAGCGGGCCTTGAGCTCTTCGAGAACTTTCTGCGTGTAGCTCATGCTTCCTCCAATTGATGGAAAAGAAAAGTGTCGTTCGAGGCGCCCCATGCGCCGCGAGCTTTATCGAGTATGGATAATATCGCACTGTTGCAGCAAAGTTTCGCATAAGCCGACGAGCAGATGTTTCGTTTTGATTACGATGCAGGTAGAAGCGTTTTTGAGTGCCCAGCGCGCAAATCGCGTGTTTCGAAGCTGTTTCGTCCACATGTTCCAAACCACCACATTGGGCACCTTTGTGGTGGTGTTGGTGGTTAGAGGACGAGCTGATGGTAGTCGGCAGGGGTTATGCGGCCCTCGGTGGCGGCGCGGAAGGCGGCGAGCGCATCGCCCGAGAACGGCATGGCCCAGCACAGGCCGCAACCTGCGGTAATGGAGCCGGGCAAAGGCATAATGCGCCCGGGCACGCCGGCATCCAGGCAAAGCTGCTCGCACTCCATCACATCGAAGGTGCTGTCGAACGAAACGATAATCTTGCGCTCGTGGTCGAGGGCATCACCGGACGGGCCTTCGCGATGTGCCTCGCGATACGCCGCGGCGGCCGCTTCCTCTTCCGCAGTATGTCCACAGCCACCGCAGCCGCAGGTACAGGGCTCGGAACCATCGCAAGTGCAAGGCTCTCCCGTGTCGGGACAAATATCGTGAGACATGGCAACTCCAATCGTCTAGGCGAGTAACTCGGCCGCCGCAAACTCCTCGGGCGTATTGACGTTTTCGAAGCAGAGCGTCGAGCCCGCGGCCTTAACGATCTGCGGTTCATCCATATAACCAGCCTGAACGCGATTGATCAGGCAGCGAATGCGCTGTCGGTCGCAGGAGAGCAGCTCTTGGGCAACCGGCGCACACGCGTCACGGCGCCAGACGGCGCAAAGCGGCTCAATCCCTTGCTCCTCGCGTGGCACGCACACGTCGATCGCCTCGGCCTCAAAACGATCGGCAAGCGCGCCGATGAGTTCCGGCGAGACAAACGGCATATCGCAGGCGACGATCGCCACGAACGGCAATCGCGCCGCGGCCAACGAGCTCGCGATGCCGCGCATGGCACCCGCCGGCCCCTCAAGGTCCGACACTATTCGCGGCACTAGACCGCCAAACGTGCGCTCCTCAAGATAGGCAAGCTCGCTGGGGCGCGAAGTCGTCACGACCAACTCGCCGGCAACTGTCGCTAGCCGACCCAGCACGCGCTCGATGAGCGGTTCGCCGCAAAACGTCATGCGTGCCTTATCGCGGCCCATGCGTGAGGACAGCCCGCCCGCTTGGACGACACAAGAAAGATCGGCACGTCTTACGGTAGTCATACGGCAAAACACCTCCATCGGCATGCTCGAAACCCGACACACGAAGCCAGATACCGTCGCCGATAAAGCGGGCGGCACGGCAAACCCGTGCAAAAACAAAACAGCGCCTTTGCGGCACGCAGCAAGACCGCGAGCACAAAAGCGCTGGTAGCGTATGGCGGGAACGTATGTGAATCGAACACATCCAAGACGTTTTGCACGCCTCGCAACGGTTTTGAGGACCGCGGAGCCCACCGGAGCCCATCCGTTCCCAAGTGCGGCGGTATTTTACCAAACCGAGCAGCCAATCTAGCGCAGGGAACGCAGGCCGCCGGCATCCTTGTCGAGGACTGTGAAGCGTACGGCATCCAGGTGCTCCAAGATGCTGATGGCACGTTTGCGCGACACGCCCAGGGCCTCGCGCAGCACGCTCGTGGTGGCAGCGCCGCCGGCTGCCTCAATGGCGGCGGCGACGAGTTCGCGCGCATGGGCCTCGGCGGTAGTGGACAGGGCAACGTCGCGTTCAACCTTAACGATCGAGCGGTTGAGCGAAAGCTCGCGCAGGGCACGCGTCATGGTGTCGCGGCCGAGCTGCAGTTGTTCGCCTACCTCGGGCAACGTCGGCGCATCGAGGCCGGCCCCATCGAGCAGCGCCACGATGCGCTCACACGCCTCATGCACCACGCGTGCCGCCGCGGCGGCCGAATGCGGATCGAATACCTCGGCGCCCTCGGCGGCGCACACGCCACGCGAGCAGCCCTCGGCAATCAGAGCCGAGGCAACGCCTTCATCAGCGGCAGGCCACGCAGCATGGGCAACGGCGCCGGGCGTAAAGCCCGTCTCCTTGGGAGCCGCCGCGTGCATGGCTGACAGGGTCGCCGCCAGTGCATCCATCGCGGCGTCGAGCACCACGGCGTCCGCCAAGAGGCCCGCATCGCCCGCGGCAAGCTTGCGAACGGAGTTCTGCGCCACCAATCCGCGCAGTGCGGCATCGGCCTCGCCAACACGAAGATCCAAAGCCTCGGCAACATCAACCGTCGTAACCGGCAGCGTCTGCAGCGCCAGCCAAGCGCCCACACCGCCCGCGATATCGCCGGACTCGATCGCCGCATACAGCGCACGCTCTCCTTCGGCAAGCTCGCGCGAACGACGGCAACGCGAAAGCAGCACACGCCCGCCGCCAATGAGCATAACGGGCGAATACGACAGCACCACGGCATGGTCTCCGGCGCGCAGCGGCAGCGGCTCCTCCAAGCGCACCTGTACGGTACGGGTCTCGCCCACCGCCATGGGGGCCTCGCCCTCCCTGAACATGATGCGGCCGACAACCTCGGCTGTACCCGCCATCACGTGCACACGCGCACCCGACTCGAGCACACGCGGCTTGGCTCCCTCGCGACCCAAGTAGGTAAACGTCATCATAAAGCGCAACGTCTGGCCAAAGCGGTCCACCACGCCCAGCATCTCGCCACGGTCAAGCGCCGCGACTCCGTCGCCGACCAGGTTGAGCGCCACACGCTGACCGGGAAGCGCCTGCTGCGTGTCGCCATGCACTTGGATCCCGCGTACGCGGCAGGCCGTGCGCGACGGCAGCGCGACAAGCTCATCCCCCACCGCGACGGGCGCATCGTGCAGCGTTCCCGTCACGACGGTGCCGACGCCCTTAATCGTAAAGCAGCGGTCAATCGGCAGGCGAGGCGCGGCATCGCTCCGCTCGGCACGGTCGCGACAGGCATCCCAGCAAACACCCACCTGCTCGTCGAGCACCGCAAGCAGCCCGTCGATCCCCTCGCCCGTCTTGGACGACACGGGCACAATCGACGCGCCCGCAAACACGGTACCCGACAAAAAGTCATCGACATCGAGCTCAGCAAGCTCGGTCATCTCGACATCGGCCAGGTCACACATCGTCAGCGCCACCACCATATGCGTGACGCCCAGCAGCTCCAGCACGTGCACGTGCTCGCGCGTCTGCGGCATTACACCCTCAACGGCAGAGACCACCAGCACGGCAACGTCGATGCCTGTCGCACCCTGCACCATGGCACGCAGGTAGTGCGCATGGCCCGGCACGTCGACCAGGCCGACGATCTTGCCGCTCGGCAGCGCCAGCTCGCCAAAGCCCAGCTCCACGGTCATACCGCGACGGCGCTCAACCTCCAGACGGTCGGGATTCTTGCCGGTCAGCGCCTCGATCAGCGCGGACTTACCGTGGTCGACGTGGCCCGCCGTGCCAACGATAACGGGACACTCTACCAGCGCTTGAACCTCACTCATCGAGCAATCGCCTTCTTAACGCACGCGACGAGCGTCGATGCCGCCGTCTCGATATCGCGGTCGCCCACAAGCGTACGGACGTCAAACAAAATGCGATCGTGCGAGGTTCGCGTGACGACCGGCGTGTCGAAATCTTGGACGAGCGAGCGCTTGAGTGCGTCAACGGAAAGACGCTCATCGACAAGACGCACGGCAACGCACATGGTGGGCAACTCGACGGTAGGAAGCGAGCCGCCGCCGGGAGTCGACGACTCCTCGACGATTTCCACCTGCACGGCACACGGGCAGCCAGCCTTATCGAGGCCCGCCACCATCAGCTCGCGCAGCTTGCGTGCGCGACGCTCCAGATGAGCCTGCGGAAGCGTGAGCATGTTGAGAACCGGCACCTCGCGATGGGCAACATCCGCCCCGTCCATGTAAATGCGCAGTGTGGCCTCGAGCGCCGCCAGCGCGAGCTTGCCCGGGCGCAGGGCACGCATA
>OIBA01000618.1_pt1 | contig 13368 bp, 14 predicted proteins | sample 1580931 | NCBI WGS metagenome assembly OIBA01 (sample SAMEA3882548, study PRJEB24775) | human gut metagenome | biome: human-associated habitat; feature: intestine environment; material: feces | place: Netherlands | collected 2009/2010
GGCGCCCGGAAGTGGGCAGGGCACCCGCCTAACGACCGATTTCCTGCCAATTGCATAGGACGTTGGCTCGCAACTCCATTTCGGCTGTCTTTTGAGCTTTAGTTTTGCACCTATAGCGCAATTCCAGGCGCGAGCAAAGACTTCGCACTATCGCATCAAGCTGCTCGGTATCGTTAAGCATGTCGTGCGTAACCAGGAAGACGTCATACCCCATACTTTGCAGTGCCGTCATACGCTTGGCGTCGTGGTCGAGCACGGCTCCCGATCCGTGGATGACCTCTCCTTGAAGCTCCACGATTCCTGCCTTCATTATGTTTGGGTTAACAATCACGATGTCCCCGTAGCAGGCTTTTTGCCCCGCAATGCTCTGTGCCGATGCAGTAAGCGGTGTAAAGTCATTGACATATACATGCCTAAAGCCGGCGCCACCGCGGGAGCGAGGAAGCGACAACAATAGAATTCCAGCAACTTCAAGCGGAGACGCTGCTACACCCGTTACCATCTGCGCGGCTTTGTAGAATTTAGCACCCCACTTGCGGCTTTTAATCTTCGTGGCGTACTCATGAAGCTCGTTTAATTCGATGAGTGGCTTCCTCATCCAGAGCGAAGTACCTTTGAGTTTCGTGACTTCCTTAGTCGTCTTTTGCTTGTTTGACCCTTTTGTATTTACTTGTTCTTTGACTTTCACGCGTGCATAAACGCGTTTCCACTGCGCTTCATCCTGGCTTTCATCGAATTCAAAGAGGGACTCGGTGGTGTTATCTCCTGCGGTGTCTTCGGCTTTGCCAAGCTCTGCTTCGGCTACGGCGGTTGGCTCAAAGACCGAGAACCACCCGCAGAATTCGAACATCGCAAGGACGAGATCGGTTGGAGATACAAAACGAGCTAGGGTAAATAACGTCGCAAGTGGATTAGTTACTCTAAAGCCCATCGCGGTTTCTAGCGTATTGCCCGCCCCCGAAGCATCTTTGCAGTGGATTGTTGCTCGTAATCCCGAATGGTAGTTAACGCCACCGGGCGCCGTCGTGGTGACTATCGGCGTCTTGAGCACATCGATTGTGAAGGGCGATCGAGCTAGGGCAAGCCAGCCGTCCTCGGAACTTGGGAGGCGCGGGTAGAGGCCGCGGACCTGTGGCGGGCAGCGCCAGTAGCGGAATGCGGTGTTTGCGCAGACGATTTCGTCCATTTGCGTCTCCCCTGGTATCGGCCGTACGCCATGCGGGTTGCGGGCATGGCAGATTATCTACCGGGGCATCATGCGGGTAAGTACCGGAAGCAAACCAAAAACTTGACGAGTTCCGCCGAAAAACTGTCGTGTGATAGAAATCCGCTGGAAGGCGCTTTGGGCATATGGTCCCTGTCTCCACATTTGTGCTCGGATCACAAGGGGAATTCAATGAAAATACGCATGCGTTTAATGCAAAATGGGCATTGGCGTCAGCAAAAAGGGTGCGATAAAAAATGACGCCTTAGACGACTACGATTGATTTTTGGTGTCACTTTTGGTGTCAGCCTTGGTGTCAAAAAGAAAAAGGCCAGAGGCTTAACACCTCTGACCTATGCTTTAGATGGTGGGCGATACAAGATTCGAACTTGTGACCCCATCCGTGTGAAGGATATGCTCTACCCCTGAGCCAATCGCCCGTCGCCTTTCGGCAAAAGAGATACTATCATAGCCGCGCGTGGTTTACCAAGAACTTTTTGCCCCCGATTTTAAATTCGTGGACGCAAACCACTCCACCGCAATTAGGGCACGCGACAAACCAGCAGCTAAACCGCCCTCTATCGCTTGATCCACGACGTCTTGGGGCGGCAGATTAGTCGCGCGTTGTTGTAGGCCATGTCGAGCGTGAGGCAGGTGCGCGCGGCGTAGAAGCCGTCCTCGCGCTGGATAGCCAGCGCTAGCTCGGGCTTGTCTCCGGTCAGGCACAGCGGCAGCAGCAGCTGGATCCGGCCGCCGTAAAACTGCGGCACCGCGAGCGTGTAGTTGGCGGCGGCGCGGCGGGCGGCCTCGACGACGGCGCCCTCAAAAGCGCGGCGCAGCAGCAGCGAGTTGTCCTCCCCCATCAGGCTGGTGGGGATGCGCGTCAGGTTCTCCTCGTCGCCCAGAATGTGGTCGATGTTGGAGCGGATGGGCAGGCGGTAGTCAAAGACCAGCTCGGAGGGGTCCTCGGCAAAGCGTACGCGGCACGGCAGGTACTCAAACGAGACCAGCATGGGGTCGCTTTCCTTAAAGAAGCCCTTCAGAAACCAGCGCTGGCGCGCATCGGGCTTGGTGTTGGGCTCAAACAGGCCGTAGATGGTCTCGTAACGGCGTGTGTACAGGCCGGTGTTAAACAGGCATCGGTCGTCGTCGAACACCAGCGGCAGGTTGGACGGCGCGGTCTGGTCCACGTCGCGCTCGGTCAAAAACACCGCGCGGCTAAACGAAAACGACAGGTAGTTTTTGAGGATGCGGTTGCTGGGGCCCCAGTCCTCGGGATCGGCGAGGTCGGCCAAGCGGTCGTAACAGGGCTCGGGGCAAAATGCAAACTCGTACACATTGCTGCACAGGGTGCTGGGGATTTCCATCTAGTGTCCAATCCATTCAATAACTGGCGTGCGGATGCTTAGATTCTATACGTGTGAAGGGTTGCCCGTGCGCGCAACGCAACCGCGGCGCAGCTCTTCGGCTAGCTCGCTGTTCGTGCGGCGACTGGAAACGAGGTCCTGGATCCAGGCGTAGTACTGGTTGTCTTTGGGCTCGGGGCTGTCGGACAGCTCGACCGGAGTGCCGGCGAACCTTAAGACGGACAACGCAAAGACAAGGCTGGTGCGTTTGTTGCCGTCCTCGAAGATGTGGTCCTTGACCATGTGCTCGACCACGTAGGTGACCTGGTCAAAGATGTCTGCGAAGCGATCAGCCGGCGATTGGCCGAATATCGTACAGAATGCACCCGCAAGCACGGACTCGACGCGTCCAAGCTCAAGCGCGGCACGGTCGCCTGTGGCGCCGGTCGTATAGCAGCGTCCGACCGTCATCAACGTGCTGTGCAGGCGCATCACGGCCGCGGCCATAGCTTCGAGCGATCCGGCATCATCGAGCACGAGCGGCGCAAACGGATGAGCGCTCCGCTGCGTAGCCGCCATCATGAGTTCTCCAAGAGTCTGAGCGCGTTGGGCATGACCGCAATTGTCAGCCGAACAGCTTCGTCGATCGACGTGTCGCCGTCGAGCAAAATCGGGGATGCTGATTTTGCCTCGTGCGCAGATGAATGATCTTCTTGAGCAACGTTATTGGCGCCGTCATCTTGTTGAACGTAGTTCCAAGGCATGTCAGCCTCCTCTATAGCATTTCGGACAGTATAGCCCGCGAGTCGTACTCCAGTGCAACTGGCTGCCAGACGAGGTCTTCGATGGTGCAGCGTAGGGCATTTGCGAGCGCCAATGCCGAGGAGACCGAGGCACGGCGTAGGTCGAGCTGGTTCTGCTCGTAGAGTTGTATGGCGCGAAGCTTAACCCCCGATTGGGCGGCGAGCTGTTTTTGCGTTAGTCCGGCAGCCTTTCGTGTCGCCTTGAGGCCCTTTTTGTCTGCCTGGGCGTTGTTCCATTTTTCGATGACAATCTGGGCGAACTTGTCTTCGGAGGCCTCGTGAAGCGGATGGTACGAGCCGATTATCCAATCGAGTGGGGCGACTTCAAGAAGGTCGCTAAAGCCCAAGCTGCACATCCATTGCGCGTAGGCCAAAACCCAGCCCGCCCAATACTGAGGCGAACGGTCGAACGGATAGGTCTCCCTGCATTCGACGGGGCTCAGTCCCGCATGGGCGATAATATCGCGCGCGAGTTCGTCGCCCGACATGCCGCAGACGACACGAGGCATACCGCGCTCAAACTGTTTCATCTCAAAAGCGTTCGACAGGATCGCCGTCAACTCGGCTGGAGTCAGCCCTTGGTCACAGAGGGCAAAGTCGACCGCCTCGCCTAGCGTTCTCATGGCATCCTCGAGATACATCTCACTGTAGGCGTGGGTCATCGCCCGTCATCCCCTCTCGAATGATATCGACGATACGAATTCCCTCAAACGGGTTTTCGGCAACTAGCTCCCGATACTGCGCCCTTGCCGCTTCATCTCGCTCCTTGGCTAATGGGCCATACAGAGCTAGCGGCGCACGTTCAAATCCAGCAAAACGAATGTTCCTGAAAGCGCGCTCGCTTTTGAGCACAATCTGCTCTCCCAGGTTGCCGAGCCTCATAGATCGACCCAACTGCTCAACGGTAATCGTATTGTTCACAAAAGCTCTGGCATAGCTAAAGTACGAGTCGTCCGCGCGCCATCCCCTTATTACGTCGCAAGCGCTCGTGTCAGGTAGAAAGTGATCGTGAAGATATTCGCACGCCCCCGCGGCAACGGCGGTATCTTTGCGAAAAGAACGATGCTCAACGAGCAGCGCTATCCAATGCAGGACGCAATATTGCGGCGAAAGCAAGTCGAGAATTTTGAGATCGGCTGTATCGAGTTCATAGCGATTCGCAAAGCCATCGGTATCACGCGAGCATGCCCATTCCCTTGCAAGGTCGAGGCTCTCTGTGCAATAGAATCCCTGTCCATAGTCGTTATGGACTTTCCCCAGGCCAAGCTGGGGAGTCTCATTAATTTTCTGAGAACCATGCCACAGTTCCACGCGAGTCTCCTAACAGGTATCGCCCTAGCGATAGTATAGCACACTATCGCTAGGGCGATACTTATATTCAAAGAGCAGGAGGGTGTATGGAATCGAGTTCATATTGCCCTCATCTGCGCAGGTTCTGTCGATGTCGCTCAAATTTGAGACGCCTTCAACCAAAGCGGCCGAAGGCGTCTTCTCGGTGAGCATTATTTTGATTGCTTTGGTCGTGCCCTGCGACCAAAATCTTCTCGGTAGGCGTTCTTTTGATTCCGTTGGTCGCGCCTTACGACCAAAATCTTAGCCAAGCATATAAATTAATGAGAGGCGGCACAAGGAGAGCCTAGATGCACCAAGGTATGCGAGTGAATCCGTATCTGTAAAACGTTCCTAACTAGTTCGACTACGCAGCTAGCATGGGAAGATAGGAGTCCTGATCGACGCCCCAAATAATTGGTGTAAGTCCGTAGTTTTTGCAAGCTTCGATAGACTCGGGTGGGACAACACCATCTTTAGTGTTGGTGGAGTTTAGAAAAACAACCCCTTCGCAATCGTTGCGTGCCGACTTAATGTCTTCCCATCCAAATAGCGCGTTTTGAATTCCCTGCTTACCTGGATTATTTACCGTTTTAATTAGGCGCATAGGCCTTCTTTTATTTTTGCCGATTGCATAGTCAAATTTAAACGAAAGTCCGGATCGGCCCTGGAAGGACGGCCCGAGCACATAAGGGATTTCATTTTCGAGCAGCCAATTGCCGACATCTTCAGTGAAGAGGTTTCTCACGCTGCTTTGAGATAGCAAAAACATATCATCAACAGAGGCCATAGCTTGGAGAAGCATATTCATCTTCATGGGAAGATCCGTTGCAGAAGCCGTCATGCACAGTTCGCCATCTTTTTCCTTTACGGAAAAGCCGGATAGAATCGAATTCAGCTTGTCGATTCGCTGCCCTTTCATGGAGAATCCAGATAATTCAAGATCATTGATGGTTTCGCCAAGATCTGAAATGACATAGCCACCAGCAGGGTCGTCGCCAAGGTATACCCGCATGCAATCGTTGTTTCGATTGAGCATGGGCGTGGAGATGCAGACACCATTACCTTGCTGGACCGGTACCATATTTGCTTCTACGAACTTGGCGTACGCGCTAATAAAGCCCCGAGCCTGTTCTACATTCATCTCACACCCCCAAAGGTAGCTCTACTTTAAGCTTGTCTGTAATATTACAAGTTTCCTGAAATGACCAAAAGAGCGATGCAAAATCGTAGCTCTTGGGTTTAAGAATATTCTGACTTGGAATGCCACAAGCCCATTTGGCACCGTATCCATCTAAATCAAAATGAACATGGGTACCAACGATCAGCGATCCGTCCGGATTCCTGTGGCGGAGGACCTCTGGGTTATCGCTGTAGTCGAGACGGATCAATGGACGATCTGATACGCGTGTCTGCATGGTGCTTTTTCTGTCAGCAGAAAGTCCAAGGATTAAGGATGAACTTCTTTTATTCTCAGTGAGATCAAGATAGAACTTAAGGGCTTTATTCTCATTGGCAACAAGTTCGATTAGCGTTTTATCTCCAGGCGCAGGCCATTGTTTACGATATTGCATATCGCGTACATCTTTGGACATCAAGATGTATTCGCGAGCAGCTGAATTCATGTCGTTCCTGCTGAAGGTGTTCACAGCAATTCCAATCCTCACGGCAATTGCCGAATAATCTCACCTTATGGTAAAGGCTCGTTGCGACAGAAATTTGAAGATATAGGGGAAGCGTTACTTTTAGGTGCTTCGTTCATTATGTGTGCATCATATCGGTCCAACCAGATGCATCGATGCACCGACAGTAGCAAGGCTTGACCCTAGGAGCAAAGTAATTCTCGGTCCAAAAGACCTACTCTCACCAGTTTGACACTTCCGAGGCAATTGCCTCGTCGTTTATCGATTTTTCTCACACTCAAGAAGATTTTAGGGCTGGGTTAAGATGATCGGCGGCGTCCGGCATGCTCGAAGATAAGCGGCGCATTTGACCTGACGAACTCGATTAAGAAATCCAGGTCATCAGCAGTAAATCCTTCGACGTTGAACCATTTGACTGCAGGCAAGAAGCATTCCGCATGGTCAAAGCCAAAGTCAACCGGGCGCTCGACGGCTACGCGAACAGTTCCGTCTTCTCTTGTCTCTGAGTAGGCAAACTGGGTGCCATCATCAAGCTGAACATAGCTCCAAAATGAAAAAAGCAACGCTCCCTTGCCGAAAGCGTTGCCCTTAAAGCTCCTACAGAGCTCTTGTATCGCAGCCAGGTGTGTCGGACCGCATCAGCAGCGATATGCGGCGCTCAGAAGCACTGTCCCCAGCAGGAATAGCGTTAAGGAGGCAGCTATCCAATAGCCGTCGCCGGTCTTGGGAAGCGTCTGTGTTGTTGCCATAGTGGATTTGGGCTTGGTCGTCTTGGTGATTGTTGTCTTGGTGACCGTTGTCTTGGGCGATGTAGCTGCGGGTTTCACCGCAGGATTTGCCGCCGGTTCCGCACCGGGTTGCCCCGCAGCAGGGTCGGCGCCACCAGTAGGCTCGCCCGTACCATCACCCGGCACCTCGCCGCCGGGTGTAACGGTCTCCCCTGCCGGATCAGTAGCACCTTCGGGCTCGATCACCACATGCGTGGCCACGGCCCCGTCAGCATCCACCACGCCGGCAGCACCAAAGAATCCGCCTGCGGGCGTCACAAAGTGCGCGGCCACGAGCGATCCGCGATCGCAGGCAACGCCGGCATCCGTACCGGTCGCATCCAGCCAGGACGCATCCACGACAAGTGTCTCGCTCGCAGCTCCGGCACCAAACCCCTCGTCGAGCAAGCGCACGCCATAGAAGCGTAAACCCGCATCGGTGCCAGTGCCCGCTGCAGTAACGTGCCCGCCGCCGCACACGGTCAAGCTGCCTGCGGCTATGCCGGCAACAGTCTGGTCAAGAACGCCTGCCCCATCGGCCCTGGCATCGACCGTGCAGCCGTCCACCACCAGCGCCTGGGACACATGGATCCCGCATTGCGAACCCGTCGCCATGAGCGAGCCGGAGCCGCGAAGCGTAAGGTTTCCCCACACCTCCATCCCGCTCATGGAAATGTCCGCATCGGGCGCATGCGTCTCGATCACGGAGTTTTGCCCCACAAGCGTCACTACCAGGTCGCCGTCGGCGCCGATGGCCTCACCAGCATAGCCAGTTAGCTCAAGATGATTGTAATTTGTCCAAGCCCATCCGGGACCCGACACGCCCGGCTCGTAGTACGTGGCGCCCGCAATGAACAGGCTGTCCGCGCCCGCGGCATAAGAAGGCCCGCCCAGCAAAACGCATAGGCAGGCCATTACGGTAAACAGAATGTAGTGACGGCTGGTGTGGAACGCGGTGGCAAACATAACTGCTCCGATCTTCGCAAGAGCCAATGGAAGCTGCACCAGGAAATGCCCTGGTAGCAGTAGCTATTAGTGTAGCGAGATTAGACAAGGGGCGAAGATGATACCCGTGATCGAATCCCGAAATTAGGTGTAAATCGTTTTGTCAATCGGTGAACGGAGGGAGTAGCGGGCACCAATTGATTGTCGATACGAGTCCTAATCATGTCAAAGCTGAACTTGAGCGCATTAAGTTCGTGATTTCAATGGGACCCAATCCAATAGCTTTGCATATAGCTTCTCAGGCTTATCCCATAGGCCTATCAAGGATTCATCATGGTTCAGCCTGATAATGACCGAGTACTCTTGTTTAAACTTATTTACAGCAAATTTGCTTTTGCCTTTACAGAGCAGGTATTCCTCTAGGCCCTCAAGAGCGATCTTGCGCTTTACTGAACCAATTTTTTGAGCTGAATCTTCTCTCGAAAGACCCCAAGATTTTTGAATTGCCGTGATCATTTTGTCTTCATGTACAGAAGCGTCAATTAAGGCGCGGATTGTATTTTCTACCCCAATCTCAATACCCTGATCAAATGCCTCGATACGTTCATCGCTAATTATGTCATTCAGGACTTCGCTACATGTTTCAGTTACTACCGTAACGCCCCTGTTAAATAAATCAAATAGCATGTCTCTCGCCGTTGCCAAGTCTATCGCCTTCATATTGACGTTGTTTTCTGGTTTTCCTTTTGGGCAAATCCTATATTTCGCTGAAGCAAAGATAGAAACCTCTTTAATTCCTTTTGAGTCGTCACCATCAATCTTCGGCTCAACCTTCAATACACCCTTATTGGTTACTTCAAAAAGCAGTCGAGCCTTTCGATCGGAATATACGACCTGAAACCAATTCGTGCAGCACAATATAAAGGCGTGAGGGGTATCGGCGACAGCCGATACCCCTCAAGAAATAAGAACTCGCTGAATGGCCAAGCCGGCCCAATGCAGCCAGCTGAAAGTTTACTTACTTTTATTCCAGCCAATTACTCAAGCAATTCGAAAAGCCTTAATAATAGAATTAAACCAATTCTGACTAACCGTTATCGTCGTAATTACTATTACTAAAACAGTAGTCACGGTTTGCTGATCAACCGAATGGAATAAAACCAATTGTACAAATGTAACAAGGAAAGCAATAAACGGCGAATATAGATATAAATACTGACTATGATATCTACCCATTTTAGAAAAATAATTGTCTTCTACTTTAACGTATTTGCCCAAAGATAATAACCCGTATACAAGAAAGAAATTTCCAAAATAAAACTCATATCTGCCGAAGCAATAAAATTCAAGAACCGTAATTAGGCACCCAATTCCTAATAAATAATAATAAAATGATTTTTGAAATTTAGGCTTATTACTACTCAGATATTTACCAAGGTAGAAAAATCCAAGGCCCTCAATAAGCCAGTTACGGTAAAAATATGCCTGCACACCACTGCCAACAACAATCATTAGTCCTTCGCTCATTATCCAATACAGGGTTAATAAAATTGGAACAATTTGAATAGCAAGTTTATTCAAATTCAATTTATTAATTAGATAACCTGCCAGATAGACCATTCCAATCGCATGTAGATACCAAAGGTATTCACTTCCAAAGGCGCTACCAAATACAATGCAATTAAATACCGTCTTAAACGATATATCTAGTTTTGCCCACATTGCCATCTCCGGATATGAACCCTTAGAGAACAGCGTAAAAATAGCAAACCATATAAGATTAAAGAGAAAATACAGATACAGGAAATGTCTGCCTCTATCTAAGTGCTTCGCCCCCATACTCTTATTAAAATAACCAGAGATTGCTAAATAAACCGGAACCGCCGATCGCGAAATTGCAGACCAAACACCGCCAAATAAACAATCTGGTAAAGGATTGTGAATTAAAACGACGCATATAAATAGAAGGTACTTCAATAAGTCAAAATAATAATTTCGATTATTCGTTTGCGCGGGCGAAACGACAACATCAGATTGCATATTCATTTCCATAGGTGATCAAAGTTCAGAAAGGGAAAGTTGAAGGATATTTTACCGACAGCATTGCAATATAGGTTAAAGCAAGCAGCTCCAAAGTTAGAGTTATTGAAATTTCGCCTTAGAGCGCATTCACGAAACACCCAATGCATCAAACGTAAATAAAATTGATATCTGCTGTCCTGGCGGCCGCTTCATCGGTAGGCATATCACCGTACATAACACAATCAACCGCATTGGCGTCGAAGTCACGTATCGCGGCCAGCAGCATTCCCGGCGCTGGCTTACGACACTTGCACGGGCCCGTGTAGTCAGGGTGGTGCGGGCAGAAGTACCACGCGTCCACGTGAACGCCGAGCCCCTCGAGCTCGTCCTCCATGTACCGGTGCAGTCGGCGCATGTCGGACTCGGTATAGAGGCCCTTGGCGATGCCGGCCTGATTGGTGACGACGACTACCTTGTAGTCAGGGTCCTCGGAGTAGGCGCGCATGATATCGACCGTGGAAGGGATCAGTTCCAGCTTCTCCGGCTCGTGCAGGTGCCCGGTGTCCACGTTGATCGTGCCGTCGCGGTCGAACATGGCGAGCTTCCAGGGCCTGGCGAGCGGCGCGAGCATCGTCTGCGCGAGCTCGTAGTCCTCGGGAACACCGATGTCGATGAAGCCGCCGCCGCACTCGGCGGCGCGCAGCGCCCCGTCGCCGACGACGCGCTCGAAGTAGTCGCTCTCCAGGGAGAACTTCTCGGGCATGTCATCCAGGGCGTCCCTGCGCAGCAGGTAGACGCCCGCGTTGATGAGGCCCTCCTCGCACGGGCGCTTCTCGTGGAAGGCGGCCAGCGCTCCGCCGGCGTCGACGTCGACCGTGCCGTAGCGCTCGAAGTCGCGCATGCGCTTGACGGCGATGACGGCCGAGACGCCATCGGGGGAATCGGCCGCGGCGGCCTCCATGGCGGCGAAGTCCACGTCGAGCCACGTGTCCCCGTTCAGGACGAAGACCCAGTCCGACTGGCACCTGCCGAGCGCCCTCTTCACGGCGCCGCCTGTAAACAGCGGTGTGTCCTCGGGGCTGTACTTGACTGCCATGCCGCGGTAGGAGCCGCCGAAGAATTCCTCGATCTGCTCGCGGCGGTAGCCGTCGGCCACGACCGCGCGATCGAAGCCGGCTGCCGCCAGCTGGTCCATGATGAAGCGCAGGAACGGCCTGCCGGCGACGGGCGCCATGGGCTTGCAGACGTCGGGCACGACGTGGGCGAGCCTGGTGCCGAAGCCGCCCGCCAGCACAATGGCCTCGCGGTAGGGGCGCATCTACTCCGCACCCCCGAACATATCCGCCTCCACCGCGGCGCAGAGGACATGATAGGTGGGCAGGTGCAGCTCCTGCACGCGGAAGACCTCGTCACGCGGCACGCGGACGCAGGCGTCCGAGAGACCGGTGAGCTTGGACTCCTTGGAGCCGGTCAGCGAGACCACGCGCACGCCCTTGGCGCGGGCGACCTTGGCGGCCTCGACGACGTTGGCGGAGTTGCCCGACGTCGAGATGGCGAGAAGCACGTCGCCCGGCTCGCCGTAGCCGTAGACCTGCTGGGCGAAGACGCCGACGGCCGCCTCGTCGTTACCGAACGCCGTGGACAGCGCTGTCTGCGATACAAGCGAGATGGCGGGAAGCGACCCCTCGAGCCATGAGGGGGCCTCGGTGCCGTTGGCCTCGCGGTAGGCCTCGGAGAAGGCCCCGTCGCTTGAAACGGAAGCTCTTCATGAGCTCGCCGACCGTGTGCTCGGAGTCGGCCGCGGAGCCGCCGTTGCCGCACACGAGCAGCTTCCCGCCGGAGCGGAAGGAGGCGGCGATCAGGTCGCGGGCCGCGCGGACCTCGCCCTCGCAGGCAAGCATCTCGGGGTAGTTCTCGAAGAAGGTTGACAGGCACTCGTCGCCCGTCTGGGGGCACTTGGTATCCATTAGCGGGATCCCTCCAGGTCGTAGTCCTCGGGCCCGTAGTAGGCGACGGAGGTCCCGCCGTCCTCGAACTCGAAGGGTATGTATAGCAGGTCGGACATGGCGCGGCGCACGGACTCACGCGCGTCGGGCTCCACGTAGAAGACGAGGAACCCTCCCCCGCCGGCGCCCAGCAGCTTGCCGCCCAGCGCGCCGGCGTTCATACCGCGCTCGTAGAGGGCGTCGATGGAGCCGGTGGAGACCTGCGAGCCGGTACCTCGCTTGAGGCGCCAGGTGGTGTCAAGCAGGTGGCCGAACTCGGAGAGGTCCGCCGACTTGTCGGTGAGCACGCACTCGGCCACGTCGACCAGCGACAGCATCTCCTTTAGCTGGGCGGTCTTGTCCGTAACCTTGTTGGCCTTCTGCATGTCAGACGAGAAGCGGGTGAAACCGGTGAAGAACATCATCAGGTTGGAGTTGAGCTCGCGCTTGCGCTCGGGTGAGATGACGATGGGGCGCACCGAGAAGTCGCCGTCGGCGAAGTCGATGCGGTTGAGGCCGCCGTACGCGGCGGCGATCTGGTCCTGCCAGCCGCCTGCCTCGGCGCACAGCTCGCGCTCCAGCTTTATCGCCTCCCTGGCCAGGCGGTCCTTGGAGGCGTAGGTGCCTTTCATGCAGTGGAAGGCGTTGAGAAGGCCCACAGCGAAGGACGAGGAGGTGCCCAGGCCCGAGCGGGCGGGTAGGTCCGCCTCGTAGGCGATGCGCATCTCGCGCATGTCGAGCATCTGCATGGCGTTTCGAACGGCGGGGTGTTCGAGCTCGGAGGGATCGGAGACGCGCTCGATCCTGGAGTAGACGAGCTCCGTGGAGTAGTCGAAGAAGCGCGGCAGGTGGCGCGCCGTGACGTAGCAGTACTTGTCGAACGTGGTCGAGATGACCGAGCCGCCGTGCTCGTTGAAGAACTCGGGCATGTCGGTGCCGCCTCCGAAGAACGACATGCGGAAGGGTGTGCGAGTGATGATCATCCTCAAATAGCTCCTTATCCGATTATCAAAGAACGGGATACTTCATATAGAAGTTGAATTAGCAAATAACGCTCAAGTATTGTTGGAGCTCTTCCTCCCAGTCGGGCATGCGGAAGCCCACGGCCTCGAGCCTGGACAGGTCGAGCGCGGAATGGACCGGGCGCGGGGCGACGGCGCCGGCGGCGCCGGCGTAGTAGTCGGCGGTGCTGACCGGGACCACTTTCTCGCCGTTGCCGTTGGCTGCCTTGAAGACGGCGCGGGCGATGTCCGCCCAGCTCTTCACGGCGCCGGAGCCGGTGCAGTCGTAGGTGCCGTAGGGGGCGTGCGTCCCCAGCACGTGG
>OIBA01000627.1_pt1 | contig 13275 bp, 16 predicted proteins | sample 1580931 | NCBI WGS metagenome assembly OIBA01 (sample SAMEA3882548, study PRJEB24775) | human gut metagenome | biome: human-associated habitat; feature: intestine environment; material: feces | place: Netherlands | collected 2009/2010
TATCACAAGTGGAAATATTAATATAACGTTGGATGTTATTACCAGACAAGGGGTTGTGTACCTTGCTTTTGAAAAAGTGATTCAGCATGTCATAAAGGAAGGCATGCCCTGCAAATTTGTACCATTGGAAGAGCAGATTGAAAGTAATGCAGCTTTTGTTGCACTAAGGGAGAGAAGTACAACAAAGGCATGCAAAAAGGTGGCAAAATTTTTAGAAGAACGTTACGGAAAAGAAGAATAAATATTTTAAGAAGTTATCTAATGGAAAAAGATGTTTATATTTTAGATGAGCCTACATCTAATTTAGATAAACATACTGAAGAAATTGTAGTGGATTTTATATTAAAACACTTTAAAGATAAAACATTAATAATTGCTACACATAATGAAAAAATAAATGAAATATGTAATAAGTTTTATCACTTTGATAACCATAAATTATTATTAAAAGACAATGCTTAGTTGGCATTGTCTTTATAATTTTCAATATGAGGTATATATTTTTTTAGCGTATTATTTTGTGTCTTTAAAAATTCGATTTTAGTTCCAATTGCTTGTTCATCTTCAAAATATCCAAGATGATGAAATTTATTTTTTACTTTGATTAAGCAATTAATATTTTCTTCTAGTATTCATCTTTTTTAGGTTTTTGTTCTTCTTTGACTTCTGGAATTTTAATCTCATATCCTATAATTAAATTTCTAATATATTCAGACTGAGATAAGTTTAATTTTGAAGAATCTCTTTTTAAAATAAACTTCTCATCATCACTTAAAAATACATTAACTTTATTATTTCTTATTCTCATAATTTGAAATCTCCTTTCTAAAAATTTAAGGGTATGGGAATTCCCATATAGAATTTGTATGGGAGTACAAATTCAGTGCTTGCCAGACAAAATATGTGAGTACGTACTCACATATTTTCTGTATAGATTAATTCTTTTAATAATATTTCTTCTGCTGTATTTTTATAATTATTCATCAATTTTATCCATTCAATTTGATTTGTTTCTTTGCTTTTTTCAGATAGTTTTTTATCATATTTTCTATAACTTTCCATCAAGTTATTTAATAAATTTTCTGCGTTTTTACTTACTGATATAAGATGATTAGTAAGTTCATCTTTCATTAAAAGTGTAGTGTAAAGTACTTTTTTATGTTGTTTTAAATAATCTAATCTTAACATTCCATACTTATTAATTGTCCCTTTTTTATTATCATTTAAAGTTAGATTTGGTAATTCATAATCACCAGTTTTTATATATTTTAATTTCATTTTTAATCATTTTCTTTCTTATTTGGTTTGTTAGGATTGTAAGTAACAATTCCATATTTTGTTTCAATATCTTCTTTATTTATAATTGATTTTGCTTTTATTTCAGTAGGTGTTATAGGTAATATTCTTATAATTTTTTCATCTTTTTTAGGCGTGAACTCACCAATAATATACCTGTTTCTTCATCAGTTTTTTCATAAAGTTGATACATTTTTGTTTCATAAAATTCATTTAATCTATCTAAATATTCTTTTACTTGTTCATTAGAAATATTAGGACTACCAATAATAAATTCTTCTTTGCCATTTATTTCAACTGGTACTAATACATCTAATATTCCTTTATCTAAAAACTTCATTAGGTTATTAATATAACTCTTTCTAAAATTAATTTTATCTATATGAAGTTCATTGTTTTTATCTTTTGTTAGAATAACTGACTCAATAAATTTAGATATGAATTCTTGTTTTTCATCTTTAGTTTTGTTTTCCCAATTTGTTTTATCAACATCATTTAAAGTGTCTAATCTTATCATAGTTTCTCGTTCAATATCTCTATCTGCCATTAATTGTTGTGGAGTAAATGTTATATTGTCTAAATTTAGAAGTTCTGATTTCTTTTGTTCTAAAATTTCTAATTTTTCTTCAATAAGTTTATAGTCTTCTGAAAAATCTTCCATTTCGACAATACCACTCATATATGCTTTTTTAATACGTTCTTTTTGTTTTATTAACCCATTAATCTCTTTATCTATATCATCAGTTTTTGTTGGATTGTGGTCTGCTAGAATAGGTAAAAAATACTTTTTAACTGCCATATCATACTCAACTAAATCATAGATAAATTGCATTAAACATTCTTCAATTTTATCTTCACGATAATTTAAATGACATTTTTCACAATTATAATACATATACTTTTTCTTCTTGCCACCAGAACCTTTACATTTCATTATTCTTCCACAAGTAGGACACTTAATCTTTTGAAAGAATAAATAAACTCTATCTCTAGTATAAGTTCTTTGATTAACTTCTTTTTGTCTTTGGCATTCTTCCCACATTGCACGTGATATTATTTGCTCAACAACATTCATATAAATAACAGGTTCTTTGTTATCTTTTTTAGCAATTCTTTTATATTGCTCATAATCTCCCATATAGATTTTGTTATCAATTATCTTTTGAATAGTCGTGTCTTTCCATTTCTTTGGATTTAATAATTTTTCTTTATTAAAGATATTTGATATTTGCTGAAAACTTTTGCCTTCCAAATACAACTTAAATATTCTTTCAATAACAGGTTTAGTTGTTTCATCAACAATAGTTTTTTTATTACCATCTTTCTTATATCCTAGTGGGGCAGGACCTGGTAAATGACTTGACTTAATGGCTCCATTAAGCCCAAATTTAGTTCTTTCCGATACAATTTCAATTTCTAATTGTGATAATACTGTTAGCATTCTTACAAAAAATCTTCCGTTAGCAGTAGAAGTATTAACATCATCTCTATCACAAACTAAATAGCAATTATATTTTTCTAATTGTGATATAAGTTCTTCTAAATCACGAACTGAACGAGTAACTCTATCTAGTTTGTAGGCTACAATATAATTAATTTTTCCGTCCTTCATATCTTGTAGCATCTCTTGAAATGCTGGTCTATGTTCCATATCTTTTGCAGATATTCCTGCATCTTCATAAACCTTAAATACTTCATAACCTTTAAATGCACAGAGTTGTAATAACTTTTCTTTTTGTTCTCCTAAAGAAAATCCTTCTCGTGCCTGATCCTCTGTCGAAACACGAATATAAACTGCTGCAATCATCCTTTCATTATTCATACTTTTTCCTCCTTTTCTTTTAATGAAAGGCACCAAAAAAGGTGTCACATAACAAGACACCATATACTTTATATTGATTATTTACACGACAAAATAAACCAATATTATGGGAGTATATAAACTCTCAATTAATTAATGCCTTGCTATGTATTCTGATAAATCAGCAATAGGGATTTTCTTCTTTAAATTCCCAATATAAAAATGTTTTTGTTCATTGAAGAATAAATATAGTGTATCTCCAATAATTACTTTGTGTGGCTCAACATACGCTAAATTTGTATGTTCCACAATTCTTAGGTAACCTTCAATAATCTGATAGGGTCTGTTATTAAATTTGCAAGACCAATTAATTTTGGCTTTGAGTTTATCACTCATATTGATTTTCTTTTTAATTATTTTAATCATAACACATCACACCTTTCTTTGCAATAACGCACAAAAAAATCAATCTTTTCAGATTGATTTAATCATTAACGTCACATTGGTGCGACGATTTTATCTTATGGAGCGGTTAAGCTACAGCTTACGAACTACAACGCTCTCTTTCTAAAAACATTATATAGTAATTCCTATATTTTTTCAAGGAAGTATGGGAATTTTTTGTATTTTATAGTATAATAAAATCATCCAAAATCTTTTATGAAAGGAAAATATTATGGAGTGGTTATTAAATAATTTAGAATGGATTGTAGGTAGTGTTATCACTATACTTGGATTAATATTTGGTGTTTCTTTTGTTATCAAGAAGAATGTTCAGAAATCCGGTAGAAATTCTACAAATATTCAGATTGAAGAAATTAATTATGACAAAAGAAAGTAAAATGGAACAAAAATCCGGAAAAGATTCTACTAATATTCAAATTCAAGAGTTTAATGCTGGATTATCTTATAAAGATGTAAAAGAATTATGTCTTGATTTAATAACTGACAAATTAGATTCTTATAAAGAAGAAGCTAGTATTGAGGCTAAAAAAAGAGAAGAAAAATTAAGGACTGATTTTATAGATGAACTTGAAAAAAACAAAATAGATTTGAATGAGTTTAAAAATCCATCAATGCAGTTGTGCTATATAGATGCGCAAAAAGGATATATATCTTATGGTGACGAAACATCAGAAAAGATACTTCTTGAATTGTTAAAGGATAGAATATCAGAATCAGATAAAAGTATTTTGCAAATAAGCTTAAATGAAGCTGTTAAAGTAGCACCTTTGTTAATGAAAAAACATTTAAATGCATTGTCATTATTGTTCTTTGTAAAAGAAATGAGCATTATGGGAATTAGAACAAGAGCTGAACTAATTGATTTCATTAAAGACGTTGTATTAAAATTTACAAAAGACTCTTCACTAACGAAAGTTGACTATGAACATTTAGAATATAATAAATGCATCACAAAAATAGAAATACTTAAAAGTGATATTTTTGAAATAATGAGAAGTAAATACAAGTATTATTTTTTAAAAGAAATTTCATATGATGATTTTCAGCAAAAATATTCTCAATTAACAAAATACATTGGTTCATTAGCGTTTTTTAATGTTGATTCTGATAATATGTTAAGATTTAAGGAAGTTGATTCTTTTTTGTCTTATAACGAATTGGATATAATATCATCGGATGATAGAGAAATGTTTAATAAAATGTTAAAAGATTTAACTATGTCAGATGAAGAGTTTGAGAGAACTATTTTAGATAATAATGATTTGCTATGTCCATTGTTTTATACGTGGAAAGATGATTTGATGTCAAGTTGTAGTTTAACTACTATAGGTAAAGTACTAGCTATGACTAATATTAAACTTGAATTAAAAATGCCGGTTGATATGAGTATTTGGATATAATTAAAACAATATAGAAAGGTAGATTGATTTATGAATAATAATGATAATGTTGCGGTAGTAGTAAGTAACGACAATAAAAATGTTACTATTTATGAAACGATAAATGCTATAAAAAATGCAGGATTTAAGAATGTATTTATACAATGGTATAATAAAGATTGGAATCCTAGTCAAGAAGAACAATTAGAATATATAAGAAAATGTGGATTAAATGTTATTTTTGCTCATTTAGGATACCAAGGTATAAATAATTTGTGGCTTGATAATGAGATTGGTAATAGTTTGGTTGAAAGATACAAAAATGATATTAGAATATGTAAAGAAAACAATATATCAATGGTTGTAATGCACTTAACTAGTAAAAGTGAAGCTCCACAATATAATGAAATCGGTTTAAATAGATTAAAAGAAATTGCAAATTGTGCAAAAGAACTAGATGTAAAAGTTGCATTTGAGAATACTAAAATTAAAGGCTATCTAGATTATGTTATAGACAATATTGATAATGATAACGTAGGTATTTGCTTTGATTCTGGACATTATCATGTTCATTTTAATGATGAATTTAATTTTGAAAAATTTAAAGATAGAATATTTGCAGTGCATTTGCATGATAATGACCAAAGCGATGATTTACATTTAATGCCTTTTGATGGAACATTAAATTGGAAAGAAGTAATGCAAAATTTAAAAAATTGTAATTACGTTGGTCCAATTACTATGGAACTTTGTTACAGATATGAATATTTAGATATGGGTATAGAGAAATTTTATAAAAACGGATATGAAGTGGGAATGAAATTACTTGAAATGATAAAAAAAAAATAAATTTAGGAGATAAAAATGAATTATAAAAAGGAATATAAAAAATATTTGACGTCATCTGTTTTAGATACGGCAAATAATAAAATTACAAGTCACTCATTTATTACTGCATTTGCGGTCTATCTTGGATTATCAAACTTTGCTATAGGAATTTATGCAGTATTAGATACTATAACAAATATAATTCAAATATTTGCAGCACCTTTATTTTCAAAAATTGGTCAATCAAAATTAGTCGTATTAACAAATTACACTATTTATAGATTATCTTCTATATGTTTTGCATTTATACCATTTTTTACTGATAATATTGGTATTAGAACATTCTTATTTTTTATATTCGCTTCAATTTATGCTATAACTGGTGAATTAGGATATATCACATTTGTAAATTGGAGAATGACTTTAGTAAAAAAAGAAGATAGAACTAAATTTGCCTCAACAAGAAATATTTATAAAAATACACTAGTTATGGGATTTAGTTTAATAATGGGGGTTGTACTAGATAAATTTACTACAAATGGATATGAATTATATGGATTTATGATTTTATTTGCAATTGTGTTTCTAATTGCATTTATTGATATTTTTATTAGAATAACTACTTATAAACCTCCAATTGAGGAAAAGAATATAACAATTAAAGAAACAGTAATAAAACCTGCAAAGGATAAAAGTTTTAGAAAAATTCTTATTATAGGTGGTTTAAATAGATTTGCTTATGGAATTGGTATAATGTATTTAAATGTATTTTTATTAAGATATTTGAACATTGATTATATATATTATAGTATTTTAAACATTTTGATTAATTTTTCAGAAGCATTATTTAGTAAGTTTTGGGCAACTAAATCTCAAGATAGAAAATGGAATAAAGTATTAGTACCTATGAGTATTATATATATTTTTGTTTTTATATTATTATTTACATTAAATAATAATGTATTAATCTTCTGTTTGCCAATAATTTATATTTTACTTGGTTTTGCGAATAGTGCTTATGAGATGTTTGATCATATAGCTATATATGAACATTCAAAAGAGGAATACAAAACTTCTTACGTTACATTTGAAAGATTTATAGAAGGAACAGTTACTGCAACGCTTCCAATAATATCTTATTTAGTTTTTCCAGAAAATTCTAATTCAATAAAAATTACATTTTTACTTGCTATAATTGTATATTTTGTTTTATTCATATATGTTAAATTTAGAAAACAATATTTAGAAAATAATGAGAATTAACAATAAAGACAATGCTTAGTTGGCATTGTCTTTATCTGTTTTTTCAGGTAGTAAATAATATTCTTTAATATTAAGTACAAGATTATTTAAATCAGTAACTGTCTTTCTTAAAATATTCATATCTTCAACATAACCTAAGTAATGCATTCTAGTTGCAATTTGATTTAAAACATTGCCAGTTCTTCTAATATATTCTAGCGAATCATAAAATTCTTTAGGTGGTTTTTCTTTGGGTTCATAGTTCAAAATTAAAGAACGTATTAAAGAAGAATAAGTTAATCCAGTTTTTTCTGCTTTTTCTGCTAACATAGCTTTTTCATCACTATTTAAATATACATTGAATTTCCAATTTCTTTCTCTCATAATTTTCATCCTTTCTTTTTATGTTGGGGATTGGGGTTACACCATATACGAATTTGTGTGGGAGAACAAATTCAGTGCTGGCTAGACAAGAATATTACTCCCAAATTAAGAAAAACATAAAAAGAGGATTAAATTATTTTGATAATTTTTTCCTCTTTTTTAAAGATTATTTATATAAAAACATATTCATTTAAGACAATTTCTTCTGTTGTATTTTTGTAATTGTTCATTAATTTTGTCCATTCTAATGGATTTAATTCTTTGTTTTTTTCAGATAGTCTTTCATCATTTTTAATATAATTTTCCATTAGTTCTTCATAATAATTCTCACAAGAATCACTGACTAAAAGAAGATGATGAGTTAATTTATTTGTCATCAATAATGTTTCATAAAGTGCTTGCTTGTTTTGGGTAATAAAGTGTAATCTTAATATTCCATATCTTCCAAGCCTTCCATAATTTTCGCCTTTTTCTAAATATAAATCTGGTAATAAATAATCTCCTTTTCTTGTATAAGTAACTTTCATTTTTATCATTCCTTTCTTCTTTAAATAGTGTTAATTAATTCATTTTTCGGCACTAATCTTGGCACTAATATTAAAATATCTTTAATAACATTTCCTTCAGTATATGGACAACTAACAATGCCGTCTATATATAAATGCTCTTGTGATTTTGAAATAAATTCTTCTAAAAATTTATTAGAATATTCTTTATTTTTCATCTTCATAATTGATAAAATATCATAATTCAATTCCATATTTTTTAACTCAATTTCATCAATTTCTTTATGAAATTTAATTCCAATATTATTGTCATTCATAATAGTATTAAGATATTTTAAGTATTCTTTACTGCTTTTACTTATAAATTCATCTGTGAATTTTATATCTTTAATATCAATATTGTAGTTTTTATCACGTTTAATTTCTATCATAGATATAAGTCTATGAATCATATCTCTTTTAGCTTCTCTTGATAACAAATCATAAAGAAAAACAAATCCAATATTTTTAATATTAGTAAAAAATAAAGTGTTATTTTTCTCAGTACAATCTAATTTTTTAACAAGTTCTATTGTATATTCCTTAGAATTATTATTTGGATCAAGTCTTACTTTTTTTTGAGTTAGTTTATCAATTTCCTTTTTGATAACATCATTTTTATGATTAATTGTTTCGACATCTAAATTAGAACTTAAATATAAATCTACTAATCTTTTTTCCTGTAATTTTAATTTTTCGATTGCTTTTTCTATATCTTTTACATCATCACTTTTGATAGAATTACAAGTTATAATTTCATTATCCATAGAAAGCATAAATAGTGTTAATTCTTCTAATACTTGTTTTAATTTTGTTTCTATTTTTTCAGTATTATAATGAAGTCCAAATCCACTACAATTATGATTTTTACATCTTAAATGGTAATAAACTTTTTGCTTTCCGTTAGGATATTTAAAAGATTCTGATGATGACATTATCTCGCCACAAATAGGGCATTTTACTAAACCAGAAAACAAATGAATATATTCTCCATAGTTAGAATGTTTGTTTTTTACTAAAACATTTCTAGTAGCATTCCATGTTATTTCATCAATAATTGGTTCACAATAATTTTCAACTCTTAAAATATCTTGTGGCTTTCTTTTATATTTTCCATATTCAAAAATACCAATATAAATAGAATTAGTAAGTATTTTATAAACTCTATCCGCTTTCCATTTTCCTTGCTTTAAATAAGCATTATTATCTTTCATAATAGTAGCAATACCTCTTGTAGAATCGCCTTGTTTGCATAATTCAAATATTTCTTTTACAACTTCTGCTTCAATAGGTTCTACTTCTAAATGACCAGTTTCCTTATTTCTAATATAGCCATAAGGTGCTTTGCTAGGATGAATACGTTCTAATGCCATTTCTTCCATAGCACGTTTAGTTCTTGCTCCAATTTCTTTTCTTTCTCTTTGACCAAATACTAAATTCATTCCAAAAATCATTTCACCATTAGCAGTAGATACATCATAAGGTTCGAGTATTAGTTCTATTTTTACATCATGTTCCTCACAATAATTAAGTAGCCAAAAACCATCATAATTATTACGAGTAAGTCTATCAACTTTAATTGCAACTAACTTATTAATTTTTTTAGATTTAATATCTTTTAATAATCTTTGCATTTCAGGTCTCATCAAATCTTTTCCAGAATGTCCAGCATCATTATAAATATCAACAATATTATATTCATTCTTTTCACAATATTCTTTAATCATTCTAAGTTGTGAATCAATAGAATAACCATTATCTCTTTGGTCATCAGTAGATACTCTTACATAAATACCACATCTCATAGTTTTCCTCCTTTCATTAAATTTCGAGAAATATTAAAATACTTCTCATATGTTTCCTCACTCAAACACTAAATATCAGACACTAAATTGAAAATTTTTAATATTTCTTATTAATTTTCTCAATTAAAGTGAGTTTTACGAAGTTAAATTTAATATATTTCTCTATATGTTTCCTCACAAATAAGCAAAATGTATAGTCTAAAATTAAAATTTTTTCAAAAATTGTGTAATTTCTTTAATATTGTACTTTTGATTATGTTCTTTAATATAAAAAGGCTTATTTGATATCTCATTAACTTTGTATTCAAGTATTGTAAGAGTAGTAGGATATGTAATTTGGTATTCAGTAGGTATTATTACTTGTAGATTGGTGTGCAATATAGTTTTTATTTGTCCTAATTTAACCTTGTATTTAAAGTCTTTTAAGATGTCGGTTAAATCTTTATTAGTTTTTAGTTTTTCAATTACTTTAAATTCAAGCATGAAAAAAGTCCTCCTTTCTAGAAAGAGAACTTTTAAAGTTTTATATAAAATAAAAACTTACGAACTTTTAAGTCCGTAAGTTGATTTCAAATGGAGCGGGTAGCGAGAATCGAACTCGCGCAACCAGGTCGGAAGCATGGGATTCTACCACTAAACTATACCCGCAACTACTTTTATATTATAACCTTTATTTAATAAAAATTCAAGTAAAAAGGCAAGAAAAAATTCTCGCCCTAAAATCATCTATCAAAATCATCATCAGCCAACTTATCTCCCCCAGTTATATTTCTAAAACTTAAAAATTTATTTTTTATAATTTTGCTATGGGGCATAAAATCTGCAATTTCTTTAGCCTTTTTAAAATTATTTTGATTCATATAAAGTTCAAGTAATTGTTCTTGTATAGGTTCATACCATTTAAAGTTATCAGCAATTTTAACCGCTTCTTCATCTTGCCATTTTTTAATATATATTGTAACTAACTGTGATTGTATAGGAGCATAATTGGGGAATCTTTTAGCTAACTTTTCTGCCTTATCATACTCCCCTTTTAACATATAAATAGTAATTAATTGTGACTGTATTGGTAAATATTCAGAAAACTCCTTTGCCTTTTGTTCAGCCTCATCCAACATTTTCTCTTTTGCAGATTCTTTCCACTTCTCTATATAAATAGAAATTAATTGAGACTGCATTATAGGAAATTTAGGATATTGGTTAATTACCATTTGAGCCTTATCATATAGCCTTTGATTAACATAAGCCGTAACCAACTGTGACTGAATTTCAGCACAATCAAATTTTTTTGCAATCTCCTCTACCTTATTGTATTTTTCTTGCAATAAATATACAGAAATTAAATTTGACTGTATTACCTCACTTTTATCATTTTCTCCAAGCTTTATAGCCTCATCATATTCTTTCTTTTTAATATAAACATCCATTAATTTAGATTTTATTATTATATTATCTGGATGTTTTTTAGCAATATCTTCTGCTTCATTATATCTCTCAGTTTTAATATAAATACTCATTAATTGTGATTGCATAATTATATTGTCTGGAAATCTCTTCGCAATTTCCTCACCTTTTTTATAATCTGATATAATTATCAATACTTGAACAACCTTTGATTGAAATATGACATTATCTGGGTATTTTTTTGCAATATTTATTGCCTCTTTATATCTCCCAGTTTTAATATATGCTGTCATTAGCTGAGATTGTAAAGTTTCATACTGATTTTGTGTCACTTTATTTTCTGGAAATCTTTTTACAACTTTTTCTATATTTGTATAATTTTCTAATTCTATATAAGCTGTTATCAACCTTGATTGTATATTTGCATTATTAGGAAATTTTGATGCAATATTTTCTATTTCCTCGTAATTTTTCTGTTTTAAATATATTGTTATTAGTTGTGCTTGTATTATATCTATATCAGGATATTTCTTAGCTAATATTTCCGCTTCTTTATATCTTCCATTTTGTGTATATATTCTTATTTGTTTAGAATCTTGAACCTCTTTTTGCCAATTCTTTAATTCTTCTTTAGAAATAAAACCTGTATAATGTTTAGCATTAATCTCATCATATATATCTTCGACCTTGCTTGAATTCCTTGACATTGTGCGCTGAACTTTATTCTTTATTTTTCTTTTTATAAATTGTTCCTTCCATTTTTTTAATTGTGTTAATGTTATAAAATCTTTATAATAAAGACTATTTAATTCTTCATATATTTTTTCTATTGGCGTAAATTTCATTTTTTCCTGAATTTGCAACTTAAATTTTGATTTTAGCAATTGGTTTTTCCAGCCCTCCAAAATCTCCATTGTAATAAACTTTTCATAATACTCAGTTATTAAATCATTGTATATTTTATCTGTTGTTTCATGTTCCATTCTTTTTTGAATTCTCTTTTTAAACTCATTTGAATAATTCATATTATTACACCTTTATAACTTTTTACCTTCATTATATTTTATTAAATTTCCAAATAACTTTCTTCTGCCATAAATTCTTCATTATCATATTTAGGAATAATATAGTCTGGAGTTCCATAATCTACTATTTTTCCTTTTTCAATAACTAAAATATTATCCATATCTTTTAATGTTGATAATCGATGAGCTATACATATAATAGTTTGATCATCAAAATACTTATTTATATTTTTTTGTATTTTAAATTCTGTATTATTATCCAAACTACTGGTAGCCTCATCAAATATAACAATTTTAGAATCTCTTAAAAATATTCTAGCTAATGCTATTCTTTGTCTTTGCCCTCCTGATAGTTTTATTCCTCTCTCTCCCACAATTGTATCATATTTATATTCTAAACTTTCTATAAAATTATGAAGTTCAGCCTTTTTGGCTGCATTATATATTTCTTCATCTGTTGCATCCGGCTTTGCTATTTTTATATTATTATAAATAGTAGAATGTAGCAATATTGTTTCTTGAGGTACATAAGTTAAATTACTATATAATGAATTTGTATTATAGTTTGAAATATCTTTATTATCTATATAAATACTTCCATGTTGTGGAGTATAAAACTTAAATATCAAATTAACTAGTGTTGTTTTTCCACTTCCACTAACCCCTATAATTCCTACTTTTTGTTTATCTTTAATTTCTAGATTAAAATCTTTAAAAATATAATTTTTATTATATTTAAATGACATATCCCTAAATTCAATTTTGCCTGTATCTATTTGTATATATTTTTCATTACTATCTTGTATATTATCTTTAGTATACAAAAGTTCATAACTATTTTTCAGTTTTACCATAATCTCACCTATATGTATATATGACCATGTGAAAGAAGTAGTTTGACTCTTTAAAGAAATCATAGCATTTATAAAAAATATAATAAATCACTTCATAAAAATGTCATGAAGGTTATATATAATGGAATTGACATAGATCAATTTTATAAGCCAGAGAGACAGATATTTGAAGATTCGATATTGAAACTTTGCTATGTTGGCGGACTTTCAGAATTAAAGGGAACGGATGATTTGATTGAGGCTTGCC
>OIBA01000641.1_pt1 | contig 12982 bp, 7 predicted proteins | sample 1580931 | NCBI WGS metagenome assembly OIBA01 (sample SAMEA3882548, study PRJEB24775) | human gut metagenome | biome: human-associated habitat; feature: intestine environment; material: feces | place: Netherlands | collected 2009/2010
ACTCCGGCTTATATGATGAAATTTATATTATGATCGCAGATGCACAGGCATTGACAGATAACGCAGAACATCCTGAGAAAGTTCGTCAGAATATTCTTCAGGTTGCGCTTGACTACCTTGCATGCGGCATTGATCCTGAGAAATCCACTATCTTTATCCAGTCCATGGTTCCGGAGCTTACAGAGCTTACTTTCTATTATATGAACCTTGTTACTGTGGCACGTGTACAGCGTAATCCTACAGTTAAATCTGAAATCCAGATGCGTAATTTTGAGGCAAGCATCCCTGTTGGATTCTTCTGCTATCCGATCAGCCAGGCTGCAGATATCACTGCATTCCGCGCTACTACTGTTCCGGTTGGCGAAGATCAGCTTCCAATGCTCGAGCAGTGCAAGGAGATTGTACACAAATTTAATACTGTTTATGGCGAAACTCTGACAGAGCCTGAGATTATTCTGCCATCCAATAAAGCATGCTTACGTCTGCCAGGTATTGATGGAAAAGCAAAAATGAGCAAATCTCTCGGAAACTGCATCTACCTTTCAGATGAAGAAGCTGATGTTAAGAAGAAGGTTATGTCCATGTTCACAGACCCGAATCATCTTCGTGTGGAAGATCCGGGACGTGTGGAAGGAAACCCTGTATTTATTTATCTGGACGCATTCTGCAAACCGGAATATTTTGCAGAGTTCCTGCCTGAATATCAGAATCTGGATGAACTGAAAGCCCATTATACACGCGGCGGTCTGGGTGATGTCAAGGTTAAGAAATTCCTGAACAAAGTACTCCAGGCAGAGCTTTCTCCAATCCGCGAGAGACGTAAATACTGGGAACAGCATCTTGATGATGTATATGATATCCTCAAAGAGGGAAGCAAGGTTGCTGAAGCAAAAGCTGCACAGACACTTCATGATGTTCGTTCAGCAATGCAGATCAACTACTTTGATGATAACAGCTTAATCAAATAATTATATGCCGGTGGCTACAGCGACCGACAACAATGCGTAAATAAGAAATTCAAACGCAAGATTGTTCAAAAATCAACTTATTGACACATCAAAACAGGTTCAGGCAAAAGCATTCTGCTCACGTCTGAACCTGTTCTGTTATTTCTTCACTGACTTTCTTTTCAATCTATTTTACAGATAAAATCTATCCGATATCTTTCATATCTGATACCATTTGATCTCATTTGCCTCCATATGTAACTGGAAACTGCTTCCATCACCTCTGTAAACTACTGTATCCTGTGGTTCGTAAGTGTTGTTGACTACGCAGTATTTTCCATTTTTTACGTAAGCATGTACTTCTACATTGTAGTTGGTTGAATACCAGCAGTGAAGTTCTTCCTCTGCGGATGCTGACCAAAGGACTGCACGATAAAGCACGCGGCTGTTCTTGAAGCTGTATGGAAGTCCGCTGATATAAACGCCTCTTCCTTTACCGAAAGTCTTTACAGCCATCTGCACTTCCTGGTCTTTCTGGATTAAGATTTCTGTTTCCGGTAAGGCATAAATGTTCTTCTTACCTTCACCGAAATCAACCTCGCCTTCTGCATCTTTAAGGATGAAATGATCTCTGTGTTCTTCCCAGTTATATTTATCGATATTCAGGTTAAATCCATGTTCTTCTTCTACTCCAAGTACATCATCTAACTGAATGAATCTGCCCTGCCACTGATGTGCTGCCGGTTCTCCTACACCGATAAATCCACCGCCATTATATACAAATTCTCTGACTGCTGTGATGATTGTTTCGTCGATCCAGTTCTCGCCGCCTGACTGTGCAGTGTCCGCATCTCCCACATTGATCACTACGTCAAATTTCTTCAGAAGATCTTTGTCTGCTTTGATATCGTCAAAGCTGATAAATGATACATCAAACGGTGCGCCACTTAATGCTTCGATAATTCCGAAATAAGAATAATTCTGCTTGTAATAGATGGCGTGATGTACCATATGGTTACCCCATGAGCGCATCTTTCCCCAACAATTCAGGACTGCTACCCGTTTTACGCAATAAGGAGTCGTTCCCTGAATGTTATCATATAAAGTGCGGAACTCTTCGCAGACTTCTTTGATATACTGTACAAAATCCGGGAATTCCAGGGCAAGTTTCAGATATCCGCCGTATCCGATTCTCTGGATTGGGCTTCGAAGGATTGCTCTTCTTGCTGTTACCCAGTTCACTTTTGCCTCCTTTACAGGATCGCCGCCTTCATGGAACGTATCCGGGAAAAAGTATGGCAAAAATCTTCCTTCTGTATATTTTACATTCTTAATATCGCTGAACAGACGCAGGGTCGCACCATTTCCAACACTTCCAACTACAGCATCCAGTCCGATAGATGCAAATTCGTCCATAAACGGTTCCATGCCAATCCAGTGATCTCCCATGAACATCATGGCCTCTTTTCCGTATTCATGTACGATATCTACCATCTCTTTGGCAAGCTTTGCAACTTCGCGTCTCTGAAATGCCTGGAAATCTTTGAATTCTTTTGAGGGAATCCGATAGGTATTGTTCATGTATCCCTGGTCAATGATATATTCCGGTCTGAAAGGATAACCCACTTCTTTCTCAAACTGCTCCAGAATATATGGGCTGACTGAAGCTGAATAGCCAAACCAGTCTACATATTTCTCTCTTGCAAGTTCATCAAATATAAGAGTAAACTGATGGAAAAATGTAGTGAAGCGCACAACATCCACATACTCATGAGTATCCAGGAATCTGCGCAGACGTTCCAGGGAATGAGCTTTTGTTTTTGGCTGGCGCACATCAAATGTAATCTGCGGTTCTACGTCTTTCCAGTCATTTACTACTGCATTGTACATATGTACAGGATCCCACATAATATATGCCAGGAAACTTACAGTATATTCATGGAAGCGTTTCGCAGATAAGATCACTACATTTCCTGTCTCTTCTTCATATGACCACTGATCTGTCGGTACCGGCTCTCCTGTGGTACGATCCATTACTTCCCACCATCTGCGGATATCATCTCTTGTGTTGACTGCAAGCATATCCGGATAGAGGTGATCCATCAGATGAATCTCCAGTGTATCTGCAACCGCTGTGTGGAAAGATGTCATAATATACATCTGCTGGATTTCTTCCGGATGTGCTTTCGCCCAGGCATTGTCCTTACGGGTTGTATAGTAGGTTGCATAAATTTTGGCACCTGTGTCTTTTAATTTCTGCGGAAATTCTGTTCCGTCACAGTCACGTATAGCATCAGCGCCCCACTCTTCTATCATTTCCAGTGTCTGTGGAACTACATCCAGGTCAGTTGGTATGGTTACACGACCTTTTCCCATTTTCTGTTACCTCCTTCATTTTGCTGACAAGCGGATAATTACTGTCCGTTCGCTTCTGTAATCACATTATTTTCAGTCTATCTGTTTATAAAATACTTTCTTTCAAATTTTTTTTCAATTCACTTTTTGCTTTGTTTTTTAGAAATCTTGCTCTTACAAAAAAATTATGGTATTATAGAAAATATGTTATCAGCTATCTGAAAAGCCTTCTATTTTTACCTTAATAACTGATGTTGATTTTATTTTTATCATTTTTTATGCACTTATTCTAATTATCCTGAAGAATCTCAGTTATATCTTTTGCGATATAAAATACTATCATTCAGAATCCGCAAACAAAATTGCTACAAATATACTCATCTGCCGTAAACAGAAGAAAGGAGAATCTGCCATGAGCTCACAATCATTTCGTTTCAGCCCCGAACACCCAACAGCTCAGAATATTACACTTTTAAATACCTCTTCTTCCCGATACGAGGGTGACTGGCCCAGTATTCCTCACTCTCATGCCTTTACAGAATTGTTCTATGTACGTGACGGTCAGGGAGATTTTCTGATCGAGGATCAGATTTTCCCAATCTCAAAGGACGATCTGGTCATCATTAATCCACATATCAATCACACTGAAATCTCCAAAGGGAGTCCTCCTCTGAGTTATTTTACTGTAGGTGTGGACGGACTATGTTTTTCCTTTAACGGTCATAAAGAGTATCGCATTTTTAACTGTCGTGAAAAGAAAACAGATTTGTTATTTTACTTTAATTCTCTGTTTCAGGAGCTGGACAGACAGTCTGAAGGATATGAAACCATCTGCAGTCATATGCTGGATATTCTGATCCTGCAGCTTCGGCGCATTACGGATTCACCATTTGAACTGATCACCGCACAGCATCCAAGTAAAGAGTGCGCTCATATTAAGCGTTATCTTGACTCCAATTACGGGGAAAATATCACTCTGGATCACCTCTCAGAACTCAGTCATCTTAATAAGTATTATCTGAGTCATGAATTTACAAAATATTATGGGATTTCTCCTATCAATTATCTGAACCGGAAACGCATCGAAGTGTGCAAAGAGCTTCTGGAAAATACTGATTACGGGATTTCAGATATTGCACATCTCACAGGATTCTCCTCTCAGAGTTATCTCTCCCAGAGCTTTCGCAAATCCTGTGGCATGACTGCAGGAACTTACCGTAAACTTAAGAAAAAAAGAAAGGATCCTATTTAATATCATGCAATACACATTTCCAAACTACTATAAAGAATTTTCCTGCATTGCAGGAGCCTGCCCGGATACCTGCTGCGCAGGATGGCAGATCGTGATTGACGATCAGACACTGAAGAAGTACCAGCACTTTAAAGGTCCGTTTTGCAATCGCCTGCACAATGATATTGACTGGAAACAACATGTTTTCCGCCAGTATAACAGACGCTGTGCTTTTCTCAACGAAGAGAACCTGTGTGATATCTACACAGAAGCAGGACCGGAAATGTTCTGCAGAACCTGCAGAAATTATCCTAGACATATTGAAGAATTTGAAGGTCTGCGTGAGATTTCCCTGTCGCTCTCCTGTCCGGAGGCAGCAAGGATTTTACTTTCCCAAAAAGAGAAGGTACACTTTATCACAAAAGAAAAAAAGACAAAAGAAGAAGTCTATGATGACTTTGATTATTTCCTGTTCACTGCACTTATGGACACCCGTGATATGCTTATAGATATCATCCAGGACAGAGCTGTACCCATGCAGAAACGTCTGTGGAAACTTCTGGCTGCTGCACATGATTTCCAGTTATGTGTAAATAAAAATGAACTCTTTAAATGGGAAGAAATGCGAAAACGACATGAAGATTCCGGATACGGAGATAGATTTTGCAACAAAATTTACTCTCGTATAAATGCAGATAACATAGAAAACAGTTCTGCTGCATCTGCCTGCGTAAATACGCCAGAACAATTATTTAAAAAAATGTGGAAAAATGTTGTCCCGGAAATGGAGGTTCTGCGCCCGGGATGGCAGGAATACTTAAAGAATTGTCTGACTCCACTGTATAATAGAAATACAGATCCGCAGTCTGACTCCGGAAATCTTTATTCCTGGCAGAAAAGTGAATTTGATTTCTCCTATCCTGACTGGCAGATTCAGGAGGAACAGCTTCTTGTTTACTGGATCTATACCTATTTCTGTGGTGCAGTTTATGATAATGAGATCTTCGCCAAGGTGAAAATGGCAGTTGTGTGCACCCTGTTCATCCATGAATTAAATGTGGGAACCTATCTGAAAAACAACCGGCAGTTTAAGCTGGATGATCAGATCCGTATCTGTTATCAGTTTTCAAGAGAACTGGAACACTCAGATCTTAACCTGAACAGATTTGAAGAATTAATGACTGAAAAAGAGATCTTCTCCTTTGAAAATCTGCTGAAGATCTGCTGATGCAAATAAAAAATCCAGTTATTATGAGACTAAATCAATCGGAAGGCCTCTGATGGTCTTCCGATTGATTTTATTGTCCTCTCATTACTGTATTTTCAGCATATGCCAGAATTCTATCTGTTTTCATTTAGAGCATGTTTGAAAAATCATTTCAACAATCTGTACGCTCTAATCTACGGATCATAGATACCAGATGTCCGGCACAATTTCGGATTTCTTCTTCTGTAAGTTTACCTTCTTTATATGCCTGGCGAATATTCTTATCATCATCCGGATTGCCAGGCATGATAATGTCATTGCCTGCTGCCACACATTTCCATGGAACGCTTCCATCTTCCGGAACTGTTGTGTTCCAGTCTGACATAATTGCTCCGTCAAATCCCCATTCTTTTCTGGCAACTGTCATGCACAGATCTTTGCTGTTCGCCGCATGAATACCGTTGATAAGATTATAGGAAGTCATAATAGAAACAGGATTTCCTTCTTTTACTGCAATTTCAAATCCGCGGAGATAGATTTCTCTGAGCGCACGTTCGGATACACAGGAGTCAACACCCATGCGGTTATCTTCCTGATTATTGCATGCAAAATGCTTGATTGTTACGCCACATCCTGACTTGCTCTGAACACCCCGGATCACTGCTGCTGCCAGCATCCCTGACAGATATGGATCTTCTGAATAATATTCATAATTTCTTCCACATAATGGATTTCTGTGGATATTCATGCCTGGTGCAAGCCACAGATTCACATGAAATTCTTCCATTTCTTCTGCGATTGCTTTTCCAAACTCTGTCATGAGATCTGTATCCCAGGTCTGTGCCAGTGCTGTTCCTACCGGAAAAGCAGTACAGTACTGATAATAAGTGTCTGCATTCTCATGATGCACACCAGGTTCCAGAATTCCATTTTCCAGTGAACCAAGAACTCCCATTTCATAGATGCTGTCTGTCTCTTTATCTACCTCATACCACTGTCTGAGGCGGATACCTGCCGGACCGTCCGCCATAACAAGAGAGGGGATTCCATACTCTTCCAAAGTACCGCAGGTTTCACCTGCTGATCCCGGCACTCGAATTCCTGCTGCACCAAGAGTACTGATATTCTCTGAAATCTTTCCATAAAGCAGAGGAATCAGCTCTTCTGTAGTTCTGTCTTCCAGAACAGAAACAAATCTTTTTTCTTCCTCTGTCAGATTTTCCTGATTTTTTCCGGCATTTTCCGATTTTGCCGGTATCATCGCAGGTTTAAAATAATATTCCGGAACCTGCGCTGTTATCAGTTTTTCCTGTCTCTGCACAGATTTTTCTTTCAATTCTTTTGTCAGATAAATCTGTTCCAGTTCTTCCTGAAGCGGACAGATTTTATCCATCTGTTCCAGTACTGTATCATCTGAAACTACCAGAACTGCTTCCAGTTTCAGTTTGTCTGAACTGTTTCCGACCAGAATGCCATATTTGCCTTTTTCCACTATCCATGTATGTGTTTCCTCATTGAAAGAAGCCAGTTGTTTCTGTGGAATCTCAACAGTAAGTGTTTGTGTTTCAAAACCTGCCAGTCTCTTATACTCTTTTTCCAGTTCTGTCTGCGGAAGCGTAACATAAATCTGTACCACTTCTTTACCAGCATATTCATTTCCTGTATTTGTAACCTGAACCTCTGCTCTGATCTTACTTTCTTCCATATTTATGCTACAACACTTCATCTCAAACATAGTATAAGAAAGACCAAACCCAAACGGAAACATCACCTTTTTGTCAAAGCTGTCAAAATATCTGTAACCTACATAAATACCTTCTTTGTATTTTTCCTTTTCCAGATTGCCATTCAGATACCCATACTCTTCTGAAGCCGGATAATCCTCGTATCGCCTTGCCCAGGTTGTTGTCAGTTTACCGCCCGGCACTTCTTTTCCCAGAAGTACATCAGCCAGGGCATCTCCCCCTTCCTGACCAAGCTGAGAAATATTTAAGATTCCTTTTATATTGTCTGTCTGTTCCAGAATATCTGTCAGCTCCACAGGACCACCTGCATTAAGAATAAGGATCACAGGTTTGTTCATTTCTGCAAGATAACGTAAATCTTCCTCTTCTCTCTCGCTTAAATAATAATCCCCCTTTACTTTGCGGCGGTCTTTTCCTTCTCCTGAAATACGACTGATCACATAAATCACTACATCTGCTTCACAGATATCTTCCTCTGCCACCTTACGTCCCAGCGGCATTGCAAAAGGATTCTCTGCATAGGCATCAAAAGGATTATCTACTTTCTTAGCTTCTTCCAGAACTTTTTCTTTCCACACCTCTCTCGCCTGCTCATAGCGATTGTGATAATCGCTGATCCAGTCTTCGCTTACAATTTTTACTCCTGCTTCTTTCAGTCCCTGATAAATAGAAATATTCTTTCTGTTGTTAACATCTCCAGAACCAATTCCACCCTTTACGGTTTTCTCTGCTCCATACCCAAGAAGTGCAACAGCTGTATCTTTCTTTAATGGAAGGATTCCTTCATTTTTCAGCAGAACAATGCCTTCTGACGCCGCTTTTCTGGCAAGCTTTCCATGCATCAGTTCTCTCTCTGACGGCTGTTCTTCTCTAGTTCCACTGTAAATCCATTTCTTCATATAATTATACTCCTGTTTTTAATATTATAATTCTCATGAAAAGAACCTCCATAGCATATCACTATGGGGGTTCTTAATTCTCATTATTCTTTTACACCACCAAGTGTTACACCTGCAATAATGTATTTGGATAAAAGCAGATATACAATAATGATTGGCACGATCGCAACAGTGATCATCATGTAAATTTTACCCATATCAAAGTTCATATAATCAGCACCACGCAGAGTTGCAATCAGGATCGGCACTGTCATTTTGCTCTTTGACTGAATGATCAGGGCAGGAACGAAGTAATTGTTCCAGGATCCTACGAAAGTAAAGATTGCCTGTACTGCTACTGCCGGTTTCATGATCGGAAGTACAATACTGTTAAAGGTTCTGAATTCTCCGGAGCCATCAATTCTTGCCGCTTCCACAAGGGATAAAGGAAGGGAAGACTGAAGGTAACTGTACATAAAGTAAAAGACTGCCGGAGATGCAATGGATGGAATGATCAGCGGAAGTAAAGAGTCATACATTCCCATCTTTGTGATCAGTCGTAAAAATCCCATTGCTGTTACCTGTGTAGGCATAACAAGAATTGCCATAATAAAGGTAAAAGCTGCTTTCTTCATTTTAAAATCATAAGCATATAGACCATAAGCTGTCAAAGAAGAAAAATATGTACAAAGTGCAGCACTGCAGGAAGATACAACAACACTGTTAAGAATACCGCGGAACATCGGGAAACTTCCGTCATTTGCCACATTCTTCAGATTCTCAAGAAAATATTTTCCGGGAAGTGCTGAAAATCCTTTCTGCAGATCCGCATGGGAACGTGTTGCATTTACAATCAGAATGTAAAAGAAAAACAGACACAGGAAGGATAAAAAGATCAGCACAAGATGAACAAAAATACTGCGCACACGACCTGATGTATTTGATTTCATAGTTTATCTCCTCCTTCTTTCTTCTTTTGCTTTTTTCTTTGCAGCTTTCTTGGAACCATCCGGGTCTGTGTCATTTGTCATCTTATATACGATCATACATAAAATACCGCTGACAATAAACAGATATACGGACAGTGCACCTGCCATACCATAGTTCTTGCTCTTTAAGTGGCTGTTCAGGAACATGATCAGAGTCATAGATGTACGGTCTGGATTTCCCTGTCCATTTGTAAGAATCTGAGGAACATCGAACATCTGAAGACCACCGATGATAGATGTGATCAGTGTATAAGCAAGGATCGGACGGATCAGCGGCAGTGTGATATAGAAAAATCTCTTGATACTGTTACAGCCATCCAGTTCAGATGCTTCAAAAATATCCATACTGATACCCATAACAGCAGCCATCAGCATAATTGTTGTATTACCAAACCACATCAGGAAGTTCATAAATCCGACCAGAGATCTGGTTCCGATTACAGAACCCAGGAAATCTATCGGTTTTTTAACCCATCCCAGAGACATCAGAATAGAGTTAATCGGTCCGTTGGTAGAGAACATGGTAAAGAACAATAATGCAAACGCAGAAGCCATGATCAGGTTAGGAAGATAAATAACAACCTTGAAAAACTGCTGTCCATGGATCTTCAGACGCGCATCTGTAAACCAGCATGCCAGAACCAGTGCGATCACGATCTGCGGTACAAATCCGATTACCCACAGAATCAGCGTATTAGTACTGTATTTGAGCATATCTGACTTCAACAGACTCAGATAGTTTGCAATTCCAATAAAATTCGGTCCGATTTCTTTAATTCCTGAACGATAATATTCATAGAAACTATAACGTACAGTATCTACCAGCGGAATCAAAGAAAAGATTAAAAAAGTTATAAAAAATGGAAGGATAAAGATGTATCCCCATTTTGCATAGCTGATGCTTTTCTTTTTTTTCATAGTTCAGCATTCCTTCCTTTACATATTAGTGCCAGACACACATCTCTTTCATGCGTGTCTGGCAAATACAAATGCATCTGTACAGGTTATTTACACCTGAAACTTTTTAACTGTCAATTCAAAAGCGTTTATTATTCAGCCCAGTTAACTTCCTGGATTTCCGGATAACGTTCTTTGATTGCTGTTTCAAAGTTTGATTTTGCTTTGTCATAGTCTACCTGACCCTGGAAGTAATCGCTGAAAGCGTTCTGGATCAGTTCTACGCAGCCCTGGTCATAAGCAGAAAGTGGTGCGATCTTGATGTTCTCTGCAACCGGTGAGAAATATGTAAATGGATTCTGTCCGCCAAGGAAGTCAGATGCGAAAGTATCATCTTTTGCAACTTCCTGCATACCACTCTTTGTATTTGTAAAGTCAGAATAATCTTTGGAAATCTTTAATAAATTGTCCTTATTTCCTGTCAGTGCAAGAATGATATCTTTTGCATGTTCCGGATTATCTGTTCCTGTTGCTGCATGGATGTAAGAACCGCCCCAATTGTATTCCTGTGGTGGATTTGTAACAGCCCATTCTCCGTCTTCTCCATCCCAGTTTGGTTTCAATGTAAAGTCAATTCCCCATGCCGGGAAGAGGAATGCAAATACTTTGGATTCAGATCCCATAGCTTTGTTCCAGTCATCATTCCACTGACCTTTTACAGTTTTGTTCAGGTATCCTGCATCCAGCCATTCTTTGGAATCTTTGATCCAGTTCATTACCTGCTGGTCTACGTTAACAGTTGTTGCACCGTCTTCTACCCATGGCTGGGAAATGCTGTTTCCATACAGTCTGAATGTATCAGCATAAGAAGCAAATGTGTAATATCCTTTTGCTTTCAGTTCTTCAGCTGTAGCTTTTGCTGTATCCCAGTCTTTCATTTTCTTGCCTACTTCTTCAGGATCGTCGGTTCCGAACACATCTTTGGCAATATCACGACGATATACAAGAAGTCCAGGGCAGCACTGCCATGTAGATCCTCTCTGTACTCCATCTGCATCAGATGCAGTTGTTTTTGTAAAGTCATACTGATCTGCAAGATCTTTGTCAGGATCAATTCCAAGATCTGTCAGAGGCATTGCCACATCCGCTGCTGCATCTGTATATTTGTATACATAATCTGTTTCTGATAAGAAGATATCTACCTTATCATCTGCTGATGCATCAGCCTGATTCATAAGAGCTTCATCAAGTTTCTGCTGATAAACACCATCCTGATTTGGATTTATGATCCAGTGAATTTCTGTTCCATCCTTTAATGTTGTTACTGTTCCGTCTTTGGATGTTTCTTTTACTTCAGGATATACTGCTTCCAAACGCTGACGGAATTCATCATTCCAGGAATAAATATTGATTACTTTTCCTTCTTCATCTGCATGTACGATTGTAGCGGTTCCGCCCATTGTACCTGCAATTACGGATGCTGTAAGTAAAACAGCTAATGCTTTCTTTTTCATTAAAAAAGCCCTCCTTTTTCTTTTTTTCTCTTTGTGAGTTTCTTGCCTCACCTGATGTATCAGATTATAGCTTAAGCTGCTTTTCGGGTATATTATAATTTCCACCAAAATGTCAGATTCATGACCTCATTGTGTTCTTTTTATATACAGACAGATTTTGTCATTTAATAAGGAAATCTTTCCTAAAATCATAATCTTTCTGTTTTTTATTAGTATTTTTGTATAAAAAGTACCATTTTTCTATAGATCAGCCAGATGAATATTCGCAATCTGATTCATTACCTGCTCATATATTTTTCTGAAATTGTGTTATTTTATGTCATGATTCTGATACTTACTTCATGTTTCTTATTTCCGAAAGATCTCATTTCCGATATAATTTCCATACAATATTTATGGAAGGAGAAAAATGTTGAAACATATTAAGTTTATTGATAATCATGGAAGCTTTTGTGTGAACAGACCGGAAAATACCAGTTATCTTTATTTTCCTCTTGCATCAGAAGCAGGTCTGAAAAGTTCCGTCACACCAGTGCTTGGAGGTGACAGCAAAATTGATCAGGATACCTTCCTGCTGGAACCGGTCAGTTCCGAAAATCTTCATAACAATCGTTCTTCCAGAAATTTCTGGATCGTAAAAGAAGGACACATTCCTTATTCAGTAACAGGTTCCTCTGCTCAGCAGGAAGCCGACCGTTTTACTGACAGGCAGGAAGACAGTGAACTAACCGCCGGATTCATGTGGCAGACTTTGAAAAGGACTTCCAGAGAACTTGGGCTCATCTCCACAGTTACTTCTTTTATCCCCAAAAGTGATAATGTGGAGATTATGTATGTGACGGTTGAAAACCAGACAGATACTGTACAGAAATTTACTGCATATGGTGCAATTCCTGTTTACGGAAGAAGTGCGGATAACATTCGTGATCATCGAAATGTCACTTCCATGCTCCATCGTATCGAGACAACAGAACATGGAATCAACGTCTGCCCCACCATGTCATTTGACGAGCGGGGACATCAGCCAAATCATAAAATCTATTATGTAAATGGCTGTTCCGGAAAAGGTGAAAGTCCGATTTCCTATTATCCGACTGTAGAAGATTTTATCGGAGAAGGTGGTACCTATACACATCCACGCACAGTATATGAAGGATATAAAGGAGTTCCCGCACACAGTCTGGCAGCAGGAAAGGAAGCAATGGGTGCTTTCTGTTTC
>OIBA01000662.1_pt1 | contig 12563 bp, 9 predicted proteins | sample 1580931 | NCBI WGS metagenome assembly OIBA01 (sample SAMEA3882548, study PRJEB24775) | human gut metagenome | biome: human-associated habitat; feature: intestine environment; material: feces | place: Netherlands | collected 2009/2010
CCTTTCGCATGAACGAATGGTCCTATTTCTTTTAGGGACTTATTTCACAGCCCCTTTCTAACGCATAAAGTTATAGAGAAAATACCATCATAAATGAGGAGAAATGAAAAACAATTAAATATAAAAATGTGCAAAAATGTTGAAAAATAAAGGCTTATCGCCTCAAATCCGTTGGCACGAAAGGAGATAAAAAAATGGTCAAAATATTATTTATATGCCACGGCAACATTTAAAGTATGGCGAGAAAAACTAGATTTTGTAGGATTTTCTAGATAGAAACAAATAATTTACACCTTATTTATACCTTTGGAAGACCGAATCGGAATAATTAAAAAAGTTGTCATAATTCAGTTGGTCAAAAAATAATATTACACTCAAAATCAATTAAAAAATCAATCGTAAAAAAATACGATTGATTTTTTGCGCATTTTTGCATATAATATAATCATTATGGTTGGAAAGGGAACGATTACTATGCGTGAAACAAGAATATTAGAATTCAAGGAAACGATTACGAATACTTTTTTGAAAACAGTTAGTGCCTTTTCGAATTACAATGGTGGAACAATTCTTTTTGGGGTTGATGATAATGGAAATGTGAAAGGATTGCCAGATGTAAAACAGGCCTGTCTGGATATCGAAAATAAAATCAATGACAGTATATTACCTCAACCAAACTATACACTTGAAATACAGAACAATGACCAGACGATAAAACTTACTGTAAAAAGTGGTCTTCAAAAACCGTATTTATATAAATCAAAAGCATACAAACGAAATGATACAGCAACGATAGAGGTAGATACATTGGAATTTTCAAGGCTTGTATTAGATGGAAAAAATATTAGCTTCGAAGAATTACCTTGTAAAGATCAGGAGCTATCTTTTGAAATTTTACAGTGTAAACTGAAAGAAAATATTTACATTGAAACTTTCAATCAAGATACTTTAAAGACATTGAACCTGTATGACAATATAAATGGTTATAATAATGCAGCGGGACTTTTGGCAGATAAAAATCATTTTTCAGGAATTGATATTGTTAAGTTCGGTGAGAATATCAGTATTATTCAAAAAAGAGTAACGTTTGAACATATATCGGTTTTAGAAATATATGAAAAAGCACTTGCTGAATTTAGAGATTATTACCAATATGAAGTAATACAGGGAGCTGACAGAAAGATGGTAGAGAAAATACCGGAAGCAGCTTTCAGAGAAGCAATTGCAAATGCTTTGATTCATAGGGTATGGGATATTAATTCACACATCAGAGTTTCTATGTTTGATGATAGAATAGAAGTAGTGTCTCCTGGTGGATTGCCGGCTGGAATAACGGCAGAAGAATATTTATCAGGTAAACTATCTATTTTAAGAAATAGAAATCTTGCAAATGTATTTTACAGACTGGGATTGGTAGAGATATTTGGAACAGGAATTACACGAATCAAACAACTGTATGCAGAGAGTTTGATAAAACCAGAATTTGAAGTGTCAGAAAATGCTATAAAAATTGTACTACCGATATTTGAAACGAATGTCAATTTAACCGAAGACGAAAAAGTGATTTACAAATTTTTAAGTAAGACAATGCTGAAACCAATAAGTGAAATTGCACCATATGTCCCATTTGGCAAATCAAAAACAACACAATTACTGAAAGCTATGGAGAAAAAGGGTGTGATTGCAGTTGAAGGAAAAGGCAGAGGAACAAAATATATCATTAAGTGATTGAGAACATAGAGGGTTCAAATTACACAATCTTTCAATAACACAAGGAGAAAATCATATGATAAAAGTGCTTTTCATCTGTCACGGCAGTGTTTAAGGAACGTGGGAAAAAGCCTTGACTTTATTGGGTTTCTTGGATGGAAACGTAGAATTTACACCTTATTTACACCTTTGGAAGATCGGATCGGAATAGTTGAAATAATAATAGATAAAGGCGTGGGAGAAAAATCCTACGCTTTTTGCATATAATCACACAATTTGAACGAAAAAGTCCTCATGATCATGAGGAAAAATGAAAGAAATGTGGAATGAGTAATAACACAAGCTGTGTACCTTTTTTGTCCCATTAGATCCATTAAGATATAGTTAGTAAAAATTCGTAGTGGAGGAATGATAAATGTGGAATAATACAAAAGGTGAGCAGGACAATCTTTGTTTGGCACTTATAAATCCAAGGCTATGTAAAAAGTTAGTATCGGTGTTGACGATGTAACCGTCGATTGCCATTTTACGAAGATAAGCTCCCATGTTTTTGGTCTTTGATTCAATCATCTTTCTGCGGATAAGCTTCCGTTCTTCTTCTGTGACATAGAAATGGATTTCTTTGCTTCTCTTTCTTTCAGCCATTGGTGGGTTCTCCTTTCTGAGAGGGCAGTAGTATCGTTGCTTTCAGCGTTTTTTCAATTTAGGGCAGGGTACCCTGAATTGGGATTTTTCGGAAGTGTATCCTCACTTCCTGTCCTTGCTGTTTTACCCCTCTATTAGCTAAAGTCAGAAGAATAAGAGAAATGCAAAAGAATTTGGCAGGTAGTATGGCATACAAAAATGTGGTATGATTAGGGGCAGGATATCAGAAGAATCAGGAGTTGAATAGATTGTGAAGAAAGAAGAAATTTTTGAATATGTGCAGAAACAGTATGGCACGATTCCGGAATATTTATGGAATAAACTACCGGACAGTGCAGTACTCCGACATGAAAATGGAAAATGGTATGCAGTGATCATGACGGTTGAAAAATCGAAATTGGGATTAGAGGGAAATGATCTGGTTGACATCATGGACGTAAAGTGCGATCCAGAAATGATCAGCATGATTATTCAGACTTATGGATTTTTACCTGGATACCATATGAACAAGCGGCACTGGATTACGATTTTACTGGATGGTTCGTTCAGTGAAGCAAAGATACTGGACTTTTTGGATATGAGTTATGACCTGATTGATGGAGCAGGCAGAAAGGAAAACAAATGAGAAAAGCAATCGTATATGCATCTGTACATCATGGAAATACAGAAAAACTAGTAAAGGGCATAGCAGAAGAATGCCAGGTCGATTTGATTGATGCTGTAAAACAGCCAAATGCAGATATGAACAGTTATAATATGATTGGATTTGCATCAGGAATCTATTTTTCAAAATTTCATCAGTCGATATTGGGATTTGCAGAGAAGAATCTACCGGACGATAAAAAGGTATTTCTGATCTGTACTTATGGTGGAAGTGCGAATTATAAATCCATAGAGCAGATTTTGGATAAGAAGCGTTCTAAAGTGATAGGAAAATTCGGGTGCAAAGGTTATGACACATTTGGTCCATTTAAACTGGTTGGTGGAATTGCAAAAGGGCATCCAGATGAAGAAGATATAAAAAATGCAGTTGCGTTTGTAAAAGGATTATAAGTAGATAAACGAAAAAGAAAAACCGGCTTCATAGTATCGGTCGGCATGCTCCATCACAATCCGGGGTTTCCCTTCAATAGAGTGGATGAGCTTAATTTTCTATAAGATAAAACAAGTTGAACTCTATCATTGCGTAATTATAAAAAAAAGGTTATAATAGTTTTATATAATTTAATCTGAATGAAACAATGGAGGTAACCATATGAATGGACGTATAGATTCCGGATTGGGTCAGATCGTAATTGATACAGATGTCATTGCGACTTATGCCGGCAGTGTGGCGGTAGAGTGTTTTGGTATCATCGGAATGGCAGCTATCAGTATGAAGGATGGCCTGGTCAAGCTTTTGCGTATTGACAGCCTGAAACATGGTATCAGTGTTAAGATCACGGATGATAATAAGATCCGGCTGAATTTTCATGTCATCGTAGCATATGGCGTGAATATCAGTACTATTGCGGACAATCTTGTCAACAATGTAAAATATAAAGTCGAAGCCTTTACAGGAATGGAGATTGAAAAGATCAACATTATGGTTGAGGGCGTGCGTGCAATAGATTAGTTTTAGAGGAGGAACTTGTGGTGAATAACAAAACCATAGATGCTAAAATACTTTCCAGAATGTTTCTGTCCGGAGCAAAGAATCTGGAAGCGAAGAAAGAGTGGATTAATGAACTGAATGTGTTTCCTGTACCTGATGGAGATACGGGAACCAATATGACGCTTACCATCATGTCTGCTGCTTCTGAAGTAGGTGCTCTTACAGATCCGGATATGGAATCCCTGGCAAAGGCAATTTCTTCCGGTTCCCTCCGTGGAGCCAGAGGTAATTCCGGTGTTATCCTGTCACAGCTTCTGCGTGGATTTACCAGAGGTGTGCGTAAACTTACAGATCTGGATGCACCTGCCATTGCCGCAGCTATGGAGCGAGGCGTTGAAACTGCATACAAAGCAGTTATGAAACCAAAAGAGGGAACCATTCTTACTGTAGCCAGAGCTGCAGCAGACAGAGCAGCAGAGCTTGCTGATGCTGCAGAAGATCTGGATGCTTTTTTCGACGGGATCTTTCAGCATGCAGAGGAAACTCTTGCCAGAACACCAGAGATGCTTCCAGTCCTGAAAGAAGCAGGTGTTGTGGATTCTGGCGGACAGGGACTTCTGGAAGTTTTCCGTGGTGCCATCGACGGATATCATGGAAAAGAAGTGGATTATTCCCAGTTTGAGGCAGCAGCTCCTAAGATCACAAAGATTTCTCCTCAGGCAGAGGCAGATATCAAATTTGGATATTGTACAGAGTTTATTATCCTTCTTGAAAAACCGCTTCCACAGGATGAGATCGACCGTTTCCGTGAATTTCTGGATTCCATCGGTGATTCCATTGTTTTGGTGGCTGATGATGAGATTGTCAAGGTACACGTGCACACCAATCATCCGGGACAGGCTTTTGAACGCGCACTCACGTATGGTCAGCTTTCCCGTATGAAGATTGACAATATGAGAGAAGAACATCAGGAAAAACTGATCAAAGATGCGGAAAAACTTGCAAAAGAACAGGCAGAAAACAAAGAACCTCCAAAGGATCATGGATTTATTTCCGTATCCGTAGGTGAGGGACTTTCTCAGATCTTCCGTGAACTTGGCGTAGATTATCTGATCGAAGGCGGCCAGACTATGAATCCGAGTACTGAAGACATGCTCAATGCTATTGAGAAAGTAAATGCAAAAACAATTTATATTTTCCCGAATAACAAGAATATTATCCTTGCAGCTAACCAGGCAAGAGATCTGACTGAGGACAAGGAGATCATTGTAGTACCAACCAAGACAATCCCACAGGGAATTTCCGCAATGATCAGCTTTGTTCCGGAGAAGGGCGGCGAGGAGAACCTTGCTTCCATGACCGATGCGATTTCCAGAGTGAAGACCGGACAGATTACTTATGCAGTCCGTGATACACGCATTGATAACAAGGAAATCCATGAGGGAGATATCATGGGAATCGGTGATGCAGGTATCCTTGCAGTAGGCAGAGATCGACTTCAGGTAGCAGAGGAGATGGTAGCAGAGATGGTTGACGAGGAATCTGAGATTATCAGTGTTTACTATGGTGAAGATGTATCTGAGGAAGATGCAGAGGCACTTTCTGATTCTCTTACCGAGAAATATCCGGAGTGCGAGGTTGAGCTGAACCAGGGTGGACAGCCAATTTACTACTATCTGATTTCTGTAGAATAAAGAGCAAAAAAAATGAATGATAAGACACCTTTACGTGAATTAAAAGGCGTGGGTGAGAAAACAGAGAAGCTTTTCCAGAAGATCGGGATCACGACTGCGGAAGAGCTTCTCCGTTATTATCCGCGGACTTACGATATATATGAGGAGCCTGTGGAGATTGCATCAGCAGAGGAGGACAAAACAGTCTCTATCCGTGCCACTATAGCAACAGGTATTTATATTAACCAGATACGCAATCTCCAGGTTCTGACAACAACTGTGGCAGATGCAAGCGGCCGATTGCCGGTTGCCTGGTTCAATGCGCCTTATTTGAGGGGAACACTCAAAAAGGGCAGTGTGTTTATCCTCAGAGGAAAGATCATCAGAAAAAAAGGCCGTCCGCAGATGGAACATCCGGAGATTTTTACCCCGGCAGCTTATGAGGAGATCATTCACAGTATGCAGCCTGTATATGGTCTGACGAAAGGACTTTCCAACAAGATGATCACGAAGTTGGTCCATCAGATTTTGGATACAAGGCCTCTCCATGGGGAATATCTGCCGGAGGAGATACGGGAACGCTATCAGCTCGCAGATGCCAATTATGCGATCCGGACTATCCATTTTCCGAAAAATATGCAGGAGCTTCTCACAGCCAGGAAACGTCTGGTATTCGATGAATTTCTGCTTTTTGTGCTGGCAATACAGCTCTTGAAGGAGAAAACTGAAGAGGCTCCAAACACTTTTCCAATGAAACCAGTATGGACAACCGAGGAGATCATAGAAGGGCTTCCCTATGACCTGACCGGAGCCCAGAAGAATGTCTGGCATGAGATCGAACGGGATCTGAGCGGTCATAAGCTGATGTCCAGGCTTGTACAGGGGGATGTTGGTAGCGGCAAGACCGTGATCGCATTTTTAGCTATGGTACTTTCAGCAGAGAATGGATTTCAGAGTGCATTGATGGTACCGACAGAGGTTCTGGCAAATCAGCATTACGAAGGCTTTCTGAGACTGATGGAAGAACAGAATATCGCTTCCTGCCATCCGGTGCTTCTGACAGGATCTACCACAGCCAGACAGAAGCGTGAGATCTATCAGAAGATTGCAGACGGTGAAGTGAATGTGATCATCGGAACTCATGCCCTGATCCAGGAAAAGGTGGAATATAAGAATCTGGGGCTTGTGATCACAGATGAGCAGCACAGATTCGGCGTTCGCCAGAGGGAAGCGCTGACGACCAGAGGAAATCCGCCTCATGTACTTGTTATGAGCGCAACCCCCATTCCCCGGACACTGGCGATCATTTTATACGGAGACCTGGATATTTCGATCATTGACGAGCTTCCTGCAAAAAGACTTCCGATCAAGAATTGCGTAGTAGGAACTTCCTATCGTCCCAAGGCGTATTCTTTTATTGAAAAGCAGGTGCAGATGGGAAGGCAGGCTTATGTGATCTGTCCTATGGTGGAAGAGAGCGAAGGCCTGGAGGCAGAGAATGTTACAGATTATGCCAGAAAGCTTCAGGAGGTCCTTCCGGGGGAGATCAAAGTAGAAATCCTTCACGGAAAGATGAAGCCAAAAGAGAAAAACAGGATCATGGAGGCGTTTGCTTCCGGCGAGATCCAGGTACTGGTATCTACCACAGTTGTGGAGGTTGGAGTGAATGTGCCAAATGCAACCGTTATGATGGTGGAAAATGCAGAACGTTTCGGGCTTGCCCAGCTTCATCAGCTTCGTGGCCGTGTAGGGCGTGGAGAGCATCAGTCTTACTGCATTTTTATCCAGGGAAATAATGAAGAAAATACTTCTAAACGTCTGAAGATCCTCAATGAATCCAATGATGGATTTTATATAGCCGGAGAAGATCTGAAGCTTCGGGGCCCAGGAGATCTTTTCGGTATCCGCCAGAGCGGACTGATGGAATTTAAGATCGGTGATATCTACAATGATGCGGGAATCCTGAAGAATGCAAGTGAAGCAGCTGGTGAGATCCTGGCACTGGATTTTGATCTTATCCTGCCTCAGCATAAGGCTTTAAAGGAGCATCTCAAAGGGTATATGAGTGAAGAACTGGAAAATCTGGGGATCTAATTGGATGGAGCAAAGCGAAGAATCAGAACTTCGTTTTAGTATAAAAAGAAAAAGGGAGAAAACAGGATGAGGAGAAAAATGATCAAAAAACTTCTGTGTGTCGTTTTATCAGGGTCTATGATCTTTGGCAATGCAGGGATAACCATGGCTTCAGAGACAGAACCGGAAACAGTCCAGGAAAATGTAAATGAGGAGACTGACAGTCCAGAGGAAAGTTTTTCTGAGGAAGATATTTTTGAAGATGGAATCTCAGCAGACGATGAAGCAGCAGAATTACCTGATAGCACAGAACAGGAATTAGAAGAAGAGCCGGAAGAAGCGGATAATATAGAAATGTCGGAGGACACTGAAAATCTTTCGGAAGAACCGGAAACAGAAGAAATGGCAGAAAGTGATGACTTTTCTGATGGAGAAGAAGATGCTGTAAGTGCTTCCGCAAGCATGATGGATGGAGGAATCACCGGAGATATTGCCTGGTCAATTGATACATCCGGATGTCTTACATTAAAAGGAAACGGTGACTATGATACCTCAGATTATTATTGGGATGCAGAAAGGGGCTGGAGTAAATGGCAGGATGATATTAAAACAGCCATAGTTGAAATTTCCGGAATCACAAAGACAAGAGCTATGTTTAAGGGATGCAGGAATCTTACCAGGATCACTTTTAAAAACTGTGATTTCAGTAAGGTGACAGACATGGCCTTTATGTTCTCAGATTGTGAAAGCCTTACACAGCTGGATACTGGTTCATTGAAAACCGGAAATGTATCTCATATGCAGGGAATGTTCCGAAATTGCAGTAAATTAAAAACTCTGGATGTCAGTAAATTTGATACTTCAAAAGTTAATGATATGAATAGCATGTTTTTAGGCTGTGAAAGCCTTACACAGCTGAATGTCCGGAATTTTAATACTTCCAGAGTGACAAGGATGAGCGGAATGTTCCGTGAATGTCGGAATCTTAAACAGTTGGACGTCAGCAGATTTAATACAGCGAATGTTACGACTATGGAGGAGATGTTTTATTGCTGTGAAAGCCTTACACAGTTGAATGTCAGTAATTTCAATACAGCAAATGTTGTATATATGAACGGTATGTTCGAACGGTGCGAAAGTCTTACACAGTTAAATGTACGAAACTTTAATACATCAAATGTAGAAGATATGGGCAAAATGTTCTGTACTATGAGCAAGCTCAAGTCTCTGGATCTGAACAGTTTTAATACTTCTAATGTACAGAATATGTATTTCATGTTTTATGGAAATGAGTCTTTAACAAGCCTCAATATTAAAAATTTTGATACATCCAAGGTAGTAGATATGAATTCTATGTTTGGCGAGCTTAAAAAAATGACTTCTCTGGATGTTTCTGAATTTAACACATCAAAAGTAAAATCTATGGAAGGAATGTTTTCACGCTGCTATGCGTTAAAAGCTGTGGACGTAAGCCATTTCAATACTTCTGAAGTGGTAAAGATGGGATATATGTTTAACTCCTGTAGCAGCCTGGAATCTCTAAATCTCAGTAAGTTTAATACATCTAGCGTCAATGATGCAAGATATATGCTGTACTATATGGATAATCTTAAAACACTGAAAACGATCCCGAACCTGAAGTGCTCTATAGAACTTCCATTTACCATGTCAGACAGCTCAGGCAAAAAATATACGACCATGCCAACGAACAGTAAATGTATCACTTTAAAGGTAGTTGCTTCAAAACCAGTAGTTAGAAAGAGCATCAAAACGGCAAAGGTAACTGTAAAAACCGCAACTTACAATGGAAGTCCGCAGAAGCCAGGTGTAACTGTTAAACTTGGAAATACAACATTAAAAAGCGGCACAGATTATACAGTAACTTATTCTAATAATACAAAAACGGGAACAAAAGCTGTTGCAAAAATCACAGGAAAGGGAAGTTACAAAGATTCTGTTTCTAAATATTTTACCATCAAAGCATGCAGTCTTGACGGTAAAGTTCAAGTTAATTTGAAGACAACGATTTACACCTGGGATGGACAGGCAAAAACTCCCGCATTTTCTATTTATATGCCGAAAGCCAATGCGGCCGGAATGATCTCATTACAGAATGAAAAAGATTATACATATAAATATCTTAATAATAAAGAACCTGGAACAGCAACCTTACAAATCACAGGAAAGGGCAATTTTACAGGTACAAAAAAAATAGCTTATAAGATCAGCAAAGCAAAACAGCCGGTAAAAGTTACACCAGGAAGTATTACAAAACTTTATACAGACAAAGGCAAATCCTACAAAATCAGTGTTTCAGGAAAAAAAGAATTTGCAAAAGTGACATATTCAACCACTAATGCAAAAATTGCATCTGTAAAAAATAGCAAGATTATGCTTAATGGAGAGGGAGTGGCAACAGTTACTGTAAAAGTTGCGGCGACCAAACATTATCAGGCACAGAATATTGCAATTAAGATTAATGTGCTGAAAAGACAGAATATTACCACTGCTGTAAAGAATGGGGCAAAAATAGCGTATTCCACTACAATGAAATCTCTTGGTGCCAAAGTTCCTTCAGAAGGTGGGAAACTTACTTATAAGTCCTTAGATACCAGTATTGTTTCTGTGGATTCCAAAGGTAATTTGAACTTTAAAAAGGCAAAGAAGCTTGGAAAAGTTACAATCCAGATCACTGCAGCGAAATCTTCTTCCTATGCTCCGGCAACCAGGAAACTGACGATCACTACGGTAAAAGGAACTCCATCTGTCAGCTGTGTACAGCAGCAGGAACGTAAGATCTATGATGGAGCATTCAATCTCGGGGCAAAAGCAGATCAGAATGCAACATTGGTTTATTCCAGCAGCAACAGTGCTATTGCATCGGTAGCTTCTGATGGAACGGTTACTTTGAAGGAATGGCAAGAAAACGATATTCAGAGAGAAGTGCAGATCACAGTTACTACAAAAAGTACAACGTTTTATAATGCAGCGAAGCCGGTAATTGTTAATCTTACTGTTATTAAAAAGAAAAATCTGCAGCAGAGAATTGAAGATGAAAAAATCAAATTTCCTGATGGGAAATTTTGGAACCATGTTGTAAACAGTTATTCAGATCTGACAGATAATCTGGACAGCAGCGGAGCTCCTGAAAGATTTCAGGATACGATCAGTGATGTTCCATGCAAACATCACGGAACTCAGAGCGGAATTGATCCGATACCAGGTAATGGCGAGTATGATTGCAATAAGTTTGACGGGGCTATCCAGTGTGATGGGTTTGCAAGAAAAGTATTTTATGATATCTGGGAAGGGCAGAGAGTATCAGGCCTTCAGAGAATATATGATAATAATGTTCAGGTAGGAGACTATGTGCGCATCAATAATAATGGACATTCGGCTATCGTTACAGAAGTTTACAGTGATTCATTTAAAGTGATAGAGTGTAATCTGGATGGGGACGGACGTCATCATAATTGTCTGCTGCGTCATAACTGGACATATAGTAAAAGCAGTGTAACTTATCGTGTACATGCTGTAAATTACAGCCTTAACTAATAGACTTTTGAAACTTTTCTTTACAAAACTTTCAAATCGTAGTATTGTATTGCATGAGAAAAGATTAACAAATCCCTTGTAAGGAGGCTATAAACATGGCTAGAACAAAGAAAGCTGCAACCAAGACAACTGTAAAAACGGCTTCAGTAAGCGAGACTCCTGCAAAATCTGTAGTAACCGCATCCGAAGAGAAAGCTGTTAAGGCTGAGACACCAAAGACAGACGATGCAAAAGTTTCTGTAGAGACAAAAGCAGCTGAGAAGACAGCAGAGGTAAAACCTGCTGCTGCGAAACCAGTAGAAGTAAAAGCAGCAGAAGTAAAATCTGATGAAGAGAAAACAACAGCTGTAAAATTAGAAGAGCCGGCTAAGAAAACAGCCGCCAAGAAGACAACAACACGAAAAACAACTGCTGCTAAGAAAACAACAACCAAGGCGGCTGCTAAGACAACAGCAACTAAAACAACAAGAAAGACAGCAGCCAAGAAAGCTGAGCCAGTGACAGAAGTATATGTTCAGTACTGGGGCAAAGAGATACATACTTCAGAGGTTGCTGACAGGATCAAAAAGATCTGGACAGAGGATATGGGCAAAAAAGCTTCTGAACTGAAAGATCTCAAAATCTACATTAAACCCGAAGATAATGGTGCACATTATGTGATCAACGGAGATGTTACAGGATTTATCGGACTGTAAACAAAATCTTCATCGAACAGTATTTTAAAAGATATATATTGGCCTGTTATAGAGAATGTCTATAGCAGGCTATTTCTTTTGCATATTTGACCAATTCCAAATAGCATGTTATTATTCATTTAAGTAATAACATACTAAACAGGTAGGGATATGGTAAAATGAAACAGATATTATGCTTTGGAGATTCCAATACATGGGGATATGACGGAGAGAGCAGAGAGAGACTACCGTGGGGAGTACGCTGGACAAGCCTTCTCCAGGAAAAACTGAATAAAGAAGAATATCGCGTGATCGAGGAAGGACTGTGCGGAAGAACAACGGTTTTCGAAGATCCGCTCCGCGACGGAAGAAAAGGAACTGCACTTCTTCCCACACTTCTGGAAACACATGCCCAGGCGGATGTGATCACTCTAATGCTGGGAACCAATGACTGCAAAACTGTTTTTGGAGCATCCGCAGATGTAATCGGAAAGGGAATCACAAGACTGCTGGATCAGATCCAGGAATACGCACCAAGAGCGAAAGTCCTTCTCATGTCTCCCATCTATCTGGGAGAAAAAGTATGGCAGGAAGGATATGATCAGGACTTTTCGCCACAGTCAGTGACGGTGTCGAAGG
>OIBA01000683.1_pt1 | contig 12315 bp, 7 predicted proteins | sample 1580931 | NCBI WGS metagenome assembly OIBA01 (sample SAMEA3882548, study PRJEB24775) | human gut metagenome | biome: human-associated habitat; feature: intestine environment; material: feces | place: Netherlands | collected 2009/2010
CCCGGGAGGGTGACTTTGTACGGGGAAGTTCGCGAAGCCCACTTCCCGGAGCAAGGCAACCCGCCCGGAGCAGACCCCAGCGCGAGGCCGTCCCGGATGCCTACCTACTCGTTGTCGCCGGCAGTTAGCTGCGTTGCGGAGAGTGTGCCGTCGGCAGCAGTTGCGGCTGCGGCGTCGGGCCAGACCCAGTCGGTAAAGGCCGGGTGATCGAAGCCCTCGTCGCACGCGAACTCAAAGGCCTCGGTGCGGAAAGCCTCCCACTCATCAATCTGCTCGGCAAACTTATCGGCGTCGACCATGCGCAGCACGTCGGCGGCCAGTGCCCAGCGGTCCATGTTGTTCAGGCGCAGCATGTCGAACGGCGTGGTCGTGGAGCCCTTCTCCTCGTAGCCGTGGACGCGGAAGGCGTCGTGGCCGGGGCGGTTCCAGATCAGGCGGCGAATCGTGCCGGCATAGGCGTGGAATGCAAAGAGCACAGGCTTCTCACCGCAGCCGAACAGCTCAGCCCAGCGCTCATCGCTGATGGCCTGGTCGTTCTCGCAGGCGTTCTGAATCTTGAGCAGATCGACCACGTTGACGAACCACACCTTAATGCCCAGCTCACGCAGCATATCGGTTGCAGCCAGAGCCTCGAGCGTCGGCACGTCGCCGCACGTGGCGACCACGACGTCGGCCTCGGCGAGCGAATCGGCAGTCGATGCCCACTCCCAGGTCGCTACGCCCTCAGCGAGCTCGGACTTGGCCTCGTCGACCGTCTGGAAGGTGGGGGCGGGCTGCTTGCCACAGAAGATGGCGTTGATGCAGTCGGTGGACTGGTAGACGCGCTCGGCAACGGCAAGCGCCATGTTGGCGTCGGCCGGATAGTAGGCATTCACGATATGCGTGTCGTTGGCCTTGTTGAGCAGCAGGTCGATAAAGCCGGGGTCCTGGTGCGAGAAGCCGTTGTGGTCCTGACGCCAGACATGGCTCGACAGCAAAATGTTGAGACCGCTAATGGGGGCACGCCACGGAATCTCGCGCTTGGTGGCCTCGAGCCATTTGCAGTGCTGGTTGACCATGGAATCGACCACGTGGACAAAGCTCTCGTAGGAGCTCCACACACCCGAGCGGCCGGTGAGCACGTATGCCTCGAGGAAGCCCTCGCACTGGTGCTCGGACAGCTGCTCGACAACCTTACCGGAACCGGCCAGCAGCTCGTCGTTGGCATCGTCCTCGTAGAAGCCTGCATCCCACTGCTTCTTGGTCACCTTGTAGGCAGCCTGCAGGCGGTTGGACGCAGTCTCGTCGGGACCGAAAATGCGGAAATCGTCCATGTTCTTGGCCAGAACGTCGGCAGTGTACTCGCCAAAGACGCGAGCGGCCTCGGTGGAACCCCAGCCGTGGCCCTTGCTTGCGACGGGGATCTCGTGGGCATGAATATCGGGAAGCTCAAGCTCGCGGCGCACCTTGCCGCCGTTTGCATTGGGGTTGGCGCCGATGCGCAGCTCACCGGTCGGCATAAAGGCCGTCACCTCGGGGCGCACCTGGCCTTCGGGCGTAAAGAGCTCCTCGGGCTTGTAGGAGCGCAGCCACTCGCGCAGCACGCGGAAGTGCTCATGGGTGTCCTTGGCGCTCGCCAGCGGAACCTGATGGGCGCGCCAGGAGTCCTCGGTCTTCTTGCCGTCGATGTGCTTGGGGCAGGTCCAACCCTTGGGCGTACGGAACACAATCATGGGGTAGGCCGGACGGACCACGGTCTCGCCCGCCGCGGCCTGAGCCATAGCGGTGGCCTTGATGTCGCAGATCTCATCGAAGACCTGCTCGAACAGGGCGGCAAAACGCGCGTGGATGCTTGCATGGCTCTCGTCGTCAAAACCGGCGACAAAGAAGTGCGGCTTATAGCCCATGCCCTCAAAGAACTTGATGAGTTCTTCGTCAGACACGCGGGCAAGAATGGTGGGGTTGGCGATCTTATAGCCGTTGAGGTGCAGGATCGGCAGGACGATACCGTCGGTTGCCGGGTTCACGAGCTTGTTGGACTGCCAAGAAGTCGCGAGCGGACCGGTCTCGGACTCGCCGTCGCCCACCACGGCCACGGCCAACAGGCTCGGGTTGTCCATGACGGCGCCGTAGGCGTGGCTGAGCGTGTAGCCGAGCTCGCCGCCCTCGTGGATGGAGCCGGGCGTCTCGGGCGCAAAGTGGCTCGGGATGCCGCCGGGATAAGAGAACTGGCGGAAGAACTTCTGCAGGCCGGCCTCATCATTGGTGATGTCGGGGCGGATCTCACGGTAGGTACCATCGAGCAGCGACTGAGCGGTGCCGGCAGGGCCACCGTGGCCCGGGCCCATCAAGAAAATAGCGTTCTGGTTGTGGTCGGCAATAAGGCGGTTGACGTGGCCGAACAGGAAGTTGATGCCGGGTGTGGTGCCCCAGTGACCGACCAGGCGGTGCTTAACGTCCGGGCGACCAAAGTCGCGCGTCTCACCGGTTTTCTCGTCAACAAAGTCGGGGCGCATCAGCGGGTTGGAGCGAAGGTAAATCTGACCGACGGACAGATAGTTCGATGCGCGCCAATACAGGTCGACGCCCTCGAGCTCGGAAGCCGGCACCTCGTGGCCCAGCTTTTGCCACGGCGTCCCCAGTGTTTTAGCCATTGTTTATGTCCCTTCGCTGTGCGGTCGCCCTCCAATACGGCAACCTTTCGTTGGGACTAGTATATTTGCTAAAACGTTTTATCATGGTGGAAAAACGTTTTACCATCCTTATCAATCGCATCGATCAACAAAACGCGACATTCACCTGCGGCATTGCCTGTCACAGGTGCTCCACATTCGGTCACTTCAAATTGATAAACGTGTTTGGTTGTGTTTAGTAAGTTCGAGCACGCTGCCCTTAACGATAAGTGCCGGCTCCAGGACGACCTCTTCGGCACGCCTACCGCCCCTACCGGCAAGACGCTTGGACATGCAGCCAAAAGCATGCTCCGCAAGGACACCAGGATCCTGCTCAATCGCGGTCAGCGCCGGCTCAAAGAGAACGTCGGCCGCCGAGTTGTCATAGCTTACGACCGAAATATCGCACGGGATGCTCTTCCCCATCTCGTGCAGGCGCTTGAGCAGACCGAGGGCAATGTTATCCGAGCTTGCGAACACGGCGGTGGCATCAGTTGCGAGCACCGCCTCCGAGGCCTCGTAGGCACTCGGAATGTAGTACTCGCTCTCAAACTCCAAACGCGCGTCGATAGGCAAGCCAACCTCGCGCAGTGCGCGCTCATAGCCGGCAAGTCGTTTGCGACCCGTATTGGAGCGGCGTGCGTTAACCAGACAGGCAATACGGCGGTGGCCCTGCTCAATCAGATAGCGGGTGGCCATGTAGCCACCCATCTCGTGGTCGAACATCACCTTGTCGCACTCGAGCCCCTCAATGGCACGGTCGACCATCACGGCAGGGATGGGCAGATGGCTCACCTCCTCGCGCAGGGCACGATCGTCGGAGAACTCGTCACCCACTACCAGAAAGACGCCGTCGACGCCGCGCGTCACCAGCTGGCGCAGCAGTTCCAAATCGTCATCGGCGCTTCCACCCGAGCTGGTAATGAAGAGCGCATAGCCGTCCTCTCGGCAGCGCTTTTCCAAGCTGCCGGCGAGTGAGGCAAAAAAGCGGCTCTCGATGTTAGGGACGATAAGGCCCAGGGTGCGCGACTCGCGCATGACCAGGCTGCGCGCGATCTGGTTGGGAACATAGTGGTTGCGCGCCGCGACCTCTTTGATGAGCTTGCGGTTTTCTTCCGAGATGCGACAGGGCCGATTATTGAGCACAAGCGAGACCGACGAGGGGGAAAGCCCCACCTCCTGGGCGATCTGCTTGAGGGTGACTTTGTTGGCCATCTCGCTCCTTCCGGGTTTACGCGCAATCTCTTGAAAGTATAGCGACTACCCCTCTACCTCGGTGATAAACACTTTACCAATCCGGTAGACGGCTGTTTTATCGCCGTCAGCGCACCAAATCCGTCCGGGTGGGGTATATTGCAATCGATTGATGACAACGACCACCAAAAGGCGGATATTCGTATGCACGAGAACGACTTTTTTAACGAGGACCTGCTGTGCGCGCTTGCTGGCGTTGCCGGCGAGGACAACGTACTGATGAGCGAGCCCATGCGCGAGCACACCACGTTTAAGATCGGCGGCCCGGCCGACGTCTTTGTCACGCCCGATACCGAGCAGGGCTTCGTCGCCACGCTCGACACCTGTTATCGCTGCGACCTGCCGCTCACCATCGTGGGCAACGGCTCCGACCTGCTCGTCGGCGACAAGGGCATCCGCGGCGTCGTCGTGGCGCTGGGCGAGGGACTCTCCGACATTACGGTCGACGGCACGCATGTCACGGCAGCAGCCGGCGCCTTGCTTTCTGACGTCGCCGCGGCGGCAGCCGAGGCCGGCCTCACCGGCATGGAGCCCATCTCGGGCATCCCCGGATCGGTCGGCGGCGCCTGCTACATGAACGCCGGAGCATACGGCGCCTGCATGGCCGATGTGCTGGAGTCCGTGCGCGTCTACAAGCCCGCCCGCATGCTCGACGACGGCACCCGCGGCAGCGGCAGCATTATCGAGTTCGATGTTGACGAGCTTAACCTGGGCTATCGCAAGAGCCGTATTGCCGACGACGGCTTTATCGTGCTTTCGGCCACCTTCAATCTCGCCCCGGGCAACGCCGCGATGATCAAGGCCGACATGGACGACTACTGCCAGCGCCGCGAAGACAAGCAACCGCTCGACATGCCGAGTGCCGGCTCCACTTTCAAGCGCCCCGAGGGTTACTTTGCCGGCAAACTCATCATGGATGCCGGCCTGCGCGGCCATGCTGTCGGCGGCGCGCAGGTGAGCGAAAAACACTGCGGCTTCATCGTCAACGCCGACCACGCCACCGCCGCCGATGTCGACGAACTCATCCGCCACATCCAAGCAACCGTCAAAGACCAATTCGACGTAGACCTAGAGCCCGAAGTCCACCGAGTAGGCGAATTCCTCTAACAAAGAAGGCCCCGAAAGGGGCCTTCGTCTTGCGCAGGACTGTCCGAGCAGGCAACCTTATGCCGCGCGGGCGGCCCGGGACCAACCAGCTTCAAACCGCACCTACGACAGCACGACGCCGCCGAGCCAGCCCCAACGCACGCCCGAACCGCCGCCAAAGAAGCTGATAAACGAGTCGAGCGATTTAGACGTGATAGCGCCCTGGTTGCTCATGACGATGCCGCCGCCAACATAGATACCGACATGACCATATAGTCGGCCCGCGATACCCGTCGTGGGATGCGAGGAATCGGCAACAATCATGCCGACCTTTAGCGTCGAACGATCGGCACTGTAGCACCACGCGTTAAACATGTCGCACGCGTTACCGCCAAAGTAGCCCACTCCTGCGTTGCGGAAGACGTTGGTAACCCAAGCGGCGCACCAGCCCAAACCGGGCGAGGGAGTGGAGTAGCACGCATTAACCACGGCCTGTTGTTTGCCCGTACCCACATTTTGCTGCGGTGCACCAGAAGCATGGGAGCCGCCGCTCGAGGTCGAGTTGTTCTTGTTCGAAGCAGCTGCGGCAGCGGCGGCTTCCTGAGCCTTCCTCGCCGCCTCCTCGGCCTGCGTGGCCGCGAGGACCTCGGCATCACGCTGAGCCATGAGCTCCTTGACGTCGTCGGAAAGACCGTTCAGCACGGTCTGGACTTCTTGCTGCTTGGCCTGCATGTCCTGCATCTGGGCAGTCTGCTGGTCCTTGAGCTTCTCTAAGTCGGCCTTCTGCGACTCGAGCTCGGTCTTTTGCGCATCGAGCTCTTCCTGGATGGTCTGAATGTCCTCGATGGCGTCGCGGTCGCTCTTGTTGATCTTCTCAACGTAATGCGCGTTGGCGACGAGTTCCTCAAACGAGCCAGAGGCCAGCAGCAGTGACAGGATGTTCGTGCCGCCGGACTTGTAGCTGGCGGCCACGCGATCGGAAAGGTCGTTGCGCTTCTTCTTGAGCTCGGCCTTCTTTTCATCGATCTGGGCCTGCGTGTCGTCAATCTTGCCCTGGACATTCTCGATGTCGTTGAGGGTCTGGGCATTCTTGTTGGCCAGCGCCGCATACTCATTTGCGATGCTGTCGAGCTGGGCCTGAACCTCGTCGAGCTGGGCCTGGGCGGCATTCAGTTTATCGGTGGTTTCTTTGGAAGCCTCCGCCGCATGGGCGCGAGCGGGCAGGCCAAAAAGAACTGCCGCAGAAGCGGCGCCGAACAGGGCCTTGAGGGCAGTGCGGCGCGAGAGCTCCTGAGAAAGGATGGAATCGCTGTTTGGTGACATATGTACTCCGTTACATGCTTATTTATATGTCGCTCAACTCATACATATTAGCGTACATATGGCGCGTCCCAACGATTTCCACGAACGGCAGGAAACTGCAAGGTCAGCGGCTCGTAAGCAAATGCCAAAGATCAGGTTATGCGTACGCAAGCTCTTCTATGAGTACGTTAGCACAATCCTCTGCTTTTCCTACAGCGCACGATTTGGGCGTCCCTGCCTGCGCTATACTCCCCTGAAGAAGTGTTCCTGATTCGATAGGAGACTACATGTCCAAAGCACTCGACCCCAAAGACACCTGCGTCCTCGTTACCGGTGGCGCCGGCTTTATCGGCTCGCACACCGTCGTTCAGCTGCTCGAGGGTGGCTACCAGGTCGTCATCGTCGATGATCTCTCCAACTCCAGCGCCGTCGCCGTCGACCGCGTCAAGACCATCGTGGGCGACGAGGCCGCCAAGAACCTCACCTTCTACGAGGCCAACGTGCTCGACCGCGATGCGATGAACAAGATCTTCGATACCCATCAGATCGACCGCGTCATCCACTTTGCCGGCTTTAAGGCCGTCGGCGAGTCGGTGAGCAAGCCCGTCGAGTACTATCACAACAACATCGAGAACACCCTGGCGCTCATCGACGTCATGCGCAACCATGGCTGCAAGTCCATCATCTTCTCGAGCTCCTCGACCGTCTACGGCGACCCGGACAACCCGCCCGTCACCGAGGAGGATCCTAAGAAGCCCGCGACCAACCCCTATGGTTGGACCAAGTGGATGATCGAGCAGATCCTTATGGACGTCCACACCGCCGACCCCGAGTGGGACGTCGTGCTGCTCCGTTACTTCAACCCCATCGGTGCCCATCCGTCGGGTCTGATCGGCGAGGACCCCAAGGGCATCCCCAACAACCTGGTGCCCTATGTCGCCCAGGTTGCCGTGGGCAAGCTCGAGGCCGTTCAGGTCTTTGGCAACGACTACCCCACCCCCGACGGCACCGGCGTGCGCGACTACATCCACGTGTGCGATCTGGCCTCTGGTCACGTTGCCGCCCTTAACTGGATGAACGGCAAGACCGGCGTCGAGATCTTTAACCTGGGCACCGGCACCGGCACCTCGGTACTCGAGGTCGTCGCCGCCTTCTCCAAGGCTTGTGGCAAGGAGCTGCCCTACGTGATCCGCGAGCGCCGCGCCGGCGACATCGCTGCCAACTGGTGCGATGCCTCCAAGGCCGAGCGCATGATGGGCTGGAAGGCCCAGTACGACATCGCGGACATGTGCCGCGATAGCTGGAACTGGCAGAGCCACAACCCCAACGGCTTCGCCGACGCCGAGTAGCAAAACCTACATACCGCTCTTGCCCCGATCTCACGTTGTGAGGTCGGGGCTTTTTCATGGCATGTAACCATTCGCCGAAAATCGACCAACTTTTTTATCTTGCCTGTACATGTTTAAACAACATGTTTTACAATAGGCGTATCGAATCAGAACATCGGAGGCGGACTGCACACCCATCGGCAGGCCGACCCCACAACAAGAAGGTTGGTGAGCGCATTCATGGAGCGTGCAAGCGGCGTCCTCATGCCCGTCTCATCTCTGCCCGGACCATACGGAATCGGCGGCTTTGGCTGGAATGCCTACGACTTCGTCGATTTTCTCGCCTCGTGCAAACAACATTACTGGCAGATTCTGCCCCTCACGACGACCAGTTATGGCGATTCGCCCTATCAGTCGTTCTCGGCCCGCGCAGGCAACCCCAACTTTATCGACTTTGCCGAGCTTATCGAGGCAGGGTATCTGGAGCAGCGCGATATCGATGGCGTGTATCTGGGATCCGACCCCAGCAATGTCGACTACGGTGCCATCTTTGGTGGCCGCCGTCAGATTCTCGACCGCGCCGCCGAGCGCTTTGCCGCCGACAAGCCGGCCGATTTCGATGACTTTATCCAGGCCAACGAGGACTGGCTCATCCCCTACTGTGAGTTCATGACCGTCAAAGAGGAGTGCGGTCTCAAGGCGTTTTGGGAGTGGCCCGCGGAGCTCCGCACCCGCGGCGAGGCTTCCGCCAAGGTCTGCGCCGACCATCCGGCGCGTATGCTCTACCACCAGATGACGCAGTACTTCTTCGATCGCCAGTGGAGCCGCCTCAAGGCCTATGCCAACGAGCGCGACATTCTCATCATCGGCGACCTGCCCATCTATGTCTCGCGTGACTCCGTCGAGATGTGGGCGACGCCTGAGCTCTTTAAGATCGACGCCGCCGGCAATCCCGTGAGCGTCGCCGGCACGCCGCCCGACCAGTTCTCGGCCACCGGCCAGTACTGGGGCAACCCCATCTACGACTGGGACGCCATGGAGTCCGACGGCTTCTCCTGGTGGGAGGGCCGCATTCGCGCCGCCCTCGACATGTACGACGTCATCCGCCTGGATCACTTCCGCGGCTTCGAGGCCTATTGGGAGGTGCCGTTCTCCTCACCCGATTCGTCCTACGGTTCGTGGACGCAGGGTCCCGGCCTCAAGTTCTTCAAGACACTCGAGGAAAAGCTCGGCAATCTGCCCATCATCGCCGAGGACCTGGGCTTCCTCACCCCCGGCGTCATCGACATGCGCGACAACTCGGGCTTCCCCGGCATGAAGATCCTGCAGTTTGCCTTTGAGGGCACCAACTCGTACTACCTGCCACATAACTACATCGCCAACACCGTCGCCTATGTGGGCACCCACGACAACGAAACGGCGCGCGGTTGGTTTGAGGGAACGGCCACCCCGCGTCAGCGCGAGCAGGCAGCCCTGTACACCCATCAGCAGGCTGGCGAACCCATGGCAGATGCACTCAATCGCACCATCGCCGCCAGCGTGAGCGACACGTGCATCTACACCATGCAGGACCTGCTCAACTTGGGCAACGGGGCGCGCATCAACACCCCTGCCACGCTGGGCGGCAACTGGACCTGGCGCATGCTCGACGGCGCCATCACCCGCGAGCTCGAGCACAAACTCACCGACTGGACCGAGACCTACTTCCGCATCCCATCGGAAGCCGAAATCGAGCTTCCTCAATAGGAGCTACCGCGCCCGACCCCTCCCCACCGTGCGGACGCGCTTGCTTTTCCCGCGCGAGGCCACTCCAATCCCCTCGCGCGGGCTTCTTTTGAATTTCTGACATGTCGTCAACTCGCCACAGGAGGAAACATGCCCTGTATCAATCTTGCGGATCTTGCCGAGCAGTCCTTTGGAACTTCGCTCGAGCAACTCGATGACCGCCGCATTTACAAACTGCTGGTCAAGCTCGTGCAGGAGCGCTCTGCTGCCTGCCCACTCAACAATGGCAAGAAAAAGCTCTACTACATCTCTGCTGAGTTTTTGATTGGAAAACTGCTGATCAACAACATGATCGACCTTGGCATCTATGCCGAGGTTAAAGACCAGCTCACCGCTGCCGGCCACGACCTCAACAAGATTGAGGAGTTTGAGGTCGAACCGTCGCTGGGCAACGGCGGCCTGGGCCGTCTGGCCGCGTGCTTCCTGGATTCCATTGCCACGCTGGGCCTTACCGGCGACGGTGTGGGCCTCAATTACCATTACGGTCTGTTCCGTCAGCGCTTTGCCGACAACCAGCAAAAGGCCGTCCCCGACGAGTGGCTTAGCGAGCAGGACATCCTGATCGATGACGACCGCTCCTACACCGTCGAGTTTGGCGATTTTGCCGTCACCTCCAAGCTCGTCAACATCGATGTGCCCGGTTACGGCCAGCCCACCAAGAACCGCCTGCGTCTGTTTGACCTGGCAAGTGTCGACGACGGCCTGGTCCCCGGCAGCTCCATCGACTTCGACAAGACGAAGATCGCCAAGAACCTCACCTTGTTCCTTTATCCGGATGATTCCGATGAGCAGGGCCGCCTGCTTCGCATCTACCAGGAGTACTTCATGGTGAGCAACGCCGCCCAGCTCCTGATCGACGAGGCCGTCGAGCGCGGCAGCAACCTGCACGATCTGGCCGACTACGCCGTGGTCCAGATCAACGACACGCACCCCACCATGGTCATTCCCGAGCTCATCCGCCTGCTCACCACCGAGCACGACATCGAGTTTGACGAGGCCGTTACCATCGTGCGCTCCATGGTCGCCTACACCAACCATACGATCCTTGCCGAGGCACTCGAGAAGTGGCCGCTCGCCAGCCTGCAGAAGGTCTCGCCCGCCATCGCCGACATCATCGTCAAGCTCGACGAGGTTGCCAAAGCCGAGCACGATGATCCGCGCGTCGCCATCATCGACGAGCACGACACCGTCCACATGGCTCACATGGACATCCACTTTGGCTTCTCCATCAACGGCGTCGCCGCGCTCCACACCAAGATTCTGGAGGACACCGAGCTTCACCCGTTCTACGAGATCTATCCCGAGAAGTTCTCCAACAAGACCAACGGCATCACCTTCCGCCGTTGGATCCACGGCGCCAACCCCGCGCTCGCCAGCCTGCTCGACGATGTAATCGGCACCGATTGGCGCAGCACCGGCGACCTGAGCAAGCTTGCCGAGTTCGTTGACGACAAGGATGTTCTTGAGCGCCTGGCTGCCACCAAGACCGAAGCCAAGGCCATCATGCGCCAGTTCATAGCGCTCGAGCAGGGTGTGACCATTCCCTCCAACGCCATCATCGATGTTCAGGTCAAGCGTATCCACGAGTACAAGCGCCAGCAGATGCTCGCGCTCTACATCATCTGGAAGTACCTCGACATCAAGAACGGTAACAGACCTAAGCACCCCGTCACCATCATCTTTGGCGGCAAGGCGGCGCCTGCCTACACCATCGCACAGGACATCATCCATTTGATCCTGACGCTTTCCCAGTGGATCGCAAACGATCCCGATGTGGCCCCCTACCTGCAGGTTGTCATGATCGAGAACTACAACGTCACTGCTGCCGAGCGCGTGATCCCCGCCGCCGACATCTCCGAGCAGATCAGCCTGGCCTCCAAGGAGGCGAGCGGAACCTCCAACATGAAGTTCATGCTCAACGGCGCTTTGACCCTGTGCACGCTTGACGGTGCCAATGTCGAGATCGCCGAGCTCGTGGGTGACGAGAACATCTACACCTTTGGCGCTTCCTCCAAGCAGGTCGAACAGCTCTACGCCGACGGCAGCTATGACGCCGGCGCGCTCTATCGCAAGCCCGGCATCAAGCTGCTGGTGGACTTCATCACCAACCCCGCCTTTATGGCGACCGGCAACGCCGAGCGCCTGCAGCGTCTGCACGACGACATCAAGGGCAAGGACTGGTTTATGGCCCTGCTCGACATCGAGGAGTACATCCAGACCAAGGAGCGCGTGTTGGCCGACTACGAGGACCAGGACGCCTGGATGCGCAAGACGCTCATCAATATCGCCAACGCCGGCACCTTCTCGTCTGACCGCACGATCTCCCAGTACAACGACGAGATTTGGCACCTGAGCTAATTTCGTTTCCCTTACCCATCCTCTTGAGAAACGGAGTCGTGGCAACACGGCTCCGTTTTTTGTGCCCGCACGTTACCCCGTGACCCGACTCGACCGAAGAATCTCGATCTGTAACAGCTGCTCGGTAAAAACGGCCCCAGCTGTTACAGATTGAGACATACCGCCCCCCCTTGGGTCAATCTCGATCTGTAACATCTAGCAGCTGAAATTCACCTTTGGTGTTACAGATTTAGATGAAATGGTTAGCTCAGCGGAACCGTCTCGATCTGTAACATCTAACGTCCGAAATCAGCCTCACCCGTTACAGATCGAGACAAACGACCGGTCAGACAGCCCCAACACAAAGAAAGGCTCCCCTCTCGCCCAGTGGACGGGAGGGGAGCCTTATATGTGACCGCGGCAAAAGGATGGCAATACCGCAGTCGCCCAAAGGGAGGGCCTGGATGCACCGGGCCTAGATAAGGTTCTTGCCAGAGACCTTATCGAAGAGGTGGGTCGCGTTCTTCTCGAACTTGAACCAGATGGTGTCGCCAGCCTTGAGCGCGCCCTTG